>WNGM01014945.1_pt1 | contig 10012 bp, 10 predicted proteins | sample 5400571 | NCBI WGS metagenome assembly WNGM01 (sample SAMN13153378, study PRJNA577476) | soil metagenome | isolation source: 100 cm soil or saprolite under Garry oak tree replicate 2 | place: USA:California | collected 2016-06-15 | reverse complement strand
ACTGCACCGTGATCGTGATGTGCATGCCGAGCGCGACGTGCGGCATACAGTACCCCTTGTAGACACCCGCCGGCGCCCCCGCGAACGCTACGTCGTACTTCTCGTTCGGCTGGGTCAGGAACGGGCCGGTGAGATCGCCCATGGGGTTGGGCATGCCCTTCTTCAGCGCGTCCACGGCGCCCTTCGGGACCGAGTCGGGGTAGAACGCGACGTTGTGCGGGCCGCCCGACACATTGATGAACCGCACAATGGTGCCCGGCTTGATGGTCAACGTCGCCGGCTCGAACGCGGCCTTGGTGGTGCCATTTCCGGTCATCTTCACCTCGGCGACGGCCGCCGCGGGCGCGGCCGCCGCGGGCGCCGCCGCAGCGTTCGCCGTCGCGGGAACGGCCGCCGCTGCCTGGGACGCGTCCGGTTTGCTCCCGCCGCCGCAGGCCACGGCGCCGAGTGCGAGAAGCGAGGTGAGCGCAATCAACCGCATGCTGTTGTCCTCCGAGACGATGGCTGGATGTCGCTTGTGAACGCGTTCACAATAACCCGGCGGCCCGCAAAACGGGAGACCTCGCGCGCCGGGGCCGCGGTTGCATTTTCGCACGCCCGCGACGACACTCATCCCCATGCCGACCCCGATTCCTCAGATCTCGCCCGATGAGCTCGCCCGGCGCCTCGACTCAGGCGAGCCCGTGCAACTGCTCGATATCCGCGCTGCCGAGCGGGTCGCGCAGGGCGCGGTGAGTTTCGGGCCTACACTCGACTTCCGTGCTCTCCCTGCCTCCCAGATCTATCGGCTGCCCCAGCTCGCACCGCTCGAGCTCGACCCACGCCGGCCGGTCGTCGTGATCTGCGGGCACGGCAACTCGAGCAAACAGGCCACGCTGTTCCTGCGCGAGCAGGGGTTCGAGGCGTACTCCGTCAGCGGCGGGATGGCGGCGTGGGAGACGGTGTATCTGGCGCGGGCCCTCACACCCACGCCCTCCGTGGAGCACGTCGTCCAGCTCGACCGGGTCGGGAAGGGCGCGCTCTCCTACGTGCTGGTGAGCGATGGCGACGCCGTGGTCGTCGATCCGGGCCGCCACGTCGAGCGCTACGACGAGCTGCTCCAGGAGCTCGGGGCCACGCCGGCCGCGGTGGTCGACACCCACATGCACGCGGACTATCTGAGCGGCGCGCGCGCGGCCGCGGCGCGGTGGCGCGTGCCCTACTTCCTCCATCCCGACGACGCCCGCTCCCCGTACGACGGGACCGAGGGTCGCTTCCCCTATCACCCGGTCACGGAGGGCGACACCGTCGCCTTCGGGCGCGCCACGCTGCGCGTGCAGCACGTTCCCGGACACACCCTGGGCAGTATCGCGCTGCTGGCGAACGACGCACTCACGCTCACGGGGGACTTCCTGTTCGTCCAGTCCGTGGGCCGCCCTGACCTGGGCGGGCAGCGGGACGCTTGGACACGGCTCCTGTGGCAGAGCCTCGCGCGGATCCGACGCGAGTGGCCGGGCGATCGACTCGTGCTCCCCGCGCACTACGCCGGCGAGCCCGAGCGCCGCGCCGACCGCAGCGTCGCGGCGCGCTTCGATGTCATCACGGCGACCAACGAGGCGATCGCCATCCGCGACGAAGCGGCGCTCCTCGGGTGGGTTGCGCACAACACGCCCGCGCCACCCGAGAGCTACCGGACTATCAAGCTGGCGAATCTGGGCCTGGTGGATGTGTCGGAGGCGGACGCGGAGATCTTGGAGTTCGGGCCGAATCAGTGCGCGGTGAAATAGACGTCAGACAGACGTCAGACATCTGACGTCTGACGTCTATTCTACTGGCGCCTGGAGCACGACGTACGTCCAATCCGTTCCGCCCAGGGTCTGCAGCCCGTACGGCACGCCCGCGGGAATGTGCACCAGGTCGTTCGCCGCCACCTCGATGCGGTCACCGTCGAGCAACATCACCCCGCGGCCCGTGAGCGTGAAAATCAGAATCCCCGTCGCTTCTTCCACGGAGATCGGCAGCGCGGCACCGGGTTGCATGATCGTGTGTTCGAAGCTGAGCCCGGCGAGCATGCCGGGGAGATTGAGAACAGTATGGCGGCGCAAGTCCTCCGCCGTTGTCGGCAGCTTGGTGAGGCGGCGGTAAGTGTAGCGCGGCACGAGTCCCCGTCCCCTAGGGCGCGGCAAATCGCACGGCCGACAACGCACAGGCGCGCTCCAAAATGGCGCTGCCCGTCCCCTCCCCGCAACCCCTTGGCGCACCGCACAGTACCACACCCCGCCCACTCCGGCGTGACGCCCACTGTGCAACCCGTTCCATGTCAATCGTCTCTCATGGCGTCCCTCACAGGAACCGGTCGTCATGCTGTCTCTGAAGCGTTGGTTCGGTCTCTGCTCCACGCTCCTGTCGATTGCTCCCTCGGCCCTCGCGCAAGGCTGGATCGAGCCGGTGCGGCCGCTCCCCCGTGGGGCGATCGCGAAGGTGCGCAGCGCCGTGCAGGTGACGCTAACCGGACGCATCGCCCGCGTGTCCGTAGAGGAATGGTTCCGGAACACCGGGCCGCTGATGGACGAGGGGAGCTACCTGTACCCACTGCCGGGCGAGACCGTGTTCAGCGATTTCTCCCTATGGCAGGGCGACCGCGAGCTGAAGGGCGAGCCGATGGACGCCGGGCAGGCGCGCGCGATCTACGAGCAGATCGTGCGGCGCCGGCGCGACCCGGCCTTGATCGAGCTCGCCGGCCACGGGCTGCTGCGGGCGCGGGTCTTCCCCATCGCACCCGGCGAGACGCGCAAGATCACGCTGCGCTACACGCAGATCCTCGATCGAGTAGGTGATGCCATGCGGTTCCGGTACGCAGCCGGGACGGCAGCGCCCTCCCGGAGCTTCCACCTCCAGGTGGACAGCGCCGCGCGCTGGGGCGACCCGTACTCCCCCACCCACCGGCTGACGGTGAGCCACAGCGGCGACCTCCTCGAGCTCGCCCTGGCGGACACCACGGCCGGCGGCGATCTGGAGCTGCTGCTGCCGCTGGCGCGCGGGTTGGTGGGGACCTCGCTCCTCACGCACCAACCGGTGGGTGAGGACGGATTCTTCATGTTGCTGCTCGCACCTGGCCGGGCCGCCGAGACGGGAGAGCCGTTGCGGCGTGACATCGTAGCCGTGCTCGACGTGTCCGGGTCGATGTCCGGCGACAAGCTCGACCAGGCGAGGGCTGCGCTCGTGCAACTGCTCGGCACATTGCGCCGGGGGGACCGGTTCCGCATCGTCACGTTCGGGAGCGGTGTGCGCCGCTACGCCGCCGGGTGGACCGAGGAATCGGCGGACAACGTCCACGCCGCCCAGGATTGGGTGCGCCGGCTCGACACCAACGGCGGCACCAATATCGCGGGCGCCCTTACAGAGGCCTTCGCCGAGCGGCCGGGCGAGGGTGCCCTCGGCGTCGTCGTGTTCTTGACGGATGGACTGCCCACGGTGGGCGAGACCGATCCCGAGCGTATCGCCGACCAGGCGGAGCACGGCCGCGGGCCGTTTCGGGTCTTTGCCTTCGGAATCGGGTACGACGTGAACACCTACCTGCTGGACCGGCTCACCGACCGCGCGCGCGGCGTCACCGAATACATCCGGCCGGGCGGCGACATCGAGCAGGCGGTGGGCTCGCTCGCGACGAAGATCTCGAGCCCGGTGCTCACCGATCTCGCCCTCCGGGGCGACGGCGTCGAGCTCTACGACCTGCAGCCGGAGCGCTTGCCCGATCTGTTCGCGGGCGACGAGCTGGTGGTGTTCGGGCGATATCGGGGAGAAGGGAGAAGGGAGAGGTCTGTGACGGTGACTGGACGGAGAAACGGCCGGGAAGTGTCCTTCACAACGAACGCCCGGTTCGGCGACGAGAACGCCGGCAACGACTACGTCCCGCAGCTCTGGGCCGCGCGCAAAGTGGGCGCCCTGTCCCGAGAGATCCGGCTCCACGGACCGAACACGGAGATCGTGAACGAGCTGAAGCGGCTCGCGCTGCGCTACGGCATCCTCACCGAGTACACATCCTATCTCGTGCAGGAGCCCAATCAGGTCGTGGTCCGACCGATGTTCGATCGCGCCCCGTCGGCTGCCCCGGCCCCGCAAGACCAGGCAGGCGCCGCCGCAGTGGAGCGGTCCCGCGCGGAGCGGGCGCTCTCCGGCTCGCTCCAGCTGAGCGCCGTGACCGTCACTGGCGCGGCGGCCGACTCCGTGAGCACACGCGGCGCAGCTGAGGCCAGGCGTAGCGAGCGGGTCGGCGGTCGCGTCTTCGTGTGGCGAGACAGCACCTGGACGGACATCGCGCACGGCGACTCGTTGCAGGTGGTTTCGGTGGCGGCGTTCAGCGACGCCTACTTCGCCCTGCTGCGCGCCCTCCCCGAGCTCGTGAAGCCGGCGACGCTCGCGCCCGCAGTCCTGGTGGCCGGCCGGCGCGTGAGCATCAAGATTGAGATGAGCGGGAAGAGTGTCTGGGCCGAGGGCGAACTGGACCGGCTAGTGAGGGCGTTTCGGGGATGAGCCCCATGCGGAATGCGGAGTGCGGAATGCGGAGTTTCAGTGAAAGGTCGTTCGCTTCACGACGCTTACAGCTAGATTCCGCATTCCGCACTCCGCATTCCGCACTCGGCTGATGCCCGAAGATCTGGCGGACGTCTACCGGACCACCTACCGCGCCCTCGTGCGGTTCCTGTACCGCAAGGTGTGGGACGCGGAGCGCGCGGAGGACATCGCCCAGGAGGCGTTCGCCCGGGCGCTCGTCCACAAGCCCGCGAACGCCCGCGGCTGGCTGTTCGTCGTGGCCGCGAACATGGCGCGCGACGACGCGCGGCGCGCGGCGCGGGAGCGGCGTCACCTCACACTCCTGAAGAGTGAGCCAGCCGCGAGCGCGCCGCCGTCGGATGAGGCGCTGCACACGGAAGGCGAGCGCTCGCAGGTGCGCGCCGCGCTGGAGCAGCTCACACCGCGCGACCGCGAAGTGCTGCTCTTGTGGGATTCGGGACTGTCGTACGACGAGATCGCCACGCAGACGGGGTTGGCGCGCGGCGCCATCGGCACGACCCTCGCCCGCGCGCGCCGCCGGCTGCTGGAGGCGTTCGAGGCGGGAAGGACAGGTGAACATGTCGCACGTGGATGACGGCACGCTGCACGCGTATCTCGACGGCGAGCTCTCGCCGGTCGAGTCCCAGGACGTCGAGGCGCATATCGCACAGTGCCCCAGCTGCCGTGACCGCTTGGAGGAAGAGCGAGCGCTCATCGCGCGCGCCGATGAGCTGCTCGGGCTCGCCGCCCCCCCCGACCGCGCGACCCCGCCGTTCCGGCCGGGTGACCGGGCGCCCCCGGTGCGGCTGTGGTGGCGTGTGCGGTTGCCACTCGCGTGGGCGGCGACGGTGGTGCTCGCGCTGGGAGCCGGGATGTACTTTGGGCCGGGGGCATTGCGGCGGGAGCAGCCGGCGGCAGATCAGCGCACCAGCGATCTGGCCGCTGGGCGCGCCCTCCCTCCCGTGGCCGCGCCCGAGACCGTCGTTACGCACGGTGCCGCGCCACTGGCGGTGCGGCGCACGCGCGCGCCCGCGGCGCCGACCAGCGTCGTAGTGGAACGCAAATCGGTAGCGAAGGACAAGTACACGGGAGAGGTGGTCGCGGATGGAGCGTCGGCGGCCGACGCCGCCCGGCCCGAGACCGTTGTCGCGCCGCTTTCCCCCTCCCCGCCGCCCAAGAGCGTGCGGCGGCTGTCGCTCGCATGGTCGGGCCCTACGCCCTGACCGGGCCTCCGCTCACGCTGGACAGCGCCCGCGCGCTCGTGGATACGGATCCCTACGCCGTGCCCGACCTTCCAGTCCGGGGCATCTACCGGGCGCGCCTGATCGGCTTCTCCGCGGTCGTCGTCGTCGAGCAGGCGCTCGACTCAAGCACCGCAATCGACGTCATCACCGGGCGCCAGGCTCCGCTCTCGCTCCAAGCGGTCGTCGTGACTGGTGCGGCACGGGCCGATACCGAAAATGCAGCCGAGCGAGCAGTGCGGGGCCGTGCCGCGGCGGCGTCGGACTCGATGAGGTTCGCGGTCCGCTCTCGGCTGACTCCCTGGCGGCCCTGGAGCGCCGGCTGCAACCGCTCCGCCCCTGAGCGAGCAGGCGCTATTGCACGGTGATCGTCCCGTGCATCCCCGTCGGCGGCATGCCGTCGAGGCCGTGAATCATGCAGTAGTAGGGATACGTGCCTGCGGCGCTGAACGTGTGCTGGAACGTGCCGCCCGCTGCCACGTTACCGCTGCTGTACGCCGTACCGGGCGAGCCCGTGGCACTGTTGACGGTGTGCGCGAACCCGTCGCTGTTCTTCCAGGTGACCGTCGTCCCGACAGACACCGTGAGGTTCGTCGGGCTGAAGGACGTATTGATCATACAGGCCTGTGTCGCTGTCGAGGTACAGGTCGGCGTGCCGCCGCTTCCGCCGTAGGGAGACGTTGAGCTGCCGCATGCAACGACCATCAACCCTACTGCTCCTGCCCACAGCGCCGACCGCATGGCTCCTCCAGGGTGCCCGGTGTGGGACCGCCGACAGCGGTTTCTATTGCGCTTCAGTGCTACCCTTAGAAACGTCGGGAGAGCCCGTGCCGGATGCCGCGGAGCGAGAGCGGTGGAGCGACGGCGTGGACCAGGGACGGAACTGCCCTTCCCCGGCAGCGTAGCGACGTGGAACGGCGCTAGTGCGCCTCGCGCTCCAGCGTATCCGCGGCGAGGCGAGGCGAGATCATCGGGTAGCGAGCGCCGAACCATCCCATCGCCATGAGGAATAGACCGCCGAATAGGACGGTGACGCCCAGTTCCGGAATGCCGATGGCGGGGCCGGCACCGCCGTTGATCGATGGAACGATCTCGAGATAGCGCTCCAACCAGATGCCAGCCAAGCTCACCAGCGCGAATACCAAGAAGGTCGGCGGGTATTTCTTCGGCCTGACCCCCAGGAGACCGATGAAGGGGACCAGGAAGACGAGCAGGAACACCGCGACGCCGACAGGCCGCCAGGGCCCGATCAGCCGATAAAAGATGAAATACGTCTCCTCCGGCAGGTTCCCGTACCAGATCACCAGGAACTGGGCCCACATGAGATAGGCCCAGAACACCGTGAATCCGAAGCACAGCTTGCCCAGGTCGTGCAGCTGCTTCGGCGAAATGAGCTGCACCAGGCCCATCCGGCGGCGCAGCGCAAGGGTGAGGACGGCGAGCAGCATCAGCGCGGCGAGGAAGCTGCCCATAAAGTAGAACGCGCCGAACAGGTTGCTCACCCACTTGTGGGCGAGCGACATCATCAGGTCGAACGCGAGCAGGCTGTACCCGAACGCGTACCCGACGATGAGAATCGCTGCCTCGCGGGCGATCCGGTCGCGGCCCTCGAGCCGATCCGCGGGGCGGCCGTCCGCGAGCTCCCGCACGTCGGGCGCGATGTCGTGGCGCACGAAGCGCCACGAGAGCCACACCAGCGCCGCCAGGATCAAGCCGTTGCGGGGAAAAAAGAACCGGCTCGTGAGCCAGCCGCCGATGTCGGGGCGTGGCTCGTGCAGCCACGAGAAGATGTAGGCCCGCCCGAGCGCGAGGCCCAGGAACAGCACCAGGGCGATCACCAGAAACGCGGCGGCGGACTCGGCGAATCGGATCAGGAGGCCCGACCAGTGCCCCTTCGCGAGCTTCTGCGTAGCCGCGAACACGACCAGGCCCTGCGCCAGCCCGGTCCAAAACATGAAGTTCACGTGGTAGGCCTGCCACGCTCGGGCGGCCTGGCCGGTCGTGAGCGCCCACAGGAACACCGCCGCGCCGACGCCTGACGCCACGACCCCGTAGCCGATGAACGCCCCCGCCGGGAACTGTCGTGCCTTCTCGACCAGCTGCGCGCGGGAACCAGCGGTGGCTGCGCTCATCGCTTCGCTCCGCCGCCGCTCCGCGCTTGCGCTTGGAGCGTGCGGACGTAGTTGACGAGGTCCCAGCGGTCGTTGCCCCGCACCTTGTCGCCGTACACCGGCATCAGGCCGCGCCCCATCACCTGCCCGCTCACGATCACCGCGTAGATGTAGCCGTCGGTGCGCCGCGCGATCGTGTCGTTCACCAGCGAGCGCACGCCGAAGAAGGGCCCGGGTGGCGTCTGCCCGTTCGTGGCCGAGATCGGCCCGTCGCCCCTGCCGCTCGCGCCGTGGCAGACCAGGCAGTAGGTCTCGTACACGAACCGGCCGCGGTTGATGGACTCGGACGTGCGGGTGCGGGGGTTGGCGAGCCGGTCCGCGGTCGTGACATCCGCAGCCGGCTCGACGCCGGTGATCGGGACCGTGCCCGCGACCGGCGGGATGGGCCGGGCGTACGGCTTGATGCTGCGCTGGTGCCGCATCGTGGCGAACCAGCCGACCCGGTGCACGACGTCGTCCGGATTACAGGCGGCGAGCGCCGCGAGCGCGACTAGCCACACGCGCTTACGCACGCCGCACCTCCTCCGCGCCGGTGCCGCGGAGCAGCGCTTCCACCTGCCCCGCCCGCGCCGGCTCGCACGGCACGAAGATGCCGAACTTGTCGTTCGTGAACCGGGCGTCGTAGGCGACCGTCCCGAGGCGGCGCGCCGCGAACAGGGCGTTGAACAGGATGCCGAGGATGGTCGCGAGCGCGCCGAACAGGATCGTCATCTCGAACATGATCACTACGTACGGCGGGATCGAGCCCACGGGTTTGCCACCGAGCACGATCGGCCAGTCGTACGACATGTACAGCGTGATCCAGGCCCCGACGGCGCACCCGGCGATGCCGCCGATCAGGGTGAACATGCGGACCGGGCTCACCGGCTGGTCGAGCGCGTCTTCGATCTCGTGCCGCGGAATCGGGGAATAGACGGTGAAGTCGGTGTGGCCGCCCTGGCGCAGCTTGCCGATGGCGTCCACGGTCGCGTCGAGGTGACCGAACACCCCCAGCACGCCCGGCGTCGGCGGCGGGTGGAAGATCGCGGTGAGCGGGTTCACGAGCTTCACGCGTGCACCGCCTTGCCGCGCGTGGGCGCCGGGAGCACTTCCTTCACCTCGGAGATCGAGACCGCCGGGAAATTCTTCACGAACAAGAGGAACCACATGAAGAACCAGCCGAAGCTGCCGGCCATGATTCCCCAGTCCGCCCAGGTCGGGTTGTAGGTGGCGTTGGCGAACCGCTCGAACGGCTCTCCCGCGAGCGACACGACGATGATCACAAAGCGCTCGAACCACATGCCGATGTTCACGAAGATCGAAATCACGAACAGCGCCAGGATGCTCGTGCGGATCGGCTTGAACCACAGGAGCTGCGGCAAGAAGGCGTTGCAGATGATCATCGTCCACGACGCCCACCAAAACGGTCCGAACGCCCGGTACCAAAACGCCGCGCGCTCGGCGGGATGGCCGCCGAACCAGGCTGTGAAAAACTCGACGCAGTATGCGTACGCGACGATCATGCCGGTCAGGAGGCACAGCTTCGCCAGGTTCTCGAAGTGGTGGACGGTGATGAGCTCCTCGAGATGGAACAGCTTGCGGATCGGCACGAGCAGCGTGATCACCATCGCCACGCCCGAGTAAATCGCGCCGGCCACGAAGTACGGAGCGAAGATGGTCGCATGCCAGCCGGGCACGATCGCCATCGCGAAATCCCACGACACCACGCTGTGCACCGACAGGACCAGCGGCGTCGCGAGCGCGGCGAGGTAGAGGTAGCCGCACGTATCGTGCCGCCACTGCTCGTTCGTGCCGCGCCACCCGCGCGACGTGATGGCGTACAGCCTTTTGCGCCAGCCGCTCACCACGTCGCGCGCCGCCGCGATGTCCGGGATCAACCCCATGATCAGGAACACCGTCGACACGGTGAAGTAGGTCCCGATCGCGAACTCGTCCCAGATGAGCGGTGACTTGAAGTTGGGCCACAGGCCGCGCTCGTTCGGGTAGGGGATGAGCCAGTAGAAGTACCATTGCCGGCCGATGTGGATCAGCGGAAACAGGCCCGCCGTCATGACGGCGAACACCGTC
>WNGM01005385.1_pt1 | contig 10012 bp, 5 predicted proteins | sample 5400571 | NCBI WGS metagenome assembly WNGM01 (sample SAMN13153378, study PRJNA577476) | soil metagenome | isolation source: 100 cm soil or saprolite under Garry oak tree replicate 2 | place: USA:California | collected 2016-06-15 | reverse complement strand
CGGGCCTGGAAGCCCTCGGCTTCCTCGAGCAGGGGACCCCGGCCCCCGCCGCGTGGTGGGAAGACCGCGCCCGGCTGCTAGAGAGGCCCCGGAAGCCGGCCTCCGCGCTCGACGCCGCGATCCGGCCTGCGGTGAAGAAGCTCCTGGAGGCGGCGAGGTCAGCTCCTACTGCTTTCCCGTGAGCTGACGGATCAAATTCACCTCCGCCGGTCGATAGGGTGTTTCCGTGCAGATCACCGGACGGTTGTACTTCTTGAGGTGACCTGCTGCTTGAAGTATTCCGGCCAGGTGTAGTTGTGGAAGGTCACCATGTCGGACTCGCGCAGTTGAATCTGCTCTCCGAGGACTTGGCGAGGCATGCATCCCTGCAAAAAGTTCTTGACAGTCCGACGGTCGCGTGATTATGTTGCCGTTAACGTACACGGTCAAGACGGTACCGTACACGCTCCCACGAGTGAGCTCGAGCCCTCTTGGCTCGGAGCGACCCGTCTGCACGGCGCCGGCTAGGCTCTGGACGCGAGGACCCGAAAGGGTCGTGAGGGCGAGGATTGGCCGCCCGTGGTGGGTCGGAGCGGCGGAATGGAGAAGTGGGAAGATGCGGCGATCATCGGCGGTCGCGTTGCTCTCCATGGCGCTGGGGTTGGTCGCAGCGACCCCTGCGCGGGCTCAATTCAGCAGCAGCGTACAGGGTGTGGTTCACGACCAGAGCGGCGCGGTCGTGCCCGCGGCTTCGGTCACCATCCGGAACCTGGACACTCAGGTCACGGCGACCGTGCAGACCAACGCGGCCGGCGTTTACCGGTTCAGCAGCCTCGCTCCCGGCCGCTATGAGATCGCCGCCGAGGCCGCCGGCTTCAAGCAGGCCAAGTCCGAAATCCGCTTGGAGACGGCGCAGAACGCCGGCGTCAACCTGACCCTGCCCCTGGCGGGAACCCAGGAAGAAGTGGCGGTCACCGGCCAGGCGGAAGTCTTCAACCCGGCGGAGACCCGGATCCAGACCACCATTCGCACGGAAACCCTCCAGGAACTGCCGCTGCAGGGGCGCAACTTCCTGGGCCTGGTGGCCCTCGGCCCGGGCATCACGGGCCACGGCGCGGTCGGAGGCGGGGCCCCCGCGGACGCTCCGGACAACTTCTCGACCGAGAAGACGGTAGAGGCCAGCGGAAACGGCCGCAACTACAGCGGAAACCAGTTCACCCTCGACGGGCTCAACGTCACGAGCAACATCCTGCAGGGGGTCGCCAACCTGTCGCCGAATCCGGACTCCGTGCAGGAGATCTCGGTCCAGACCAACACCTTCAGCGTCGAGAACGGGCGGGGCAGCTCCGTGCAGGTGGCCATCACCACCAAGTCGGGCACGAACGAGTATCGGGGCACCGCGAGCTATTTCTTCACCAACCAGGGCCTCCGCGCGAAAACGTTCTTCACCAAGAGCTACGAGCCGTTCAGCCGGCACGACATCTCCGCCACCTTCGGGGGGCCGATCATCAAGAACCGCACCTTCTTCTTCGGGTCGGTGCAGCCCCTCCGCTCACGCGTGTCGCAGGCCACCTCGGTCATCACCTTCGAAACGCCGGAGTTCGTCGACTTCGCCCGGCGCAACTACCCGAACTCGCTGGGGACCAAGATCCTGACCGACTACCCCCTGGCCAACGTGGAGACGACGGGCGTCGCCCAGACCGCGCAGCAGATCTTCGGCGCCGACTGCGGCACTCCGGCCGCGGGCAATATCCCGTGCGCCCTCCCGATGGTGGCGGAGGGCCGATTCAAGCCCAGTCCCTTCCGCAACGCCATCCAGTACAGCTTCCGAGTGGACCATTACATGCGGGACGGCAAGGATCGGCTCTATTTCAACTTCTACAAGGTGGACCTCGACACGGAGCAGATCGGCCGGCGGAAGGGCTTCTACGGGGTGGACAACAACAACACCTCCGCCTACCAGGGAAGCTGGACCCACATCTTCACCCCCACCCTGCTCAACGAGATCAGCTACGGGCAGATCCGGGTCCAGGGCAGCGTCGGCGACTCGCCGGGGATTCCCTTCCGGATTCCCGACATCAACATCGCCTACCAGAACACGGGGGTGAACGCCGGCTGGGGGCCCGCCACGTTCATCCAGCACAACTACAACTGGCGCGACGTGGTGACCTGGGTCCGGGGTTCGCATTCGCTGAAGATTGGAGCCGAGTTCTGGAAGGGCGACGACGACGCGCGGTTCCGCGCGCCCTATGAACGGCCGAGCCTCCAGTTCAACAACCTGCTCGACCTGGTGCGCGACCGGCCCTATCAGCAGAGCGGCGTCAACTACGACCCGATCACCGGCCAGGTGGCCAACGGGGCCTATCGCCACCTGCTCAACACCCTCGGGGCCTTCGTGCAGGACGAATGGAAGGTGCGCCCGAACCTGACCCTGACCCTGGGATTGCGCTGGGACGACTATGGGAATCCCCACCCCGACCAGAACACGAGGATGGGGAACGTGTTCCGGGGGACGGGAAGCACCCTGAACGAGCAGTTCACGAGCGCGGTCGTGCGGCAGGTGGACGCGGTCTATGCCGGCCGGTTGAACAAGAACTTCAGTCCCCGGGCCGGGCTGGCGTGGGCGCCCGGCGACGGTGCACGGTGGCTGGTGCGCGGCGGCGTCGGGCTCTATCACAACTGGATCCCCCTCGGCGAAGCGAACCGCGTCCGCCAGAATCCCCCCGGTCTGGTCACGCCCACCTTCCGCATCGGCGATCCCATCGAGCCGATCCTCTCGATCGGGACCAGCGATCGGCCGCCCTTCGGGTTCAACTACCCGAAGATCCCCGCGGGACAGCTCGACGAGCGCGGTGGCATCGTGGGCGCGCGGCCCGGCGCGGGCGGCATCGACCGGGACATCAAGGCGGACAGCACGCTGATCTACAATCTCGGGGTCGAGCGACAGTTGCCGAAGGGCATCGTAGCAAGCGTGGCCTACAGCGGCTCCTACACATGGAACGGCCTGTTCGGGTCGGACTTCAACCGCTTCCCGGGCGACCTGCTGGACGGCCGTCTGGACCGCCTCAACCCGAGCTTCGGCACGATCTACTACGAGCTCAACGCGAACAAGATCTACTACAATGGGTTGCTGTTCTCTCTGCGACAGGTCACGCGCCGCAGCAGCTTCCAGGTCGCCTACACCCTGTCGAAGGTGGAGGACTACGGTCAGGCGGGCACGCGCGTGAACCGCGATCCCGGATACGCCACTCCGACCCAATACGACCTGTCGCAGTATCGGGCGGCCGCGGACTGGGATGTGCGCCACCGCCTTGCGTTCGCGGAGAGCTACTCGCTCCCCGAGCCGAAGAGCGGGTCGGGCTTCCTGACGCGGCTGCTGGGGGGCTGGCAGATCAATGGAACCGGGATCCTGCAGACCGGCACCCCCTTCTCCGTGTTCAGCAGCGCGCCCTTCCGGCCGGTCCTCGATGCGAACGGGAAGGTGATCGGGCTGCAGCCGAACAGCGGGGATTACAATGCGGACGGCGTGAACTTCGACTTCCCCAACGCCCCCAATGGGCAGGTCCCCGGCTCCTTCACGCGACAGCAGTTCGTGGACGGCGTGTTCCCGGCCTCGGCGTTTTCGCTGCCGGCGCCGGGTCAGGAAGGCACCCTGAAGCGCAGCGCCTTCCGCAACCCCGGGTTCATCAACATCGACATGAGCCTGGTGAAGAACAACCGCTTCGGCGACCGCGTGAACGTCCAGCTCCGCCTCGAAGTGTTCAACGTGCTCAACCGGGTAAACCTGGGCGGCGTCAACGGCGCCAACGGCAACAATGGCGATCTGGCGAGCAGCACGTTCGGGCGCGCGACCTCGACCTACGATCCGCGGATCATGCAACTGGGCGTCCGCGTAGTGTTCTGAAGATGCGGCGGGCCATTCCGCTTCTCTCCATCCTCCTGGCGCTTTCGGCGGGGCCGGCCGTGGCCGACCCCCAGGCGCCCGTCTCAAACCGCGAGCCCCTGCAGGTTGGAGCCTTTGCCCGCTTGCCGGTGGGGTCGGTCAAGCCGACGGGCTGGCTGCGCCGGCAGCTGGAGGTCCAGGCCCGTGGCTTGACCGGCCACCTCGACGAGTTCTGGCCCGACGTGGGCCCGAACAGCGGCTGGCTGGGCGGGACCGGGGAGAGCTGGGAGCGGGGCCCCTATTTTCTCGATGGGTTGATCCCGCTCGCCTACCTGCTCGACGACCCGCTCCTCAAGGCCAAGGCGCAAAAGTGGGTCGACTGGACGCTCACCCATCAGTCACCCGAAGGCTGGATCGGGCCGCCGAAGAACGCCGACTGGTGGCCCAACATGGTGATGCTGAAGGCGCTCACCCAGTATCAGGAGGCCACGGGAGACCCCCGGGTGGTTCCCCTGATGCAGCGCTACTTCCGACATCACCTGGCGCAGGGTCGCACACGTCCCCTGCATGAATGGGCGTCGTACCGCTGGGCCGACGAGCTCGTGAGCGTGCTCTGGCTGTTCAACCGCACCGGGGACCGAGAGCTTCTCGACCTCGCGCGCTTGCTCCAGTCCCAGGGCACCGACTGGAAGCAACACTTCGCGGAGTTCGCCTTTCCGGCCAAGACCAGCCCTGAACAGCTCGGGCTGAAGATCGGCGTGAACAACCCCGACCGGGCCATGCGCGCCCACGGGGTGAACAACGCGATGGCCTTCAAGACCAGCGCCCTGTGGTCGCTCGTCTCGGGCGACCGCTCCGATCGCGAGGCGATCCACCGGACCCTGGAAGTGCTCGATCGCCATCACGGCCTGCCCAACGGAATGTTCAGCGCCGACGAGCACTACGCGGGCCCCGACCCGTCCCAGGGCATCGAGCTGTGCGCGGTGGTGGAAGCGCTCTTTTCGCTCCAGCAAGTCCTCACGGTGGTCGGCGACCCCGCGCTCGCGGACCGCCTCGAACGGATCGCGTTCAACGCCCTGCCCGCGACCTTCTCGGCCGACATGTGGGCCCACCAGTACGACCAGCAGCCGAACCAGGTGCTCTGCAGCCTTCGGCCGCGAGGATGGGTCAGCAATGGCCCGGAGTCGAACCTGTTCGCCCTGGAGCCCAACTTCGGCTGCTGCACCGCCAACCTGCACCAGGGCTGGCCGAAGCTCGTGCAGAGTCTCTGGATGGCCACCCCCGACCGCGGCCTGGCGGCGCTGGTGTATGCGCCGAGCGAGATCCGGACCATCGTGGCCGGCGGCACCCTACTCTCGATCACGGAGGACACCGAGTATCCCTTCCGAGGCGACGTGCGGCTCAGGATTGCGCCGGACACCCCGACCGCCTTCCCACTCGTTCTCCGCGTCCCCGCCTGGGCGAAGCAGGCATCCATCAAGGTGAACGGCCAAGCCATCGAGGGCACTCGGGCGGGGGAGTTGGTTCGTGTCCATCGGCTCTGGAAGCGCGGTGACGAGGTCGCCCTCACCTTGCCCATGGCCCCGCGCGTCTCGACTTGGTATCGCGATTCCGTCGCCCTGGAGCGGGGGCCGCTCGTATTCTCGCTCCGCATCGGGGAGGACTGGAGGAAGGTCCAGAGTGGGATGAGCAAGCCGGCGCCGCCCCCCGCGGCGGACTGGGAGGTGCACCCCACGACTCCCTGGAACTACGGACTCCTGGTGAGCCCGGAGAGCGTGGCCAAGGCCGTGGACGTGCGTGAGAAGCCGCTCGGCGACTACCCGTTCAGCCCCCAGGGCGCGCCCGTGGAGCTCTCGGTGAAAGGCCGGCGGGTGCCGGAGTGGACGCTGGTCGACGGGTCGGCAGGGCCGCTCCCCGCGAGCCCGGTCCCGAGCCGCGAGCCCGACGAGACGGTGACCCTGATCCCCTACGGCTCGGCGAAGCTGCGGGTGACGGCCTTTCCGCGCGTCATAGACTCCAATTGAGCTGGGGGGTGCTGCGGGCCGCGGCGGTGCTCGTGGCGAGCGCCTGCGCGGCGCACCCCGATGAGCTGACGGACGCCCTGGCCGGGGGGCGGTTCGAGGAGTCGCTGCGTCTTGCGGACGCCCGGCTGAAGTCCGCGGCCGCGGACGCCCGGCTCTGGGCCATCCGCGGGATCGCCCTGGAGAAGCTCGAGCGCCTCCCCGAGAGCCTGGCCAGCTTCGAGCAGGCGCTCACCCTCGAGCCGGGCTCGCTGGCCGCCCTGCAGGGCGCGGCCGAAGTGGCCTACCGCACCCGAAGCCCCAAGGCGGCCGCGCTGGTGGCGCGCGTCCTCCTCCGCGACCCGGGCAGCGAGACGGCGCACGCGATGGCGGGCGCGCTGGCCGTGGAGGCGAATCGGTGCGCGGCCGCGGTGGACCATTTCGCCCGCAGCGCGTCCGTCCTCCGGCAGAACCCGCCGGCCTCCGCCCAGTACGCGGGCTGCCTGCTGGAGCTGAAGCGGCCGCGCGAGGCCGCCCAGGTCTTCGAGCGGCTGGTGGAGGCCGCTCCCGACAGCCCGGCCGCGCGCTACAACCTGGCGGTGTGTCAGCTGCAGGCGGGCCAGGGCAAGGAGGCCCTGGCCAGCGCAAGCGCCGCCCTGGCCATGAGTCCCGGGGACGCCGAAGTGTTGAACCTGTTTGCCGCGGCCAGCGCGGCCTCGGGACGGCTCGAGGGCGCGATCACCGCGTTGCGCAAGGCCATCGAGATCGCCCCCACTGAGGAGCGTCACTACCTGGAGCTGGCTGGTCTCTGCCTCGACCACGACGCTCTCGACCTCGCCCTGGAAGTGGCGAACGCCGGTCTGGCGAAGGTCCCGGGGTCGGCGAGGCTTCTCACGTTGCGCGGCGGCATTCGAGCGGAGCGCTCCGACTTCGAAGAGGCCATGCGCGACTTCGAACAGGCGAGTGCGCTCAGCCCCCAGGAGCTCTATGGATCCGTGGGGTTGAGCCTGGTCCTCCGCCAGACGGATCGCGTCGCCGAGGCGGCCGCGCTGCTGCGTCAGAAGCTGGCCCGGCAGCCGGAAGACGCCACCCTCAACTACCTGCTGGCCGACGTTCTGATGCGCAGCGACCCCACGCCCGGATCGCCCGGGTTTGCCGATGCGCGGGCGGCCTTGCAGCGCGCGCTGCGCGCCCGGCCCGACCTCGCGAAGGCCCATGCGGCGCTCGGCAGGCTGCGCCTGGCGGGCGGAGACCCGGGGGGCGCGGTGCAGGATCTGCGGGCCGCGGTCGAGCTGGATTCGAGGGATCGCCTGGCCCTCAATCAGCTCGTGATGGCCTACCGGCGGCTGGGCCGTCAGGCTGACGCGGAAGCCGTGGCGGCCCAGCTCAAGACCTTGCTGGAGCAGGAGCGCGTCGAGGAGACCTCGCGCAATCGAGTGCGGCTCGTCAAGGGCGCAGGCGGGGAGACCCCGCCCCGGCCGTGATCAGCCGCCGCGATTTCCTGCAGGCGCTGGCCGCCTCGGGCGTCCACCTGGGCCTGGCCCGCTCGACGGCGGCCCAGGGAGTGGCGTCGCGCCACGTCACCCCGCAGCCACGAGGCAAGCCCTCGGGGATCCCTTTCAAGGCCCGGTTCACCGATGTCGCGGCCCAGGCGGGGTTGCGGGCGCCCACCATCTACGGCGGCACGGACCGGAAGGACTACATCCTCGAGACGATCGGGTGCGGCTGCGCCTTCTTCGACTACGACAACGACGGCTGGCTCGACGTCTTCCTGCTGAACGGAACCCGGGTGCAGGGCGCGACGGAGGGCGCGACCAACCGGTTGTACAAGAACAACCGGGACGGCACGTTCACGGACGTGACCGAGCAAGCGGGCCTCGCGCGGACCGGGTGGGCCTCGGCGGTGACGGTGGGCGACTACAACAACGACGGCCACGAGGACCTGTTCATCACCTACTGGGGACAAAACGTCCTGTATCGCAACAACGGCGACGGCACGTTCACGGACGTGACCGGCGAGGCCGGCCTTCTCGAGGCCGGCCATCGGTGGGGCGCCGGCTGTACGTTCCTCGACTACGACCTCGATGGCCGCCTGGACCTGTTCGTCTCGAACTACCTGGAGTTCGGTTTCGAGCGCGCCCCCAAGCCCGGGCAGAACGCCAACTGCACCTGGAAAGGCGTGGCCGTGAATTGCGGCCCGCGCGGGCTGCCGCCCGGCGTGCATTCCCTCTATCGAAACAACGGCGACGGGACGTTTACCGACGTGAGCGCGCGGGCCGGCTTCGCGGGCGCTCGGGGCAGCTACGGCATGAGCGTGGTGGCGGCGGATTTCAACAACGACGGGTGGCCCGACATCTACCTGGCTTGCGATTCCACCCCGAGCTTCCTGTTCGTGAACAACCGCGACGGCACGTTTCGCGAGGAGGCGCTGGTGCGCGGAGTCGCGTTGAGCGAGGACGGCCTGGAGCAGGCGGGAATGGGGGTCGCCGTCGGGGACTACGACCTCGACGGGGATCTCGACATCGTCAAGACGCACTTCGCCGATGACACCAACGTGCTGTACCGGAATGATGGGCAGGGAGACTTTTCGGACGTGACCCGCGCGGCCGGCTTGGGGGTCGAGACCCGATTCGTGGGCTGGGGCGCGGGCATCGTCGATCTCGACAACGACGGGTGGCCTGACATCTTCATGGTCACCGGCCACGTGTATCCCGAGGTCGAACGGCAGCTGCCGGCGTATCCCATGCGGACGCCGCGTCTGGTCTTCCGCAATCTTGGCCAAGGGCGCTTCGAGGAGTTGATCGAGGAAGCGGGGCCCGGGGTGGCCGCCCCTCACACGAGCCGAGGCTGCGCGTTCGGCGATTTCGACAACGACGGCGACATCGATGTCCTGATCGTGAACCTCAACGAACCCCCGTCCCTGCTCCGCAACGACCTGGAAGGGACGAACCACTGGCTGAAGGTCAAGCTGGTGGGGACGACCTGCAATCGCAGCGCGCTGGGCGCGCGCGTGACCGCGAGCTACGGCGGGCGGCGGCAAGCCCAGGAAGTCGTGAGCCAGTCGGGCTTCTACTCCGTGAGCGACCGGCGCCTGCACTTCGGCCTGGGGCCGGAGAGGCGCGTCGATCTCGAGATCAAGTGGCCGGGGGGCGCCACCCAGGTGCTGCGGGATGTGGCCGCCGACCAGGTACTGGTCGTGCGGGAGCCGGCGGCGGGAAAGACCAGGACGTGAGCAGTTGACCGCCAAACGGCCGGCCGGTATCCTCCGCCCCCAGCGGACCCATCTCTAACCCTGAGCCTCGACGGCGAGGCTCGCCGCCGGAGGTCTTGGCATGAACACGAGACGCCTGTTCGTGGCCAGCTGTCTGGCCCTTCTCACCACGTCGATGGTGTTCTCGATCCGCGGGGACATCGTCGACGCCTTGTGCGTGGACTTCCACATCACCAAGGAGCAGATGGGGGCGATCCTCAGCCCCGCCTTCTGGGGCTTCACCCTCTCGATCATCATCGGGGGATCCCTCGTGGACTGGCTGGGGATGCGGAACCTCCTCCTCACCTCGAGCCTGGGCTACATCGTGGCCATCCTGATGATCCTGTTCTCCCCGAGGCCGGCCGGGCCGGTGGACTCGATCTTCGGGGAGACCGGGACCACGATCCTCTACGCGGGCATGCTCCTGATCGGCCTCTCCCAGGGGCTCGTGGAGGCGGTGATCAACCCCCTGGTGGCGACCATCCACTCGGACGACAAGACGAGCAAGCTGAACGCCCTTCACGCCTGGTGGCCGGGGGGGCTCGTCATCGGCGGGCTCATCGCGGTGGCCTGGACCAAGGTCCTCGGCCTCGACGCGGCCGGCGTGTCGGCCGCCGTGGCCACCCAGGGGTGGCAGATCAAGCTCGGGACCGTGCTCCTGCCCGCGGCCCTCTTCGGCGTCATGGTCCTGGGCCAGAGGTTCCCGGCCACCGAGCGGGTGGCGGCGGGGGTCAAGACGGGCGAGATGCTGAAGGAGGGGCTGCGGCCGATGTTCCTGCTCTGGTTCGCCTGCATGTGGCTCACCGCGGCCACCGAGCTCGGCCCCGACCAGTGGGTGGGGTCCGTGATCTCGAACCTGGTGGGGATGCAGGGCGTGCTCCTCCTCGTGTACACCGCGGG
>WNGM01019809.1_pt1 | contig 10015 bp, 5 predicted proteins | sample 5400571 | NCBI WGS metagenome assembly WNGM01 (sample SAMN13153378, study PRJNA577476) | soil metagenome | isolation source: 100 cm soil or saprolite under Garry oak tree replicate 2 | place: USA:California | collected 2016-06-15 | reverse complement strand
TCTTGTAGATCTCCATCGCCTCTTCGGTGGCGAGATGGATCGGGATCGCGTCCGACGAATAGGCGTCGACAATGATCAGATCATAGATCCCGTCCGGCTCGCGGGCGAAGGTCAGCCGCGCGTCGCCGATCACAGGCTTCAAATCCGGCGCGCAGTTCTGAATATAGCTGAAATATTTGGGATCGCGCGCGGTATCGACCATCGATTGATCGATCTCGAAGAACTTCCAGGTCTCGCCGGGCTCCGACGCGCAAGTCAGCGTGCCGGAGCCGAGGCCGATCACCGCGACGCGCAGCGGTCCGCCCTTGCGCGCGCGAACCGCCGAGATCGCCTGGCCGATGCCGCCATCCTTGTGATAATAAGTAATCGGCTCGGGCCGCCCGGTCACCGGCGTGCCGTCGTCGTTCTGGAATTTCTGGGCGCCGTGAATCGTGGTGCCGTGCATCAGCACATGATATTGGCCGTGCGGCGTCACCACGATCTTGTGGACACCGAAAAAGCTGCGCACAGTTTCCACCCGTCCGTCATCCGACGGATAGGCCCGGATCAGCACCAGCGCCACCGCGACGGTCGCGAAAATCTTCCAGCGGTTCGCGTTCAATCCGAGCGCCAGCAATGCCGAGAGGACGCCGACACCGCCGATCACCCAGACCCGGTGCTCGTCGAGCCAGGTCATCACCTTGCCCTCCGAATAAGAGGGCGCGATCAAAGCCACCGCAAGCGCGGCGAGAAACGGCCAGTACCAGCCGCTCCAGCGCGGCAAGCGCTCCTCACCGCCGGGCGGGCGGCACAGCGCTGCCAATGCCAGCAGGATCGGGTATTCCGCGATCCACGAAAATGTAAACGGCGCGATCAACCCTGCGAACAATCCCCCGACCATGCCGCCGAACGACAGCGCGACATAAAAACCGGTGAGATATTTTGCGGCCGGGCGGGTACGTGCCAGTTCGCCATGGCACGCCATCGCGATCACAAAGAAACAGACCTGGTGTCCACCGAGCGTCAGCAGCAGATTCTGTTCGCCGCCGACCGCGAGCAGCACGATCACGCCCGTGATCGCCAGCGGCTGTGCCATCAACATCCATTTGTGCGGCAGCAGCGGGCGCGACTGGAACACCAGCACCCAGGTCAAGAGATAGAGCGACAGCGGCAGCACCCACAGCAACGGAGCGGCGGCGACATCGGTGGAAATATGCGCGGTCACCGCGATCAACAGACCCGACGGCACTGCGGCCAGAAAAATCCAGCGTGCGCGCAAGATCCAGGCCGGCGCCGGCGCATCGGTGTCCTCGGCAAGCGTTTCGGCGGCGGCTGAAATCGGCGAGCGCAGCAGCAGCACGCCGCAGATTGCAATCAACAGGATGAGCAATCCATAACCGCCGGTCCAGATCAGGTTTTGCGTGCGCAGCGTGAACATCGGCTCGAGCAGCACCGGATAGGACAACAGCGCCAGAAAACTGCCGATATTCGAGGAGGCATAAAGAAAGTACGGGTCCGGGCCATTGGGATGGCCGGTGCGGACGAACCAGGCCTGCAGCAGCGGATTGTTGGCGGCCAGCGCGAAGAATGGCAGGCCGATCGAGACCGCGAACAGGCCCAGCAGCCAAAAGGCATAGCCTGATGTCGGTGGTTCGCCCCACCCGCTCGCATCGCCCCACCCGCTCGCAATCGACAGCGGCAGCGTCAGCAGCGCGACGATCAGCAGCACCAGATGCGCCGCCACCGGAATCATGCGGTTGCGGAGTTGCATCAGATAGTGCGCGTAGGCATAGCCGCCGAGCAGCAGCGACTGGAAGAACACCATCGCCACCGACCACACCGCCGGCGAGCCGCCGAGCCGCGGCAGCACCATTTTGGTGAACAGGGGTTGCACCGAGAACAGCAGCAGCGCGCTGACGAAGATGGCTGCGGTATAGACCACCAGCACCAGCCGGTTGCGGCTAACGGATGGCTGGTCCGCGACCACGGACAGATCGGGTGATTGCATGAAAACTCCGGCTTGGACCCGGCGGGCACCGGCGGCGGGATTCCGGCAAAGGCGCGCCGGGGCGGCGCAATGGAGCATATGGCGACACGGAGGGCAATGCGGGGCCGGAAACCAAAATCATCACTTGACGCTGTGCTTGCATCAGCGTCTGCGATAAGCAGTCACCGAAGTCCCATTGCGGCGCCAAGCGAAGAGAGTATTGAACGTCATTCCGGGGCGCGCCAACCGAACTCCGGTGTACTCGAGTTCGGCGATATCATCTTCCAGGTCGGCAACAGCCGACTTGGATGGCGCGAACCCGGAATGACGAAATCAATACACGGGGCGTCATGCCGGGACAGCGCGAAGTTAATCAATAAATTTTGAAGCAACCATGACAGAAACTGACGTTGTCATCATCGGCGCCGGACATAACGGCCTTACTTGCGCGGCCTATCTGGCGATGGCCGGCCTGCGCGTGAAGGTGGTCGAGCGACGTAAGGTGGTGGGCGGCGCGGCGGTGACGGAGGAATTCCACCCGGGGTTCCGCAATTCGGTCGCGGCCTACACTGTCAGCCTGCTGAATCCGCAAATCATCTCCGATCTAAAATTAGGCCACCATGGCTTGCGGATCGTCGAGCGCCGCGCGCAGAATTTCCTCCCCTCCCCCGGTGGCGGCTATTTGCTGACGGGTGCAGGCCGCACCTATCAGTCCATTGCCAAACTCAACCCCCGCGACGCTGGCCGGGTCGATGCATTCACGCGCGAACTTGAGGCGATCGCCGACGTGTTGCGCCAGTTCGTGTTGCGCGCGCCGCCGAACATCGTCGAAGGCTTTGGTGTCGGCAGCATTCGCGAGACCTTCAATGCGCTGGGCACCGCCAACATCCTGCGAAGGCTTTCGCTGGAGCAGCAGCGCAGCCTGCTCGACCTGTTCACGCGCTCGGCTGGCGAGATGCTGGACGACCGGTTCGAGAGCGATCTGGTGAAGGCGCTCTACGGGTTCGACGCCATCGTCGGCAATTACGCCAGCCCCTACGCTGCCGGCTCGGCCTATGTGATGTTGCATCATGCGTTCGGCGAGGTGAACGGCAAGAAGGGCGTCTGGGGTCACGCCATCGGCGGCATGGGCGCGATCACGCAGGCGATGGCGCGTGCCGCCCGCGGCCATGGCGTCGACATCGCAATCGATGCCGGCGTCCGCGAGGTGATCGTCGAGCGCGGCCGCGCGGTGGGGGTGACCCTCGACAATGGCGAAACCGTCAGGGCCAAATATGTCGCCTCCAGCGTCAATCCGAAATTGCTTTACACGCGGCTGTTGCCGGCGGATGCTTTGCCATCAGCCTTCCTCGATCGCATCAGGAACTGGCGCAACGGCTCCGGCACCTTCCGGATGAATGTCGCGCTCAACGCCCTGCCCTCGTTCACGGCGCTGCCGGGCGCGGGCGATCATCTCTCAGCCGGCATCATCATCGGCCCGAGCCTTGGGTACATGGATCGCGCCTGGCAGGACGCCCGAACCCACGGCTGGAGCCGCGAGCCCGTGATCGAGGTCCTGATCCCCTCAACCCTCGACGACACCCTCTGCCCACCGCGCCAGCATGTCGCGAGCCTGTTCTGCCAGCATGTCGCGCCGCAATTGCCCGATGGCCGATCATGGGACGATCATCGCGATGAAGTCGCCGATCTCATGATCGCGACGGTGGACAAGTACGCGCCGGGCTTCGCAGCAACCGTCATGGGGCGGCAGATTCTGTCGCCGCTCGATCTGGAGCGCCAGTTCGGCCTGCTCGGCGGCGATATTTTTCATGGCGCGCTGACGCTGAACCAATTGTTCTCGGCGCGCCCGATGCTCGGCCATGCGGATTATCGCGGCCCCCTGAAGGGCCTCTACCATTGCGGCTCCGGCGCGCATCCCGGCGGCGGCGTCACCGGCGCCCCCGGCCACAACGCCGCGCGCGTGATCCTGGGCGATCACCGGGCGCTGTTTGGCTGAGGTGCCAACCCGATGCAGGCGACTCATTCAGGCACGCTTATCCGCGTTCAGGGATTCCGACCTTCGACCGTGCCAGTCGGTTCCTCGCTGAGCCAGCGGTAGCTTACGCCGCCAAGCGCGCCGCCGAGCAACGGTGCAACCCAGAACAGCCAGAGTTGGCCAAGCGCCCATCCACCCACGAATAACGCCGGACCCGTGCTGCGCGCCGGATTGACCGACGTGTTGGTGACGGGGATGCTGACCAGGTGAATCATGACAAGCGCAAGTCCGATCGCCAGCGGCGCAAAGCTCGCCGGAGCCTTGCCGTGGGTCGCGCCCATGATGATGAAGAGAAACATCATCGTCATCACGACTTCCGTGATGAAGCACGCGACCAGGGTGTACTGGCCGGGAGAATGCTCGCCATATCCATTCGACGCAAAACCCTTGGCGACATCGAATCCGGCGGCGCCGCTCGCAATCACATAGAGTAGCGCCGAAGCGGCGACCGCACCGATCACCTGCGCGATCACATACGGCGCGATCTGTCCTGCCGGAAAACGGCCGCCCGCGGCGAGGCCGACCGTAACGGCCGGGTTGAGATGGCACCCGGACACATGACCGATGGCATAGGCCATCGTCACGACGCTGAGCCCGAACGCCAACGACACACCGACCAGACCGATACCAACCTGTGGAAACGCTGCGGCGATGACCGCGCTGCCGCAACCGGCAAATGTCAGCCAAAACGTACCGATCGCTTCGGCGGCATATTTCTTCGCATCCATATCGCTGTCCCCCCACCCCCGCAGGTGGCTGACGATTTCAAAGCAAAGCGAGGCCGAATTTACCGATCATCAATTCACTAAGCCACTCTGACGTCAAGTTTTGCCGCACTGCGAAAACGCTCCGCAACAATTGCTGCGGGTCGGCCGGACCGTCACTGTTCGATGTTGGTTCGCGGCAAACGCACGGTGCATTACAGGGACGCTGTTTATTTTAGTGATGTGGTGCAACACCGAACCGCCACTTTGGAACCTTAACACCGTGCTGGCGTTATAGAGCGCCATCACTTGATTTGGCCGCTTCTTGACGCGTTGGGCGCTTGGGGAGGGTAACATGTCAAAACTCACGTCGTTAGCCGCTATTGTTTTAGCGATCGCGCTCTCGGGCTCGGCGTATTCTGCTCCCGGAAGAGGAGGAGGCGGCGGCGGGCATGGCGGTGGGGCACCGCACGTCGGCGGTGGCGGAATGCGCGGCGGCGGCGGCGGCGGTGGTGCGCATTTCGGCGGCGCGATGCGCGGTGGCGGCGGCGCGCATTTCGGTGGTGGCGGTGTACGACACTTCAGTGGCGGCGGTGCGCGGCATTTCGGCGGCGGCGGTGTGCAGCACTTCAGCGGTGGCGGCGGGCGACACTTCAGTGGCGGCGGCGCGCGACATTTCAGCGGCGGTGGGCGGCACTACGGCGGCAGGTTCACGGCTCCCCGATCCACCGCTGGGGCGATTTCCCGTGGCGGCAGCAGGACAGCGATCAACGGCAACCGGACATTCAGCTCCAATCGCAACGCCAATCAGCGATCCCGCGCTGTACACCAGGCGCTGAATTCGCGCGCGGTGGCGGGCGCTTTGCATCACCAGGGCGCATTGCGCAATCCGGGCACCCGCGCCCGGATCGCTGCGACGGCGGCGACCGCCGGATGGCACAACGGGCACGGCCGCGGCTGGTGGCGACACGGCCATGGCGGCTACGGCTGGGTCGGCCCGCTGTTCTGGCCATTCGCCTATTACGACATGTACGGCTATGCGATGTGGGGCTACGACCCCTCGTTCTGGGATTACGGCTACAACGACATCTATGCCGGGATGTTCGCTCCTTACGGGTATGACGATCTGACAGGTTACTTGCCATCAGGCGTCGGCGGATATTCTGTCGGCACGAGGCAAGCGTCGCGTGCCTTCGCAAGCACCAATCCGGCGCCAGACCAGCTGACGCAAATGTGCGGCGACGACAGCCGCGACATCGCCGGCCTGCCGATCGATCAGATCCAGCAGGCTGTTCAACCCAACGAAACCCAGCGCACGGCGCTCGACGATCTCGCCAACGCCTCCGTGAAGGCGGCCCAGGGCATCAAAGACGCGTGTCCCACCCAGTTATCGTTGACGGCACCGGCCCGGCTCGCGGCGATGCAACAACGCATCGAAGCGATGATTGCCGCAGTTGACACCGTACAGCCGCCACTGGAGAAGTTTTACGGCCTGCTGAACGACGATCAGAAGGTCAGGCTCAACGCGCTGGGACAGGACCAGCGCAGCAAGTCGGCGCAGAAGACCGGCGGCTCGCTCGCCCAGACCTGCGGCTCAACGCAGGCCGGCGTCACGGACTGGCCGGCTGCGGAGATCGACGCCAGGCTGCATCCGACCGACGCGCAGCGCGCAAGCCTCACTGGCCTTCAGAACGCCAGCGCCACGGCGGAGGATCTCCTCAAGAACTCCTATGATGCGCTGACGCCGCCGGCCCGCCTCGCCGCCGCCGGTAAGCGGCTGCAAGTCATGCTGCAGGCGATCACGACAGTGCGCCCGGCGCTGGATGATTTCTATGGGAAACTGACCGACGAGCAGAAGGCGCAGTTCGAGGCGATCGGCCCGGGCCGTGCCGGCCTGTCCCGCCAGTCAGATGCCACGCCGACGCACTCTCGCCGGCGCCATCACGCCGGCTTCGGCGGAATCATCCGGCATTTCATGGCCTTCGGGCGGTACTAATCCCGCCGGCGGCGTCCCTGGGGCGCCCGGCCACGGTTCACTATTTGCCTCAGGACGAGTCGGTCGACAACCGGTGGAGAACTTGTGGAAAACCGGTGGATGATCCAGTGGAGAAGCCTGTGGATTTCCCGTGCGGATATCACCGGACAGGCCTGTGAAAAACCCGTGTATGTCCGGGTATGTTTCGGTGCAGAACGCTGTGAACAACCCTTGCGTTTGGAATGGGCAGGCTGTGAACGGACACTGCAAGCCGCTCGAACAGCGCTTGCAGTTCGGACCGTAACCCATTGTCGCACAAGGCCGCGATAGAATGAAACCGGCGGAAGGGTGGCACGTCCCCTAACGTTCAGACGGTGTGTTGAGATAGCGCGGGAAGCCCGGTCTGTTGCACGACCCGATTACCGGGTAAGTGAAGCGCACGCGTTATCCGCCTGCATCAATCCCCGGACCCTTGATGACCTCCACACTCACGCCCCACACCAGCCGCGCGACCTTCGCCATCGGCAGCGAACTGACGGCGCGGCGCGTCGTCGATCGGCTGACCGAGAGTTTTTTGGAGGGCCTGGCCGCGATCGCCGCGTTCGAGCGATCCGACGGGCGCTGGGACGTCACCGTGCATTTTGCCGAGGCGCCCGACCAAACGTCGATCCGCGAACTCGTCGGGATCGCGGCCGGCGGGGACGTGGCGCAGGCCATCACGTTCGATACGGTTGAGGCCAAGGATTGGGTCAAGGCCACGCTCGAAGAACTCGTCCCGGTCCGGGCCGGGCGATTCATCGTGCATGGCCAACATGATCGCTCGCGCATCTCGCCCAACAAGCTCGGCATCGAGATCGAGGCGGCGCTGGCGTTCGGCACCGGCCACCACGGCACCACGCGCGGCTGCCTGCTGCTGCTCGATGATGTGCTGAAGGCTCGCCGGCCAAAGCGCGTGCTCGACCTGGGAACAGGCACCGGCGTGCTCGCCATCGCCGCGGCCAAGGCTTTGCGGGTGAAGGTGCTGGCAAGCGATATCGATCCGCTCGCGGTTCGGGTGGCGCGCGACAATGCGCGGCTCAATGGTACGGGTGATCTGGTTGAGACGATCCGGGCAACCGGGTTTTCAGCCCCGGAGTTCACGAAGCATGGCCCGTTCGATCTGGTATTGGCGAATATTCTTGCCAATCCGCTACGGCAAATGGCGACACATATGGCAAGGCATCTCGCGCCTTCGGCGCTGGTCATTCTATCGGGACTGCTGCCGCATCAGGCTCAAAGCGTGATGGCCGCCTATCTGGCGCGCGGACTTGTTCTGAAGCGGCATCTGCAAATCGAAGGCTGGAGCAGTCTCTTAATGCAGCGCGTGAGTTGAGCTAACGTAGCGCGTGAGGCAGCCGTCTACTCCGACGGTTTTTTCTCGCGGCGGGCGATGACGCGCTTTTTTCCCCGCAACGTCCGCTTCACGCGGGCTTCGACGAAACGATCCAGAATCTGAACGATGACGCCCCGCTGTTTCTTGGCAATGGCAGGAACAGGGCCACGGCGGATCGGCGGCGAAATCTTCTCAAAACTAAAAGCAGGCATTGTGTATCCCCTCGTCGTTGAGTTGAAACACTCCTGGAATTCTCCCAGATACCGTTGGACGAACTGCCCGTGATGGCAAATCGTTCCAACCCGTCTAGTGCAGGCGAACATATTCAAGCATAATCTATGCCAAATTGAGGCAATTCGCGTTGAATTTGCCGACCTCTTCCCGCGATCCTAAGGTGGTCAGACGATGTTCGAAGCCCATTTCCAGACATTCGAAGAGCCGGAAGGCGGCGTTGCGCTAACCGCGCGGCTGGCCGCTTTTCGCGAGGAACTGGCGCGCAGGAAGCTGACCGGGTTCGTGATTCCCCGTGCCGATCAGCAACAAAATGAATATGTCGCCCCTTCGGAAGAGCGGTTGGCATGGCTGACCGGATTTACCGGATCGGCGGGAATGGCGATTGTATTGACGCAAGCGGCGGCGGTGTTTGTCGACGGCCGATATACGCTGCAGGCGGCGAAGCAGGTCGATGCGAAGGCCTGGAGCGTCGAGCCGCTGATCGACCCCTCCCCGGAAAGCTGGCTGGCGAAGCATCTTGGGGCCGACGACCGCCTGGGATTTGATCCATGGCTGCACACTTCTGCGGCAGCCGAACGGCTGGCCGCGGTCTGCGCCAAGACCGGCGCGGAATTGATCGCGGTCGACAGCAATCCCCTGGATTCGGTGTGGACCGAGCGCCCCGCCCCGCCGCTTGCGCCCGTCGCCATTCACGGCCCGCAATTTTCGGGCGAAGCGGAGCCGGACAAGCTGCGGCGCATCCGGCTCGAAATCGCGAAACTCGGCGTCGACGCGCTGGTGCTGTCGGATTCCCACGCGGTGGCGTGGGCCTTCAACATCCGCGGCGCCGACGTCTCGCATACCCCGCTGCCGCTGTCCTATGCCCTGGTGCCGAAGGACGGCCGCCCCACGGTTTTCATCGATCACCGCAAATTGTCGAACAGCGCCCGCGACCATCTCGAACAGACAGCCGATGTCGAGGAGCCGGACGCGCTGACGCCAGGGCTCACCGAGCTTGCGCATGCCGGCGCATCGATCGCGCTCGACAGCGCGACCGCCGCCGACGCATTGAGCCGCCTGATCGTTACCGCCGGCGGCAAGCCGGTGCGCGGCAACGATCCGGTGAGCCTGCTCAAGGCCGTCAAGAATGCGACCGAGATCGAGGGCACCCGCACGGCGCATCGGCGCGATGCGGTGGCGCTGACGCGATTCCTCGCCTGGATCGACCGCGAGGCGCCGACGGGCGCGCTGACGGAGATCGACACCGTCGAGGCGCTGGAGACATTCCGCCGCGACACCGGCGCGCTGAAGGACGTCTCGTTCCCGACCATCGCCGGCACCGGGCCGAACGGCGCCATCGTGCATTACCGCGTCACCCGCAAGAGCAACCGGCGGATTTCGCCCGGCGACCTGCTGCTGATCGATTCCGGCGCGCAATATGAAGACGGCACCACCGACGTCACCCGCACCATCGCGATCGGCGAACCGACGGGCGAAATGCGCGATCGATTTACCCGCGTGCTGCGCGGCCATATCGCGATTGCGCGCGCGGTATTTCCCGACGGCACCACCGGCGCGCAGATCGACACGCTGGCGCGGCAATTTCTCTGGCAGGCAGGCATCGATTTCGATCACGGCACCGGCCACGGCGTCGGCAGCTATCTCTCGGTGCATGAAGGGCCGGCGCGAATATCAAAACTCGGTACCACGCCGCTGAAGCGCGGCATGATCCTCTCCAACGAGCCCGGCT
>WNGM01007436.1_pt1 | contig 10017 bp, 8 predicted proteins | sample 5400571 | NCBI WGS metagenome assembly WNGM01 (sample SAMN13153378, study PRJNA577476) | soil metagenome | isolation source: 100 cm soil or saprolite under Garry oak tree replicate 2 | place: USA:California | collected 2016-06-15 | reverse complement strand
ATTTTGACCCTCCCTATGATGCTGTTATGAAAGTCGATGAACTTTCTCAACAAGCCATGCAAGATGCTAAAATTCCCCTGATGATTGCCACTGACCAGGAAGGTGGTCAGGTCAACCGCTTATATACGTTTCATGGATATCTGCCCTCGGCTTCTGCTATGGCTGCCACAGGCAGTCCCAACTACGCTTTTACTCAGGGCTCGCAGGCAGCAAAATGGATGCTCCAACTCGGTATCAACACTGACCTCGCTCCCGTAGTTGATGTGCATAGCGTTGACCCACCCATCTTGCAGGATCGCATGTTCGGTAGCACGCCCCAAACTGTCGCTACTTACGCGGGCGCTTTTCTGAATGGCCTGCAAACCAACGGTGTTGTCGGTTGCCTCAAACACTTTCCTGGTTTGGGCGCTATCAGTTCCGACCCCCATGCAGACCTGCCCACTGTCAATCGGAGCATAACCGACTTAAACAACATTGATCTGGCTCCCTATCGCTTAATGATTCAAAAGAATCAACCCGCTATGATCATGTCCACCGACGTTCTTATGCCAGCTATTGATCCCAATCTTCCTGCTGAGCTCTCCCCCAAAGCCATCACTGGTATCCTACGCAACCAGCTTGGCTACGATGGGGTCGTGGTCACCGACGGACTGTATATGGGTGGTATCAGCAGCAGATGGTCGCTTGCCCAAGCTTCCGTTTTAGCCATCATCGCAGGTAATGATATGATCGAAGGTCCCTACACACCCGACCTCGTGGCCAGTGTCGTTACAGCCTTCAAGCAAGCTCTCCAACAAGGAACTTTAAGCATGGCTCGCGTTAATCAGGCTGTGGAGCGCATCCTTTTGCTCAAGATTCACTTCGGCATCATCAGGTGAGATGCTGCCTAAACTCCCAACTCGTACAACTGCTCAAACTGCAAATTCAAATCATTGGTGACCTGCCACATTGACGCTAAGGCCCGGCGTACATTGCGTGCGGCACATGGCGGCAGGTCCTCTTGTGCCGCTAACTTCTTCAATGCCTCATAGATGTTCAACACTGCTTGCTCTTGTTCGCTTAAGGGTTTACCCAGAAGATCGGTATTCGTTGCCATCGTGATCGCTCCTCTCTCAATACTGTGCCCTGGGGCGAGCATCTACCAGGCGTCTCGCCTTCAACTCAAAGTGCGGCAGCAGGCCGTACTCCATCCGCTCGATATTGAAACGCAACCCCTCATGAGCTTGAGCCAGGTCCTTCATGAGCTTCTGTTCTAGTTCAGCCCATTTATCCTCATAGCCCGGTTTCACCTCTAGCTTAATCGTGATCTCATCCTGAAGCTCTTTACGCCAGATGTAGATTTGGAACTCGTCGATCCCCGTGTACTCTCGAATGATGGCTTCTACCGCACGCGGATACACATTTGTTCCGCGAATGAGCTTCATATCATCCCAGCGTCCACGGATGCCGCCGCTATAGAGATCCCATGTACGCCCACAGGTGCAGGTACTGGCCGGTACCTTCATCACCATATCCTTCGTGCGATAGCGTATCAAAGGAATAAACCCTCGTCCAATAAAGTGATCCTCAATGATATGCGTCCCGCCTGACTGGTGAGCGCACTCGAAAATCATAATCGTCCCGATCTCCGTCATACCCGCCGTATCACCACACTTCGCTCCCCATGCCTCTTCCAGTTGCTTTTTCACTGCCGGTATCGAGCCTGCTGGTTCCCCGGAAAGAATCACCTTGTTTACCTTACTATCTTTCGCTAGGTCAATGCCCATTTCCCGCGCCTTTTGCCACAGATGGAGCGCGTAGGTTGGTGTAGAGCAAACGGTGGTTACGCCCATCTCCACAATCTGCTTGATCCGTGCCTCGCTCGTTTGCGCTCCGCCAGGGATGACTAACGCTCCCATCTTTTCGCAAGCGTAGTGTGCTCCCCAAAAACCAATGAACGAGCCGTAACCAAAGGCGAAATACACGCTATCCTCCGGTCGAATACCAAAGCCCCACAGGCCATAGCACCACATCTCGCTGATCCAGTCCCAGTCCTTCATACTATCCAGCACACGGATCGGCGTGCGTCCCGTTGTACCGGATGTCAAATGATAGCGAATAGCATTCGTCGGATCAGTCGCCAAAAGGTCACCGAACATAGGCTTTTCCTGTAGCGACTCCATCCACTCTTCTCTTGTCATAAAGGGAATGCGCCGCACATCATCCAGCGTTTTCAACTGTTCTGGCTTGAAGCCAGCCGTATCAAAGTGCCGTTGGTGAAAAGGCGTTGTGGCATAGGCCCACTCACACAAACGCCGTAGCTTCAACAGTTGTAACACCTGTAACTCTTCGCGTGGTAACGTCTCGTTCTTGGGATTCCAGTACTTAGAATAGGTCATAACTAACTCCTCCTTGAGCTGTGACCCTACAGTGGTCCATTCTGATATACTAGAGATATATCGCTATCACCAGCACTTTGTGTGAGCTTATCTCTTAATCTTCACCAATTACTGCTATCCCTTCTATTTCAATCAATGCCTCATCCTGAAAAAAACGTGAAATCTCGAACAGGGCTGTAGCCGGATAGTAGGCTCCAAAGAACGCCTGATGCACCTTCCCTAGGGGTTTTAGATGAGCCAGGTAATCATCGCGTTCACGCACAAAAATAGTCATCTTCACAATATCCTGCATCTTGCCACTTGCTGCCTCTACCACCATCTGCAAATTTCGCAACACCTGGTCATACTGAGCCACCACATCTCCAACTCCCACAATGCGCCCCTCGGCATCACTGGCCGTCTGTCCCGCTAAAAAGAGCAACTGTCCACCTGTGACCAGCATCCCATGACTGAAGCCTACAGGCCGGGCCAACCCTGGCGGATTAAGAATATGTTTTCTCATGCGCTCTTACCTTCCCGTAAACTTCGGTTTCTCTTTCGCCTTGAACGCCTCGTAGAAGCTGCGATGATCCTCTCCCATCAGCAACAGGGCCTGTGCCTGCGCCTCTGCCTCAATTGCCGCCACTAGGTCCATATGCATTTCGCGGTTCAACATATGCTTGGTCATAGAGATAGCCAACGTTGGTCCCTGAGCCAAGCGCCTTGCCCATTGCAGGGCTTGGGGTAACAGGTCGGTATGAGCTACTACGCGATTCACCAGTCCATAGCGTTCGGCTGTTGCCGCATCAATCGTATCTCCCAATAACAGCAGTTCAAAGGCGCGTCCCATGCCCACCACTCGCGGCAACAAATAACCAGCTCCCATATCAGCTCCCGTCAGACCTACCTTCGTGAAAAGAAAAGCAAAGCGAGCCTTTTCCGAAGCAATACGTAAGTCAGAGGCCAGAGCCAGGACGGCTCCTGCTCCGGCAGTCATTCCATTGAGCGCAGCAATGATTGGCTTATCCAACAGACGCATATTCTGTACTACTGCCCCGGTCATGCGCGTGAACTCTACATGCTCCTTCATATCCCGCTGCAACAGTTCACCGATAATCGCATGCACATCGCCACCCGAACAAAAATGATCTCCCGCACCTGTCAGCATCACTACACGTACCGTGTCCTCATGGCGCAACTTCTCAAAGAAATCGCGTAACTGGGCGTATATTTCAAAGGTCAGTGCATTCATCACCTCTGGGCGATTCAGCGTCAATGTGGCCACGCCATCATCCATCTCATACAGAAAATCGTAGCCCATCGTAAACCTCTTTATCCTATCAGGCGACCCTTGCAGTTGTTCTGCGCCTCAAGACATTACACCACCACCATCGATATTGATGGCCTGCCCGGTAATCCCCTTGCTTGTTTCTTGAGCCAGGAAAACCGCAATGGCCGCTATCTCTTCTGGCTCAATAAGTCGATGTTGGGGACTGGTCTTTTCGAGGGCTTCGCGTGCCTGTCTTTCTGACATACCGGTACGTGCCACGATATTGCTCACACTTGCATCCGTCATTGGTGTATTTACGTAACCCGGGCAGATAGCATTAACCGTAATATTGTAGGGTAACAGTTCGATAGCCAGCGCACGAGTTAGTCCCAGGACACCATGTTTGGCTGCCGTATAGGCTGCAATGTAGCTTCCTCCTACTCGCGAAGCAATTGAAGCGATGTTAATGATACGTCCACTGTGCTGCTCTATCAGCTTCGGCACAAAAGCTTTCGTCACATAGTAGACACTAGTCAGATTGATAGCCAGCATACGATGCCACAATTCATCAGGGTGAGTAACAAATTTATGGCTTCCTGCATTGCCAGCGTTATTGACCAGTATATCTATACCGCCCAATCCTTCCAGCAGGGTCTTTGCCATCTCCTGTATCTGTTCTGCATCCATCACATCGCAGGGGGTTGCCAGACTTTCGCGGCCCATCGCAGAAATCTGGGCCACAAGTTGCTCAAGCTCAGTAGCTGTGCGGGCTGTGACTGCCACATCTGCCCCCGCTTCAGCCAATGCCAGGGCAATGCTTCGTCCAATGCCTCGTCCGGCACCGGTCACTACTGCCCGCTTTCCTGCAAGTGGGAGATTGCTTTGGTTTGCCATACATAAATGTCCTTTCTTGGCTGTGTGTTTTATCCACCCACTTTGCTCATGGAATGAATCTATCCATCTTCAAGTATGAGAGACGGTCAAGTTGCAAGAGCTTGCTGTTGTGCTACATTAGCATGTATAGCGTGAGCATGATGCCATTGGTTGCTCTGGTCGACCAAAGACACTGGCTCCATAATGCATAAATCCCCACGACCAGCAGCCAGGATCGTATTCATCTCATTGCTGGTAGTCAGGTAGCCTCCAACTAGCGTAGGGATGCCTGCCTCGTTACGCACTCGATCACTCAAGGGCGTCAGGAAACCGCGTCCATAAGCTGGCTCACTATCCGGGGTCGTCTGGCCTGCCAGTACCGCAATTATATCACAGCCATGCTCTTTAAGTGTTCTGGCAACTACTATGGCATCCTCGATGCTAAAACTATCCTTGATACAATCAGTGACCGAGAGAGCCACTGAGATAGGCTTGTGTTCGGGCCAGATGGCACGCACGGCATCAAACACCTCTAGCGGAAAGCGCATTCTTTGCTCTAAGTTGCCTCCATACTCATCATTCCGCTGGTTCGTCAAGGGCGAAAGAAAGCTTGCCAGCAAATATCCCTGGGCAAAGTGCAGTTGCAGGAGATCAAAATGCGCCTCATGAGCCATCTTAGCGGCACGTGCAAAATCATTGCGTACCGACTCCATGTCTGAGCGATCCATCTCTTTGGGAATCTGACTTCGCACTGTATATGGTAAAGGTGAGGCTGAGAGCAACGGCCAGTTCCCCTGCGGGAGCGGCCTGTCCAACCCTTCTGATCGAGGACGGGTCGAACCGCGCCGCCCGGCATGTACCAATTGAATGCCAATTTTGGCTGCTGTCTGAGCATGCAAGGTCTCAATAATACGTGCCCATACAGTCATATGGCTGGTATCATACATGCAGGCACTTTGTGGCGTAATGCGTCCTCCCACCGAAACAGCCATTGGCTCAGTCAACACTAATCCCACCCCGCCCTGTGCGCGACTCAAATGCTGAGTGCTATACACACTATCAGGTATGCCATGCTGATCAGTACTGGCAGTTCTTCCCGCCAGCGTTTCCTGTAACACCACCACGCGATTTGGCAGCCTCAGTTGGCGGAGTGTCAATGGCATAAACAGTGGCGGTGGCGCAATCAGAGGAGATATACCCAGGGCTTTTTCTGCTGCCCAGCAATTCACCGCATCACTAAAACGGCTATCACGCAACCTCAAATCATCATAGGAAATTCTGCCGCTACGGGTCAGCAATTGGAAGGTGAACTGCATCGGCTCAAGTCCCAGATAGCGTTTGATCGTCTCAAAGTATGTTTGGCTCTCCTGTGCCGCCTTCTGAAAGACCTCCACAATCGGCTTTCGTTCTAACTCATAGGCACTCAAGGTCGTTTCCAGGTCACTCTGCTGTTCCAATGCACCTGCCAGGGCAATTGCATCCTCCATCGCTAGCTTCGTTCCCGAGCCAATCGAGAAGTGGGCTGTATGGGCTGCATCACCCAACAGGACAATCTTCTGATGGTGCCACACCTTCGTTTTGAGTGTAGGAAAATTGATCCACTTTGAGTTATTTGAGAGCAACTTTGCTCCATCGAGATAGTCAGCCAGCAGTTGTTGACAGTACTCCAGGCTTTCTTGTTCACTTGCTTTATCCAGGCCAGCCTTCAGCCACGATGCCTCATCACACTCCACAATAAAAGTACTGGTCGTACCACTAAACGGGTAAGCATGTACCTGGAATAGACCATGCTCATTTGCCTTAAAGATAAAGGTGAAGGCATCCAGCACCTTATGTGCCCCCAGCCAGATATATCTGGCCTTCCCTAGTTCAATACTTGGTTTGAACGGGGACGCATAAGTCTTGCGTACAACGCTGTTTACTCCATCGGCAGCAATCAATAAGTCATAGGGTTCAAGCTCTGAAAGGTTATGTACTTCACATCCAAATTTTAGTTCAATACCCAGTTCGCGACACCGGTTTTGCAAAATATGTAGTAACTGCTTACGGGAGATACTGGCAATCACATGTCCACCACAACGGATTCTTTCTCCACGGTAATAGGTATCAATGGCATCCCAGATCACAAAATGATTGGTAATCTGCTCATATGTCTTATAGTCAGCCCGTTGAAACGAAGCCAGTGTGCGGTCAGAAAAAACCACGCCCCAGCCATAGGTCACTTCTGCTGGATTGCGTTCGATGATGGTAATATTGTAGACAGGATGAGCCTTCTTAATCAGGAGACCACAATAGAGACCGGCAGGCCCGGCACCCAGAATAACGATTTTCATTACTCCTCCTGCTGGGAAGATAAGGCGGCACCTGTTGGAACTACCTGCTTGCCTGCCTTATAACCTCTACCCAGTCCATACAGTACCTCGGCCAGTTGCTCAAGCTGAGCGATATCGGGTACAGTTGGAAACAGCACCAGCTCGTCACATCCTGCATCTTCATAGCCACGTAGAAACTGCGCTATCGCCTGAGGGGTGGTTAGCAATCCCGCCGCAATTTTCTCGGCAAATGGGCCGGTAAAAGCATAGTAATCCCTCATATAGCGATAGCCAGCCTCGCGAGCATCAGCCCCTAATGCAAAATATCCCTGCGCCCACAATTGCGGCTTGCCCGGTCGTCCGGCATCGCTCCACGCTGCCCGTGCCTTATCAGCTACCCGGCTAAAGGCTTTCGGTGGCCCACCACCATGTACATAGCCATCCGCATAGCGAGCTAGGCGTGCAAATCCCGCATCACTCAGTCCTCCCACCAGCAGTTCAGGTCCTCTTGCACGCGCTGCCTTTGGCCCAATTGTCCCCTCTTCCCACAAAGAGCGCAGCATAGCGAGCTGCTCCGAAAGTCGCTTTCCCCTTGAGCCATACTCCACACCTGCCGCTTCATAGTCTTCTTTCCGTGCTCCCACTGCCAGTCCCAGAACGAGACGACCTTCAGAAAGCGCATCGATCGAGGCTGCAACTTTTGCCAGCAGGGGAGTATTGTGTAAGGGGCCAATGACAATGGTGGTAGCTAGCCGTATACGTTCGGTCACGGCGGCAGCAGCAGCCAGTGCAGTAAGCGGTTCATAGCTATCATAAACCAGCCGATCAATGACGCCCAAGCTGGAGAATGGGCCTTCATCGGCCTTGTATGCCCATTCCAGAATAAGACGCCCTCCTGTCCCTGGCACACCTGCAGGCAAACCAACGCCAACTCGCATGTTGCAACTCCTTTGTTGCTTGAAAATCTTTGTCGATGAAAAAAGTATGTCACAAAGTGGATGTTATCTCAAGGAAGAGCGTGACATAACAACTCTGTGCGAATTTGCTTGTATTACCGGCAGGCGATGACAGGAGGAATCCTCTCTCGCGAAAGGAGGTGTCAGGGCCGCAGATGCGACACGGCTCCACGCTTCCCTTCCTTCGTCGGCTCAGGAATTGGTCGGCGCATCGGGTCCTGGTCCCAGACCGAGTTGCCCATGAGTCTCGCCCATACACCGGTTCATGACGACGGTCAGTCCAGCTGCTTCCGCTATGCGCCGGGCCTCCTCCGAGACGATCCCCACTTGGAGCCAAAGGACTTTTGCCCCGATCGCAATGGCCTGCCGTGCGATTTCGGGCGCTTCCTGGGCGGGGCGGAACACGTCCACCACGTCTACAGGCATATCAATCTCAGCCAGCGAGCGGAACACGCGCTCTCCGAAGAGCGCGCCACCGCGTGGGTTCACCGGCAATATCCGGTATCCCTGGCTTTGCAAGTAGCGCGGGATATGGTGTGCGGCCTTCGACGCATCAGCCGAGGCACCGACCACCGCGATGGTCCTGGTTTCGGCGTAGATGCGCAGGAGTTGCTCACGCTCAGCAGCTTCTATCATACTCATATGTGTCTTCCTTTCCAAAGTGTCTGAATGGACCTGTTGCAGTAGTGGAAGCTTCCTAATGACTACAATCTTTATTCTTACAGTATGGTAGATAACTGTAAGAATATCAAATACAGTTTCGGGAATGATCATGTTTGCCCTTGTCTCCTTCACTACCTTTTGCACCACATCCCCCAAATTGCTCCCTAGCGCTCGTTCACCTAAATAAGCCCATGCTTTATTGACCACTTGCACAAGGGTGCTGCCGTCAATGGGAGTAAGCCTACTTCCATGCTCAAAAAAGTCTCTTTCCGATAAGGGGAATAATTAGTGAATAAAAAGCCTATTTTTACATACCTCGGAGCGATAATGCTCTGGGGACTGCTGCTTCTATCGCTCTGCTCTGGACTATTTCAACGCCTGCTGGTGGCTCATGCTGACCCTCCCTCGGTGCCCAGCACGATCTTTCTAGATACAACCTCTCCTACTTTTACTATCACAACTGTCGGTGCCAGTGGCACAATCTCTTATACTGTGACCGACCTTTCCGGTGCGCTGCTCGCTCGAGGCCAGTCAGTGGTGACGAATAAGCAGGCAGTTCTTACGCTATCGCGCCAGCCGGATGGCTATTATGTCCTACAGGTTACCGATCATACTGCCGAGCCCCCAGCGAACCAGACTATTCCGTTCGCCGTAATTACCTCCTTTGCGCCAGAAACGGATTCGCCCTTTGGCGTTGGCACGCATTTCATCGGTGGCAATAATCCCAATCTCGCCCAGCTTATCTCAGCAATGGGAGCGGGATGGATCAGGGACGATGCAACTTGGGAGAGAATTGAGAGATCGTCTGGCAGCTACAGTTTCAACAACTTTGACCCGAATATGCAGGCACTGCAACAAAATGCTATCGCTCCGCTGCTCATCCTGGACTACAATAATCGTTTCTACGACAATGGCCAGACGCCTTACGATAATGCAGGTCTCACTGCCTTTGCCAACTATGCCAGGGCACTTGTGACTCACTACGGTTCGCAGCTAAAAGCAATAGAGGTCTACAACGAGTACAACGGTGTCTTCTCGACAGGCCCATGCGCACGCAAGCCGTTGTGTTACGCCCAATTACTGCGTTATACCTATCAGGCAATCAAAGCGATTCGACCTGATGTGACCGTGGTTGGCGGTGCTGCTTTTGCTGCCGATCTGCATTGGTTCAGTGAGCTTTTCGAGGATGGGGCACTATCCTACATGGATGTGGTCTCCGATCATCCATACACTTTACTGTACATTGCCTCCCCAGAACTAGAGGGAACCGAGGAGCAGATGGGCGCACTACAAGACCTGATCAAGCACTACAACCATGGCAAAGGGAAACCTCTCTGGATTACGGAGATCGGCTGGTCCACCTCCTATCTGTATGTGAGTGAGCGCACGCAAGCAGACTACCTGGTGCGCAGCGCAATTCTCAGTCTGGAGGCCGGAGTGCAGAAGTTCTTCTGGTACGATTTTTTGAATGACGGGACCGATCCCTCTCAGGTGCAACAGCAGTTCGGCCTGCTCAGACAACCTGATGCGGCTGGTCGCTACACACCGAAACCCGCATACGTCGCCTACGCCGTACTCATCCGGGA
>WNGM01005378.1_pt1 | contig 10018 bp, 12 predicted proteins | sample 5400571 | NCBI WGS metagenome assembly WNGM01 (sample SAMN13153378, study PRJNA577476) | soil metagenome | isolation source: 100 cm soil or saprolite under Garry oak tree replicate 2 | place: USA:California | collected 2016-06-15 | reverse complement strand
AACTGGAAGCCGTACCACCAGACGACCGTTTGCTGGTTGTTGGTGTCTGCCCAGATGGCGTGGAAGTTGTTGTTGGAGTCTACTGCGAGGTCTGTGTAGTCGCCGATGAATCCGCCGCCAAACTGGTAGCGCGAGTTGATCGGGTGGGTGGTGACGGTCTGGGTCTTGGCTGTTGTCAGGTCCGTCACGACATAGTCAAGGCGTGCGTTGTTGATGTAGTTGCCGAGCGCTAGACAGTTGATCCGTCCGACTGCAGTGGGGCTGGCTGGCTGGGCGCATGTCTGCCATGGGGAGACTACGTCTGCGGCGTAGCTGGATACGTAGACGTTACCGTTGGGGGCTATGGCGACTGCGGGGAAGAAGGTATCAATGCGCTGGGCGGCGGGGGCTTTCAGCGTGCCGCCGCTGGGTTGGGCTTGCGGGTAGCCGATCGCTGTTCGAGACGATGCGTCCAGAGCTGGGAATGCGAGTTGAGGGGTGGACCATGTGGCTCCGGCGTTGGTCGACTTGCTCCAGTAGAGTGCTGCGTGGCAGACAGTGTTGCTCGAGAAGCAGGTCGTGTCGACGCCGTATGTGCTGGCTGTGTTGAGTGCTTCGGTTGACCAGGCTGCGTAGACGTCGCCGTTGGGAGCGACTGCGCCGGCTGGGAAGCTGTTGACTCTGAAAACCGTGTTTGCTGGTGGGCGGATGTCGACCAGCGGCGCGATTGCTGTTGGCGGGGTCCATGTGACTCCGCCGTCGGTGGACTTGGTCATCCATGTGCTGTCGAAGGGTCCGAGGCGGGTGTCGCCATCCCAGAGGACGTAGACCGTGCCGTCGGGTCCAACCATTACATGGCTGCCCTGGCTGTAGAGGACGTTGCCAGCGATCAGCTGGGGCGTGCTGAAGGTCTGTCCTCCGTCGGTCGAGTATGCGAAGATTATTGGTGATTGTTTGTAGGCGCCGTTGGACGGGTTGAAGATGAACCGTGTCCAGCTGATATAGATCCGTCCGTAGAACGGACTGGCCGGACTATTGTCTATCGCGCTCCAAGGCTTGTCGTTGAGGGTAGATGGGGATTTTGTCTGTCCGATAAACGTGGGCGGTCCCCAGTGGAGGTTGCCGCTCGCGTCGAAGGTGCCCTTGCTGAGGGTTACCGTATTGGGAGCTTGGGTCCGGTCGAATCCTAGTCCGGTGAGGTAGACGTTTCCGTGATTGTCGAAGAAGACGTTAGCGTCGCCGCCTGCATCGTAGATTCCGCCAGTTAGTCGTTCGACTCCCGGAATGAGTGTTCCGAGGTGTTGCGGGTCGGTGGCGATGCAGCACCATGTGTGGCCGCCGTCGTTGCTGTAGTATGCTCCAGAGTAGCCGTCGCCGAGACCGCTACACGGGGTGCCGTTGATCATACAAGACCAGGTACGAGTGATGTAGTCGTTGGTTCCTGCGACGAGACGGTTGGCGTTGTTCGGGTCTACCGCGATGACAGGCTCGTTCTGGGTCGCCGCGGCAGTGTCCTGGTTAACCGTAACATCCGGGGATTTGACGGTGATTCCATCGAGAGAGCTGTTGAGGACGTGACTTGGAGCGATTGCTGTATCGGGCGCGGGATTCGTGTTCTGGTCGCTCATGTCGGCCTCCTGCTGGAGGAAGCCGGACAGCGTGATGAGAAGGCCGGGAGTGTTGTTTACTGAAGCGAGCTTGCCGGCGAGCGTGGTCGTATCATACGTGGTCTGCGAACCTGTTGCCGTTTTCAGACCGCTAATCATTGCCGCGGAGAGAAAGATGAGTAATACTGCGAGGAGTTTTCTAATCATGTGTTTTCAGTCCGGGTTCTCGATAGTTGTGGATATATGCGTATTGGACGGTCGATCGGAAGACTGCGCGGTCAATCCGTAGGTTCCGTCTCACGTGAGGGGTATTCTCAGCGTTGGGTAGAGAATGGCGAGGGGCCCGGTGGTGATATCAGTCAGTCTTTGAGAAGGCAGAGTTTTGGGGGCGGATCGAATCATGTGCGAGCTTCTGATCCGGGGACGAGCATCTTCGATACGCTTTCGAGGCAATGAAACTGACTGCGGATGTAGACGTTTATCGAGCTGTGCTAATTTCGTGGGCTGAGTAGGAGGGGACTGGAGACCCAGACGTTTCTAGCGTGGTCTCCCACTCGACCATGTATCGAGTGTTGCCGCCTTTGCCAGTGGACGCGTATACTGTTCCTACTTTCCTTTCGTAGAGATGGTGTGGAGTGTTGATGTAGACTCTGTCGCCGAGTTTGACTTGTTTAGCCAAGAAATATTCGCGTTGAGTAGGAGGTTATACCCAGGCTAGCGAGATGCTATTTCTCCCTTTTCTCTTACAAAGAGCGCTCTTGCGTCGCTATGATCAACTACTTTTGAGATGCTTTGGCTGGTAACGGATTTGGTAACCGTGAGTGGTAGCAGCTCGAAAACGCTTGAGCCTTGGATGTTCCCGCAAGGGTCGGCCTTACAGTAGTTTCACCGAGTTTTCTCTCGCTCTTCCACCTTTCTTCTTCCAGACGATCTAACAGTTCCCATGCAGAGCATGGATCTGAAGATCTTCTGTCCGCGCTGCCGAGAGCCTACATGTCGCGAGGTCCGATACCGTTCCGACCCTCAGTTCATCGGCCGAGTACTAGTCTGCGAGCACTGTGGCGAAAGGATTCTAGAACCGCTCGGGTCCGGACGGGAGTGCGAGGACTGTTGACGAGCCTGGCAGCGATGTGGCTGATGGACCTACGCCAGCCACGCAGAGAGAATCGACGGAGACCAAGACGCAATATCACCAAGCGTCGCTCAACAGGACCGTGATTCTGGGCCGGTTGCAGTTATCGTATTACGAGCTCTGGGCGATTCTTTCACTAGTCTTCTATAGACTCGCCTGGAGTAGCTGGTGCTCGATTTGGCAGCTTTGCCGGTATTCGCCTCGGGTCTCGGGCTCGTTCTCTTCGACACTGCCTACTTCGTCTGGATTGTTAGTGAGCTGTTCGGAGCGGTGCTGGTCCCGCGGCTTCGAGGGCGAGGAGCCACCCGGGTGAGGAGGGATCGTGGCTCTGGGGCCTTGATCATTTTCACTGTCTTCATCTCGATCGGGCTCGCGCTAAGCTTCGGGTACGCTGGTGTAGTTGTATTGCCTGATTGGGTCTACTATCCCGGAATTTTCCTGATGCTGCTCGGCGTTCTGGTCCGGCAGTGGGCAATCGCCGTCCTGGGACGGTTCTTCTCCTTGACTGTCCGGGTGGCCACGGACCACCGGGTTGTGACGAGGGGTCCTTATCGTCTGGTCCGACACCCATCCTATACGGGCGTCCTGATCACGTTCATCGGATTGGGTCTGGCTGTGCAGTCCTTGGGAGGATTGCTGGTCTTGCTCGGAGTCTTCAGCCTCTGCTACGGCTACCGGATCAGAGTGGAAGAGAAGACCCTGCTGTCCGAGCTCGGCCAAGACTACGCCAGCTACATGAAACGGACAAAACGGCTCATACCCTACCTCATCTAGACGGCGTGACACGTGAAGGAGAGCGACACCCGAAGAACCAGTTGTCTTCGTCAGGCCCTGATTTCATCTATGAAAGTGATCAGCTCAAGAAATTCCTTCTTCAATTCCTTTCTCGAGTAGAGAATATCACGCTCGTAGAACCAGATTCCCTGGGTCGTGTTAGTCAGCCTTGCCACAGCTCTCATACCTTCATCAGTCGTCCCTACATCTTCGCTTCGTATCCTCGTAACCTTGGGCTTACCACGCCAATCCTTGCTGACGTAAAAGCAGTCGCCCAACCTCTACCTCCCTCCCGCCGGTTGCCTACTGTGATGAGAAGTCCCTACGCGCAATCTGCAACGAAGGTCTCTCGTCGACCAGAAATTGACTACTTAAGACTCGTCTACGGTCACTAACTCCTATAGGCCAACGGCTTGGACAAGTCCCAAAGCTTGCTCAAGTGCATGGTTCTCAGGTTCTCTACGTATGTGTGGCTTTGACGCAAATTCTCGATTAGATTTAGACAAGGTCGAACTCTTGCTTGCAAGCCTTGAGATCGAATGAAGGCCGCCGCATTCTTGTAGACTTATCAGAGAATTAGGCCGTCCTGAGGGCTCATCCGAGAGGCCTCTATCTGGACTCTTTTGAGGCAGAAACCAGACGGTCATGGTTCACAATCCGAGAAGTACTAAGCGCTGCGACTCATGGAGGAAGGCTGTGGACTCCGGCATCTGTCGTCCTTGGCGAGAATCGGGTCCGGGTTCTAACAAATGAAGGGTCTCTCGAACTGCGACCACGCAGGCTCGTATGGACCGAGCCTAACAGTTTTCGCGTCACCGGACTCAGTAGAGGCCTATCCTTTCGACGCAGCTATCTGCGATTCAAGAGCCCCGAAGAAGCGTCTCGGGCCGCTTCGATTATCAAGCAGAATTCTTCTGTGCTGGAAGAGCCGCTGGTCCCGGTCGAGGAGTTTCCCGTCGAGTTCCGGCTCCTCCTCTCTGCGAAGTATGTTATTGCCCTAGTCTACGTGTTGTTCGTGAGCCTGGCGGTCGGACTGTTCTTGCTGCTAGCACTAGGTGCCTTAGGCAATATCGGCCTCGTTGTCGGGACAGTGGTGCTCATCGTCTACGTCGGGTTGCCGCTATGGGCGATGCTCGTAAAGGCGAGAAGGAGTGTTCAAGGCTGGATCAGGTTTCAAGGCAAATCCATCACGGTGCGGAGTCCGGACTTCCCGATACCTGTCTATCCGGAGATAATCGAATGGAAGAGTCCTCTTGTCATTGTTCTTAGAGGCCGGGGGATAAACTACGAACTGTCCTTTCTGACCACCGAGAGTCTAACCCGAGCGGTCGCGAGGATAAGAACCGCAAATCCCAAGGTCCAAGAAGTTCTCGCTGAAACCTACAAGCAAGATACAAGATAACTTCCTAGTCGCATACTGAGGAAGCTCTGTCTTCGCTGACTCTTCCATGGCTCGGGCAAAGAGCAATCTTGCGTCGAGGATCAACGGCGTTTCAACGACGAGATTAGTCACAAAGGAAGCAGCAGGAATCTCAATCGGATTATTATGGCCGTCCCAATTCGTCCATGCGACAATTGAAAGCCGATGAGAAGATAATCCGCTGGCCAGATTGGAGAGACAGGCAGCTTGAACTGCTCGACAAGGCCGAGTTCTATGATTTTTCACAGTGCTATGCAACCTCAGAGTGGCTAAGGCTACTAGCGGAGAAGCTTGAGTCCGAAACCCCACGTCGCATGTTCACCCTCTTCCTGAATGAGACCCTAGGAGCTTGGAGGACAGATTTTGTCGGCAACAATGAGCTGAGAAAACAAAGAGTTGACTCCATACAAGGGATTATTTTCTCAGCGGTTGCATTAGGGAAACTGGACGAGAAAATCCAAACTGTTCTTCCGATTCTTCGAGAATTGGGAAAGAATCTCGAAAATTTGATGCCTCTAGTAAAGGCCTTCAATACATTCAGAATGAATCAAGATTACAAAATGAGCTTTTACGGAATGTGTTATCACTATCCCTTGTTTGTCGAAGGCGTTTTCGATGAGTCCATCCGCTTACTCTTCCTGTTAATGTCGAGTGTGCAGGGTATTCCTCTTTCGTCTGATGGCGTGAGGAAAATGACGCTTGGCCAGCTAAAGCAGAAGTCGAGGGAAATTGGTCTGCCACGCTTCTTCTTTTGGGGATGGGAAAACAGAGTCAGGAACTCAATTGCACACGCCAGATTCAGATACGACGCCGAAAAAAGAATGATGTATTTTGTTGACATTGACCCAAGCGGTAGACGACCCGATTACGGAAGATGGTTTACCTTGGAAGAGTTCAGACAGCTTGAGGGTCAACTCAATGACGTTTATCAGATTATTCAAGATGTCATTTTCATGCTACGAATTCAACAACTGATTCTGTCTCCCTACGTTCCTGACCCTGGAAAAAAACTGCTCATGCCAGACGTAAGAAGAGGAATAGCAGATGGCATGCTTCAGGATCCGAACCATCCCTGAGTGCAGATAATTAGTTTCGCTGTAGTGTCCAGGCAATAACCGAAAGATAGCTCAACCCTACAGATGTCGAGTCAGCGGAGCGACTGGCGCGAACGACTACACGCCAACCCCTCACGAATGGAACTAGAACTAGCAATCAGACTACAAGAAGATCGAATAACGTACCTGAATCGGACCATCGTTTTGCCCTACTCCTTCGTTTGGTCTCGAGTGGTTGAGAGCCCTGGGGACCCTTTTGCCAGCTTGGATTTGGCGGTGCCAGGTTCGGCCCATGTTGTGTCTGGGCTCAGCTGTTGGGGTCGGGTAATGTCTGATGTTGTTGGTTCTGGTTGGACCCAGGTAACTGGTTTCCGTACTGTGGGAGTTGGTAGTCCGGGTCTTGCATCGTTGACTCCCTTGTCGGCTGGCGGTAGTCGTCCTTCTCTGGGTTTGTTCTTTGTCATTCTCTCACCTCTGGTGGTTTTCTCCGAACCAAGTTCTTGCGCACGGCAACCTCTTCCTTGGGCATAGCGGCTTGACGCCATTGTTGGAGCCAGTAGCGGGCCTCTTCCTGGCTGGGCAGCTGGACCCTTCCATAGCGGCCGGTTCTGATTTCTTGCAGGCCTCTCTCGGTTATGCTGATTTTTCGAGACTCTTCCTGGACCCGGGACGGAGGAAGAGTGTCCCGGGTCCGCTCGTTCGCGAGAATGATCTGCGCTGCCAGAATCTCGTACGCTTCACGGGGGTCGTATTTTTCGAGTAGCTTCTTGAGCGTCCCCGGTTCCATCGAGGGTTTCTGGGGCAAGACGCTCATCTTGGATCTCGTGTCCCTCGTGATTTCGATACTTGATCGTAGCGTTGCTTCATTCCTATCAAGTCCCCGAAGAATTCAAGCTTGAGTCTGACTGCCGGCTTCGCGCGCTGATCTGGACACTCTGCCCTTGGCGAGGTCCAGCTCGCCAGGCGCTCCACCGACCCAACATCCTTAGAGTTGAGCTATCGACGGGATCGCAGCTCGACTGCATACGGACTTTTCAAGAAAAAGATTAGGGGTGTGTTCTGGTGCTGGGGGATTGCTAGGATATGGTGTAGCTTGTCAGTTGGAACGTTGCCGTGCCTGTGGTTCCGTCTACTCCGACTCCGTTTTCGAAGAAGAAGCCGCTGCCGAACGAGACTCCGAGGTTCTTGATGTTAGATATTGACGCCATGAAGGCTGCGAGGTCGAGGGTGCCATAGTGGCCGCAGAGGTCGGACCAGTTCATCGGGTCCAGGCTGACCTGTAACATTATGGGACCGTTGGAGCCTCCACCCGTTGGGGAGAACTGGTAGTAGCTACCAGGGATGCCGGTCATGGCTCGGACTGGCGTGTTGGACCACCAGTAGTCGAACTCGTTCGCGACTACCGCGTGTTGGCTGTTGCCGTTAAGGCCGAGACAGGAGGACATGCCGGCCTGTGGAAGGTTTGACGTGAAGTATAGCCGCACCGCGCCAGGACAATAGTTTGGGGACGCTGCGGGGCAGTCGCCGTTCGGGTTACCCACGAACATTGTTGTCGAAGCTGAGGTGAAGACCTGTATTACGGCTGTCAGCGTATTGCTGGTTGTTAGGCTTGCGGTGAAGCTGTTGGTCAATAGGTTCGCAAAACCTGCAGGGGTTGCTGTAGCGTCGGGAAAGAGGAATTCGACGCCTCCCGTTGGGACTGTGTTAGCGTGACTCGTCTTGATCTTCGATCCGAGCAGCTCCAGAATTGACCATTGTGAACCGGTCATTTGAAGCGACGTGTCCCCGTAGACAGTTACGACTGGAACCAGTAGAAGCGACGTGACCGCTAGAATCGCGACCATTGAAATGATTGGTTTCAAGATTTTTCCCGGTGGCTACTTCAAAGTATCTGTGTATTTATCGAACAGGTACACAATCGGGGACATCTGGCAATGTATCGTGATCCGAGAATCTCGAATCTCGATATGAAAACTCCGGGGCGATGGCCGTCCCTCTTTCTACGGTCCTAGCGGTTTCTCGAGCTTAGCCGGACTATTGCTTCTCGTTTCGCCTCTTCCAGGACACTGTCCAGGATCTGTTGCGCGTTGCGAATCTTGGCCGATTTGAGGTGGAAGACTATGGTAGCGTCGTCGAAGTGCAGCCGGAGCATCTGACGGACCAGGTCACGGATGTTCTCGGTCAATCCTTGACGGTCTGGATTACTCTCTGTCTTGATGCTTCAGCATGACGTTACCATCCCCTGTGGCGGAAAGATATCAGGACCCATAATGGTGCATATTCTGATGATCCTGAAGGTGCCAAGGAGAACGCCTGGAAAACAGCCTAGAGGTCCATCTCAATGATAAGATCAGCCGGACGATAAAGAGCGGCGAAGGGGGTTGTTGATGGGACCATGTCAAGATCCTGCTAGCAGCCAGACATATAGACAAAATGGGTATGCGTGCTGGTCTCGCGACGCAGAACTGCCCGGACTAGCGAGGGAGGCTGCAGTACAAGTTCTCTTCCATGACGGTCCATTCTCGCGGTATCGTGTTTCGCAATGTGAACCCGGAGTCTCTCTCGGACTGTGCCTCCGGTATCAGTCTTGAAGAGCAGTATTCCATCTCTGATGACTCGAGTGTCGACGGTCCCTCCGATCCCGCTGAGCGGCCTCTTTGTCTTGTCGAGCCGGTTCCAGTCTATCCCAAGTCTATCACGGTCCCGATCCATAATTGTCGTAACCGAGGCACCGGTATCGACTAGGAAAGCAACTGTTCCTCTTCCCTGTAGAACTCCTGATTCTATCTGGCGTAGATGGATGGTGCGGGTGGGACGAAGCTCGGGTCGAGATAGCCTGGGAGCTTCACAGTATTAGTTCTCGCTTCTTACGAGTAACGTACTCGACCACGACCCTGTCCCTCGGGTAGCTCCTTCCAACCCTATTCAGAAGCTTGGACAAGCTACTATCATGATCGACCACCTTCTTCCCATACACGGCAACGTTCTGGTGATCGAACCGGCGTGCAAGGCGGGCATAGTTCGTCCTAAACCAAGCATGGTTATCCGTCCAGTCATCGAACGAGGACCCGTTCTTATCCATCCAGAATCCTCTCCACCCTTCTAGGCCAGCCGACTTACAAGAAAAACATTCTCTTCTCCCAACCCATTCAGCCCGGAGTCGATTATCTATCAGACCCGGATATCCTATCCCAAGTTGTCGAGTATTTCTTGGTATGGTTGGTCTCTTTCTTGCCGCTATAGTTGTCGTATTGTTGTTCTAGGATGCTGTATCCTCTCTTTCGTAGGAGAGTTCGTACTTCTTCGTCTTTGGTCATCTGGCTTGTTTTGAGGTGGACCGGGCCGTCTATGAACACGATCAATGGTCTAGTTTCCAGACGGAAGTAGAAGTCGGCCGTGGTTACCGATATTTCGACTTGTGTTTGGTACGTTATTTGGTTGTCTTGTAGCTTGATTGCTAGTTCTTGTTCCATTCGTGAGGGGTTGGCGTGTAGTCGTTCGCGCCAGTCGCTCCGCTGACTCGACATCTGTACTGTTGAGCTACGTTTCGGCTATTTCTCAGACACGAGAGCGAAACTGTCGTCTACCACTAGATGTCTTCGAACTTTCGTTCCATTTTGCGAAAAGAATTCTCGAACCGATCGAACTGTTTCCGCACTTGGTCTAACTGGACCGAGAGGCTATCCAAAGGCTCGAAACTCCGCTCAAGATGGTCTGCTCGTTCGGCCAACCTTCTAACCTTCGCCATATAGAGAGCTGATTGGGGATTGTTGGAGTTCATCGAGTCAGGATTAGTCTCTCTAGCTCGGCTATGGGATATGAGAATTCGATTATTCTATCCGATTCCTTTACGGTTACCGAGAGACTGTCCTCGAATCGACGTGCGAAGAAGTAGCAGTACGGCTTGTCTTTTGTGACGGAGACTGAGTCGATCTCTCCTCGGGCAAGATCTCCCATATACTTCAGCAGAGCAATACGGTACTTTGCACTGATGGCGGCTATTGACTCGTTGATCGCCTGACTATCCGCGTATTCGATATCCTTCTTGACA
>WNGM01009743.1_pt1 | contig 10022 bp, 19 predicted proteins | sample 5400571 | NCBI WGS metagenome assembly WNGM01 (sample SAMN13153378, study PRJNA577476) | soil metagenome | isolation source: 100 cm soil or saprolite under Garry oak tree replicate 2 | place: USA:California | collected 2016-06-15 | reverse complement strand
AATCCGGTTGGGACGGCAAACCGCAGGATGCACAAGCTCTTGTCAAGCTTCTGAACAAGGGCATGATCCATATTAGCACTTGGGCGAACATCGTTGACCATCAGTGGGTTGATGTGCTCAAAGCACTCACACCCATTGCAGCATCGGTCTGGCCGCAGGTGTACACCTCGTACCTGGTCGGGGTCTGGCAAGCTCAGTATGCCGGTGTAAGCCTTCCCGTCTATCCGACCTATGCGCAAGCGACTTTGCCGAGTAGTCCCAATCTGACCGGCTACTTCGGATATTGGGAACTTGCCACACTTCAGAAAGGGCCTGTTATGTCAATTATTCAGAATAGTAAGGGTGAGAATGCCGATATTGCACTGCCTAGCCAATTTGAATTAGGGGAAACAGAGTTCGCCTGTGGCTTCTTTACCGTGGGCATGTGTAAATACGCCGGGCTTCCGGGTAAGGGGCCAACCGGAATACCCGAACAGGTAGACGTGTGGGCAGATACTCAGTATGATGCTCAGTATGGCTCACATGGGCCAACGCAAACGGGCGGTGTCCTGCCTAGCGATATGTGGCGACTCTTCAAGACGGCTGGTAACTTGCACTTCTGGGATATCGCGGCTATTACCCCCGCGTCTTCCCAAGCGTCCGACCTGGCACATATTCGGGGCGCCTTGAATGCGGGGTACCTCGCGGCGGTGACTATCGATGAGGCATCGGCGCATGACCTGGACTTGGGCGGTGCCAATCCCTACTCATGGAATCCACAGCCTGGACAGGCGACCCATGTCATTCTGCTGACGGGTGCGGGTGTCCCTGGCTCGTTCCTGCTCGCAGAGGATACGGCTAATGTCGTCGGCCCGTTGCAAGGCACCAACACCGTCAGACCAGGGCCACGTCGCTATGATGAGAAGAGTATAGCGATGCACTGGGCTTCTATCGTACAACTGGTCGGGCCTGATGCATCACACCCATGGATGAAACCTATCCCCAGTGCTGACCCGACGTCATGGCCGCAAGGATTCAATGCACAGAACTTTGGAGGAATACCACCGATGAATTGGACAAGTCAAGGCCAACAGCAACAAGCACAAGATACGTGGCTCATCTCAGCAAAATTCTTACAAGCCGCGTTCGGCAATACTGCACCGTATACAACCGGCATAGCAGTAGCCTGGCAGGACAAATACAAGCAAGGCAAAAACTACGGGCCACCGATTTGCACCGAACAGAACAGCGTCAATTGGGATACACCTCCCAAGCCTATCAAGGTGCAATTGTTTGTGAGTGGAGTGCGTGCGGAGTGGGATGGAACGTGTCATTGGTTTGACAAGGATGGGCCTCTATCATGATGAACAACGTCACTATTCCCAACTGGCTTTACCTTGTGTTTATGATGCTTATTCTTATCATTGCAGGACTGGCGGAGTACATAGGTCTCGCCCCGACAAACACCTTTTATACGGTGTTTCTGCTGGTGATTGGACTGATATCCCCCTCACCAGCATTTCCACACACCACTACCGTCGTCCAGACGCCGCAAACGACAGTCAACGCGAAGCAGGTAGAGGTTTCTCCACCGGTGGAGAGCTGAAGTCAAGACAAGCCAGGGCAAGCAGAGCGGGAGGCGCTGGTTCTCTAAGCCAGCGGGGTATAACCGCATGATGGCCAGTGATACGTAAATCTTCGATAGGGGTAGTGGTAAGGGTCTCTATGGGTTCAATCATGACGCGTACTCCAGAAAATAAGATCTACTGATACACAACGAACAAAGCGAACAAAAGGCACTTGAGCAAGTGCCTTTTCGTTGGATAACAAAGCCGCCTGATCCTGGATCAGGCGGCTTGCTGATGCGCGACTATGCGTAACGAAGGCAATCCGTCAAGGGGATAACCTTCCTGTCTTCAGGAAACTCCTCTGGCTGTCCTACCGACCAAGATGCAAAGCCGTAGGCAGAACCTTTGCTATTTCTGCGAGCAATCTCCCCTGGCTGAATAGCCACACGGTCAGCTCGCCCATTGCGAACTGTATCGTAACTGTAAGAAATTTCATATTCCTCTGCCGTATCATTGATTACGGCATCGTGAAATTTCATCCCGATGACTATAGCTCGTGTACCGTTTCCGCCTGATAAATGTTGCATTGTCTTTTCCTTTCCTGGGCTTGCGCCCTTGGGAGACTTGCGCCTCCCTGACTGCTGAACTACTTGTGCCAGGGCAGATGTATCTCTGCGCCATCAATTCCGTTGTGGGATTGCCAACCTTGCGGAATGGGGACTCCTTCTCTGAGGAGAGAGGGACGCGACCGCCAATAGACTCGCCATGTCTGATCGTGATACCCCCCCCCTGTGTGCCAGGTGGCCGTCCCCTCTGGGAGCTTATAAACCTGATATTTGAATCCAGACTTGCGGTACTTTGCTAGAAAATCAAGGACATCCTGGTTGAGATCCTCACAGGTAAGGGTCCCATAGATATCTTTTTGGAGGACACTTCCTCCAAGAATATCAAATCCTTCTTTCTCTAAAAGTTCCAAGCCGCCTGCTGGGTGAAGCAGGTCAAAATTTATGAGGTAATTTGCCATGACTGTTTGTTCCTTTCCAGCCCCGCGTGAGGCTACTCTCCAGTCCCGTCACACCAGGGGCACTCTCCGCTCCCCTGGCAATCGGGACACCCCTGATCGGGTCCTGATGGACAGGACCCATCACATTTTGCTTGACCTGCCCTCATGCATTGAATGCACCCTACTCCCTGGCAAGTTGGACAGGATCCGGTGCCCTCACAGTGAGGGCAAAGCTCCATCATCTTTCACCTTTTATTCGACTTCGCTACTGCTTTGCTGCGAGCATCGCTGACTCATTCTGCTCACGAGACCTCAGCAGGTTTGCGGCTACAGGTCATCTTCTCGATAGGCGGCATGGGCTTCGAGAAACTGTAGTGCCGCTTGGCTATGGTGTCTGCGGAGATGACCTGTCCGCAGATCACACAGATGTAATCGTTCATGCGAGAAATGTTCCGCTTTTCCCGCGTGGCTTGGCTTCAGGCCCATATGCCTCTTGAACAGCCTGCCATTCTTTCTCAACCAGAGCACTCACGACCTCTTCCTCTGTGAGTTCGGGCTTCCCAAGTGCTGCTCGCTGATGTTTGGTCAAGAGATGCAGTGAGGTCGCTGCATCTCGGTTGAGTGCGAGCCGGAGACGAATACTCCGACCAGCACCTGGGCGTTTCCCTCCCCAATTTTCAGATTTTTTACTCATCTTCCTTCGCGCTTACGCTTGCACTCCTCACAATCGCCTCGACAATTCGATTTCGTGCAACGCTTGTACACATCCTTTTTAGATTTCTTGGCTGTTGCCATACTTGCCCCTTTCTTAGAACTCTTCACTCAAAATTTCTTCAAGAGAGAAACACTCTTCACCGATGACCTCTTCATCCTCATCGAAGAGGGGACGAATACCGCCGATGACTTTCCACTCTTCGACTTTAACGATATGCTGGCGGTCATCGCTTGGATGCTCAAAATCGAATGGTTCACTGACAATCTTCTCTAGCACGAGCACCAGCCCACCCTCACCGCAAAACTCTTGATAGCTCATCTCGACATCACTGATATCCGTGGTGTACAGGAAGCCTTGCCCCTGGACATACTCGGTATCCAGCTCGTTGTCCTGATTGTCAACGTGCTCATCATGATCCGTGCCCCAAAGGAGGATTGAACCATTCTCTGACTGACTAATCAGACGACTGAGGGTCGCGCTGCGAACGCCATGGAACAGATAATGCTCGTTGCTTTTGCTGAGAAGATTGTCGATGTCTACCATTTGCTTTGCCTTTCTGAACTAATGCCACTGATTTTCAGGATACGACTTGCTCTGGAATTGGCGCACTTGCTCCTGACGTGCGTCTTCTTCCTTCCTGCCGTAACAGCAGATTTCTTGCTGCATACGGAGATAGTGCTCTCGACATGCCATGCGATGAGCCGTCAGAATCGATTCCGCTGCAAGACTATTGACTGGACGAACTTGGCTAGCTAAGGCAGTAGCTATCTCATGAGTAGCAGTATGCTCACTTGTGGCAAATGCCTGAGCCAGTTCTTCCGCTTGATTGTAAGTGACTGGCGCAACTTCCTGTTGTGGATCGTCCTGAGTGACCGCTTGTGCCAACTCAGGACAGCGGTTTACCAATTCTTTCAAGTCTTCAATCTCAAAAGGGTTCATGGTGTCCTCAATGAAGGACTCCTGTCCATCATCAAAGCTGACAATCGCTTTACCGTCCTCAAAAGAAACGGCCTTGATACCCCATTCGGGGAGACCTTGTTTATTGCCTATTGTGTACTCCATTTTCTTGACTCCTTTGTGTTTCTCTTGATACATGAATTATGCCACAAATCAAGATGTTTGTCAAGTGTTTTTGGCATGAAAATAGCACTTTTCAAGACGAATATGGAAAACTCACAAAAAATGCCAGTTCTTCGCGGCTGAACGAAGGTCTGGCAAAACTGGGAGACCAAGAAATGCTAGACAATCCGGTCGAGTCGGATAGTGCGAAACTTCCGTGTCGGCACGTCCGCCGTCTCAAGGGAGTGGTGCTTGGTGCGAAGGTAGGCATGGAGCGGACGCTCGCCAGTCAGCGGAATCAGTTCTGTGGTGTACTGCCCTTTTGTGGGAAGCGGGGGGGGACTCGTCTGAGCCACGGACGCGCCTGGGCCTGGTGAGAGCCTCTTTGCTCCTCTTGTGGGAAGCGGGAGCACCGTCGGCAGAGACGCACCGCAGTGTGAACAGAAGGAAGCGGTCTCCCGTTGAGCTGGGGTATGGCAATACGGGCACGAGATAAAATGCAGGGACTTTGCCTGCTCATGAATGTGATACCACTCGCGAAACTCGCACCATAACCGATCCTTTCTCCTCTTGTGTACCCATCGGGCAAACCGTGCTATGAAAAACATGGGAGCGTCCTTTCTGATCAAACCGGCCCGTAAAACCCCTGGCTTCAGCCATGGGGATATGAGGGCCGTTCCTTTCGGGGCGTGATGGGTGGGGGCTCCTGCCTTGCGACAATCTGCAAAGCTAAACGAACCGCCGCCGTATCCGAGATGCACCCGTACATCTCTCGGATTGTCGCAATGGCTTGCATATCCTGCGGAGTGAACCGCATTGTCGTGTGTTTTTTCTTTTCCATGCATCTGAGTATACCCTCTTGACATGCGTGTGTCAATATGGTACACTACAGATGTTCTCGTGGGAGCCGTAAGACCGTAAGGCCTGCCCTGGGGCAGGCACCCATTGCACACGGACAACTTAAGAGTGTTTGCGGGTTCCAGGGTAAATCGTTCCCCTGGGTAAAAGCACTAACGTACAAAAACGTTTGTGTGCCAATCGTTGACATGGATAGTGGGTCACTCCCTTCCATCGAGATTGCAACGAACACTGGCTCGGTGGGAGCCAACAGGAGTCATCCTGTCGAAGCCCCTGCATGAATGCATGGGGTACCTCACGTATAGAGCGTCTTACTGGCCAAGCTGGCCGAGGATAGACCTGATGTTGTCAAGGGTGTGTGGCTTAATTCGGTAGTACTTGTACCGTCCCTCTTCGCGGGCGAGGTACACCACTCCACCAGCATAGAGCAAGCTCAGATGATAGGACACCGTGGGTTGCTCGATGGTGCCCAACGCGCTTGCCAACTCAGCGACGCACAATTGCCCTGGGTGCTGCAAGAGCAGATGAACAATCTGCAACCGCATCTTATCGCCGAGAAGCCAGAAAAGTCGCGCCTCTGCTTCAAATGGTGCGGTCAGGTTTGTCTCATCGTGCAAATCAGTTGGTTTGAGCATGAGACGCGGTATCCTTTCTAGTTGAGTATTGCACGGTCAAACTGCCGTCCGTAGAAGCTGTTGAGTGCTGCACGAATAACAGGTACAGAGAAGTCCTCCACCTCCGTATCATCGCGTGGGCAAAGCTCGAACACCGCAGCAAACAAGCACGATGCAGCTGCTAGAGCGGCTTGCTGTGCGTGTGCTCGTGGCATCTTTTCTTCTGAGAGCACCTTGATAAAATTTGCCATGAAGGCGACGTATTGCGTTTTCTGTTCAATATTCAGAGTGTTTTCTCCTTTTTTCGCGCGTGGTCCGCGCAGCCGGTCTGAAGAGTTCGAGGCAGACGCATCTCTCGAACTTGATGCATTGATCGTTGATGCACCGGCTGTGCAGGCATTGCGGGAGTCCGCAATGCCTGCACAGCCGCACGTCGTGCCCATTGTGCAGATAGCCGCTAACATCCTCAGATGTCATCAGAGCGTGCGTCCTTTCACTCGACTTCAACAATATCTATGCCGTAGCAGGCTTTCACAAGTTTTTTCTTCAAAAGATATTCTTGCGTGCGAACGCCTTTGGTGTCCTCCGTCACATGCTGGTTTGTGCCAACGTCATCGTAACTAAAATCATCCTCGTACACCGCTACCTTTACCCCGTTGACGATAAGCGGATAGCGTGTGTGTGTCTTGAGATTGCGTATGAGTCCCATGTGTAGCAGGAGCTTCAACTCCTGGTACCGATGGTATTCAAGCTGACTGCGAAAACACAGGCCGTCAGCATAGGTGATTTTGTTGCGATATTTCAGCGTCATGATGTGGTTTCCTCCGGCCAGGGCAATGACGGAGGTATAAAGATAGGGGCTGGCATGACCGCCGTATTGGTGGTCTGCACTTCGCTCGCATAGAGGCACGCACGGCACGTGCAGTCCAGATTGTTTTGCTTTTGCCCCTCATCTCTCTGCTCCTCGTGTTGCTCCTGATAGGCAATGAGCGCGGCAACCATGGCGTTGTACTCGTTGAAAGTCAGGAGGACATACGGTGTTTTCAAGGTTTGACCTCCAACTTGTGGCTTTTTGCCCACTGTACCCGCTCTAACGTGGTCGTCTCTTTTGCGCCGAGACGTACGGCAATCGCACGCTTAGAAGCTGTTAAGTCATAGTGTGGTAAGAGAGCGTGAGGCTGAAAATAGGCTCGGCGCAATCCTAGCCTCTCAGCAAATTGGTGCAATTCTTCCAAGTCACCATCACAAGTCATATGTGACCAACAATCGCCATATCTACGAGCTTGTGCTGTACGTGGCGTTGCGGTAAAAATTTGGTCAACGTAAATTACCAGCATCTATCAACAATTCTGTGGCTTCTCGTTCTTTTTCGGAGCGACCGCCGATAACCACGGCTTGTTCGAGAGTTGCTATGATCGCATCAAGGCGATAGATAAGGATTTCCAGCGTTTCTTGCTTCACGGTTCCTCCTTCAGGATATCAGACGTTTTGCGAGAATGTCGGGATGGTCCTTGATGATCTCCCAGTCCTCCTCATCCCATATCCAGATTGACGACCCAACGACACACACCCACTCGCCATTCCCTATCTGGATGAGATTCACCCGCAGCGATGGTGCATCCATACCGATACGGCGTTCTAGGCTTTTGGCTTCCTTCCTATCCATTCTCTTCCTCCCCCAGAGATGCGACCTCATCGGTGCTCCCCTCTGGAAATTCTTTATTCAGGAATTTCTGTACGAACTCGTACACCTCCATAACCTCCTCGTCGGTGAGTTCGCGACACGTGGCGATATCGCCCTTCCAAGAGATAATTTTGTAGAGCTGGCCCTGGTGGCGCGTGTACCCCAGCATGGGGGAAGGCGCGGTCAGTTCAATGATGTTCATAGCTTGCCTTGTCTCCTCTCATTCTCCCAAGTCGCACGCTTGCGTCCCTCCTCATTCGCAGTAGCGATCAGCTTGAAGTAGCCAAGGACGCCTCCAACTGCACCCAGAGGCACGCCGATTAAAAGCCCGATGATTAAAAATGGCATGTTATGCTCCTTTGAAGCCAGAGGTGAGTATTTCACCTCTGGCGGTTGTGTGCTATTTTGCTTGTTCTAAAAAAGGTGTTCGATAATCAATAATATTGGCCCTCTTCCGAGAATTGCAGGATTTACAAAGAGGTTGAATATTATTAATGTTGCTGGTACCTTGTTTGGATACCGGAATAACATGATCCGCCGTCAACTTGATATCAGGTTCTTGTTTGCCGCAGCAAAGACACCTGTAATCGCACCGAGCTTTAAGGATTTCCCATTCCGCAATAGTATATGAACCTCCCGCTTGTGTCTTAAGAGTACGTCTAACATGATGCTTACGTCTAAAGACTTCAGGATTGGCACGAGTATACATTGCGTTATATAACTGCTTCTGCTCCTTATGAGCAAGGTTATACACCCTATGCTCTTCTCTCACCTGCTCCTTATTCTTTTCACGGAACAACTTTTTTCTAGCAAGAATAAGTTCTCTATTAGCTTGACAATAAGCATCCGAACGCGCCTTAATCTTATCTAGATTAGCTTGACGATAATCTTTTTTCTTCGCCTGTATTTCCTCTTTTCGTTCCTCCTGATAGGCTTTGATGCAAGCTTTGCAGTAAGAATACAACCCGTCTTTTATCTTGGCATCTTTAGAAAATTTTCCGTGACAAAGAACATCCTTACACTTACTGCACTTCTTACCAGGACAGATACAAGCTTCAGTGGTGTGAACAATCATTGCTTTTGCGTTCCTTTCTGACGAGCAACATATTCACGTACAGCGCGCACCACCTCAGCATTGATTGACCTGTCATTCTCTTTGGCAAGCTTTTTGATAGCCTCTACCAAATCTGAAGGAAACCGAATGGTTATCCTTGTCTCATTTTCTCGTTTCATGGTGACATTATATCACTAAATATCACCACTTTCAAGCTACCTCTTCTGATTGCTTTGTTCCTACTATTGCCAATGTATAGCTATCTTCTTCCCTGGATACCATCAATGTGCCAGCCTCTAAGCCGATATTGATCGCGTTCCATCGCATAAAAATTGACCATTCTTTGACGTTCATCACGTTGACCGCACCAGAGATGAAAGCTAAAAAATCTTCCGCATTAGCTTGTTTTACGCTCAGATTTCTTCCGTTTAATGGGAACGATATTCGATCTTCGCGTATCACCTCTAGTGGTACGTATGGTTTGGTATCCTCTTCTTTCAAGCTTTTCTCTCCTTTCCGGTAGTCGAACGTGCGTCCTATAACTTCGTCTTTGCCGTTCGGTAACATACTCTGGTAGCTCGCCAGTGAGCAGATAGTGATCTAAGATTTCGTTAATCCTTGCGTCGGTATGGGTGAATTTCCGACCGACTTTACTTCCGTCTAATGTCGGAAGATTTTGTAAACCTGAGGAAGATTTTTGAGCAGGAACGGAAGTTTTTTCCGTTCCTGCGGAAGATTTTTGAGCATGTTTTTGTTCATCAGAAAAAACTTCCGCATCTTTACAAAAATCTTCCGGTTGCTTCTCACTCAATGACCGTTCTGACTGTTCTTCCCCACCTCGTCGGTCGTCTGGAGATGGGATTGAGCTAAAGGGCTGGATGCCTTCGCGCCTTCATCATACGCCTGTGACATTGCTTGCCGCATTTGCTCCATCGTGAACGTTTGCGTAACAGGTGATACATTGCTCATATCTACCCGTGTATCCGGATCGGCTTTGAAAATGGCAGATTGAATATCGGATGCAAATGGCAGAGGCAAACGTTTACGAGGCTTATCATCCAAGTAGCGATGCGCAGGGTGACTGGCGCCATGTTCCATACGGATGATGACCGTAATCGCCACGATATTGACGACAAAGGCCATGATAATTAATCCGTATGCGATGGATATCACGGTTGGATCAATGGCGTGAGGGACATTGTGGGTGCTACTGAGGTACATCTGGATAACAGTTGCCGCAGTGGAGAGTGCGAACGTGATTATCCACATGCCGAACACCAGATGCTTCGATTTACGCAGCCGAAACCGATAGAACATCTCGGCCATAGCATAGCCGGTCGCACACCCATCGCAGACAAACACGGTCACACTTTTCATGAACCATGTGTCGCCTGGGAAAAGCCAGGCGACCAACTCCAATGTTTGAATGGCGTAGGCCACGATAATCGCAATGTAGACGATGATGCCGATCCACTTAATCCACCAACC
>WNGM01008718.1_pt1 | contig 10022 bp, 6 predicted proteins | sample 5400571 | NCBI WGS metagenome assembly WNGM01 (sample SAMN13153378, study PRJNA577476) | soil metagenome | isolation source: 100 cm soil or saprolite under Garry oak tree replicate 2 | place: USA:California | collected 2016-06-15 | reverse complement strand
CAGCGTTCCGCCGCTGCCGTTCGGGTTGGTCACCGTGACCTCCCGCGGCCCCCCGTTCGCTCCGCTGCCGATTGCGAATGTGGCGGTCACTCGCGTCGAGGACACGAACGCGACATTGCTCACGGTGATCCCGGTGCCCGCGCTCACGGTTGCCCCACTCACGAACCCGCTACCGTCGATCGTCACCGGCACCGTCGCGCCCGTCGACCCCTGGTTGGGGCTCACCGCGCTCACCGTGACGCCGGCGCTCGCCGTCGTCACCGCCTGCGCCGACGTCCCGTCCGAAAATGTCGCGGTAACCGTCAGCGTCCTGCCCGCCGCGAACCCCAGGCCTCCGTTGTAGTCGGACGCGAAGAGCCGCAGGCTGCCGCCGTCGGGCACCGTCTGGCTCACTGCCATCGTCGTCGCGTTGTTCAGCAGCGCCCCGTCCAGCGAGAGCGCCACGCCGAGCAGCCAGGCGGCGTTCGGCGAGGTCGTGTCCCACGTTCCGCCGATGCCGTTCGAAAGCTGCAGCGCCGTCACCGTGCGCCCGCCGGGGGCGCTCAGCGTCAGGGTCAGGGTCGCGTCGGCGGCGCCGTCCGGCGCGCGCGCCGTGTCGCCGCCGCCGACCTTGTCGCGCAGCTTGCCGTTGTACGTGAGCGAGAGGACGACGGTCTCCGGCGTCGTCACGGTGAACGCATTGGCGAGCGTCCCGCCAGTGCCACCGGGGCTCGTCACCGTCACGTCGCGCGCGCCGCCCCCCGCGTCGCTGGCGATCGTGAACGTCGCCGTCAACCGCGTCGACGACACGAAGACGACGCCATTCACCGTGATCCCGACGCCCGCGCTGACAGCGGCGCCGTTGACGAACCCGCTGCCGTCGATCGTCACCGACACCGCGGAGCCCGACGTCCCCTGATTCGGCGTGACCGCGGTCACGGTCGGCGTCGTGCTGCTCACCGTCGTCGTCGCCTGCACCGACGTGCCGTCCGACAACGTCGCGGTCACCGTCAGCTGCTGCCCGACTGCGAAGCCGAGCCCGTTGCCATAATCCGAGGCGAACAGGCGCAGGGTTCCGCCGTCGGTCAACGTCGTGTTCACGCCCATGGTCGTGGCGTCGTTGAGCAGCGGGCTATCCAGCGCGGCGGCCACGCCCAGCAGCCACGCGGCGTTCGGCGCCGTCGTGTCCCACACGCCGCCGCTCGCATTCTGCAGGCGCAGCGCGGTGATCGTGCGGCCGTCGGTCGCGTTCAGCGTCAGCGTCAACGTCCCGTCGAGGGCGCCGTCCGGCGTTCGGGCGGTATCGCCCCCACCGACGCGGTCACGCAGCTTGCCGTTGTAGGCCAGGTTGAGCGTCACCGCCGGCACCACGGTGAAGGCGTTGTTCAGCGTCGCCATCTCGCTCGGGATCGTGACCTTCACGTTGCGCCCGCCGAGCGTCGCGCCGGCGGCGATCGCGAAGCGCGCCGTCAGCCGCGTCGCGGACAGGACGGCGACGTTGCTCACCGTGATCCCCGCGCCCGCGTTCACACCGGCGCCCGTCACGAAGCCGGTACCGTCGATCGTCACGGAAACCGTCGTCCCGGTCTTCCCCTGGCCGGGTGTCACCGCCGCCACCGTCAGCGTCGGCGGGTCCAGCTGGTTCAGCGCCAGGTCGACGCGGATGCGCGGTCGGGTGACCGGCGTCCCGCTCCGCGTGTCGGTGATGGGCACGCCCGTCGACTGCAGCGCGGCGAGCGTCTGATCCACCGTGGCCGCCGGCGCCGCCTGCTTCAAGATCGCCCAGGAGCCGGCCACGTGCGGCGTCGCCATGGACGTTCCGCTCAGCATGGCGAAGCCTCCGCCGGTGACCGACGAGAGGATGTCCTCGCCCGGGGCGAACAGCGACATGAACGGCGCGACGTTCGAGAAGGACGACACGGCGTCCGACTTCGTGGTGGATCCGACGCTGACGGCGGACGAGATACAGGCCGGCGACGACAGCGCGGTCGGCGAGCCGTCGTTGCCTGACGCAACCACCGTGGCGATCCCGGCCGAGCGCAGCGTGTCGATGATCGCCTTCTCCGGCTCGGCGTCGCAGTACGCACTGAACGAGCCGCCGCCGAGGCTCATGTTGACGGACGCGATGTTACGGGTGCCATGCACGGCGTACACGCGCTCGAGGCCCGCGATGAGGTCTGAGGTGTACGCGCCGACGCACGGCGTGTTGAACGGCCCGCAGTCGGATACGGAGATGAACTTGGAAAACACCTGCACGGCCATGAGCTGGGCGCCCGGAGCCACGCCCGAGAACGTCACGCCGGCGGTGGCGCCGTCGCCGGCCGCGATACCCGCGACATGCGTGCCGTGGAAGCAACCCTGCGCGTCGAGCGGACAGGGCACCGCCGCTCCAGGCCCGACCTGCTCCTCGGCGCCGTTGGGGCAGAACGTCGTGCTGTGCTTGGCCAGCATGCTCGAGTAGCAGGCCTCCTCGACCACCTTGCCGAGGAGGAACGGGTGCGTGGAATCCACGCCCGTGTCCAGCACCGCGACGACCGTACCGCTGCCGTCGAACCCGCGACCCCACGCGCGATCGGCGCCGATGAGCGGCACGCTCTCGGCGAGGATGGGCCGCTTGATCGCGTCATCGAAGACGCGGTCCACCCACAGCGACGAGCCTTCGAGGCCGGCGAGCGCGTCGGCGTCGACCTCGAGCGCGATGAGCGGCACGTAGTCGTATCGGTGCACGATGCGATAGTTGGCCTTGCGCAGCCGCGACATCAGCTGGCCGCCGACCTGCTTGATGTCGGAGCGCTGCAGGGCCGCGGCCGCGTGGGTCAGGCGGCCTTCGGGAACGTGACCGCGGCCCGGCAGCCGCAGCGAAACGAGGACACGCGCGCGGTCGCCGCCGGCGACGCGCTTGCGAACTTTCGGTGACAGGCCGTTGACCCACGGGCCCTTGTCGTCGTCGTCCGAGTCCTCTGATTTCGCCTGCCGCCAGGCCTCTGATTTTTCCTCGAGCTTGGCGGCGGCGCCTCGGCGATCGTCGTCACGACGCCCGGCCAGCGATGTCCCCCCCGGGATCAGCGCGAGAGCGATCAGGATGATCAGGACGGCTACGAGTCGGGTGTGGCGCCCCATTGCGGCCTCCGCAACACGAATGACGGCTGTACCGAGCCGTTCGAGTGCGCGGAGGCGCGTCCGCGGCAGTAGGGACCCTTTGAAGACACAGGCAGACGACACATGACGACGCTCGGAGATGCAGAGCGGATGCCACAGCCGCTACGCTCTGCCGGATCATTGGGTTACGGTGCGAACCCCCTCTTCCGCAATGCCAGATTCGTCGGTCCAATCTGTCCACGCCTGACGGGAATCGTCAGTCGCCGAGGCCCGGAATCGGCCTGAGGAGCCTGGAGCAGGCGCCGCGCAGAGGAGCGAACGGCGAAACGAAGCTAAATTCGAGACTCAGCTATCACGCCGCAACTCATCGAGAAGAGTGGGGTCGACCTTCTCGCGTACCGTCCGGCGATCGAGGCCCAATCTGCGGCCGGTCTCCTGGTAGCTGCCGGTGTCCGCGTAGACCAGCGTGCAGTAGCGCCGTAGGACCTCCTCGGCGCTGAGCGTGCCGACCATCACCTCGTCGGCGATGCGCCGGCGCGCCGACGGGTTGCCCGCGCGCGGCGGCCGATACTCGCCGCGGATCATCACGTTGCGCACGCACTGCTCCAGCTCACGAACGTTGCCCGGCCAGCGGTATCCGGCGCCCAGGTGCGCGTCGATCCAGCCTTCGGTTTCCTGCGCGAGGCTCTCCGCCTCGGCGTCGCCCGCAACCCGCCGGGCGATGAAGCGCACCAGGGCGCCCCGCTCGGCGGGCGCGTCGCGCAATTGCTCGGCGAGCGGGGGCGTGACGATGAGGTCCGAGCAGAGCCGGTAGTAGAAGTCCTCGCGGAAGCGGCCGGCCTCCATCTCTCGCGGCAGGTCGCGGTTGGTGGCGGCGATGATCTTGCCCGAAAAGCGCCGGTCACGCGTGTCGCCGAGTCGCTGGAAGCTCCGCGTCTGGAGCACGCGCAGCAGCTTCACCTGGACGGCCGCGTCGAGCTCGCCGATCTCGTCGAGGAACACCGCGCCCAGCGGCGGGCAGACCTCCAGCCAGCCGGTGCGGTCCTGCACGGCGCCCGTGAACGCGCCGCGGCGGTGGCCGAACAGCTCCGACTCGATCAGCGTCGGCGAGAGCGCCGAGGGGTTCAGGGTGTAGAACGCGCCGGCGGCGTCCTCGGCGAACGCCTGGCGCTCGGGATCGAACGGGATGTAGCGCGCCAGGCCGATCGCGTGCGCCACCAGTTCCTTGCCCGTGCCCGACGGCCCGCAGATGAGCGTGGCGACGTCGCCCAGCCGCTGATAGAGCGAGCGCCGATAGCGCCGCATGTCGCGCGTGAAGATGGACTGCCAGACGGCGGCGCGCAGTCGGACGATCGACGCCGAGTTACCAATGATGTTGCGGAAGATGTGGTGGAACGCCCGGCGGATCTGGAAGTAGCTGGCCAGCAGGTGGGGCACGTCGCGATCGGCCAGCAGCGTGGCCCGCGGAATCTGCAGGAAGCGCTCGACGTCCTGGCGGAATTTCCGGTAGAAGCCCACGGGGGCGGTCGCCACGCGGCGGTCGTCGAGCAGCCGATAGAGCTCTTCCTCGTAGCGGCTGAACAGCAGGTAGACGACCACGTCCTCGTAGAGCTGAAGGTCCTCGGCGCTCGGCCTCACGCCCTCGGTGAGCCGCGCGGCCAGACGCCCGGCCAGCGCCTCCGAGAGCTTGCCGAGCGCGGCCACGTTCGGCATCGGATCGGGCTCGCCGGTGGCGTGCCAGAGGGTGCCGCCGGCCACGAAGGCGGGGCCCAGCGCCGCGCGCTCGCACTCGATCCGCTCCGGCAGGAACGGGTTGCAGTAGGCCAGGCGCGAGATCGCCTCGGCGAGGGCGCGATCGCCGCCGGCTAGGAAGGTCACCCCGGACATCTGATGTACACCCGACAGTGAATGTACAGAGGATGGGCCTCGAATGTCCAGCTTCCCGACTGCACTCTCGGAAAAGCCTTGATTTTACGGCCTCCAACCTCTGGCACGTCACGTGGACTATGCCCGCACAGCCTTGGATCGACAGGAGGACGACATGGAGACGAAGACGGTCCGCGCGCTGTTCGAACGGCAGGTCGAGGCCTTCACCGGATCGCCGGAGTTCGCGGCGCTGGAAGCGGGCTGCGGGGACTACGACGCCTTCATCGAGAACGTGGCGCGCGCCCATCTGAAGTCGCCGCAGCTCGTGGCCTTCCTGTACGCGCTCGCGCCTCCCGCGGCGGCCCGCGACCTCCTCGGAAATCTCCTCGAGGAGCTCGGCCTCGAAGCGGAGTCGGAGCGCCCGCACCCCGCGCTGCTGGAGGATCTGCTCCGGGCCGCCGGGCTCGGACACCGGCTGGTGGAGGTCGAGGCCCAGGCGGCGGACGACGTTCGACGGATAGTCACCGAGCCCCTGCTCTACGGCGCGCTGCGCGAGGTCGGGCTGGCCGCGCTCACCGAGATCGTCGCCTTCGAGTTCATGCTCTCGCGGGTCTCCGGCCGCATGGCCCGGGCGCTGGCGACCCACCGCGGGCTGGCGGCCCCGGCGCTCGAGTGGTTCACCCACCACTCGGAGGTGGACGTGCGCCACGCCGAGCAGGGGCTGGCCGATCTCGGAGCGTACGCCGCCTACTACGAGTTCACCGACGACGAGGCGCTGACGATCGTCGAGATGACGCTGCGCGAGAACGTGTTCACGCGGCGCTACTTCCGCGACGCGACCGCTGCGGGGACGCCGCGATGAGGCTCGTCGGTGCGACGCTCTACGCGCTCCGCATCCCGTTCATCGAGGCCTTCAGCCACAGCGCCACCGAGCGGCGCTGGTCCGACTCCGTCGTCGTGCGCGTCCGCGACGACGCGGGGACCGAGGGCTTCGGCGAGGGAACGCCGCGCCCCTACGTCACCGGCGAGACGGTCGAGACGATGCTCGAGCATCTCGGCCGTGACCTCTGGCCGCGAGTGGCCGGACGCGACCTGCCGCCCGCCGGTCACCTCGCGGGTCTCGCCACCTTCCTACCGGAGACGTACCTGGCCGGGGCACTCGCCCCGAACGCCGCTCGCGCCGCGCTGGAGCTGGCCATGCTCGACTGTGCGCTTCGCCGCGTCGGCCGCCCGATGGCGAGCGTGTTGCCGCCGAGGCGGACGCGGGTGACGTACAGCGGCGTCGTCACCGCTGGATCGGTCGAGCGCGCCGGCCAGCACGCGCGCCGGATGCGGGCCATCGGCATGCGTCACGTGAAGGTCAAGGTCGGCTTCGACGACGATGTCGCCCGCGTGACGGCGGTGCGCGAGGCGCTCGGCCCGGGCGTCACCCTGCGGCTGGACGCCAATGGCGCCTGGACGTTCGAGCGCGCCGTCGCCGTCCTCGACGCCGTGGCGCCACTGGGGATCGCGGCGGTCGAGCAGCCGTTACCACGCGGGCCCGTCGACGACCTCGCCCGGCTGCGACAGGCCACCCCGGTTCCCGTGATGGTGGACGAGTCGCTGGTGACGGAGGCCGACGCCGACGCTCTGATCGAGGCCAAGGCGGCGGACTTCTTCAACGTGCGCATCTCCAAGTGCGGCGGCCTGGCCCGCTCGCTCGCCATCGCCGCGCGCGGGAGCGCGGTAGGTGTCGGCGTCCAGGTGGGAAGTCAGGTGGGCGAGACGGCCATCCTCTCCGCCGCCGGCCGCCACCTCGCCGCCGCGCTGCCGGAGGTCACCTTCGTCGAGGGGTCGTTCGGCACGCTGCTGCTCGCAGAGGACGTCAGCGTCGAGAGCGTGCGCTTCGGCCACCGGGGCGAGGCCCCGCTGCTGACGGGCCCCGGCCTCGGCATCCGCGTCGTGGAGGAGCGCCTGCGCCGGCGCGCGATCACGGTCAGAGAGCTGTCGACGGAGGGATGACATGGGACGCCTGCTCCGTTACGCCATCGCCGCCCACGAGTGGCGCCACCGGCGCGCTTTCGAGGCCGCCGCCGATCACCCGGTCAGCGCCCAGATGCGCGTCCTGCGCCGGCTCCTGGGCGACAACGCCGACACGGCCTTCGGGCGCGAGCACGCCTTCGCGGCCGGCGCGACGCCCGCTGAGTTCGCCCGGCGAGTGCCGATCGGCGACTACGAGGCGTTCCGCCCGTGGGTCGCGCGCATCGTGGCCGGCGAGCGGCGCGTGCTGACCGCGGAGACGCCGTTCATGTTCACCGCCACCAGCGGCACCACCGGCGAGCCGAAGCTCGTGCCGGTGACCGCGTCGTGGGCAGGCGTGATGGCCGCGCTCATGCGGCTGTGGACCGTGCACGCGCTCCGCGACCATCCCGCGATGCTGGATGGCCACGTGCTCGCGATGGTGAGTCCGGCCGTCGAGGGGGTGACGCCGGGCGGCCTGCCGTACGGAGCGATGACGGGGCTGACGTTCCAGCGCCTGCCCTGGCCGATCCGCCGGCGGCACGCGGTCCCGTACGCCGCCGCGCTGATCCGCGACCACGAGACGCGCTACTTCGTCGCCGCGCGCCTGGCGCTCGCGCGCTCGATCTCGTCGATCGGCATGCCGAACCCGAGCACGCTGCTCCGCCTCGCGGACACGGCGGCGCGCCGCGCCACCGCCCTCGTGCGCGCGGTGCACGACGGCACCCTCGGCGTCGATCACGTCGAGCCGACGACTCACGCGGGCGTGAGCGCCGGCGAGCTCCGCGCGGCCCTCGCGGCCCGCGCCGGATCCACGGCGCGCCGCCGCGCTGGCGCGCGTCGTCGAGGGGCACGGCCGGCTCGTCCTCGGTGAGTGCTGGCCGGACCTCTCGCTCGTCGCGTGCTGGCTCGGCGGCAGCGCCGGCATCCAGGCGCGCCACCTCGACGCCCACTTCGGCCCGCGCGTCGCGCGCCGCGACCTGGGGCTCGTGGCCAGCGAGGGTCGCCTGACGATTCCCGTGGACGACCACTCGGCGGCCGGCGTGCTGGCCGTGCACGCCAACTTCTTCGAGTTCGTCCCCGAGGAGGCGATCGAGGAGGCGACGCCACGCACCCTGCTCGCTCACGAGCTCGAGGTCGGGCGGCGCTACTACGTGATCGTCACGGGCGGCAACGGACTCTATCGCTACGACCTCAACGACATCGTCGAGGTCCAGGGATTCCACCGGCGCACGCCGAAAGTCGCGTTCGTGCGCAAGGGCCGCGACATGGTGAACATCACGGGCGAGAAGCTGCACCTCAATCACGTGCTCCACGCCGTGCGTGCGGCCGAGCGCGCGACCGGGCTGGGCGTCTGGCAGTTCCGTCTCGTCCCCGACGTGGAGACCTCGCGCTACGACCTGCTCGTCGAGCTGCCGCGGCCCGCCGCCGATGGGCGCGCCCTCGCCGACTTCGTGGCCGCCTTCGACCACGGCCTCGGCGACGTCAACATGGAGTACGCGTGCAAGCGCGGCTCGGCCCGTCTGCAGCGGCCGCGGCTCTTCGTGATGCGCGCCGGCTGGTCCGAGCGCCTCTGCCGCGCGGATTTCGCGCGCGGGCGCCGCGAGGCGCAGCACAAGTGGAGTCCGATCGCGCCGGCATGGGACGACGCGAGCCGCGCCGAGGTCGTGCGGTGCGTCGACGAGCCCGCCGAGGTCCCGTCGTGAGACGCGACGCCTCCGGCACCGCGCTCGTGCTCACCCTCCTCACCGCGCTGTTCTTCGCGCGGGTCGCCGGGCAGGCGCTCGCCGCGTTCGCGGGAGTCTCGTGGCTGCCGCCCATGGGCGCGTGGTACTCGGGGCTCCTGCCTTATCCGGTCTTGTTGCGGGTGCAGATCCTGATCCTGGCCGTGCAGCTGACGATCGACTGGCAGGTGTGGCGTGGCGCCGGGCTCTTGGCGCGGCCGCGGGTCGGCCGCGCGCTCCGCGGCTTCAGCTACGTCTACGCCCTCGCAATGCTGGTCCGCTGGCTCATCTCGCGCACGCACGGGATCCCGATCGCATTCCACTGGGTGCTCGCCGCGTACCTCTTCACCCTCGGCGGCTACTACGCGGGCGCCGGCGCCGCGGGATCTCGCCTCTCGCTGAGGCGACGCGGTGTCAGCGGTGGCCGAACACCTCACGCAGCAGGTCGGTGACCCGCGCCGAGGGGTTGGCGCGGATCTTCTTTTCCTCGTCACCGACCATGTGGAAGAGGCCGTCGAGGGCTCGGCCGACGACGTAGCGATCGAGGTCGAAGGCCTCCAGGCTCAGGAAGGGAATGCTCTGGGCGCGGCCGAAGAGGTCCTGGTACTGCCTGGTGACGCCGACCTCCCCCATCGTGCGGTGCACGATGGGCGAGAACGCGGCGGTCAGCTCGCTCGTCGTCTTGTCCTTGAAGTAGTCGGTGGCCGCCGTCTCGGAGCCGTTCAGGATCCGGCGGCCGTCGTCGATGGTCATCTCGCCGATCGCGTCCCAGAAGATCTTCTTGGCCGCCGGCGCCGCGCGCTCGGCGGCGCGGTTCATCTTCAAGATCAAGTCGTCCACCTGGCGGTCGTAGCCGACGGCGCGCAGCCCGCGCTCGAACGTCTTGAGCTTCTCCGGCATGAGGATCTTGATCGTCTGGTTCTTGAAGTAGCCGTCGGTGCGTCCCGTCAGCTTGACCGCGTTCTCGATGCCGATCTGGAGCGCCTGCTTGAGCGCCTGGCCGATCTTCACGTCGCCGAGCGCGCCGCCTTGGGGGAACGGCAGCTGGGTGCCGCCGGGCAGCGGGGGCAGCTGCTTGAGCAGCTCGTCGAGCTGGGCGGCGGCGCGCACCGGGACGAGCGCAACGGCGAGCACGGCCAGGAGCGCTCGGCGCGTCGGGCTCATCGCTCGTCGTGGGGGGCCCCGATATGGCCCCCCACACCCCCCATCGCTCGGACGCGCCCCGGCCCAGCCGTGGCGCGCCTCGGCCTTGACACAGGATGTCTCATTGATCGTCGTGGGGGGCCCCGATATGGCCCCCCACACCCCCCATCGCTCGGACGCGCCCCGGCCCAGCCGTGGCGCGCCTCGGCTTTG
>WNGM01005373.1_pt1 | contig 10023 bp, 8 predicted proteins | sample 5400571 | NCBI WGS metagenome assembly WNGM01 (sample SAMN13153378, study PRJNA577476) | soil metagenome | isolation source: 100 cm soil or saprolite under Garry oak tree replicate 2 | place: USA:California | collected 2016-06-15 | reverse complement strand
TGCCGATATAGGCCGGATGCGCCGCTTCGATGCCGAAGCGGCGAACCTTGTCGGAAGCGAGCTTAAGCGTGACGTTGTCGCGCTCGGCGCAGAGCGTCGGCTCGCTGGCGTTGACGACGTCGACGGCAAGCTCGTCCGCCGCGCTTGGCGTCACTGCGGCGAACGCGGCGAACAAGCTCGCCGCGGCGGCAATGATGAGCAGGATCGCAGGTCGTGAACGCTCAGTCCATCGCCGCATAAATGTCTCCGGAATTCGCCGCCGCCGGCAGCGCGCGGATCCAGGCGGCAATCTCGTCCCGGGAGCGCCACTCCGCGAACGCGAAGATCTGCTCTTCGCCGACCGCGGCATTGAACCTCGCGTAGCCCAGCGCGGCGCAGCGTTCCAGGCAGACAAGCGCCGCCTCGCGCTGGATCACGGTGAACTCGAAGGAAAGCGCGGCAACCGGACCGGTGAGTCCGGCGAGTGCCTCCGTCTCGTATCCCTCGACGTCGATCTTGACGAAGGCCGGCGTTCCATGGCGCGCGATCAGCGCGTTGAGCGTGGTCATCGGCACCGCGATGCGATCGATCCATTGCTCGCCCTGCCAACCCGGTGCGCGGTGGGCAGCGCGGATGAAAGCGTCGGACGCGGTGCTTACCGTCGGGTTGTCGAGATTGAGTTTCAGCACCAGCTCGCCCTGGTCGCGGCCGACCGCGACCGGCTCGATCACCACCGATCGATCGCGGCCGTACAGCAGCTTCAGGGTTTTCACGAGCAGCGGCTGCGGCTCGACGGCGACGACGCGCGCGCCAAGCCGCCGGAATGCGGCGACGCGGTCGCCGACGTGCGCGCCGATGTCGAACACCAGATCGCCGGGCCCGATGAATCCTGCATAGAGGCGATCCATCGCGGCGTGGCGCTGCCGGCTGCCATAGTAGATGCGCAACGAGCGCAGGACGCCGCGCGCCGCCCGCATTCCGGCGAACATCGTGGTGCCGGGTCGAGCCGGAACCTGGGCCGGATCGAGCGCCGGCAGCGCGAGCGCGCGTAGCGCCGGCGGCGGATCGGTCTCTTCCGGCAGCCGAACGAGTTTTTGGCGGACCAGCGCGCGCCCGAACGCCGGCGAGGCCGTGAGCACCGCGAACGGAATTGCCAGCGCAAGTCCCGCGGCGATCAAGCAAGCATAGGGAATTGCCGCCGGGACCGTCGCCGCCAGGACGCCGAGCGTTGCCAGCCCCGTTACGGTGGCGGGCCACAAGTTTCGCGCCGCGAGGCCGAGCGGCACGGAATGGTCGTCGCGCGTCTGCCCGGTCCAGCCTGTCGCGCGACCGAACAGGAGCCCAGTCAGAAACAAACTGTGGCAGAACCACAGGATCGGCGAGAGCAACAGGAAGAAAACGGTTTCGATCAGCAATCCTGCGGCAAAGCGTGCCGCTCCGCCAAATGCCCGCCGCAGCTCGGGCTTGGCCAGCACGTCGATCGCGGTGGCGATCTTCGGCGCAAACCACATCGCCAGCAGACTGAGCAACAGCATCCAACCGAAGTCGGCGCGCAGCACGGCGGCGGGATCGCCCGAGCGCGCCGCCGCTGCGCTGCCCAGGAGCAGCAGCAGGATCCAGGCCGGCGAGCCGAGAAACATCAGGAGCGCGATTGCCAGCTGAAACCGGCTGACCGGCGCAAGTCCCGGCAGGAACAGAAAGCGCCAATATTGCAGGTTGCCCTGGCACCATCGCAGATCGCGGCGGATGAACTCGATCAGGGTGGGCGGATTTTCCTCCCACCCGAGCGTCTCGTCGGGAAGCACGCGGACTTGGTAGCCGGCGCGGCGCATCAGCACCGCCTCGATCTGGTCGTGGCTGAGAACATGGCCGCCGAGCGCGCCTCGCGCCGGCAGCACGGGAAGCGCGCAATGCGCCATGAACGGCGCAAGCCGCAGGATGGCGTTATGGCCCCAGTAGGGCCCGCAATCGCCCTGCCACCACGCGCTGCCGATGGTGTAGGAGCGCATGCCGAGCCGCATGCCGAACTGGAAGATGCGGGCAAAGGCGCTGGTCGAAGGCATGCCGACCACCAGGCTCTGCAAGATACCGAGGGTGGGGGCGGCCTGCATGATGCGCACGAGCTGCAGCATGCCACGCGTCGTCATGAAGCTGTCGGCATCGAGCGTGAGGGCGAAGTCGTGCCGGCTGCCCCAGCGGTCGCAGAAATCCCGGATGTTTCCCGCCTTGAACCCGGTGTTCCGCGCCCGCCGGCGGTAGGTGAGCCCGATGTGGGGCTGCCATGTGCGGGCGAGGGCGCCGAAGCGTTCCTCCTCCGCGGTTGCGATCGTCGGATCGCTGGTGTCGCTGAGCACATAGACGTGAAAGCGGCCGGCGACTTTCGCCTCGGCGAGACCGCGCAGCATCGGCTCGAGGTTGCGCAACACCCGATCGGGCATCTCGTTGCGGATGCAGACCAGGATGGCGGTCGACGCGGTGACCGCTTCATCGCCGCGCACGCGCGCCGCAGCCGGGAACACCAGGCCAACGGGATCGCGGGCGAGCCGCATGATCAGGAGCCCGATCACCGCGTTCCAGAAGCCGACGACCGTCCACGGCAGAATGACCGCGAACAGCGCCAGCAACAGCCAATCCACGAAGCCGTATCCGCCGGGCGAGAGCGCCGCGGCGGCGAGCCACAGCAGCGCCGCCATGGTCGCGGCATTGAGCACCGCGACCACGGCCCGGCGCGCTCCGATGCCGGGATCGGCGGCCCCGACCGCCGCGGAGCTGGTTCGTTCGAGCATGCCCCCCGTTCCCGGATGCGTTTTTGGTTCTGGCAGGATATAGCGGGCCGGCGATCTGCAAGTCCAATCACGGGATGGAAAAGTGGCGAGCAGTCGGGGGCAGGCCGCCGCGGCGCTATGGTACGTCGGCCCGGGCCGCGGCGAAATTCGCGAGGAGCCCGCCATCGAGCCGGGGCCGCATGACGTACGGGTGCGGGCGCTCCACGGCGCGCTCAGCCGCGGCACCGAGCGCCTGGTGTTCGCCGGAAAAGTGCCCGAAGGCGAGTTCGAGCGCATGCGCGCGCCGTTCATGGGCGGCGCGTTCCCGTTCCCGGTCAAATACGGTTATGCCGTCGTCGGCCGGGTCGAAACCGGACCGAGCGAGCTTCGCGACCGCATCGTGTTCGCGCTGCATCCGCATCAGAGCGTTTTCACCATCCCGGTCGGGGCAGCAATCCCGGTGCCTGCCGGCGTGCCTCCGCGGCGCGCGGCGCTCGCCGCCAATATGGAAACCGCGCTCAACGCCGTTTGGGACGCAGCGCCGGGACCCGCGGATCGCATTGCGATTGTCGGGGCGGGGGTCGTCGGCTCGCTCATCGCTTTCCTGTGCGGCAAGCTGCCGGGCGCCCAGGTGATCCTGGTCGATATTGCCGGGTCTCGCGCCGAGCTCGCGAAACGGCTCGGGGTCGGGTTCGCGCTACCGGACGCGGCGCCGGCCGATTGCGATCTGGTGTTTCACGCCAGCGGCACCGCCGCCGGGCTGGCGACCGCGCTTGGTTTAGCCGGCGAGGAGGCGAGTGTGATCGAGCTGAGCTGGTACGGAACCGGCGAGGTGCCGATCCCGCTGGGCGAGGCCTTCCACAGCCGCCGCTTGCGGCTGGTGTCGAGCCAGGTCGGACGTGTTGCGCCCTCGCATCGCGCACGATGGACCCCGCAGCGCCGGCTCGCGGCGGCGCTCGACCTGCTCGCCGATCCGGCCCTCGACGCGCTGCTGGCTCCCGCGATCGCGTTCGCCGATCTCCCCGCACAACTGCCCACGATCTTTGCGCCGGACAGCGGCGTATTGTGCCAGCTGATCGATTATCGTTGAACCTTGATCGGGCGCGGAGGATACCCCTGTGTTTGGCGTCGAAGTCTCCGACCACATCATGGTGGCGCATTCGTTCCGCGGCGCGGTGTTCGGCCCGGCGCAGCGGCTGCATGGCGCGACCTTCGCGGTCAGTGCCTGCTTCCTGGCGGAACGGCTCGACACCAACGGGATCGTGGTCGACATCGGGCGCGCGCAGCAGGTGTTGCGGTCCACGCTCGAACCGCTGAACTACCGCAATCTCGACGACTTGCCGCAGTTCAAGGATGTGAACACGACCACGGAGTTTCTGGCAAAATATCTGTTCGACCGGCTTGCCGAGGCGGTGCGCGGCGGCGAGCTCGGCCGCGAGCCCGGAGAAATCGCGGCGATCCGCATCACCATCGCGGAATCGCCGCTGGCGCGCGCGTCCTACGAGGCGAGCTTGCGGTGATCCGTCGGATTGCCTTCGCGGTCCCGGGCGATCTGTCGACGCCGACCGGCGGCTACACCTACGACCGGCGCATCATCGGCGAGCTGCGCCGGCTCGGTTCCGGCGTCGATGTGATCGATCTCGGCGAAGGATTTCCGCGGCCGAACGCGGAAACCCGCGCTGCCGCGCTGGCAAAGCTCGCCGCTGTCCCGCGCGGATCGGCGATCGTGGTCGACGGGCTAGCGCTGGGCGTGCTTCCGGAAATCGCCGCGTTGCGTGGGCGCAATCCGCTGATCGGGCTGGTGCATCATCCGCTGGCGCTGGAAACCGGGCTTGCACCCGACGAGATCGAACGCTTCCGCGCGAGCGAGCGCGCGGCTCTGGCGAGCATGCAGGCGATCATCGTCACGAGCCCGGCGATCGCGCGGGTGCTGGTCGCGGACTACGGCGTCTCGCCCGACGTGCTGAGCGTTGCGCCGCCTGGCAGCGAACGCGTTCGCTGCGCGCACGGCGGCGGCGGCATGGTCGCGCTGCTTTCGGTCGGCATCATCGTGCCGCGCAAGGGTTACGATCTGCTCGTCGCGGCGCTCGCCACGCTCGGCGACCTGCCGTGGCGGCTCACCATTGTCGGCGATCGCCGGCGCGACGCGCAAGCATCGGCGCGGCTCGATGCCGACGTTCTCCGGCACGGCCTCACGGCACGCGTCGCGATCGAAGGCGCGGTGTCGGCGGAGCGGCTTGCGGAACTCTATTCGGCCGCCGACGTGTTCGTGCTCGCCTCGCGCTATGAGGGCTATGGTATGGCGTTTGCGCAGGCGATTGCTTACGGCGTGCCGGTGATCGGGACGACGGCCGGCGCGATCCCGGAGACGGTTCCGGCCGGGGCCGGGCTTCTGGTCCCGCCCGACGACGTTCGGGCGCTCGCGGCGGCGTTGCGGCTGCTGATCTCGGATGCGGGCGAGCGGGCGCGGCTCGCCCGCAATGCGCGGTCGGCCGCAAACCTGCTTCCGACCTGGGCGGCTGCGGCGGCGGTGTTTGTGCACGCGATCGAGGGGGTGTCATGAAGCCGTTCTCGGCCGGCTGGCTTGCGGCACGCGAACCGCACGATCAGCGCGCGAGAAACCCCGCGGTTCTCGACGCGCTGGCCGCCGCCGTCGCGGGGTTGAGCTCGATTCGCATCGTCGATCTCGGCTGCGGCACCGGGGCGACCTTGCGCGCGATCGCCCCGCGCCTGCGGGTCCCTCAGCATTGGCATTGTGTCGACAATGATCTCGGACTCCTGGAGCGGGCCGCTCGTCTCGAGCCGCCCAGTGGAGTGGCGATAAGCACGAAAGCGCTCGATCTGGTCCGGGACCTCGAAGCGGCGCTCGACGGGCCGATCGATCTCGTCACCGCGTCGGCGCTGTTCGACCTCGTTTCCGATGCATGGCTGGAGCGTTTCGTCGTGGAAACCGCGGCGCGGCGGCTGCCGGCCTATATCGCCCTGACCCACGATGATGACATCGCGATCGAGCCCTCCGATCCGCTCGATGACGCGGCGATCGCCGCGGTCTGTCGGCACCAGCGTCGCGACAAGGGATTCGGGCCCGCGCTCGGGCCCGGCGCGGCCAAGGCCGCCGTCGCTCGGTTCGAGCGTGCCGGCTATCGGGTCATCGCAGGCCGTTCCGACTGGCGGCTCGAGCCGGCTGATGGCGAAATGCAGGCGGCGGTGCTCGACGTCTGGGCCGGCGCCGCGTCGGAGGAGGGCGGGCTCCCGCTCGCCGAGGGGGTCGCCTGGCTGACCCGGCGCCGCGATCTCGTCGCGGCGGGCCGTTCGGCGATGCACCTGGGCCATGTGGATTTTCTCGCGCTGCCGGACCGAAATCGGCAGCACTGACGGCATCCAATTGTTTGTATCACCTGGAGCCGGCCGCGCTTCACCTCTCCCCGATGGGGAGAGGTCGGCTCGCGTAGCGAGCCGGGTGAGGGGGTGACGACAACCAACGGAAAAACTTGCGCCCCTCACCCCAACCCTCTCCCCAGCGGGGAGAGGGAGTCACGCCTCGCGTGCGGGCCCCTTCGCGCGAAACACCGGAACTCTGCGCGCGGAAAAATCGCAGTCGAACAGCACTTCCTCGGCGATGCGGTGGATCCGGACCGCCGGCCGCAGCGCTTCGTCGATCCGTGTGATCGGCGCCAGCGCCAATCCGGCAGGGCCGGCGCCGAGAATGATCGGCGCCAGCAGGATATGCAGGCGATCGAGACAGGACGCGGCGAGAAAGCCGGAGATCGTCGCCGGGCCGCCTTCGACCAGGATGCGGCGAAAGCCGCGCTCGGCAATTGCGTTGAGAATCGCCGCGGGGGCGAACCGCCCATCGGTCAGGGGCAGATTCACGATTTCGACTCCCGCCGGCAACGGCGCCCGGCCGGTCGCGGCCGTGACGATCAGGCGCCGGGCGCCGTCCGTCGCGAACACTCGTGCATCCGCGGCCGCCCGCCCGCTCGGATCGAGCACGACGCGCGCCGGACACGGTCCGTGCACGAGACGCACCGTGAGCTGCGGATCATCGGCAACGACGGTCGCGACCCCGACCACGATCGCGTCGACCAGCGCGCGCAGCCGATGCAGATGCTCGCGGCCCGCGGCGCCGTTGATGTAATGCGAATGGCCGGTCGGCGTCGCGATGCGTCCATCGAGCGATTGCCCCATCTGCGCGATGACGACGAGGTCGTCGACCGTTCCGTTTCGCAGCGGACCGAACAGGCCGTCCCAATGCGGCGGCAAAAGCCCGCCCGAGCGAAACGTGCTCGGAATGCCGTCCCAGTCCGGGTCCTGCGGCTTGGACCTGCTCCGCGAATTCTGCGCTTGTTTGGAAATCGCTTTCATCCTCTCATGGGCGTCAGCGATCGAATGAATGGATCACAAACGGGAATATTGGCGTTATTGCAAGGGTTCGTCTCGTTGGGCCCTGGCATCGGAAGCTTGCGAAATGCCGAAGGACATGGTTGCGGATTTGGTTTCCGGTTTGTTCGGCTTGCCGGCAAAGATGGCAGTCGAACGGGGCCTTGCCGAATTCCGTGCCGGCAGGCCGGTTCTGTTCGCCGCCGAGAGCAGCGTGATCGCGGTGCCGGTCGACGCGCTTGATGCCGAGCGCCTGCACAGCTTCGTCGGCGCGTTCGCGAGCAGTGCGGATGCGTTGCCGCTGCGGCTCGCGGTCACGGCCAGGCGCGCTCGCGCCCTCGGCATCGACACCGAACGACCGATCGCGTTGACGTTGGACGGCAGCGAAGATCTCGATGCGATCCATTCGCTTGCCGCCGCGGCGGCCGCGCCGCGTGCGGTCGCGGCGGTCCCCGTGGGCCCCGCGGCCATCGCGGCGATCGAGCTTGCCAAGCTCGCGCAGCGTTTGCCGGCATTGCTGATCGCCGCGGCCGATCCCAACCACGAATTGCCGGACGCGGGCTTGCTGCTCCGCGTGGAGGCCGAAGCGCTGGGGCGGTTCCGGCAACAGCTCGTCGAATCTCTGCGGATCGCCGCCACCTCCCGGGTGCCGCTCGAAGGCGCGGAGCAGGCGCAATTCGTCGTGTTCCGGGACGGCATCGGCGGCAGCCCGGCCGCGATCGTCATCGGGGAGCCCGATCTCGCCCAGCCGGTGCTCGTCCGGCTGCACTCGGCCTGCCTGACCGGGGACGTGTTCGGGTCGAGGCGCTGCGATTGCGGCGATCAGCTCAAGCTTGCGATTGCCCGCGTCAAGCACGCGGGCGGCATCATCCTCTACCTCGATCAGGAGGGGCGCGGGCTCGGCCTCGCCAACAAGATGCAGGCGTATCGGCTGCAGGATTCCGGCCTCGACACGGTCGATGCCAACGTGACGCTCGGTTTCGAGAACGATGAACGCGACTATGGGATCGCGGCGCGCATGCTGCAATTGCTCGGCTGCCGCCGCGTCGTGCTGCTGACCAACAATCCGGCCAAGTTGGACGGCCTTGCCGGCGCCGGCATCGAGGTCTGCGGGTGCATGCCGCTGCATGCGCCGGTCAATGCCGAGAATCGCCGCTATCTGACCGCCAAGGCCGTGCGCGCCGGGCATCGGCTCGACCACTTGTGGAGATCCTGACCAAATACTCGGCGTGTCATCGCCCGGCTTGGCGCAAGTCGGATGTTTCCGACTTGCGATTTGATGATGCGCAACTCGGGAACACCCGAGTTGCGAGGCGACCCAGTAACCTCGGGTCCAGCAATTCCTGGGTAGAGGTCGTGCCAATCCGGATTGACGGCTTCGATCAGACGGATCTTCCAGGTGCGGGGCCATTTTTTCAGCCGCTTCTCGCGTTGGATCGCAAATTCGACATCGCCGAATTGCTCATAATAAACCAGCCTGCTTACACCATATTTTTTCGTAAAACCTGGAACCGCCTTCGATCGATGTTCGTAGACGCGCCGAATTAGATCGCTGGTGACTCCGATGTAGAGAGTACCGCCCAGGCGGCTGGCGAGAATATATACCCAGTAGCTTCTGTCCCCGCCCATTGCTATGCCGTGGCTACTGGGTCGCCCGGACAAGCCGGGCGATGACACTTCTATTAGCTGACCCGCTTTGAATATTACTTCACCCGTTCTGCTTCCCCTTCGCCTGTTCGATCGCCTGCCACACCCGATCGGGCGTGAGCGGCATGTCGACGTGCTCGATGCCGTATTCCGATAGCGCGTCGGCAACCGCATTCATCACCGAGGTGAGCGCGCCGGCGCAGCCGGCCTCGCCGCAGCCTTTGGTCCCGAGCGGATTGGATTTCGCCGGCACCGGATGGCTTCCGGTGGTGAAGAACGGCACGTCGGATGCCCGCGGCAGCGCGTAATCCGTGTAGGATCCGCTCAGCAATTGGCCCTCGGCATCATAGACGGTCCGCTCGATCAGCGCCTGGCCGATGCCCTGGACGATGCCGCCGTGCATCTGGCCCTCGACCAGCATCGGATTGACGATGGTGCCGAAATCGTTGACCGCGGCATATTTGACGACCTCGATCACGCCGGTTTCCGGATCGATCTCGACCTCCGCGACGTGACAGCCGTTGGGGAACGTCGAGGGAATCACATCCTTGGTCGTCTGTTTCACGTCGAGCGATTGCGGCAGCCCCTGCGGCAGCTTCAGGCCGTCGCGGATCTGTTGCGCGAGCTCCAGGATGCCGATCGACCGGTCGGTGCCGGCGATGACGAAGCGGCCGGCAGCGAATTCGATGTCGGTCTCGGCCGCCTCCAGCACGAAGCCCGCGATCTTCCTGCCGCGCTCGATCACCTCGTCCGACGCCTCGACGATCGCGGTGCCGGTGGCGGTGATCGATCGCGATCCGCCGGTGCCGCCGCCGAACACGAGTTCGTCGCTGTCGCCTTGGATGAGCCGGATGCGGTCGAACGGGATGCCGAGTTTTTCGCCCAGCACCTGCGCGAACGGCGCGGCGTGGCCCTGGCCGTAATCGAGCGTGCCGGTGATCAGCGTCACCGTGCCGTCCGGCTCGAAGCGGATGCCGCCCATCTCCTTGTTGGGCGGGGCGGTGACTTCGAGATAGCTGCCGATGCCGAGCCCGCGCAGCTTGCCGCGCTTGCGGCTCTCGCGCTTGCGCCGGGCGAAGCCCTTCCAGTCGGCGAGCACGACCGCGTCGTCGAGCACCGCGGTGAAATCGCCGCTGTCGTAGGTCATGCCCGACGCCGCCGCGTAGGGAATCTCGCCCGCCTTTACGTGGTTGCGGCGGCGGATCGCGATGCGGTCGATTCCCGTCTCGGCGGCGGCGAGATCGATCAGCCG
>WNGM01007657.1_pt1 | contig 10026 bp, 5 predicted proteins | sample 5400571 | NCBI WGS metagenome assembly WNGM01 (sample SAMN13153378, study PRJNA577476) | soil metagenome | isolation source: 100 cm soil or saprolite under Garry oak tree replicate 2 | place: USA:California | collected 2016-06-15 | reverse complement strand
GTGGACACGGCCACCGTCCGCCGCATGCTCTCGGTCAAGCCGAACGATTGGTTTCGCCAGGACCAGCTCTACCAGACGCAGCGCGACCTGTACGGGCTCGGGATGTTCCGCTCGGTGAACGTGGTGCTCGCCGACACGGTGCCGCCGCCGCCCGGCGACTCGACGGTCCGAGTGCTGGTGCGGGTGAGCGACGCCCCGCACCATCGCATCCGGATCGGCGGCGGCTACGGATCGATCGACTGCTTCCGGTTCCAGGGGGGCTGGACCGCATACGATTTCTTCGGCGGAGCCCGCACCCTCGACCTCACTGGCCAGCTCTCGAAGATCGGGGCCGGCTTTCCGACCGACGCGGGGTTCCGAGAGAACGTGTGCCGCTTCCTGCGGGACGACCAGACGTCGGACACGGCCAACTACAACGCCACCGTGACGCTGCGGCAGCCCGCGTTCCTGTCGCCGCGCCACACGGCGAGCTTCGCGGTGTTCGCGGAGCGGCGCTCCGAATTCAAGGCCTACACGCGCCAGGCGATAGGGTCGAACCTCGGCGTGACGTTCAACGCCCGGCGCGACGTTCCGGTCACGGTGGGGTACAGCTACTCGGTGGGCCGCACGACCGCAGACCCGGCCGTGTACTGCAGCGTGTTCCTCCTGTGTAACGCGTCCGACCAGGGGTTCCTCGCAAACCGGCGGGCCTTCGGGGCCGTCAGGATCTCCGGCATTCGGGGCCGGGTGAACTCGGTGCTCGATCCCTCGGGAGGGAGCCTGATGCAGATAACCCTCGTCCACGCGTCGCGCTACGTGCTCTCGGACAGCTTGTACGAGTTCAACCGCGGGGAGCTCGATGTCGCGAAATATTATTCCCTGTCGCGCCGCAGCGTCCTGGCCTGGCGGATCCGGGGGGGCACGATCCTGCCGCAGCGCATCACGCTGTTGGGCAAGCCCACCCGGTTCGTCCCGCCCGACCAGCGCTTCTACGCCGGCGGTCCCAATTCCGTGCGGGGCTACGCCCTGAACGAGCTGGGGCCCCGCGTCTACGTCACGGACAGCATCGAGGTGCAGGGGACGGACACGTCCTACAGAAACCTCCATGCGTCGCCCACCGGCGGTAACACGGTGTTCACCGCCAACCTGGAGCTGCGCGTTGCGACGCCGATTTTTCCGGAGCGGGTGCGCTTGGGGCTGTTCGTGGACGTCGGCCAGGTGTGGGAGCGGGGAGACACGCTGACCCCGGTCAGCGGGGTGCGCGTCACGCCGGGGTTGGGGCTGAGGTTCATCACGCCGCTGGGCCCGGTGCGGCTGGACGCCACCTACAACGGCTACCCGCAAGAGCCCGGTCCGTTGTACCTCCTGAACACCACGAACAAGAGCCTCACCGCCGTCACCGATACGGCCGGGAACCAGGTGACGCTCCGTCCCACCGTGCCGCGCGGCTTCTGGCGGCGCGTCGTGGTGCAGTTCGCCGTGGGACAGGCCTTCTGATGGTGCGCCGCTCGCTGGGCGTGGCCTTGTGGACCGTGGTCGGCCTGCTGGCGTGCTTCCTGGGCGCGCTGGCGGCGCTCGTGAGCACCGGCGCGGGCCGCACGCTGCTCGCCCGGGTGACCGAAGGTGCGCTGGCGCGGGTGTTCACGGGCTCGATCGAGATCGGGGAAGTGCGCGGCTCCCTGCTCACGGGCCTCACGCTCTCCCAGGTGCGGCTGATCGACGCGGACACGACGCTCGTGGCCTGGCTGCCGCGGGCCGACGTGAGCTACAACCCGCTCGACTTCGCGGCCGGCCGCGTGGTGCTGTTCGAGTTCGACCTGCGGCGGCCGGTGATCAACATCGTGCAGCACCCCGGCGGCCGCCTCAACATCGAAGAGCTGCTCCGGATCGGCGGTCCCGACACAGGCAGGGCGCCCGGGGAGCGCGGGGGGGGCAGGGGGGGACCCGCCACGCTGATCCTGTTCCGCAACGTGCACATCGAAGACGGCACCGTCACCCTGCGGCTCCAGGCGGGGCGGCCCGCGCCCGGCGACTCCACCCTCGAGATCCAGAGCGGAGGCCCGAACGGCCGGCTGCGAGTGCGGCGGTTTGAGCACCTGGATACCCGCCTGGCGACGCTGCAGGTCTCCGCGCCGCGCGAGCGGGGCATCCGCATCGAGGTGTCGCACCTGGCGGTGGAGGGCAGCGATCCACCGGTACATCTGGTGGACGTGGCGGGGCGGCTGCGGGTGATCGGCGACACGCTGCAGCTGAACCTGGCACGCGCGCGGCTCCCGGGGTCGGAGCTGCGGGACGCGCGCGGCGTCGTCACCTGGCCGCACGGCACGCTGCTCTACGACCTGCAGCTGCGCGCCGACTCGGCGACGCTGCGGGACTTCCACTTCATCGACCAGCGGTTTGCTGGTGCGCCCGGAGCGGGCGTGGTGTCGGGGGACGTGCGGCTCCGCTCGCACGGCGCGCGCCTGCTCGAGGTGACGTTCGATCCGCTGCACCTGGCGTACGGGGCGCGTGGGACGTGGGAGGCTGAGCGGGGAGACAGGGGGGGGACGCTGTCCGGTCGCCTGACGGCGTTCAGCGCCGCGGACTCGGGGCTCGTCGCGCTGCGGGACGCGGACCTCCAGGCGGAGGATTTCGACCTCGAGTTCGCGCGCCCGTTCCTCGACACCCTGCCGTTCGCGGGGCGGCTCAGCGGTCACACGGTGGCAGACGGCCGGCTCACCGCACTGGCGCTGCAGCTCGACTGGTCGTTTCGCGACTCGCTCGTCGCCGGGTGGCCGGCGTCGCGGATTCGCGGCCGGGGCGAGGTCAACCTGAAGGCGACGGACGGGATTCACTTCCAGCCTTTCGCGGTGGAGGCGTCGAGCGTCGCGCTCGGTACCGTGCGGCGGCTCGTTCCTGCCGTCGCGCTGAGCGGGATGCTGTACGCGACGGGGACGCTGACGGGGCCGCTCCGGGACGCGCAGTTCAGCGGCACGCTCGCGCACCGGGACGGCGATCGACCGCTGAGCAAGGTCGCGGGGACAGTGCGGCTGGACAGCCGCACGGACACGCTGGGCATCTACGCCGACGTGACGGCCGACTCGCTCTCGTTCGACGGGTTGCGGGGGAGCTTCCCCGGCCTGCCGCTCGCGGGCGCGGTGGCCGGCTCGGTGAAGCTCGCGGGCGCACTCGGCGCGCTGGAGACGCACGCCGAGTTGCGCGGCGCGGCGGGAACGGTGGAAGGGAACGGGGTCTTGATGCTCGACCGGCCGCGCTACGGGGCGCGGGACTTCGTGCTACGGGCGCGGGACCTCGATCTCGCACGCTTGGCTACCGGGGGGCGGGGGCGGGTGCCGGACTCGCGGCTCACGTTCAGTGTGAGCGCCAGCGTCGCGGGAGACAGCGGGGTCCCGCCGGCGGGGATGCTGCGGGCGACGCTGAGCCCGTCGCTCCTCGCCGGCTCCGCGCTGGACAGCGGGACGGCGCTGCTGCGCTTCGCGGACCGCCGCGTTTACGTGGACTCACTCCGCGTCGAGCAGCCCGGCCTGATCGCCAGCGGCAGCGGATCGCTCGGTTGGACGCGCGGCACGCGGGGCACGCTCTCGCTCGACTTCGACGCCGACAGCCTCGGCTCGATCGACTCGCTGGTAAGCTGGTTCGCGGGCGGCGGGGACACGACCGCTGACCCGCCCGGTGAGGCCCTCTCGGGCTCTGCGCGCGTGCTGCTCACGCTGGAAGGCTCGCTCGACTCCGTCGCGCTCGAGGCGCGTGTGAGCGGCGAGCGGGTCAAATGGCGGGGGTGGGGGGGGTGGGGGGTGACGGCCGGCCGCGCGCGGCTGGCGTGGCGCCCCGGGCCCGAGCCGTCATTCGACGTGGACGCGACGTTCGACTCGGTCGCGCACGGGGTGATCGGGTTCGCGGGGGCCACGGCGCGGGCGCGGGGGACGCCCGACTCGCTCACCTGGTTCGTGCGCTCGCGCGCGGGCGGCGGGGGGGCGTTCCTTGCGGGCGGGCGCTTCGCCCGCCGCACGGACCCGGCGCGCGGTGTCGTTGAGAGCCTCGGGCTCGATTCCCTCGCCATCCAGCTCCCCGGCGACGTCTGGGTGCTGGCGCGCCCGGTCGAGCTCGCCGTCACCGACTCGGCCGTGACCGTGAGTCACCTCGCGCTCCAGAGCGCCTATGGGGTGGGGAAACTCATCCTCGAGGGCGACCTGCCGACGCGGGGCCGGGCGAACGCGCATCTCCAGCTCGAAGGGTTCCCCCTCGTGGGCCTGTACACGCTGCTGGAGCAGGATACGGCGGGGGTGGGCGGCACCATCACGGCCACCGTGGGCCTGAGCGGCACGCGCGGGAGCCCCGTGTCGAGCGGGGCGTTTTCGCTGACCAACGGGTCGATCGGCGAGTTCCGCGCGCCGTTCGTGGACGGCTCGTTCGAGTACCGCGACCAGCGGCTGCGCGCGGGGGGCCACCTGTGGCGTTCGGGGCAGCAGATCCTGGGCGTAGAGGCGTATCTGCCCCTCGACCTCTCGCTCATCCCGGTGCCGCGCCGCCAGCTTCCCGACACGTTGTCCGTCCGCGCCACGGCGGACAGCGTGGACCTCTCAGTGCTCGAGGCGGTGACGCCGAGCGTGCAGCGCGTGGCCGGGGTGTTCTCGGCCGACGTCGGCGTCGCGGGGACGTGGGACGCGCCGCGGCTGCGCGGCGAGCTGCGGATCGCCGGCGCGGCGGCGACGATCCCGGCGCTGGACGTGCACTACGAGGACGTGAACGGCCGGCTCGTGCTCTCGGGCGACACCATCGCGATCGAGGCCCTCTCCGCCCGGAGCGACAAGGGGCGGGCGGACGTGTCGGGCGTGGTGCGCCTCGAGCGGCTCACCCGTCCCGTGCTCGATCTCCGGATCGCGGCCGACCAGTTCAAGGCGCTCGACCTCAAGAACAACGTGGCGATCACCGCGAGCGGGCGGCTCGCGCTCCGGGGACCGGTGTTCGGCGCGACGCTCACGGGCCAGGCGAAGGTCACCTCCGGCGTGCTCTACTTCGCGGACCTGGTGCAGAAGCGCATCGTGAACCTCGACGAGCTGGCCGACACCTCCCTCGCGTCCATCATCGAGCAGCAGCGGCTCGGTCCGGAGTTCCAGAACGTGTTCCTCGACAGCCTCCGCATCGACGAGCTGGAGCTGGAGATGGGGAGCGACGTGTGGTTGCGCTCGGACGAGGCCAACGTCCAGCTCGCGGGCACGGTGACCCTCACGAAGCGCCGCGACGCGTACCTCATCAGCGGCACGCTGCAGGCGCCGCGCGGCACCTACCGGCTCAAGGTCGGCCCCGTGACACGGGAGTTCGTGGTGACGCAAGGGACCGTGCACTACTTCGGCACGCCCGACCAGGACGCCGGGCTCGACATCGAAGCGAAGCACACCGTCCACCCGGTGCCCACACCCAGCCAGCGCAACCCCGAGGACATCACCGTGGTGGCGCACATCACCGGCACCCTGCTCGTGCCGAAGGTGACGCTGGAGGCCGAAAAGCGCGATCTCTCGCAGACCGAAGTCATCTCCTACCTGCTGTTCGGGAAGAGCAGCGTGGACCTGGCGGGCGACCAGGGCGGGATCGCCGACCAGCGCGCCCTGGTGCAGAGCGCGCTGTCCGTCCTGTCGGGAGAGATCGAGCAGACGATCGTGTCGGGCGGGGTGCCGGTGGATTACGTCGAGATCCGTCCGGGCGGCGGGGGCCAGGGCGATCCGCTCCTCGGCTGGCAGTTCGCCGTGGGCCGGCAGCTCGGGCCGAGGACGTTCCTTGTGGTGAACGCGGGCTTCTGCGAGGGACGGCAGGTTGCCGTCGGCAACACGCTCGGCCTCTCGATGCAGTTCCGGATCAGCCCGGAGTGGCGCACGGAAGCGAGCTTCGAGCCGGTCCTCACCTGCGGCGACCCGACCACCGAGGGGATTGGGGGCACGCTGCCGCGCCAGATCGGTCTCGATCTGTTCTGGGAGAAGCGCTACTAGTGACGCACGCCCTGCTCATCACGAATCCGGCGGCGGCGCGCACCGACGCGCGCGCGGTGGCCGCGATCCGCGACACGCTGCGCGGCGGCGGGTGGTCGGTCGAGGTGCTCGCCACCGCCCAGGCCGGCGACGCCCGCCGGTTCGCGCGCGAGGGGTGCCATCAGGGCATCGACGTGCTCGTGTGTTACGGGGGCGACGGCACCGCGATGGAGATCGCGGCCGGTGCCACGGGGAGCGGCATCCCGCTCGGCTTGGTCCCCGGCGGCACGGGCAACCTGCTCGCCGGCAACCTGCGGCTGCCGCGCGCCGCCGCGGCGGCCGCGCGGGTGATCCTGCGCGGCCGCGCCGTGCCGATCGACCTCGGCGCCGTGGAGCGCGCCGACGGGACGCATCACTTCGCGGTGTGCAGCGGCACAGGGTTCGACGCGCGGCTCATGGCCGAAACCGGCGTGGCGGAGAAGCGCCGCTGGAAGATGGCGGCCTACGTGATCCGCGCGTTCGCCGCGCTCCCCCACGTGACGAGCCCGCTGCACCGCGTCACCGTGGACGGCGTGGCGCACGACCTGCCGGCGGCGATGGTGCTGGTCGCGAACTGTGGCGAGCTGGTGCCGCCCTTCCTGCGGCTGCGCGACGACATCGCGCCGGACGACGGCTGGCTCGACGTCCTCGCGCTCCGGGCGGAAGGAACGATCGAGAGCCTGCGGGCGTTCGCCGAGCTGCTGCGCCGCCCGGCGGACGGGGCGCGCTGGCTGTGGTTCGGGCGCGGCCGCACCGTGCGCGTCGACGTCCTCGAGGGCCCGCCCCGGCCGATGCAGCTCGACGGCGAGCCGTGGGGCGAGACCCCGTTCGAGGCCCGCCTCGTTCCGGCGTCGCTGCACGTCATCGTCGACCCGGAGACCGCGCCCGTGCGGGCCGCCCCGCGTGGCTGACAGCGTGCTGCTGATCGACGACGACGCCGACGTCCTCAAGGCGCTCGGCGACTACTTCGACCGGCTCGGCTATGACGTCGCCCGCGCCGCGACCGGGGAGGACGGCGTCGCGGCCTTCGAGCGGTTGCGCCCCGACGTCGTGATTCTCGACCTCCACCTGCCGGACACGGGCGGTCTCGACGTGCTCGAGCGGCTGCGCTCGCGCGGCGGCTCGGTCATCCTGCTCACAGGGCAGGGAGACATCGAAACGGCGGTGCGGGCGATGCAGCTCGGCGCCGAGCACTTCCTCACGAAGCCGGTCGACATGAACCACCTCGCCGCCGCCGTGGCGCGCGTCGGCGAAAAGGTGCACCTGAGCCACGAGAACGAGCGGCTGCGCGCCCAGGTCCACCTGGCCGAGGGCCTCGATTCGCTCGGGGTGTCGCCCGCGCTGCGCGAGCTGGCCCGCCAGATCGAGCTGCTCGCGGCGAGCGACCGCACCACCGTGCTGCTCACCGGCGAGAGCGGCACCGGGAAGGGCTGGGTGGCGCGGATCCTCCACCGCCTGAGCCCCCGCACTACGGCCTCCTTCGTCGACGTGAACTGCGGCGGCCTGTCGGCCACGTTCCTCGACTCGGAGCTGTTCGGCCACGAGAAAGGGGCGTATACCGACGCGAAGGAGCGCAAGCAGGGACTGTTCGAGCTCGCCGACCACGGCACCATCTTTCTCGACGAGATCGGCGAGCTGGGGCTCGAGCTGCAGCCCAAACTGCTCAAGGTGCTCGAGACCAAGACGTTCCGGCGGCTGGGCGGCACGCGCGAGGTCACGGTGGATGTGCGACTCATCGCCGCCACCAACCGGGACCTGTTGAGCGACGTGAAGGCGGGTCGGTTCCGCGAGGACCTGTATTACCGGCTCAACGTGCTGCCGATGCACCTGCCAGCGGTGCGCGACCGGACGCGCGAAGACCGGCTGGCGCTGTTCACGCGCATCCTGACGACGCTCCACGCGGAGCTCACGACCTGCCCCAACGTCTGCTCCGCGGAGGCGCTGGACCGCCTGCTGTCTGCGCCCTGGCCGGGGAACATCCGGGAGATGCGCAACGTCGTCGAGCGCGCCATGATCCTGGCGCAGGGCTCCCCCGCGATCGGCGTCGAGCACCTCCCCGCCGACCTGCGGAAGGGGGGCGGCGGGGAGCGGCGGCACGTGCCGCAGAGCCTGGCGGACGTGGAGCGCCAGCAGATCGAGAAGACCCTCAAGTTCCACGGCGGCAACCGGACGCGATAAGATTAAGACCTACGGGTTCGACCTCTGAGGCGGACTATGACCGACAAGCCGAAGCTCATGGAGCACGACGGGATGGTGTGCCGCTATTGCGGCAACGAGGAGCGGGCCTCGGAGGGCTACCCCTGCTCGGACTGCGGCACGTTCATCTGTTTGATCTGCTCGTTCCGCGGGATCACGCGCTGCAAGGCGTGTGAGGAGAAAGCCAAGGCGTCGCAGCGGGCTTAACCCCGCGCCCCGCGCCGCTTCCGGACCTCGCGCGCCACGTCGTCGGGCGACGTGCCCAGCTCCGTCGCCAGCTTCTTGATCGCTGCGTCGCCGCCCGCCCACTCTCCGGCGGCCGCCAGGGCATCGAGCGCGACGTCCTCGACCACGGTGGTGCGCTCCTCCAGGTCGCGCGTGCGCACCGCCACCTCGCGGGCGAGCCACTGCTCGAGCTCGCGGCGGTCGATCTCCAGCTGGCGCAGCCGCAGCGCGCCCTGCAGCGACATCTCGAGCTCGTCCAGATCCACCGGCTTGATGAGGTAATCGTAGGCGCCGAGCTTCATGCACTCGATGGCGGTGCGGGGCTCGTCGATCGCCGTCAGCATGATGATCGCGAGGTCCGAGTCGACCGTGAGCGCCTTGGGCACGAGCTCGACGCCGCTCATGTTGGGCATGCGGATGTCGGAGAGCATCGCGTGCGGCTGCTCGGCCGCCTGGCGGTCGAGCGCTTCCGCGCCGCTCGAGGCCTGGAGCACGCGGTAGCCGAGACGGGTGAGAAAGCGGTCGAGCGCCTGGCGGATCCCTTCCTCGTCGTCCACCACCAGGACCGTGGTCGGACCGGACTGCGCGTCGGGCTTGGTCATGGCGCTAACGTATGTGCCCTCCACAACCCGAGCAAGCCAAGCTATCTTCGCGCTCCCATGGCGTCGAACCTCACCGCGGTTCCCGGCATCACGGTAGGGCACTGGACCGACCTGCCGCGCGCGACCGGGTGCACGGTGGTCCTCGCTCCCGCCGGCGGGATGCGCGCCGCGTGCGCCGTGCGCGGCCGCGCGACCGGGACCCGTGAGCTCGACGCCCTCAACCCCCGCCACTTGGTCGGCCACGTCGACGCCATCCTGCTCACGGGCGGCTCGGCCTACGGCCTCGGGGCCGCGGACGGCGTGATGCGCTGGCTGCGCGAGCGCGGCCGCGGGTTCCCGGTGGGGCCGGCGGGGGTGGTGCCCATCGTGCCCACCGCCGTGATCTTCGACTTCGACCTCGCCCCCGGCTCCAAGGCCGACCGCTGGCCCACGGCGGAGGACGCGTATCGCGCCTGCGCCGCGGCGGGCACGGTGATCGCCGAAGGCACGGTGGGCGCCGGCACTGGCGCGACGGTGGGCAAGGCGCTTGGGCCCCGGCGGGCGATGAAGGGCGGCGTCGGCACCTGGGCGGCCACGGGCGGAGACGTGGTGGTGGGCGCGCTGGTGGTGGTGAATGCGGTCGGCAACGTCCTCGACGGCGGCGGGAAGCTGCTCGCCGGCGCGCGCGGGCCCGACGGCACGCTCGCCGACGCGCTCGCGTACTTCGCCACGGGTGGCGCCCCGTTCGGTGCGGGGCGTCACACGACGCTCGCGGTCGTGGCTACGAACGCGGCGCTGGACCGCGCCGGGCTCGAGAGCCTGGCGCACGCGGCGGGCGACGCGCTGGCGCGCCGCATCGTGCCATACGGCACGCTGTTCGACGGCGACGTCGTGTTCGCGGTCAGCACGGCGGCGGTTGCGCCCGCCACGCCGCTCCAGGTCGAGGCGCTCGCGGCGCTGGCCGTGCCCGAGGCAGTCGAGCGCGCCGTGCGGCTGGCGCGCGGGATGCAGGACATTCCGGGACTGGCGGATGGTGCTGCGTG
>WNGM01005366.1_pt1 | contig 10026 bp, 8 predicted proteins | sample 5400571 | NCBI WGS metagenome assembly WNGM01 (sample SAMN13153378, study PRJNA577476) | soil metagenome | isolation source: 100 cm soil or saprolite under Garry oak tree replicate 2 | place: USA:California | collected 2016-06-15 | reverse complement strand
CCGCAGCGAAGGGTCGGTCGCGCTGCGCTTCGAGATGCTTCGCTGCGCTCAGCATGACAGTGATATATTCCTACCACACTACCGCCATCGAAGAGCGTTCCGCTTGCTCCCCATTTACGGCAAAGGCCCATCCACAGCAGGCTCCGTGACTACTAACTGTGCAGGTTCCTCTTGCGGGTTGGCCGCCTGTTCCAATTGTTGGAGGGGAAACTCCTGGGCATGCGTCTTTTGATAATACTGCCAGTAGGCACCCACCAGCGCCTGGATCAGACCCATCGTCGGCGCTGCCAGAATCGCACCCCAGATGCCAAACAACTCGGACCCGGCAATCATCGCCAGCAGTGACACCACCGGCCTGATCTCCACTGCTCTGCCCATAATACGTGGCGAGAGCACATATCCCTCTATGCAGTCGACGATGATCGTGTAGATCAGCGTGATCAGCGCGAGTTGCCAACTCACCGTCAAGGCAATCACCACTGCCACGAAGCCGGTGACAATGGTGCCAATCGTCGGAATGAACTCTAAAATGAAGGCCAGCACCCCGATTAGAGGGGCATAAGGCACCCCAAGGATGGCCATACCCACAAACTGCAGCACCCCCATGCAGGACGACATGATGATCTGCCCGCGGATGTAGCCGCCCACCACCCGCTGTAAGATCTCTAGAACCGAGGAGACCCAGCCTCGTTGGGATAGCGGTGAACTGCCGATCAGCCAGTTGCCGAAGCGGTAGCCATCGACCAGCAGGTAGACGCTCACCACCACGGTGATCAAAATGTTGAAACCAGCGCTGATCAAGCCGCCGATGAGCGGCTCGAGGCCTTTGGCCACATCAGCAGCGATTGTGCTCAACTGGGACTGTAGTTGCTTCGTAGCTGAATTGATTTGACTCTGGGTAATACCTATGCTCTTGAGCATCTGGTCTAATGGCGACTCCTGGCCATTGCTGCCGGGCGTCACGAAAGTCTGCACACTCTGGGCTAAACTATTCAGTTGGGGGATCAGGGTCTTGATCGTGAAATAGGCGAGAAGCCCAAACAGTGCGATGGCGACCACATACACCAGCAGCATGGCAAGCGCGCGAGGCATGAAGCGATGCAAGCGATCGATCACGGGTACCACTGCATAGGCTAGCAGTGCTGCCACAAGCAAGATGAGCAACACCACGATCACTTTGCTGGAGAGCCAGAAGAGGATGCCGACGAGTAACACTGTGATCAAGAGTATGCGCAAATAGACCAGGCGCCTGGCCCACACATTCCTCGCAGTAGGTACTGGCTGGACGGGTGCGTGTTGATCAGTTGATGAGAGCATTGATGATACCTCCCGAGGAGCTATGGTATAAAAAAAGAAGATAGCTCCTCAACGTATGAGCGGTCTTGTTTCCCAGTACACAGTCATTGAATAGAGAATGACTCATAAAATTAATCTGAGTATAATCTATTTTGACTTGAAATACATCAGTTTAGGGAGCGAATTACGTGAGATGATGTTCAAGAGCATAACGAGTAGCAGCGCTACGAGAATTGAGGGCTAATTTGCCGAAGATTGACTGGATATGACCGCTTACAGTATGGGGACTTAAAACAAGACGCTCAGCGATCTGTTTGTTGCTGAGCCCCATCGCGAGCAGTCGTAGCACTTCAATTTCACGTGTTGTCAGTTCACCATAGGTGGAAGACGAAAGTAGTTCTGTAGATCCTCCAGCTCGATTACGGCGACGAGGTGTAATATTGTCCATGTAGTTCAAGTTGATTACGACTTCTTGTTGGTCACGACGTTGCCCATTCAGACGTTTATTTTCTTCAAAGTGCACATCCGTAAGATCAAGGTCGAACTGGTTGAATACCTGGTAGTTGGCTACCTCTGGCATCCTTGCATCTACCTGGGTTGGTAGGAGTACATTCTCATCTCGAGACACCTTCGATATTTTTTCTAAAGCTGCTGCAATTCGCAAAGCCTTCCCTCTCTCACCTTGCTCCAGCAGCCACTCTACTGCTGCTCGCACATTGCCAACCTCGCACTCCAATAGTGCTTGCCAGGCGACTTGATTCGTATGAAACACTGCAGCTTCGGCAAGCGCCATGAAATAAGCGGCATGAGCATCTCGTGTTTTTTCAAGTTCCCCACAGGCACCTAGTCGTTCCAAACCATATTCGCGTAATATCTTTAAGAAATACAAACGTGGTTCTTCCTTGCCATACGCAGTTTGTTGAACCATACTTTTATCAATGAGTGCTGTAATGCCGTCCAGAAAGGAAATGCTCATGTGCCCAAATACTTTCATGATGGCCTCTGCAGCCTGCAATGAAAACCCTCCATCGAAGATAGAGAGCCTTCGAAAGAGCATATGTTCATCTGGAGAGAGCAAATCATCATTCCAACTTAGCAAATTGTGCAGCGTCTGATGACGTAGAGGAGCATCCCTTCTTCCGCCAGTTAACATCTCAATAGGATGCTCTAAACGGGATAATAGTGCGTGGGGAGACAATACATTACAATGTGCCGCGGTCAGTTCAAGTATTAGCGGCACACCTTCCAGCCGGGTACAAATTTCGGCAACATCACGCGCATTCTCATCAGTGAGTTGGAATCCGGGTAGAATAGCTTCAGCACGTTGTACAAAAAGCGCTATAGATGCAATTTGGGACAGGCGCTCAAGGTCTGGTAACTGGTGCAGGTCTGGTACCTCCAGCGGTAGGATCCTACATGTATATTCACCCCAAACATGCAACAAAGCGCGGCTGGTCACCAGTATCTTGAGTTGAGGACATGACGAGAGCAGATCGGAGAGGTGTGGTGCTGCTGGGAGAACCTGTTCGAAGTTATCAAGCACGATTAAAAGGTGCTTGTCGTGAAGGAAGGTTTTGAGCAGTTGCATTGGGCTGCGATCTCCTATCTCTTTCAGTCCAAGCGCATGCGCAATAGCCGGTATAACGAGTTCGGAATCGTAGGTCGTAGCCAGGGAGACAAAAGAGACCCCCTCGGCAAATGTTTCTTGTATTTCATTCCCAAGTGTCAGAGCCAGGTGGGTCTTACCGATACCACCTGTGCCAGTTATCGTCACAAGTCGTACCTCTGGACGCAGAAGCAGATCTCGTGCTGCTTGTAACTCCGGCTCACGTCCAATAAGCGATGTGAGAGGCATTGGAACATTTTGGAATTGCAAGGACAGGTCATCAAGATACGAACTGGATTCGAAAGAAGGAGCTGCTGATAGAGTTGAAAGCATATTTGCAGTACTGAAGGTATAGTAGGCTTCTTCAAAGGCCCTGGCAAAGTTCAGCACATCAACAAAGCGCTGCGCGGGTTCCTTGGATAGGCCTTTCAAGATGACCTGCTCTACGGCACGAGGAATTTCAGGATGCCCCTCGCAGAGAGAAGGCGGAATAGCATACAAGTGCTGATTAGAAATGTGAACGGCCGATCCCACAAAGGGGAGATGGCCACAAAGCCATTCGTAGACCATGACTGCCAGCGCATATTGATCACTAGCAGGAACAGGTTGGCCGAGGATCAGTTCAGGAGCCATGTAAGACAAGGTACCAAAGCGTTCCTTGACTTGCAATGGCTTTCGATCAGAGGTCAGCAAGGCCAGGCCGAAATCGCTCAGCAACACTTCGTGTTTTGGTCCCAGCAGTACGTTTTCCGGTTTAACATCGCGATGAACCATGTGTTGATCATGAGCACACTGTAATGCAGAGGCAAGAGCCATGACATCGGAGACGATAGTGGAAAGAGGAACTACCGTCCCAGGAGGATACAACTGGCGCAGGCTGCCATAGGGGGCATAATCCATCACTAGAAAGGGCGCATCCTCTTCCAAACCGAAGTCGAACACACGAATGATATGTGGATGCACCAGGTGGCTGATGTGGCGCGCCTCACTGAGAAAGTCTGCCAGGATGGTCGAGTCCAGTCTCGTTTGTAAAACTTTGATAGCGACCTGGGTGTTCAGATACAGGTGCTCACCTAAATAAACGTCTGCAAAAGCACCTTTTCCTAAAGGCTGTAGCAAACGATAATTCCCAATCTTTTGTTCTACTTGTTCCACCATGTGCCTAACTTTCTTAAAAATAGCTAAGAATCCCTAAGGATAACTGTAGTCGATTACATTCAAAGAAACCATTCACCATAGGGTATAGAAAAGATATAGTTCTTGAAGTCATCCCGGCATAACTCGTAGAATTGTGGAGAGATTGGTACCCAGGCAAGTCATACAATCCCTATTTTAGGATACCCACGAATAGATTACGTTGTCAAGGTAGAAATCTGACTAGCGAAAATACACTATGAGTGACCCTATGGTATGATAATCAGCTATCTTGCGATAAAAAATAGTGCGTTTTAAGCATATCTTTATCATCCTTTTGATACTATACTGTTAACAGCAGATTCCAAAAGGCCAGTTGGGCCTTAGTGGGATGGAGATATCCCCTTTTGAAGAAGGGGAGATGACGACCTGGCGCAATTGAAGCAACTAGGACAGCTGCATGAGTCGGGAGTTCTAACGGACGCCGAGTTTGAGGCCGCAAAACAGAAAATCCTGGGGTAATATCTCGTCAAATCATGCTCTCGCGTAGGGGCAGGAGTGGTGTAGAGCGGGGTGGAGACGCTTGCGTGGCCCCGACGACTGATCCTCGCCCCCACGCAGTTATGCTTCCATCATAACTGATCTTGATTTTCTTATGCAACAAAACTAGCAGGAGAGAATGATTTGTCACAAAGACGACATGGAGGTGGAGAGGAACCCGAGCAACCAGGACAACCAGGGCAACGAGGTGGTGGTGGACGCTATCGCATGCGACAGAAGTTGGTCTCGTTCGGCGATGATTTCTGGATTGAGAATGCCCTGGATCAGCGTGTCTTTTTTGTCGATTGCAAGGCATTTCGCTTGCGAGAGCACCTGGGCTTTCAAGACATGCAGGGCAACGAGCTGTTGGCCATCCAGGAAAAGGTCATGCGCATCAAAGATACCTATAGTATTTACCGCAAGGGTGATGTATTTGCCACGGTCAAGAAAGCGCTGGTCACGCCACTTCGCCAGCGTTTCGACGTTCATGTCGCCGGTGCTGAAAACATGGAAGTTGAAGGCAATATCCTGGATCATGAATATGAGATCCACGAGGGACGCAAGCGCATGGCCGACGTCTCGAAAAAGTGGTTCCACGTGGCCGATACATATGGTGTGGATATTGTCCCTGGGGCCAATGACATTTTGATTCTCGCCATAACGGTCATCATCGATATGATGACCGACTGAACAGCCCATGCACGCCAGCAGTCTGTGGCCTCACAACTCATCGCTCACCCCAGCCGCGCATGAGGCTGGGGTTGATAGTATTAAGAACCTGTGAACGCCACCATCACATACGCTGGTAAGAGTCGGCAAGGTTATCGTTGACGACGTAGGCGACACCTGTGCTAGTCGTGTCAAGCCTCAGCTCTTGTTGTAGAGTCTTAGTCGAGTAGCTCCACTTACATTGAATATAGGGCCAAATATGGCTAAATTACGTTCATTAAGAGAGAGATACTATCCTGGTGTGCTATCATGACGAAAGAGAAATCGAAATAACAGAACATCCACGAAGGAAAGAGAAACATATAAGATATGCAAACAGCATCGAGTCAATATCCAAATAACATCAATCAGCAAACGCGCAAAATTGCTGTTGTCGCTATTCTTCTCTTTGCCCTCTCAGGTCTGATCAGCGGCTTTGCAGTCGGAGCATTTGTGCATCCTAAGGCACAAACAGGATCAGGGACGGGCGCAACAGGTTCAAGGACAACACCGATTGCGCATGTAACTCATACGCCACCAACGGCGCTAACTCAAACGCCAAAAGAACTTGGCTATCCTGTTATTGATAAAGCTGTTTTCGTTTATCATGAACTCGCGGATGGACAAACAACTTACACATATTCTGCTTATGCTGTATATGCAAACGGTACCCGTGTTTATTCACCGGGTATTACGTGTAAACTCTGGCTGACCAAAGATACAGTGGGATTACAAAAGTCAGATTGGACTCCCATTAGTGCTGTAAACAATCCAATAGATGGAGAAATTCAGGGGGCGCTCACCTTCGATTCTACATCTCCACAGGTACAAAACTGTGATGCCAATGGCCAGGCGACGTGGAAATACCAGGTATCACCTGCAGTTGAGCCTGGACCTTACTACCTTGCGGTACTTACTGACTGGAATGGAAAACACTACAATATATGGTGGCAACAGGTCATAATCAAAAAAGGCTAATTAGCCTCCAATTACCCCTAAAATCCCTCGTACCAGCGCAGCGAACTTCGGTCTTGCAGCATCTGCTGCTGTCAAAACCTCGGCATGGTTCACTACTTCTATATCATCTCCTGTCGCAGTATTCGTAATCAGACTTATGCCAAGCACTCGCATGCCCATGTGACGCGCTACTATTACTTCTGGAGCAGTCGACATACCAACAGCATCAGCTCCAGCCATACGCAAAAACTTCAGCTCCGCGCCCGTCTCATAGCTCGGCCCGGCTACCTGAGCATACACGCCTTCGTGCAATGTGATCTCAGGCCGTTGAGCAGCTACCGTACGTGCCAGCGCTCGTAGCTCAGCATCGTAAGCCTTAGCCAAAGCTGGAAAGCGTTCCCCTAAGCGTTCATCATTTGGTCCAATCAACGGATTCACGCCTGCGAGGCCCAGGAAATTGATATGATCGCGAATGAGCATAAAATCGCCAGGACGGTATGCCGCATTGAGACCGCCAGCAGCATTCGTAACGATTAGCATATGCGCGCCGAGCATGCACATGACACGCACAGGGAGTGTCAGCGCTTGCATTGTATAGCCCTCGTAGAAATGGAAGCGTCCTTGCATTACCACCACTGGCACATTTTCAAGCTTGCCAATCAGCAGTCGACCAGCATGGCCTACTACAGTCGAACGCAGGAAGTGAGGAATCTCTTCATAAGGTATAGCTGCTGCATCTTGAACCTCAGTAGCGAGATCGCCCAACCCCGAACCTAGAATCACACCAACACCTGGTTTCATACTAGAACGAGATTGAACATACGCTGTGGCTTCCATTACCTGATCAAACAAGATCATTTCTCTATGCTCACTTTCGATCACAGAAATTACACGCCTGTGGCTACACCCTCACGCGCAAGCTGGCTATAGACCTGTGTGGTAGATATATGGGCATGACCCAATAACTCCTGCACCGAACGCAATTCCATACCCCCTTGCAGCATCAATATAGCAAAAGAGTGCCGTAACATATGCGGCGTAATCTCAGTAATATCTGCCTGGCGCGCATACCCTTTGATGATCAGCCAGAAACCCTGACGTGTCAATCGCTCGCCATGATGGTTCAAAAACAACGCCTGCTCCTCTGGATGACGTGTTATCAATCCAGGCCTGGCGGCCTCCAGATAACGATTCGTTGCCTCCACTACTGTAGCGGAAAGTGGCAATACACGCTCACGTTTGCTTCGGCCATTACGTCCAGGACACACTATCGTTGCGCCCTCTGCATCAAAATCACCTAAATTCAGTGATATAAGCTCACTGACACGCATCCCTGTCGCATAGAGCATATGCAACATGGCAAAATCGCGCTTCCCTGCTGGTGTCTCAACACCTACCTGGCGAAACAAATTGCTAATTTGTTCCTGGCTCAAAATATGAGGCAATTCTCTCTGGATGCGTGGAGCATCTAGCTTCTCGATAGGATCAGATGTAATAATTCCTCTGCTTTCCAAATAACGGAAAAAAGTCTTCAGTGCCGCCAATTTGCGTGCAATAGTTGCTGGACGATATGCCTGGGCATCTCGCATTTCCAGCAGATAACCCGCAATATGTTCGTGCGTGACTTGCTGCCAATTTTCTATCTGCTGCCGTTTGAGATAGGAGCAAACCTGATTCAAATCATTCCGATAGGCCACTACCGTATTCTGATTTGTTCCACCGCGCCCCTGCTCTTTCAATGAGAGTGAGGCAATATACTCATCAATTCCTTCTTGCAACATAGGACAATACCGCCTATCTTAGGGTCTCCATCTCCCTGATGGGATATATGGATGTCAGTGACCACGCCATTATAATCGATGCAACAATGGAGAGCAAGCAAAATAGGAGTAGGGGCCCGATTTATCGCGCCCAGGGGATGGGGGCGACTCATGCGGACGTATGCCCCTCTCCACCCGTGGGCGCGATAAATCGGGCCCCTACTTATCACTGCAATACTCTAAAAAGTGCTATAATACACTTAAAATGGTACCCATAGGGAATACCGTTACATCCAAGCCTCGCACTATACACTGAATAGTATTGGGATGAGAAGCAACTCTTGCCTCTCCCTCTCATGATATTGAGTGAAACAATAAGGAGAAACAATTTTAGATGGCTAAATTGCATGACATGTTCACACAGGCACGCCGCGCCCAAAGCAGCGGTGGCATTGGTTTTGTAGGTAAAAATAAGCCGCTAATCAAACCACGGGCTGCTGCGCTCGTTGTCGAATTACCCAATATTGACGCCGGAGATGCCGAATCAGCCATTAAATCAGGTGCTGATGGGCTACTTTTCACCTGGGATGGTAATGACGCTTCTGCGCTTGAGTCGCTCAAGGATGCTATCGATGCCGCTCAAACAAGTGGTGAAAAAGTCGTCACTGGACTAAACATTACTGGGGGCTGGGAGAACCTGGAGCGCGAAAACTTCGAACATCTTAAAGAGTTGGGCGTAAATTATGTTTTACTACCCTTAGAAGCCCCAGCACGTCTACTCTCTTTGCAAATCAAGGATATTGAACTGGTCGTCACTGTTCCGATGCATTCGGGAGATATGTACCCAATCTTCATTCGCAACCTGACTGCTTTTGACAACATCTCGGCAGTACGTCTAGACTTTTCGCTGTCTGAGGATATCAGTGCTATGTCTATCGAAGATGTACTGCACTACCGTGCAGTTCGCGAAGCAGTACGATTCCCCGCACTTCTGAATGTTCAAGGCGATCTGAATGAAGCCGACGCGTATACCCTTCTGGCTCTGGGTGTACAGGCAATGATTTTGACCGCCAGTGGAAGCGATGCCACAACGAAGAAACAAATCAAGGCACTGAGAGAATTGCTTGAGAAGGTACACCAGGAAGAAAAGGATTCTATGGTCGGCCTGACTAACAAGCAATAGGTGTTGTAACAGAAAAGATGCTCTGGGTGTTTCGCAGCCCAGAGCATCTTTTTTACATTACCTCAATGCCATATGATGAAAAGATTCCCCAAAGGTATACCCATGCTCAATTCCCATAAGGCGAGCGCGTTGGCGCACAAATTCATCAACTTCAGGATTACCCATCTGACTTGTATGGCAATGTAACGCCTCCAGCTTTTTATCCATAAAATCACTGACATCGATCCAATGATTTGGCTGACTGGTAGAGAAAAAATAGACTTGTTTCAGCCGGTGCTCTGTAATCCCAGCAGTCAATTGCTCAGGATAATACAATGGCATCCGCGCTGACGCAACTGCATCCAGTGCGCACAAACCTACATTACGATGGTCTGGATGAATCTCATATGGCCTCCAGGGATCAAACGTGAAGAGCACATCGGGTTGCACCCGGCGAATTGCATGTACCAACTCCCTACGCAATCCCAGATTAACCTCTACCTCACCATCGTTATAACCGAGAAATGCCACCTCGCGCACCCCTAATACTTCGGCAGCATGCCGTTGTTCATCTTCTCTCATCTTCCCCAGTCGCTCCATAGTCATATCAGCTTCGTGGCTACCTCGATTACCGCTTGTCACAAGCACATAGTGTACGTCGCGGCCTTCGGCCACCAGCCGAGCTATAGTACCTCCGCAAATGAACTCGGCGTCATCCGGGTGTGCCATAATTACGAGAATACGCTGACCTTCAGGGGGTAGTAGAACAGAGGATTCAGTACTCATATAGGTTGGTTTACTCCTTGTTGATCAGGCACTGTCACTTGCCAGTGCAACTGGCGGCGCGGTATGCGCCTTAACAA
>WNGM01013658.1_pt1 | contig 10028 bp, 8 predicted proteins | sample 5400571 | NCBI WGS metagenome assembly WNGM01 (sample SAMN13153378, study PRJNA577476) | soil metagenome | isolation source: 100 cm soil or saprolite under Garry oak tree replicate 2 | place: USA:California | collected 2016-06-15 | reverse complement strand
AGACCCGCCGGTACGGATCCAGCCCCGACCGGCCGACTACCACCAGCATCCAGAACCTTCAGCGGCACGAACGCAGCACCCTGTGGTTCCAGCTCTACCGCCGCGGCGGCGGCGTCCTCCTGCACCACGGCCACATCCGGCCCGTCCTGATACGCGACTGGTCACCGGAGATGGACGGCATCGCCGCCACCATCTGGGCCAGCCGGACCACGCTGCCCCGTGAGCCACGCGACCACCTCAACCTCGCCACATCGTGACTGCGGACTGGCGCGGCGAGCTCGGCACGGCCGAACGCTGAAATCGCAAACTAGATCTGGACACCATCGCGCCCAGCTGTCCATACGCATCCTGCGACCCCGGCTCGGAGGGCAGTGTCCTTACAACCTTCAGCTGGACAGGACATTTAGAGCCGGCTCCAATGTCCTGTATCGCCGAAGGCTGCGAATGTCAGACTTAGGTTGCGAGTGATCTTGCGAAGGTCAGGATTACTCTGCGAGTCGCTTGGTCAGGTACGCCTTCGGATCGGTGATCGTGCTCCCCGCCTCGCGCCCGGGTCAGGCCGGGGAACGCGTCCTGCACGCTGTCCCCGGCGTCGCCCACGGATCCGGTCATCCCGCAGGCGATGGGGAACAGCAGCGGCCGGTATTCCGCCTCCGCCGCGTCGGCCTCATCCGCGGACCCAGGCACGGAACCCCTCCCGCCAGCTCGGGTATCGCGGCTCCCAGCCGAGCTCTTTCCGTGCCTTCTCGTTCGAGGCCCCGCGCGAGGTGGTCATCTGGGCCACGACGAACTCCCCGGCGAGGATGCGCCCGAGCCAGGCGGGCACGCGCAGCGGCGGCTTCGCGCCCGCGACCTGGGCCAGGTACGGCAGCCACTCCGCGACTCGGGCCGGGTCGCTGTCCACGACGTTGTAGATGCCAGGCGCGCCGCGGCCGACCGCCGCGACCGTCGCCGCGGCGGCGTCGGTGATCTCGATGAACGACCAGACCCCGGTCCCGCCGCCGATCACCGGCACCTGCCGCTTCCGCACCGCTTCCAGCAGGACATCCGAGGCGCCCGGCCCGTAGAGGCCGCCGTAGCGCAGCACGATGCCCTCCGGCGCCTCCAGCGGCACGGTCTTGTCCACATACGTGATCGCCGCCGACATCTGCACAGCCGACCGAATGGGCCGCCAGTCGAGCGGATCTGCTTCGGTCTTCAGTCGGCCGCCGGAAGGCTTGTCCGGACCGGCGCCCGCGTAGCCTTGCGCGATGACCCGGCGGGTGCCCGCCCGCGCCGCGGCCGCCAGCAGGTTGTCAGTGCCCCGGGTCCGCAGCTCGTTCGTGGCGGCGAACAACTTGTCGGGATTGCGGAAGCTCCGCAGGCCCGCCAGCGCGGTCATCTGATGCACGACCACCTCCGGCGCCGCAGCCTGTACCGCCGCGATCACCGCCTCGCGATCCAGCCCGTCGAGGACCACCGGCTCCGCGCCTGCCTCGCGCAACTGCCCGACCTTGCCGGGCGTCCTGGTGGTGGCGGTGACCTCGTGACCCGCCGCGACCAGCCCGGGAACTAGGTGCCGTCCCAGTGCCCCGGTCGCTCCCGTGACGAAAACTCGCATGATCTTTCCCTTCCGCGTGGTGCTTTCCCTTGAAGACAAGGCACCACCCGAAGCTGTGACATTCTTCAACCCGCCTTCCGAACGGCGCGGCTTCCAGTGCCACTCTGTCGCGCGCTCGCGGCTGGTAGCGGCACGCGTCATGACGACGCATCTGTAGCGGCCGCACTTGCAGCTGCTGTCGTTCACCCGGACCGTCATCCGCGGTGACCAGTTCCGCTTCTCGCTGATCCTGCGCCAGCAGGAGGCGGAGGGCGCCATGCCCAGCCATGGCCTGATGGCCTACAGACCTGAGCGCCCACCACGCGGCAATTACCAGCGGTCGTGGGGTGGCGCGCGCCCGGGAGGGTGCCAGGCCCCCGCCGCTAAGCCACCGCCGGATGCCGCCGCGGCGTCCCGGCGCACGGCCTCGAGCGTGGCCGGCTCGGTGAGCAGACCCCGCAGCACCAGCGAGGCGATCTCGTCGCCGAATTGCGCCGACGCACCGGTGCGCCCTCCGCTGTAGAGCGTCAGCGCCCGGATCAGGATGCCGGCGATGGCCTCGCGGGCCAGGGCCGTGTCGACCGGGAGGAACACGCCGGAGGCAACGCCGTCCTTGACGATCCGCTCGACGGCCGCGTACAGGCGGGACCGTTTCCGGTTCCACGCGGCGAACCGGGGGTCGCCCATAACCTCTTCGGAGTACATGCCCCGCAGGTCGTAGGGAGACCCGACCAGGTGCTCGACGTCGTGCCGGAGGTACCGGTAGAGGCGGACGCTGGCCGGGCCGGGACCGGACGCGAGGGCCTCGGCCGCGGGCACGGCCTCGTCGAGGTCGGAGCGGAGGATCTCCTGGACGATCGCGTGCTTGGAGGGGAAGTGATGGAAGAGCGAGGGCTGCCGGATGCCAACGGCCTGCGCGATCTGCCGGGTGGTCGTCGCGTGATAGCCGTGCCTGGCGAACAGCCTCGCCGCCTCGACGAGGATGCGCTCGCGGCCCCGCGCGGGCTCGGAACGCCGCGCGCTCACGACGCCGGCCCGGCCGTCTGACCGGCCACCGATCCCGCGGCCCTGCCCGGCACCTCGTCGGTGAAGTGACAGGCCGCGGTGTGGCCGGCCGAGACAAGCCGGGGGGCGGGCTCGGCCACCGCGCACCGCTCGGGGCCGCCCAGCTGCTCCCGGAGCCAGCACCGGGTGTGGAACCGGCACCCTGGCGGCGGCGACGCCGGGTTCGGCGGATCGCCGGGAAGAATGATGCGCTCCCGCTGCGCCTCGGCCGCCGGATCCGGCACCGGCACGGCCGACAGCAGTGACACGGTGTAAGGGTGCCGGGGATCGGAATACAGATCGGCCGCTCTGCCTTGCTCCACGATCTGCCCTAGATACATAACGGCTACGCGGTCGCTCAGGTGACGGACGACCGCGAGGTCGTGCGCGATGAACAGGTAGGACAGCTTCAACTCGTCCTGCAGCTGCTGCAGCAGATTGATGATCTGCGCCCGGATCGACACGTCGAGCGCGCTGACCGCCTCGTCGGCGACGATCACCGCGGGGTTGAGCGCGAGCGCCCGCGCCAGGCCCACCCGCTGGCGCTGCCCGCCGGACAGCTCGTGCGGATACCGCCGGGCGTGCTTGGGCGACAGCCCGACCAGCTCGAGCAGATCGCGGACGCGCTCGCGGCGCTCGGCGCGGGTTCCGATCTGGTTCACGCGCAGCGGCTCGGCGATGCTCGCGCCGGCCCGCCACTTCGGGTCGAGCGAGCCCGTCGGATCCTGAAAGACCATCTGGAGCTGGGATCGCTCCGCCCGGTATCCGGCGCCGGCCCTCGCATCCGGTGCCCGCCCGCGGAACAGGATCGTCCCGGACGTGGGGGGGATGAGCCCGACGATGGTGCGCCCGAGCGTGGTCTTGCCGCTGCCGGACTCACCGACCAGCCCGACCGTCTCGGCCGCCGCGAGCTGGAGGGAGACGCCGTCCACCGCGTGCACGTGCCCGACCGTCCGGCGGAACACCGTGCCCCGCGTGATCGGGAAATGCACCCGCAGGTCGCGCACGTCGAGGAGCGCAGGCCCGCCTGCGGATTGGGGTGAGGGCTCGCTCGCGGGCCTGGGGGCCTCGGTCACGCTGTCTCCTCGGTCACGGGCCCGTACTCAGGCGGCGGCGGGGCCGGGCGGAACCCGGGCCGCACAGGCTCTCCCGCCTCGGCCTCGCCCGGTGCGACCGGGTTGTGGCACGCGAGCAGGTGCGCGCTGGCGCCGGATCGCGGCCCGGCGGCGGCCCCGGCTGCCCAGGCCGTTCGCACCGGCTCAAGCCGCGGCATCTCCTCCCAGCAGGCCTCCAACGCCCAGGCGCACCGGGGGGCAAACGGGCAGCCAGGCGGCAGCCGGCCGGGCTCGGGCGGCGCACCGGCGATGTGGGTCAGCGGCCGTCCCACGTCGGCAACGCGCGGGATCGAGCGCAGCAGCCCGACCGTGTAGGGGTGATGCGGGTGGGCGAAGACCTCGGCGGTGGGCGCGGACTCGACCACGTGGCCCGCATACATCACCGCAATCCGCCGCGTCATCCGCGCCATGATCCCCAGATCGTGGCTGATCAGCAGGATCGCGGTGCCGCGCTGGACGGTGAGCTGGTGGAGCAGTTCGAGCACCTGGGCCTGCACCGTGACGTCGAGGGCGGTGGTCGGCTCGTCGGCGATCAGCAGCGTCGGCCGGAGCGCCAGCGCGATCGCGATCAGCACGCGCTGGCGCATGCCGCCGCTGAACTGGTGCGGGTAGCGGCCCAGCTGATCGCGCGGCCGGGGGATGCCGACGGCGCCCAGCAGTTCCGCGGCCCGGCGCCGTGCCTCGCCCCGGCGCACGTGCTCGTGGGCCTGGATCGTCTCGGCGACCTGCTCGCCGACCGTCAGCACCGGGTTCAGCCCGCTCATCGGGTCCTGCGGGACGAGCGAGATCTCCTTGCCACGGAGGCCGCGCATCTCGCGATCGTTCAGCTGGATCAGGTCGCGGCCGGCGAACCAGACCTCGCCGGCGATCCTCGCCGCATGACGCGGCAGGAGGCGGAGGATGGCCAGGCTGGTCACGCTCTTGCCCGAACCGGACTCCCCCACCAGCCCGAGCGCCCCGCCGGCCTCCAGCTCGAGGCTCACCCCGTTCACGGCGTGCACGACGTTCCGGCCGCTGTCGAAGCGCACGGTGAGGTCGCGCACGCGCAGCACCGCGTCGCCCGCTGCCGACTGCCCGCGGCTGTCCGCCCTCACTCCTGCACCCCCCCGATGCTCCCCCGAAGACGCGGGTCGATCCAGTCCCGCAGGCCGTCACCGAGCAGGTTGAACCCCAGCACGGTCAGCGCGAGCGCGAGCCCGGCGAACGTGGACCACCACCATGCGGTCTGGATGTAGCTGCGGCCCTCGGCGATGATCGCCCCCCACTCAGGCGACGGCGGCTGCGCCCCCAGCCCGAGGAAGCTCAGCGACGATGTCGCGAGGATCGCGTAGCCGACGTCCAGCGACACCTGGACGACGACGATGGCCAGCACGTTCCGCAGGAGGTGCCGGGTGGCGATCCACATCGTCCCCGCGCGGGCCAGCCGGGCGGCGAGGATGAACTCGCGCTCCCGCAGCGACAGCACTTGCCCGCGGATGAGGCGCGTGTACCAGGGCCAGAAGACCACCGCCAGCGCGAGCACGGTGTGCTGCAGGCTCGGGCCGAGCGTCGCGGCGATCGCCGCCGCCAGGATGAACCCGGGGAAGGCCAGGAACAGGTCGGTGACCCGCATGACGATCTCATCAACGAGGCCGCCGACCAGGCCCGACACGATGCCGACGGCCGTCCCGAACGTGACCGACAGCGACAGGATGATGACCGCGACCTCGACCGAGATGCGGGTACCGACCAGAACCCTGCTGAACAGGTCCCGCCCGAGGTTGTCGGTCCCGAACCAGTGGTGGACGGAGGGGTGCTGGAGCACGGCGAGCAGGTTGATCTGGTCCGGGTTCTGCGGTGCGATGAGCGGGCCGAACACCGCTAGCAGCAGGACCAGCGCGACGATCGCGACCCCGAGGACGTTCAGCCGCGACTCGGCGAGGAACGGCTCGACGGCCCCGGGCGCCCCCCGCAGCCGTCCCGCGGCGGCCCTTGCCAGGCGGCCTTGCTCCGCAGCACCCTGACCGATCATGCGTACCGGATCCTGGGGTCGAGGTACAGGTAGGTGATGTCCACGATCAGGTTGATCACCAACGCCCGCGGCGAGCAGCCCGAACTCCAGCCCGATGACGGTCACGGCCGGGAGCATCGCGTTGCGCAGCACGTGCCGGCGGAGCACGCGCCAGCGGCTGAGCCCTTTCGCCTCCGCCGTGCGCACGTATTCCTCGCCGAGCGAGTCGAGCACGCTCGTGCGCATGATGCGGACCATGAGCCCGTACACGCCGGCCGCCAGGACGACGACCGGGAGCACCAGGTGCTCCGCCGCGTTGACGAAGGTGTCGAAGTGCCCGGTGAGCAGGCTGTCGACGGTCAGCAGGCCGGTGATGTGCGGCGGTGGCGTCATCCCGGGGTCAAGGCGACCGCCGAGCGGGAACCAGCCAAGCTCGGTATGGAACAGCAATTGCAGCAGCAGCGCGAGCCAGAACACCGGCAGGGAGAGCCCGGCGATCGCGGACAGGCGCCCGGCCGCGTCCGTGCCCGTTCCCCGCCGGTACGCGGCCGCAGTCCCGGTGACGACCGCGAGCGCGGACCCGGTCAGCAGCGCGTAGCCTGCGAGCTCGACCGTTGCGGGCAGGAACGTCGCGATGTCGGTGCGCACGTCCCGCCGGGTGACGAACGAGAACCCGAGGTCGCCGTGCAGGAGACCGCGCAGGTAGCGCCCGTACTGGACGATGAGCGGGTCGTCCAGGCCGTAGATGTGGCCGAGGTGGGCGACCTCGGCGGGACTCGCCTGCGGGCCGGCCAGCAGCCGCGCCGGGTCGCCCGGCACCACCCGGGACAGGAAGAACGTCACCAGCGTGATGCCCCACAGGACGAACACCATGAACGCCAGGCGCCGCGCGATGAGCCTGCCCATGGCCCGGTCCCTCCGGTGCGCCGCGCGGGCCGCCTACGCCGAGGCTCGCGACAGCGCGTAGAAATCGTACGATTCCACGTAGACGGGGTTCGCTACGTAGCCCTTCAGGTCCGTCCGCAGGTAGCTCGTGTCGATGATCTGCCCAAGCGGGATCCACGGCGGGTCCTGCTTCCCCATGACCGTCTGCGCCTGGCGCCACATGCTCGTCAGCTTCGCCGGATCCGACTCGGTGAACCCGTCGTTGATCGCCTTGTTCACCGTGGTGTTCTCGTAGTAGCCCCCGTTGAACAGGTGCTGCTTCGGCGTCGCGTCCTTCGACAGGATCGGGAAGCAGAAGTCCGACGGGCTGTTGTACTCGGGCCACCAGAACCACCACGCCATGTCGGGCCGCTGCGACACCGGCTTCGGGGTGGAGATGTCGGCGACGAACGCCGAGTAGGCCTTCTCGACGATGTTCAGCTTCAGCCCCACCTGCTGCAGCTGGTTCTGGAGCACCAGCCCCGGCTCCTTGCGGTGGCCGGTGTAGAACTCGTAGGTGAGCTGGGTGCCCGGCTTGACCCCGGCCTGCTGCAGCAGGGCCTTCGCCTTCGCCACGTCCACGGCCGGCGAGTAGGTGCCGGGGGCCGCGTACAGCATCAGGTCCGGCAGGACACTGTTCGGCGTGTCGAGTGTCCCCCTCATCACCGAGGACACGAACTGATCGCTGGGGAACAGCAGGTTCATCGCCTGCCGGGCCTGCGGGGAGGCGAGCGGCCCATACGAGCCGAGGATGATGTACTCCATCCCCAGCACCTTCTGGCTCCCGACGAAGATCCCGGGCGTCTTCTTAAGCGCTTCGGTGTCTTGCGGCGTTGACGGGAAGGAGATGTCGAAGTCGCCCGACTCCATGCCCTGGCGGCGGCTGGAGTCCTCCGGGACCTGGCGGATGATGATCTTCTTGAAGTGCGACCCGCTCCAGCCGCCCCAGTAGTTCGGGTTGCGCACCAGGACGATCTGGTCGTTGGGCACCGCGCTCTGCACCATGTAGGCGCTGGTCCCGGCGGAGTGCGACTGCAGGTAGTCGTGCCCGTGGTTCTTCCCCCGCTTCTCCACATCCGGGTTCACGATGCCGGTGCCGTACTGCGAGGCGAGCAGCAGGTCGAACCGCGGCACGGGGGTGCCGAGATCCATCACGACCGTGCCCGGGTCCTTCACAATGATCTGCTTGGCCGGATCGGTGATGTAGGTGGACAGGGTCGAGCCGGCGCCGAGCTGCGCCGTGATGGTGCGGGTGTAAGCGGCTTTGAGGGTGTTGCCGTTGAAGGGCGTCCCGTCGCTGTACTTGACGCCGGGGCGCAGCGTGAACGTCCACACGCTCTTGTCCGAGTTCGTCGATATCCGCTCGGCCAGCCATGGCTTGGTCTCGGTGGCGCTGCTTCCCTTCATGCGCATCAGCGAGTCGTAGATCCCGAAGTTCGGCACGATGTCCGACAGCAGGAAGTACGATGCCGGGTCGAAGTCGGTCACGAACGCGTCCATCGCGACCACGAGGGTCGCCGGATCGCGCTTCAGCGCCGGTCCCGCTCCGCTCTGGGGCGCCGTCGTGGGCGTCGAGCCCCCGCACGCGGCGAGCAGGCTGCCCGCCGACCCCATCGCCATCGCGCCGAAGGCCGTCCCGGTGGCTCCCCGGATGAACTGCCGGCGGCTGTACCGCCTGTCCCAGCTGGTCATGTTCCCTGCCCTTCCCGCCTCAGGCGCCGGAGCGCGGCGAGGCTGACCATCTCGTATGCAAGGTTCGCTGCCAGCGTCGCGGTGACCCCGCCGGGGTCGTAACCCGGGATCACCTCCACCACGTCGAAGCCCACGAAATCGATGCCGGTGAGCCCGCGGACGATCTCGAGGCCCTGCGCCGACGACAGCCCGCCCGCCTCGGGCGTCCCCGTCCCGGGGGCGAAGGCCGGATCGATGACGTCGATGTCGAAGCTGATGAAGGCCCGGCGGCCGGCCACGCGCTCGCGGATGCGCGCCGCGGTCTCCTCCGGCCCGATGGCCAGCACCTCCCGCGTGGTGAGGTAGTCGAGCCCGAGCTCGTCGCGCAGCGAGGTCCAGTCGGTCGGGTCGTACAGCGAGCCGCGCAAGCCGACCTCGATCGAGTGGTCCACGTCGACCAGGCCCTCCTCGATCGCCCGCCGCATCCACGTGCCGTGCGTGTAGCGCTCGCCGTAGTACTGGTCCCAGGCGTCGGTGTGCGAGTCGAACATGACCACGGCCACCGGCCCGTGGGCGCGCATCGACCGGAGGTGCGGCAGCGTTATCGAGTGGTCGCCGCCGAGGAGCAGCGGGACCACACCGGCGTCGGCGAGCGGCGCGACGTAGCGCTCGATCGCCTGATAGCTGCGCTCGGTGAAGCCCGGCACGATCGAGATGTCGCCGCGGTCGACGCAGGACAGCACCTCGAACAGCATGACGTCGAGCGCCGGGTTGTAGCGGCGCAGGAGCAGCGACGCCGCGCGGACGGCGTTCGGCCCGAACCGCCCGCCGACCCGGAAGGTGACGCCGGTGTCGAACGGGACCCCGACGACCGCGACGTCCACGTCCTCCAGCGTGTCCACCAGCGGCAGCCGCGCGAACGTGGGGACGCCCACGAAGCGAGGCGACACAACGGAATCGGCGGGCTGGTAGCGCGGCATCATGCGCGCACCCGCGATGCCTCCCAGGTCACCGGCAAGGCTCGCTCCATTCCTCAAGTCAGCCTATCGGTTGATAGGTAATTGAAGAGCGGCGCGCACTTTTGTGTCAAGGAGGGCGGCCCGGGTTGTGTCGAGGCGAGCGGCCCGGGTTGTGTCGAGGCGAGCGGCCCGGTTGTGTCAGGCGGGAGGCTCGGCGGCTACCGGGTGAGGCCGGCATCGAACGGCTCGTACCCTCCGGCCGACCGGGGCCAGGGCCGGGCCTCCTCCCAGGAGCTGGCGAGGTCCAGCAGCAGATGGTCGCGGAACCGCGGGCCAGTGACCTGCAGCCCGAACGGCAGGCCGTTCGGGAGCCGGCCGGCCGGAAGCGACACCGCCGGATGGCCGGTCGTGTTCTGGACCGAGGTGTTGTACACCTCACCGGGCAGCGCCCCCACCTGGTCGTCTGCGGACAGGCGCCCTTCGGCCAGCCAGCCCTGGCTCGCGATCGTGGGTGAGAGCACGACGCCGTCCTCGCCGAGCAACTCGTCCAGCTCCCGCACGTAGCCGAACCGGCGCCGCCGCGCGGCGAGATAACCGTCCAGCGTCACCCGCAGTCCCTCTTCCAGGAACCAGCGGGCCCCGGGGTGCAGGCGGTCGAGGTTCTGTTCCACGACGCCGCGGCCGAGGGAGGAAACATGCTCGGCCGCGGCGACGATGAACCAGTCGGTGTCGGGGTTGCCGGTGGC
>WNGM01005362.1_pt1 | contig 10029 bp, 7 predicted proteins | sample 5400571 | NCBI WGS metagenome assembly WNGM01 (sample SAMN13153378, study PRJNA577476) | soil metagenome | isolation source: 100 cm soil or saprolite under Garry oak tree replicate 2 | place: USA:California | collected 2016-06-15 | reverse complement strand
GCGGCCGGATCAGGCGGGTGTGATCGTGTTGCTCGGTGACGTGCGCGCACCAGCCAGCTACACGAGAAGCTGCGAAAAGAGGCGTGTTCAGCTCCGGCGGAAATCCAAGCATCCAAAAAACCGGCGCAGCGTAGAGATCGACATTGGCGCAAAGTTGTTTCTCGCGATCCATCACTTCTTCGAGCTTTTCGCAAATCGGCACCCAATTTTCCTTGCCGGTGCGTTTCCCGAGTTCACGCCCGATCTCTCGCATCACCGGCACGCGTGAATCGCCTTTCTTATAAACGCGATGGCCGAACCCCATGATCTTTTCTTTGGTCTCGAGTTTTTTCATCAGCCAGGCTTCCGCGCGATCCGGCGTTCCGATTTCTTCAAGCATCTCCATTGCTTCCTCGTTCGCGCCGCCGTGTAACGGTCCCTTGAGCGTCGCGACTGCTGACGTCACTGCAGCGTAAATTCCTGCCAGGGTCGAAGCCGTGACACGCGCAGCAAAAGTGGACGCGTTAAACTCGTGGTCTGCGTACAAATTGAAGATCGTGTCCAGCATTCGAATTTGCCAATCCTGCGGAACTTTGCTCTCCAGCTTGTAAAAGAAATTGCCAGCCTGTGTGAGGTCCGGCCTTTCAGGCAACGGCTGTTGGCCATGCGAGATGCGCCAGCCGTCCGTGATTAAAGTGGAAACGCACGCGATCAGCCGGATCGATTTGCGGATATTGGCGTCGTGCGAGTTGTCGCTAAGATCCTTGTCGAACGCGCTCAGCATCGACACGCCAGTGCGGAGCATATCCATCGGATGAGTCGCGCTCGGCAGCAGCCGCAGCATTTCCGTCACTTGCCCCGGCAGTGCGCGTTGCGCGGCAATTTGTTGAGTAAATTCGGCCAACTGTTTCCCGTTGGGCAGCTCACCATTCAAGAGCAGGTACGCGACCTCCTCAAAACTCGCCTTCTCCGCCATCTGATGAATGTCGTAACCGCGATACATCAGCCCGGCGTTGGGATCGACCCAGCAGATCGCCGTCTCTCCAGCGATGACGCCTGCCAGTCCCGGGCTGTATTCTGGTTTCGCTTCCTTATTCATTGGCGTGTTTTCCATTACTCGCGATTCAGAAACGTTCAACAACTTAGGATTTCGTGATTCAATCGCGGCCCCAAGAACTGGCGGCCGGATCGTAATCAAGTAAATCGTAAAGTTCCTGCCGCGTCTGCATCTTGTCGAGCCAATCGGATTGCGTGCCAGCTTTCTTGAGTGCCGCAAGAAATTTTTCACTCGCTTTCATTGAAACGCGAAACGCGCTCTGCGGGAAAATCACCATCCGATAGCCGAAGTCCGCGAGCTGTTGAAAGGTTAGCAGTGGGCTTTTCCCAAACTCAGTCATGTTCGCGAGCAACGGCCGATCAATTTCCTTCGCAAAATCGCGAAACTCCTCCGCGGTTTGCAATGCTTCCGGAAAAATTGCATCGGCGCCGGCGGCAAGATATTCGCCCGCCCGCTCAACAGCACGATCGAACCCTTCGACCGCGCGTGCATCTGTTCGCGCGATGATCATGAAATCTGAATCCCGGCGCGCTGCGACTGCCGCTTTGATTTTTCCGACCATCTCCTCGAGATCCACAAGCGATTTCCCGACAAGATGGCCACAGCGCTTCGGAAATTCCTGGTCTTCAATGTGACAGCCCGCCAGGCCGGCGCCTTCGAGTTCACGAATTGTCCGTGCCACATTTTCTGCGCCGCCAAATCCGGTATCGGCATCGACAATCGCTGGAATATCTATTGCATTGGCGATGTAGCCAGCCAACTGCGCCACTTCCGTTAGCGTTAGCAGACCAATGTCCGGCACACCAGCCGTTGCGTTCGCCATTCCCGCGCCGCTGACGTAAACGGCATCGAAGCCGGCGCGCTCCGCCTGTCGCGCCATCGCGGCGTTCGGCACGCCGGGCATTATCACTGCGCCCTTCGCGATCAGTTCTCGCAGCCTCTTGTTCTTGCTCATGATCTTGCTCGTCCTCGATTGTGTCATTCCGAGCGAAGTCGAGGAATCTCAGTATTTTTTCTTCATTTCCATCGCCCGCATTAATTCGTCCACGTTCGTTGCTTCATCGAGTTTCCAAACAAGATCGACAATCTTCTTTGCGCGCGTCTCGCCCAATTCCGGCTTAACCAACGCGAAAAATTTGCGTTCCACTTCCGTATCTTTCAGCGGATTCTTCGCATGGCCCATCGGATAATCGACTCGCTTAGTTAGCCGCCGGCCATCGGCAAGCTCAACATGCACGATGTTCGCCACTGCATCTGGATACATGGCGCTGAGTTCGGCGTTGCGCTCGACCTTTACGTTCTCCAAAAATTTCCAAATCTTCGGATCCTTGAACCGCTCTGGCTGAAATTGTTTCTCCGTCACTTCCCCATCGATCAACGCAACCGCCGTAATGTACGGCAGACTGTGATCGGCCGTCTCGCGCGTCTCCGGTTTCCATTTTTCCGGCTCGCTCCCAATGATATCGACTGAGGCGTCGTGGCTTTCGATCGTCATCGATTTTACTTCCACGCCTTTACCAATCTGCTGTCGTAAAAAAAGCGCTGCCTCAATAGCGCTTTGGCTATGATATTCGGCCGGCCAGAATTTTATGCTCGTTCGCAAAATCATTGATGCAGGTCCCTGGTCATTCTTTGCGAACGGCACCGCAAATTTTTCGCCGACGTTGCCTAACGAAACGCCCAGCTGTTTTTCAAGTCCCATTTGTCCTTCAAAGATCGGCCCCGGACCAGTCATGCCGGCACGGGCCAGAAGCGCCGAGAAAACTCCGTGCCGTGCCGCAGTCGCGAACGCCACGCCTTTCCAGTGAGACAGCTCGCCTACGCGCGCCTGTCGCATCGCCGCGCCTGCAACTCCGGCGATGTTCACCGCGTGGCGTGTGTTTTTCGGGTCGAGCTTCATTAACTTCGCTGAAGCGAGCGCAGTCGAGAACGTCCCGTAGGTCACGTGATCCCAGCCGCGCGCACGAATGCTAGCAGCATCACAGAACCGGCATTGCACTTCGTACGCCAGCGCGATCGCAGTGATCAATTCGCGTCCGGTTGCGGCAACGCTTTCGGCTACAGCCAGTGCCGCGGCGATGTTGTCACTCGGATGCGCCGGTTCCTTGGACAAATAAGTGTCGTTGTAATCGAAATAACGAATGCAACAGCCATTCGCGAACGCTGCCCAGTCCGGTGGCGCTTTGTGATTCGTTCCAATGATTGTCGATCCCTGTCTGGCAGAAAAATCCGAAGCGACTTTTCGCGCAATAACGCAGGGTTCTTCGTTCCAAGCTCCCAGCGCGCAGCCAAGGGAGTCGATCACGCGCCGCTTCACTTCATGCACGACGTCCTTGGAAAGGTCCTCAAATCGAAGTGCACACGCGTATTCAGCAAGCCGATGAGCAAGCGTTTTCGTGGCCATGAAATTGAACGTCCAATCTGCCGACGAAAATCATGTCGGCAAGCGATTGTCGGTGGTTGCTCTACCGTCTAGAAATGCGCACTATCTTTCTAGATGAACAAGGTATATGCGAATGCGAAGGCCGCGCTGGATGGATTGCTGCACGACAACATGACCATCGCCGCCGGCGGATTCGGATTGTGCGGCATTCCAGAGAACCTGATCGCCGCAGTGCACGAGAGCGGCGTGAAAGGATTGACGATCGTCGGTAACAACGCGGGCGTGGATGATTTCGGCATGGGAATTTTACTGCCGGCGCGCCAGGTGAAAAAAGTGATGGCGTCGTACGTCGGCGAGAACAAGGAGTTCGAGCGCCAGGTGCTCGCCGGCGAACTCGAGCTCGAGCTTATTCCGCAAGGCACACTCGCCGAAAGATTACGCGCGGGCGGCGCGGGAATTCCGGGATTTTACACGCGGACTGGTTTCGCCACCAAACTGACTGAAGGCAAGGAGACGAAAAAATTTGGCGACGCCGATTACGTCCTCGAGCCGGGTATCACCGCGGAGTTGTCGATCGTGAAGGCATGGAAGGGCGATAAATCCGGTAACCTCATTTACCGCAAAACATCGCGAAATTTTAGTCCGATGATCGCCACTTGCGGCAAAGTCTGCGTCGCCGAGGTCGAAGAACTGGTTGAGATCGGCGAGCTCGATCCCGACCAAGTTCACACGCCCGGCATTTTCGTTAACCGAATCATTCAGGGCGCAAAATACGAGAAGCGGATCGAGTTCCGTACGGTTCAGGGCGCGGCCGCGTCAAAGAAAGAAAATCCGGTGCGCGAATTAATGGCGAAACGCGCCGCCCAGGAATTGCGCGACGGTTACTACGTCAATCTCGGCATCGGAATTCCGACGCTCGTTGCCAATTACATTCCCGAAGGAATTCACGTTACGCTTCAGTCCGAGAACGGCCTGCTCGGCATCGGCCCATTTCCCAAACCCGGCGAAGAAGACCCCGACTTGATCAACGCCGGCAAACAAACCATCACCGCGATGCCGGGCTCCGCGTTTTTCTCGAGCGCGGATTCGTTTGGACAAATTCGCGGTGGACATATCGATCTTGCGATTCTCGGCGCGTTCGAAGTGACCGACAAAGGCGACATCGCGAACTGGATGATTCCCGGCAAGATGATCAAAGGACCTGGCGGCGCGATGGACCTTGTCGCGGGCGTGAAGCGCGTGGTCGCAGTGATGGAACACACGTCGAAAGATGGCAGCCCGAAAATTTTGAAAAAATGCACGCTGCCAATCACCGGCCTCGGCGTGGTTAATCTCATCATCACCGATTTGTGCGTGTTCGAAGTGAAACCCGATGGCGGCGGCCTCGTGCTCACCGAAATCCATTCCAACGCGACGGTGGACGAGATTCGCGCAAAAACCGGCGCACCGTTTGGAGTCGCGCTGAAGAAATAATTTTACGACGCGCGTTCGCGCGGACAAACCAGCACCAGAATCGACGCGATGATCCAGCACACGATCATCATAATGAAGCCGGTGTTGAACGATCCGGTGCGTTGACTCAGATCGCCGAAAATTTTCGGGCCGGCATATCCGCCGATGCTCGCGGTGCAGTTGATGAAGCCGACCGCCGCAGCCGCGGCTGAGCTGGTGAGAAAGGCCGACGGCAGCGCCCAAAATGCGGGCAGATATGAAACCGTTCCGAAACCGATGAGCGTGAATACCAAAGTCAGGATAGCGTTCGAATGCGGGAGGAAGAACCACGCCGCCAGGCCGAGCGCAGCGGTCAATTGGGGCGCGACAAAATGCCAGCGTCGTTCACGAGTGCGATCAGAAGTCGCACCGAGCACTAACATTCCAATTAACCCGGCGATAAACGGAATCGCGCCGATCCAGCCGATGTGAGAATCGCTCCATCCGGTCATGCGTTTGAGCAACGTCGGCATCCAAAACCAAAAAATGTAGCCGCCGCTGTAACAAAAGAAGAGACCGAGCGTGAGAATGATGACTGGCGGATATCGGAGCGCTTGCCAGATCGACATCTGCCCGGCGTGCGACTTGGCACGTCGTTCATCGCTCAGGCGCGACGCGATCCAGTCGCGTTCGTTAGGCGCGAGCCAGTGCGCTTCGTTAGGCCGATCCGGCAGAACAAACAACGTGACAATGCCAAGCAATACCGCCGGAATTCCTTCGAGCAGAAATAACCAGCGCCAACCGGGCGTACCGAGCCAATGAATCCCGAGGATCGCTCCCGCGAGCGGTCCGCCAAGAATGTAGGCGATCGGAATTGCCGACATGAATCGCGCGACCGCTTTCGCGCGATCTTCGTAGATGAACCAGTGCGACAGATAAACGATCACGCCTGGGAAAAATCCGGCCTCGGCCGCGCCAAGCAAAAACCGCGCACCGTAAAGCTGGTGCGGAGTGTGGACAAATGCAGTGAGAGTTGTGAGCGCACCCCAGGTGATCAGCGTTAACGACAACAACCATCGCGCGCTCCAGCGCTCCACCAGCAGGGCCCCGGGAATTTGCAGCGCGAAGTAACCGATGAAGAAAATGCCGCTGGCGTTGCCAAAGATTGAATCGGTCAGGCCGAGATCGCCTTTCATCCCGAGGGTCGCGTAAGCGATGTTGGTGCGGTCGAGATAGTTCGCGACGTAGAGCAGAAACAGAAACGGCAGCAGCCGCCACGCAATCCGACTGCGCGCACTTTCCACAACGTCCATTTCCGAAACCATGCTTGCGGGCACGATAAGACACAAACGGCGACGGCGCGCTCGCAGCCGAATTGAAAGCAAGTGTCGCCCACGACCTGGGCAAAGCGCTCGCCCCAAAAGAAATCGTGTTCGTCACCGACATCACAAAAACGCGAAACGCGAAAGTCATGCGCCGCATCGTCCGCTCCGCGTACCTTGGTGAAAAGCTCGGCGACACTTCGGCGCTGGAAAGCCCGGCATCGCTGGATCAAATCAAGCGCGCGGCGCCAGCGTAGAACGCGCTACAGCTTGCCTTACCAAACAAACCAGACGCGCAATGGTAGGGCGGGCAGTTCTCTGCACGCCGGAGGGAATCATGGGAATGGCGCGCACCTATTCGAGTTCCTTCAGGGCAAGCTGTGACGCGCTCTACCAACGACACTAGTCTCTCCGATGAAACTGACGTTCCTCGGTACTCGCGGCGAGATCGACACACGCACGCGGCGACATCGCATGCACACGTCGTTGCTCGTCTCACATGGCGGCGCGCGTGCGATGATCGACTGCGGGCTTGATTGGCTCGGGAAATTTGAGCGGCTGCATCCGAGCGCCATCGTCCTCACTCATGCCCACCCCGATCACGCGTGGGGATTGAAACGCGGCGCGCCTTGTCCGGTGTATGCGCCGCAAAAGACGTGGCAAGAATTGCAACTTTACCCGATCAAAGATCGCCACCTGATCGAGGAGCGTACGCGCACGAAGATTTGTGGAATCACATTTGAGGCGTTTCCCGTTGAACATTCCATTCTTTCGCCGGCGGTCGGCTATCGCGTGAGCGCAGGGCGTGCGTGCATTTTCTACGCGCCCGACCTCATCTTTATCCACGATCGCGGGGCAGCATTGAAAGGCGTGCAAATCTACATTGGCGATGGCGCCACTATAACGCGCACATTCATTCGCAGGCGCGGCAAAGCGTTAATCGGTCACTCGCCCGTGCGCACGCAACTCACCTGGTGCCAGAAAGAGGGCGTGCTGCACGCGATCATTACGCATTGCGGTTCGGAAATCGTCACAGGCGACGAGCGCGAAATATCCGCCAAGCTCCGCGCCATCGCTGCCGAACGCGGTGTTAGGGTGCGCATCGCGTACGATGGAATGAAAGTCGCGTTGTAAAGCGGAGTTAACGTCGGACGAAAGGTAGGGCGCACAGTCCTCTGCGCGCCGTTTGCGGTACAAAGATCGGCGCGTAACAGGCGATTGGAAGTCCGGCATCTTGCCGGACTCGGCTGGCAGGCTGCCAGCCTGCCGAGACAACCTGGCAGGTTGTCATCCGAAACGCGCCTACCAAACCTGCGGATTTGGAGCTTACTTTAGTCATGCGGCTCTTTCTCTGCGGCGATGTGATGACCGGGCGCGGCATTGATCAGGCGCTGCCGCATCCACTTAATCCGGTTTTGTACGAACCGTATGTGCGCGATGCGCGCGAGTATATCGCTCTTGCGGAGAAAGCTCACGGCCCAATATCGCGTCCGCTCAGCTTCGATTACATCTGGGGCGATACTCTTCCAGTAATTGAAGATGCGGGAGTCGATTTGCGAATCGTAAACCTTGAGACCGCGATCACCTGGTCTGAAACGCCATGGCCCGGCAAAGGAATCCATTATCGCATGCACCCGCAGAACGTTAGCTGCCTCTCCGCTGCGCGCATCAGCGCGTGCGCTTTGACGAACAATCACGTGCTGGACTGGGGATACGACGGCTTGTCCGAAACACTGCAAACACTGGACGCGGCAGGAATTGCCCACTCAGGCGCGGGCAACGATGCCGAGGAAGCGATGCAGCCCGCGGTGCTCGATACAGCCGCGAATGGTCGCGTGCTTTTCTTTTCGTTTGGATCAACTACCAGCGGCATTCCGCACGAGTGGAAAGCCACCAGCATTTCTCCTGGAGTAAACCTGTTGGATGATCTTTCGGAAGCGACCGCAGCGCGGCTGTGCGATCAAATGCGCACCTATCAACAGCCGGGCGACTTGGTCGTTGCGTCACTCCACTGGGGCAGTAATTGGGGCTACGAAATTCCGCGCGAACAAATCGTGTTCGCCCATCGCTTGATTGAGGAAGGCGTCGCAATCGTGCATGGGCATTCCTCGCATCACGTGAAAGCAATCGAGGTATTCCAAGGCCGCCTCATTCTTTACGGCTGCGGCGATTTCATTACCGATTACGAAGGGATCAGCGGGTACGAAGCTTTCCGCGGCGATCTGGCGCTGATGTATCTGGTCGAACTTGAATCAACCGGCGAAGTGATCAATGCGCGACTGGTTCCGATGCAAATGCGGCGGTTCCGGCTTGAACGCGCGTCAACCGCAGATGCGAAACGGATGTGCAATCTAATGAGCGAACTCGGAGAGCGCTTCGGCACAAGAGTGAGCTCGGAAGATGGCTGCCTGACCCTCGGATGGTCGGCAGAATGACGAAATCCGAATGTCGAATGACGAAACAATGTCGAAGCACGAATGGCGAAGTCCTGTTTCCCCGGTTCGCTTACTTTTGGTCATTCGTCATTAATTTCACATTTTGGCATTCGGGTTTCATCATTAAACAAAAAACACACCGAGCTGTCGCAGGAACCCCTCCACTTCGGCGGGATTCTTAAGCGAATAAATCGCTGCAGTGGGCTGCGGTTGCTCGCTCACGAGAATCCCAACACCGCGTTCCTTCAACGCACGGAAAGCGTCTTCGTCGGTGCTATCATCACCGATGTAAATCGGGCGGACGTTCTCGCGTTCCAGCGCCAGCGCTTCCAACAGCCACATAACGGCTTTACCTTTGTCCCACTCGATGGCCGGTAGAAGTTCAAAAACTTTTTTGCCATCGATCCGGCGCAGTTCGCGATGTCGAGCTGCTACCGCTTCGACGGCTTGGGTGAGCGCGGGCACGTCATTTTCGGTCACGTTGCGGTAGTGCGCGGCAATGGAAAAACGTTTCCGCTCCAATTGTGCACCGGAAATTTCGTCGAGCGGTTCGTGCAACTCTTTTTCTGCCATATCGAGGTCAACCAGATAGTCAGCACCGAATTCGCGGCGGAATCCCGGACCCGCGATATCAAACCCGTGACTGCCGGCATAGACGATGCCGTCGAGATCGACGCGGCGACGAACATCGTCCAGGTCGCGTCCGCTTAGAATCGCGACCGGCACACGTGCGGTCAGCTCCCGCAACACCTGCCGCATTGAATCGGAGAGCCACGCGTCCTCCGGATGATCTACGATCGGCGTGAGCGTCCCATCATAATCGAGAAAAACAGCAAACCGTTTGCCTCGCGGAGGAGCGATTATTTTGTCGAGCCGATCGAGCGCGGATGGAATCATCTTAACGGAAGAAGCTAAAAGGGTTACAATGTCACAACGTTAAGACAACTGCCTGAATAATCCCGTTGCAACAATGTAACCTTTTTAACTTTTTAACCTGCTTATTCAATGAATCGCCTGATCGTCGTTTCCAATCGATTGCCGTTCGCACTCGATTCGACGGGCGAAGATCTATGGACTGTCACACCGGCTACAGGAGGGCTCGTGTCCGCAATCGAGCCGGTGCTGCGCGAACGCGGCGGAACCTGGATCGGCTGGCCGGGAATCGCGGGCAAAATCCCACAGGAACCGCTGACCAAGGCCACGCGCAATGCCGGTTACCAAGTTGTGCCGGTAGCCCTGAGTGAAGCCGAACGGGACGAATTTTACTACGGTTATTCCAACGAGGTGATCTGGCCGCTGTTTCACGATCTGCAAAATTTCTGCAACTTCGAGCCAGCATATTGGCAAGCTTACAAGCAAGTTAACGAGCGTTACGCAGATGCCATCGCCCGCTGTGCGCAGCCGGATGATTTTATCTGGGTG
>WNGM01018338.1_pt1 | contig 10031 bp, 9 predicted proteins | sample 5400571 | NCBI WGS metagenome assembly WNGM01 (sample SAMN13153378, study PRJNA577476) | soil metagenome | isolation source: 100 cm soil or saprolite under Garry oak tree replicate 2 | place: USA:California | collected 2016-06-15 | reverse complement strand
ACAAAAGTGCATCACCAACCATAACTGCTGCGCGACGACTATCCCCTTGAAGAAAACTGATGATCCCGAGTTCTCCTTCCGCTCGCGCTTCCCATTCCTTTTTTCCTAGCGTGTGAGCAATCTGTTTTGCTTCCGTCCAAGCTAGCTTTGCAGAAGCGGAATTGATCTCAAGGTCGGTGTATCCCTTCGCCGCCAAGCACCACAGCCTGAGTTCTGGGTCATTCTTGACAACAGGGATATTCAACTGCTGCCCGAGCGTCTGTGAAACATCTACCCAGGACATGGTCTCCGATTGCGCCCGAATCCGGCCGACCCGAGCGTAGATTTCGTTTCGAGTGTCACCTCTCTCCCTGAAAAGCTCTTCCGCACGGGCGTAAAGAGGCCCTGCCTTCGGCCAATTGAAAAGCCAGGCCAGTCGATTTGCTTCAGCAAGCAGGATTTCAGGATTCTGTGACACGTGCGGGTCCAACAGAGGGTTCGCGACAGGTGGCTTGGGATCGGGTTTTCGCGAGACATACAACCAAACATACTTACCGGAGAGTGTGAGGAGCAACCCGAGAGCGACAAATATCGAAAGCAAGACTACGTGCCAACGCCTCAAAGCTCGCATCCGCTGCGGTATGAACATCTTTCCAAGGTTCGGTGCCGCCGCATCGCACTCCCACACTTCAAAACCTAATGAGGGACGGCTACGCACGCCTAAAAAGGTATAAGGACTAACCCTCCTTTTCGGGCAATTCACCGCCTAAGTGCTCGGTGGACCGAGCGGATAACGAGAGTTCCGGAGGTCCAAGCACAACCACACTAGTCTGTTCTCACCGGCCCAACCCTAACCGAAAAAAGGAGTTACCATGAAAGTACGAAAGCTGATTTGGCTGATATCGCTTGCGATCCTGGGAATTGTGTTGCCGCTGGTGGGTTCACATCATCCTGGAACCCTTGCGAATCCCGTCTTGAGAGCTGATGGAACGGGGCCCGTACCGCCACCAATTCCGATCCCGCTTCCTAAGCTTTCTTGACACAATCCACAGGTCCGACGAGGGAGGGAGAAGATGCCCCAGTCTTCTCCCTCCTTGTGTGTTAATATCCGTCGAACGTCCCCGTAATGGCGGCGAGTGTGTTCACGCAAATTCTCTGGTGGATAGGCAACGCGACGGAAGCTTTTATTTTGGCCCGTTCCGTCAAAGGGAAAATCTACAGGAAATATCCTGCGTTTTATTTCTACCTTAGCACTGTCCTCTTCGTCGAGTTGCTCCGCTTTGCCACATACACCTTGCAACCGAGTCTTCATCGCGTCCTCTACTGGTACACAGAATACGTAGCGGCGACTGTCGGCTACCTGGTCATCCTCGAAATTTACAGGGACGCGCTGAAGAGCTCACCGGGTGCAGCACGCATTGCACGGACTTTTCTTTTGTTTGTGTTGGCCGCAGTCATATTGAAAGTTATGATGAATGCGCTAAGCGGTCCTGCTTGGTCACCAGCGGCAACCTCGGCAGAACTCGAACGAAACCTGCGCACAGTCCAGTTGCTGTTGTTGTTTGGCATTGTCGGATTGCTTGCTTATTATCGGATCCCGACCAGCAGAAACCTCAAAGGGATCACATTCGGATATAGCTTTTATGTTTTTGCCTGCGTAATGTCCTTGGCCTTCGGATCATTACCAGACTACGCGCTTCGGCCAGCATGGAGGCTTGTTCAGCCCATAGCGTTTCTAGCCGCGCTATTCATCTGGGGCGGCACTCTGTGGTCATATCAACCCAGCCCCGAGCCGGAAACTAAATCCGAGATTGAGCGCGACTACAAGTTCCTCTCCGAACAGACCAATAGAATCCTTTCCAGAGCGCGTTCTTATTTGAAGCTGGGCGGTGAACTATGAGCCAATTGCTGCCCTACGTCGGACTTGGATTGCTATTTTTGGCTGTTCTGGGTCTATGGGTTCGACAGAGCTTTGTTACTCGTGCAGGCCGCGCAGAACTATTAGTGCCACGACAACATCGGTCGGGTGTTGGTAGGGCTGCTCCACAGAGAGATCTTGGTGAAAGGATATTTGGTCCGGAGGATTGGGATTTCGTCTCACGTGATACGCCTTCAGAAATTCAACGAATGTTTCAGCGCGAACGCACGATTCTTGCCCTTGCCTGGCTTCGGCGCACGCGTATGCGAACCTCGCAGGTCATGCGCGCACATGTGGTGGCCGCGCGACAGAGTGAAGATCTGCAGTTTGCGACGGAAATAAGGCTTGCTCTGAGCTACCTTTTGTTCTTGATTCTGTGTGACTTTGCGGCCGGGTTGCGTGCCACATTTGAGCAGCTTATGGCTATCGTGGACCCTGCAAACCGCAGAGCGCTTGAGGTAGGTTTCAATCAAGGAACGGCCCAAAGCTGAACATCGCTGAGATATGAGCTACCAAGCGAGGAGAGCGGTACGAAGTTTCAGCCGCCTAACGCTGACTCTCAGCATCCGGAGTCAGGTGCTGCGTACCAAGACTACGAAGAATGAGTGAGCCACTGCCGGAGCGCCTGAATAGTGGCGCTCCGGCAGCCTACTTCGACTCGATCCTCCTGCTTACGCATTCAATCCAGCGACAAGTATCAGAAAAAGGTGAGGACAACCATGAAATATGAACCTCCAGAATTGACAACACTTACGTCTGCGATCAAAGCTATTCAGAATTCCAGCACGAAGTACGTTCCGCCTCACCTGGAATCCAATTTCCCCGAGTCAGGTGCTGCGTACCAAGACTACGAAGAATAAGTAAGTCACTGCCGGAGCGCCTGAATAGTGGCACTCCGGCAGCCTACTTCGACTCGATCCTCCTGCTTACGTATTCATCCAGCGACAAAAATCGGAAAAGTACATGAACAACCGCGAAGTATCAGCCTACAAACTTAACTACACTGCGTGCCTCATGCCTGCGATCAACGTTATTCACGGAGGTAGTTCTGCATTCCGGTTACCTCTGTAAGCGTTCGGTTCTTTTCGGTTCTTACCGTCTTGAGGAAGCCGGAGCGAACTGCTATCGACGGTTTGAGTAGGTGGCCGGGGCGTTGATCTCGTCGCTGAAGTTGTCTTCGGCGTAGGCTTTGTCGATGGCCTGATCGAGGCGGGCTAGCAACTGAACCAAGTTTTCACCTTTGCGGCGCTTCAGCATGGCCAAGGTGTTGTCCTCGTCGTTAGCGATGGCGACGCACCCGACGGGTGATTTGGCCATACTCGATCAATTGTGCGACGTTGGGCAGAGACAAGGCAGGCACCGTGATGTCTCCCTCAGCTCCATTTTCCTGCTTTATGCGGCGGGCTCTGTTGCGGGCAACACGCTTGCGGCGAGGTTCCACGGCAGCAACTCCTCGATGCGGTTGGTGGGGTGATCGGGGACGCGCGAGAGTACGTTGCGCAGATAGCTTTCTGGATCGCGGTCGTTCAGCTTAGCGGTGCCGATCAAGCTGTAGATGGCGGCGGCTCGTTCGCCGCCAGCATCGGATCCCGCAAACAAGTAATTCTTCCGGCCCAGGGCCACAGCAGCACGCAACTCTCGCTCGGCAGCGTTGTTGTCGATCTCGATGCGGCCATCGTCCACGTAACGTATCAGGGCTTCCCAGCGTCCCAGGGCGTAGCGCACGGCCAGTGCTGTATCCGATTTTCTCGACAGCCTGACCAAGGTCTCTTCGAGCCAATGCTTCAGCGATTCCAGCAATGGGCGGCTGTGCTCGTTGCGTGCCTGACGACGTTCTTCGGGCTTCTGTCCGCGGATGTCTCCTTCAATGGGCATAAAGTTCTCCGATCTGGCGAAGCGCTTCCTGCGCCATCAGAGATTTCTGCGCGACGTGAGAATCGTAAAATTTCCTGCGCACGTGGGCCCACCAGGCCGCTTCCTGAATGCGTCCTGCTTGGTAAATCTGATCGAACCCCGCTACCTCTGGCAGAGGGTGAACCTTCTGAACCGATTCGCGGAACGCAAATTATGAGTAACTAGGCGCCGCGTTCCGCTCTAGCAGGTCCATAGTCCTATTCGATGTCGGATGCCCTAGTTTGAATCAAGCTTGCCTGCGGGCAGTTTACCCTCATTCTCCTCCTGCAGCTTCCGGAGATTGCGCCAGCGTGCGTACTGCTCGGCCTTGGCGGGGTCGGGATCCTCGTAAACTTGCAGCCAGAAGCGGAACCAGTCCACGGACCCGCCCTGTGAAGCCATGCGTACGGCCGGATTGGTCAGAACGTGCTCGTCGGTATTCAGCATTATCAAATCAACTGGCTTATGCAAGTAGCGAAGTCCGGCGTACGGCGCCCACATAAAGAGCCCGCTGGAACGGCCTTCTGCAACCACTAACAACGGCGCGGTCACCTTGTCGAGGTTAAAGCCCGGCGAGCGTTTCAGCCACAGTTGCAGGCCTTCACCGAACGGGGGAGCGCCAATCATCGCATTTGCTTCATTGGAAAATCGCTCGGGCCAAAAGATGTACTGCCAATAATCTTCCATCACTCCATCTGTGATGGAAGCGGCTCTTAAGCGCAGAGAGCCAGTCGTGAGCGTCTGCATTACGTAGAAGCAGGTTCGGCTGAACCCGATGATGCCGATCCTTTTTGGATCCGCTATCCCTTCGGAAACAAGTTTGGTTACGGCAGCCTCGTAGCTGGAGACGGCGCAAGGCCCTTCACGAGATGTCGTCGTGAGGCAAATTTGTGCATCTGGGACCTGCAGCACCAGTATACCGGCGGCAGCGAGCGCTCTAGCTGCGAATGCTGTTTGGTATATACCGGAGGGCCTAAATTCTGATTCCAGAAACCCATGCGTCTGAATGACCAACGGATAGCGCTCTCCCACTCTGTAATCTCTTGGCATGTAGAGGCCGGCCCGCCATTCCCTGCCCTCATTATCGTTCCACGCATAGACTTTGGCTTGCCCTAACTCTATGTTTTTCAACTGTGGATTGGGATCCCAAATGACTCGCGATTTGTCTTTGTCGGAAGCAACAAGGAGAGCGGGTTCATTAAATCCCTGCTTCACCCTCACCTGAAGGCCGTGAGCTCCGTCTTCCCGGTCTAGCTCTATCTGTCTCACAAACTGCCAAGACCCGTCGGATGCACGTTGGTACTCGATGGCTTCACGCGAGAGGTCATAATGGTTGCGAAAGTACACTCTGACTCGCTGGTTGTCTCCATTCACGAACTCGGCGTCAGTAACCACGTGATATCCTTCTTCGACACTCCCATTTTCGGAGCGACGCTTCAAGACTTCCACGCAAGTGCGCGTATTGGCGGAAACATCCACAACAGCTACACAAGGGCGGGAGGGTTTGTTGTCTTTCGAGCTGAGGAATGTTCCCGGTAGCAGAATTTCTTCGCCGTCGTTCGACCAGCTGGGGCCTCCATATGCCCACCAGTCTGCATAGTCGCTCGTGGGTGCGTCCGTCAGGCTTTGTATCAAGCCGGTTCGCAAGTCAATTCGAACGTACTGCACCACCGGTTCGCCAATGGCTTGGAGGCGATGAGGGCTGGATGCGTAGGGCAGTGGATATAGCGTTTCCCAGGACGCCGGAATCTCCGAAATCGGAAGCCTCATGACTAGTGAGCCGCCGTTAGGCGATAGCGCCAGGCGGCTGTTCCATCCGGACGAAATGATCGGAGCGCGGCCGCGCTTAACCTCAATGCGCTTACCGTCGACGACCGCCCAGAGGTAGTTGCTGCGAGGCGAAAGATAACGACCTACTACTGGATTGTCGGGAAAGATCAACTCATTAAGGCTACGCCCCGTCCCTACCATAGCTGGTGCTGAACGCTCAGCCCGCTGTCTATCGTGCTTGGCGGGATCAGCGATCGTATAAACATAATGGTTCCGGTCGCGCACGTCGAACGCCATAACTTCTTCCATCCCTGAAGTCAAGAGTTCGGTTTTTCTCTTCCGAAGATCGAGCAACACCAGGCGTTTGTCGCCGACAAGACCCTCTCCTTCCAAAAAAGCCACGCCGCTGGAATCAGCCAACCAGCGCAAATCGTTGATGATTGGCCCCTCACTGCTGGAGCGATTCACGACCCACACGGGTGGAGGCGTCTGCGACGCTTCGGAATGTCCTAGGAACTTGTGGATTTCCTCAGTTCGGTAGAACCGCACGGAGTCCTCCACACGGTTCAGGTCCAAACGCCCCCTTTCGGTCCATACCAGAAAGTAATTCCCGTCCGGAGAGACTTGTATTGGTTCTTCTCCTCCCGTGGTGGAGCCGCCGAAGACCGTGAGTTCAATGTCATCGGCGACCTTGAAGGAGTTCTTTGTCTGCTGCGCGCGGCAGGGGTCGACTGCCAATGCAACGAATGAAACCAGAATAAAAACCGATAGAAAATTAATCGCGGCGCGATCGCCAAAAAACATAAGTCTCCCTGAAGAGAGTATCCACAGAGCCCACAAAGCAGGCGTGAGAGTGCATATTGCTGCGAGCTAGAACCTTAACTTGAGAGCGAACTGCATCGAACGCGGACCGCCCATTTGGTACAGCGGGTTAAGAATGCCCAGCGTACTTGCAAGCGTCCCGGTGGCCTGCCCAAAGCTGCTGGTTCCGAAATTCGGATTGATGAGTCCAAAACTGGGGTGGTTGAAGATATTGAAAGCCTCGGCTCTGAACTGTAACTTTAGAGCTTCGTAGAGCGGAAACTCCCGCCTAATAGCCAAATCCATCTGCCATGCCCCGAATCCACGCACAAAATTACGAGGAGCATTTCCCAATCCGGCAGTGGGAACAGTGAACGCATTTGGATTGACCGCTCGACCTCCGGGGCATCCCTGGCCCGGCTGAAGGTCACCCAGTCCTTGAAGCACAGAAGCGCAATTCGCGCCATAGAGATAGACCGGTTGCCCCGGAACCAGATTGAGCCCTGAATTGAAGATCTGCCTCGTGTTAGGGTCAAGGCTCTGATGTCCATTTAAGATCACCGGGAATGAGGTTCGAGCGGTGAGTCGGTCATCCACTCCCCAGTGGTGCAGGATTGTGCTTGCAAATCTGCTATGTCCCACGTCAGGCAAGTCGTACGAAAATGCAGCCGAGAGGTTGTGTCGGACATCGAAATCGCAAGGGCCTCGCTGATACCCGAGGAAGTAATTTTGGGAACCATAGTCGATGCAGTGCGACCACGTATAGGAAGTCAACGTCGACAGCCCCTTGGTCAGCCTCCGTCGAAACTGACCTTGAAGCGCACTATAGTCCGATGTCAAACCATTTTCGGAGAGGAGAGCTACGTTGATGCTAGGGTTAGGTGCACGGAACTGGGCTTGCTTGAGCAAGCGCACACCATGCGAACCAACATAAGATAAACGGCACATACTGAGGGAACGATACGGGTACAAACGAGGTTGACGCCGAAAAATCCGGTCCCGAGAAGCCATACCCACCTAACTGCTGACCGGTATCGAAGAAAACTCCAACTCCACCACGCGCAACGGTCTCCCAGCCCGGCTCATTGTGCAGTATGCCCGCGGCTCCTAGGCGTGGGGCAAAGTTGTACCACGCGGTTTGCCAGAGCGGAGTGCCCTGCGGTGCTAGCGCCCACGTGCTGGGACTGGAGCCTTGAACCGCAAAGGGCTTGAATCCTTGCGTCACGCCCGGCGCTGGGTTGACCTCCCAGCGCAACCCCCAAGAAAAGCTCAAACGCCCCGACGCCCTCCACTCGTCTTGAGCGAACGCCGAAAAATTCGTAAACAATGGGTAAACGGGCGCATTGGTCGATTCAACTGTAAAGGCGCTGTTGGTGTTAACCGCGTTGTCGCCAAAGTAAAGGTACGGCAGGTCGAAAGCCTGGAGAGCTAAAATAGTGGCCGACCTGCGATAATCGATACCAAACTTAAGTTGGTGACGCCCCGAGGAAAGACTCATTATGTCTACAAGATTCCACTGTTTCAGAATGGTTGATTGAAACTGCTGCTCTAGACTAACAAAATATGCGCCGAGGAAAAGGAGAACACTCTCTTCGCCGTTAGGGTTAAGGCCCGAGATTTCTGTGAGATTCAACGGGGTATTGCCTGCAAAGTTGTCTATAACCTGAGACGCTTTTACCTGATTTGATCTGTAGTTTATCCGGAAGTCGTTACCGAACCTACTAGAAAGAAGAGTGGTGGCGCCTGCTGTATAGCTTCGGGAAACATAGGTGGCGGTTAGGTTCTCTGATGGCGTTCCGAATTGCGCGTAAGTTACTCGGGTGGTGGAACTCGACGGAGTATCGCTAAAACGAAAGAAAAGCCTAAGTTTGTCGTTCACAACGTGGTCAAACCTAACACTAGTGGAATCGAGCGAAGCCGGCGTGGACCAACTGCCAATGTACTGGGCAACGCCATTTCCCACATCGGGCCCGTTTGGCACGGGAAACGCGTTTAGCGCTTGATCTAATGGTGCCGGGGCATTCGCGCGCAGAGCCATATCCGGCACATAGTTCACCGTGGCCGCATGTGGCTGAGCGAGGCGTAACCCTTCATACGAAACAAAGAAGAACGACTTATCTTTCCCGTTATACAGCGCAGGAATCCTGACCGGTCCGCCTAGGGTACTCCCAAAATCGTTCTGCCGAAGTGCGGGCTCACTCAAACCAAAGTAGTCATTAAACCAATCCCTCGCATCGAATGCGCCGTTCCGCAAATAGTCGTAGGCCGTCCCATGCCACTGATTGGTGCCCGATTTTGTCTCGAAGGAAAACTGACCGCCAGGGTTGTGTCCATATTCGGCCGAGTAGGTTGAACTCTGCACGCGAAACTCCTGGAGGTCATCCACGGAGACCAAGGCTTGGGTAGTCCCCAAAGCCGACGCCACCGCAACAGAACCACTAGGCCCAGCCGATTGGAGCGCAACAAGGCCCGTACTGCCTCCCACATTGCCGCTCACACCGTCTACAGTGTAGTAGTTTGAATCCGGGCGCTGACCATTGACGCTGAATTCGCCATGTTGGCCAACTGCCGAGTTGGCGCTATTCTGCGGACTTTGCGTCACCGTTCCCGGCGTGAGCAGAATCAAATCTTGAAAGCTCCGCCCATTCAGCGGCATGTTTTTTATGTAAGATTGGTCTACGACCGTGCTGACCGATGCATCCGTCGTATTGATCATTGATGTGGCGGCTTCGACGGTGACGCTCTCGGCGATCGAGCCAACTTCCAGCCGGAAGTTTTGCTCTATGTGATCCTGAACATTGACAACCAGCCCGAGCAAATCGACCTGCTTAAATCCCTGCTTTTGGATACTGATTTGGTACTGGCCAGGCTGAACGCTTGGAAAAACATAGATACCAGCATCGTTCGTAGTCGTGTTTGTGACCGTACCACGCTCCACACTTTGAAGGCGCACTTCCGCTCCGGACACGGCGGCAGCGGTCCGATCTGTGACCAGCCCCGAAACCGTAGCGGTCTCCGGAAAACAACAAGGCGACGAATAACGACGAACTGGCGATTTGTAGGAGACGCGGCAGTTTCATCATCGAGTGACCTCCCCTTGTCTCTTAAGTGGCCACCATCCGCGATGAATTTGCCATCGAGAAGGCAAATAATCTCGATCTGCCCCTTGGCAGTCGGGAAGAACATTCATCAGATGGGGTTTGTGGTTACTGCGGACCGGCGAACGGAATGCGAGCTATGGATGATTTGGTGGGTTTCCCCAGTAGGCGTAAAGAACTTTCTTGCCGTGGGGTTCGTTGTACTGTTTACTGGCAACTTCGGTTGTTACAAACACTGAATTAATCTTGACAAGCACCCTTGGATCATCAAACGTCATCGCCCAACGACTTTGACCGTCGTCCTTGTGCAGAATGCCCAGGCTATGCGCCACCTCTCTAACGCCTGCCTTCTCACCCCAGACATGAAAGACCATGTTTGCCTTGACCTGGCCGGGGGCGTCCAAGTCATAGGCATAAAACACGAGTGATTTCCCTTCAATATAAAACACTCGTCCAAACGACCGTTGCCGCTTTCCGTTTGAATCCGCATCGTAAACATCCACGATGTGCAGGTTCCGTGCGGCTACCAGATCACCCAACTCCAGCCTGGCCGACTTAAGATCGTTCTGACG
>WNGM01031029.1_pt1 | contig 10032 bp, 6 predicted proteins | sample 5400571 | NCBI WGS metagenome assembly WNGM01 (sample SAMN13153378, study PRJNA577476) | soil metagenome | isolation source: 100 cm soil or saprolite under Garry oak tree replicate 2 | place: USA:California | collected 2016-06-15 | reverse complement strand
ACGCCGTTGAGTGGCAATCGGCGTCGGGTCAGGGCACCTATCTAGACGCATTGCGCGGCTAGCCAGCTTCATGTGACCGAGGTGCCCGGTCTGACCCCGGGCACCTCTCCTGCCCCTCTCCTCCCGCTCGCCGCGTATCGCAAGCCGTCACTCGGCTCGCTCGAATACGCGGGTCAGGTCGAGATCTTCTTCAACAGCTGGAGCGCAGCTTTCGTGTAGGCCGTGGCGACCGCCAGGTCTGTAGCGGAAGGCGATGAATTGGCTACGTTCACCGGAAAGTACAGGCCATCGACCACCACCGAACCGCTCAACACGTAGGTGGTCGTTGCGATCCAGCTTTGGCCGCCAACCTTATTGCGATACAACACGTAGCTCATCGCTTTGTCGCCGACGCCTTGAACCGGTGTCGCATCCCCCATCGACGTGCATACCCCACAACCAAACGCCGTCGGCGGGTTCTCAAAGAAGGCTTCAGCCCAGACCGGGTCGGCGAAGACGTAGAAAGTGACGTTGCCTCCGAGATCCGATGTTGTCGTGCTCGACTCGCCAATCAGCCCGGGAACTGCGCCGGCTACGAAAACGTCGTGCAAGGGGGCAGCATCAGCGAGCTCGGGCGGCACCACGTCCCTGGTGAACCGGTGGCCCGCGAGCGCTCTGGCAATCTGGATCGGGGTAAGCCGCACCGTCCCGATTCCGGATGCCTGCGAAGAGCCTGGATCGCCTGACTGCCTCCCCAGCGAGATCGCCAACACCACGCTGAAGATGCCCGCGACGACGAGAACCATCGCGGCCGCGACAAGCCATGTCGTGCGATTGGGGATTCGCCGCAGATTCGATGGCGCTTGCGGGTAAACGGGATCGGCGGGAGGTGGTGGGGGCGCCAGAACCACCACCGCACCCGACCTTTGCGCCGTGCTTGGCTGCTCCGGAACGAACCTCGGAGGGGCAAATCGGGCGGTAGAAGGGGCGGGCGGGTGATTGGGTGTTCTTGCCTGCCGCCTGTCTTCCGCTTGCGAACGAGCACGTCGAGGTGGACGGCTCCGCGGAGGGCCATCCTCTCGTGTCGTGATGTGGACCTGCCGCCCTGGCTCCGGCTCGGACTCCGGCTCTGCGGGGTGCAATGCGAATACGGGCGCGTCCGCAGCACGGACCCATGTCTGACCATCCCACGAGAGGCCTGGCGGGGGCTCCCACATTTGCGTCCAGACGTCGCCGTCCCACCACCACTGCCCGTCCGCCGACCATTGCGCGTCCGGGCCGCCCCGCGCCGGTTGCTCCGTCCTTTTCATAGTTGTCCCGTCGGTGTTGCTAATCCCCATAGTTTTTGTCGTTGGTTTGGCTCACCGCAAGGGGACATTTGACCCACATCTGGGCACAGCGACGCCTTTGGTCCAGCCGTTGGTAGCGCTTGCTCGGTTCCAGGTAAGTGTTCTCGACGAACTCGTTCCAGCTGATGCCGAACCAGCCGTCGGGTCGGGTGGCGCTGTTGAGCTGCCACAGCTCGGTCAGGGTTTGGGTGCCCCTTCTTTCGACGCACGTTCCTCCCATCAGCTGCTTGTTGTAGCCGGCGATGAAAGGGGCGAACCACTGCTTACCGTCAGCGTGGACCAGGCTGGCAAGCTCGCTGACCGCCGACCCGGCGCGCGAGTTGTTCCACGGGTCCTGCGTGGACCAGTAGTAGCTGGTCCCGTCGAGGTAACGGCCGTCGTTGGGCCACGAGGCTGCGGTCTCGTCGCCCAGCAGATACACGTATGGCTCGACCGCGTGAGAGATCGCCTGAATTGCCTGCGGCGAGTACTTACGCGAGTTGAGCCACATGACGATCGGCTTTGGGCTGTAGCCGTTGCGGAAGGCGGGATCAGACCCGTACCGACTGACAAAGTACTGCAGGTCGGCTATGACCTGGGACGCGGGTCGCGCATAGTCCCCAAAAGACGCATACGCGAGGCCGAGACTAAAGCTGCTGCCGTGCGCGGAGTTGTAGGCGTCGACGGTCTTCACCATCAGGTCGAACCTGGAGTTGTAACCGCTCGAATTCGGACCTTGCGTAGTCGAGCCGGTGCCTTGCCAGTCGGCGAGGAAGCCTTTGATGCCGGCCTGGCTCGCAAGCTGAACGTGGCGCTCGAACGTCACGCCCTGGGTTTGGTCGTAGAGCCCTTCCGACGGAACATCCACGATCTGCGCGCCGGAGTAAGAAACGGATGGGTTGCAGCCCTGGGCGTCAATGGAACCCGGAAGCGGTGCGGTGCTGTAGGGGTAGGCCGGTCCGAGCTTGTCGTTCCAGTGCTGCACCGTCCACCACAGGTAGTAGTGGACGTAGACGGTTGCCGGCGTGCGCGAGACGCCAGGCACCGCGGCCGGCGTGCCGGACCCGGGGTGAGTTGGCTGCTGTGAAACCGCCGGGCCAGTACCGCACCCGGCCGTGATCACCGACATGAGGGCAGCCGCCAGCCAAACTCCTCGCGGCTTCACATTCAGAGCGTCAGGCCGGCCCTGAGGTGGTGGACGAACCCGGCGTTCCTGAATCGTCCGTCGGCGTCGCCGGGTCTCTCGGCCGCCTCTGGACCACGATCGCCGCGCCAATCAGTCCAGCCATGGCCGCGAGGAGCAGCAACACGGTGCCGGCAATCTCGAGCGGAGTGAATGCGGAGAGCTGGACCACCTGGTTGCGGGTGACCTGCACCATCAGGGTTGGAGCTACGCCGTCGCCGACCGCTGTCACCGTGTACAGACCGCGCGGCAGCGCGGTCAACGTAAGACGACCACCACCGTCGGGTTGCAGCGTCTGGCGGAAGCCCCCGGGTGACGTGACGACGATGTCCCGGATTTCACCTCCCAACACCGGCTGCCGCACTTGCAGCTGCATGGAATAGATGCGCAGGTTGATGGACCAGATCCGGCCGGGACCGGGCGTGAACGGGCTGTCTCCGCGATTGGCGACGCTGACTCCGTCATAGGTCGCCGACTGGACCGCATATCTCGGAGTCTGCGCCAGACCAAGGAGCAGAGCGCGAGAGGGAGCCGGAACATCCAGCCAGGCTGCTCTCTGCGTCTGGGACAGCACCATATCGCGGCCTTCTGGTGCGGAGATCGTCATGGGGCCGATGCGTCCAGTTTCGATAGGCCCGCCAGCGGCGTCGTGAAGCGCAATCGTTGTCAGGTAAGAGCCCGAGAACGTGGCGTAAAACGTGGCGCTCGAGAAGATCCTGATCTGTCGCGATGCATGCTGTTCGCCGTCGAACCAGTGATCAAAGCTGATGCGCGTGGTCGGCGTGTCGGCCGGCGGAGTTACCGCCATCGCGTGATTTCCGATCTTGTTGACCTGCACTTTGGCCTTGCCGTCGGCGCCGGTTACAGCAGAGTGGCCATCGATTGCAAACGCCACCCCAGCAAGGCCGGGAACCGTCTGGAATGAGAGGAAGAGCGGCCGTATCTCCAGGGTGCCTCGAGCTGACGATCCGATGATCCCGCGCGATTTGTCGCCGTGGTAGATCGCGACGATCGAATGCGTTCCCGCGGTCAAGCTGCGCGAGAAGTTGAAGCTGAAGGTGCCGTCGCTTCGCAGCTGCACGGTCATCAGCTTTCGCCCGTCGAGCAAAAGGTGCGCCACGATTCTTCCTGAGATCGGACCGACCGCGCTGGTGAGCCTACCCGTCAGCACCGCCGCGTCACCTGCGGTGATCGGTGCGGGAGTGCGCAGTGTCAGGCTAGTTGCCAGCGGCGGCAGCAGGTTGAACGTTCCCGCGGCCGTAGACCCGAGATAGCCCTGGTCACGCGCGCCCTTATAGGTGGCGGTTACCGAGTAACGGCCGACTCCACTCCGGCGCGACAGCCGGTACACAACCCTTCCATTGCGGTCGGTGCGCATGGCGATGCGATGGCCGGCGACCTGGATGTGGACAAGGGCGCCGGCAACTGGTCGCGAGCCCGTGTAGACCCTGGCGACGATCGAGAGCGCCGCCCCGACCCGCTGATCGGAAGGCAGGCTGAGAGCAATCCATGTCGACCACGGCTTGATCACCTGGAACGAGCCCTGCGCGGTGGCCGAGTCGGCACCAAGCTGGACGTCGGCTGCGAATGACACCTGGATGCGGTGCGAACCGATCACCAGGTTCCGGCTCATGTCAAACGTGACCTGGCCGACGTCGTTCGTCGCCCCGGCGAGCTTCGTGACGCCATCGACGAGTGCGGTCACCTGCGCATGCGCCAGACGCACCCCGTTCGCCCGCAGTGTTGCCGTCACGTGAGTCAGCACGCCGGTTGGAGTCGGATTCGGCAGACCCAGGATTATCTCGGTGTGGGCGAGAGGTATGACCGTAACCGCCCGATGAGCGTCTGACGCGGCAAATCCTGCCTTCACGTCGCCGGCGTATACCGCCCCCAGATCATGTTTGCCAAGTCCCAAGGACGAAATACTGTAAGTCGCCGATCCGCCGGGACCAGTCTTCACATCATGTGCATGCACACCGTCGACGAGGACCTGGATCGTTGCGTCGGCCAGCGGCCCGTCCGGCCCTTGCAAGACCATCGAGATCCCGAGAGCGCGCCCGACGGTGATCGAAGTTGGAACGCTCAAAGCGAGCGTGGTCGGGCGAAGCGGGACGACGTTGACGACCGCGTTGGCGTGCGCAGGTGTGTTCAAAACCGTGACGTGGACGTGATACGCGCCCGCGACCTTGACCGCGGGGAAGTGGAAGAGGGCAACGCCGTTCGCGTCGCTGTGGCTTCCGTGGCTGGCGATGATCTTGCCCCCAGGATCAGCCGCGGTGAATCCTACAGTTGCCCCGCGAATCGGCTTGCCCTCGGTTGTCACGGTCGCCGAGATATCGCTCGCGTTTCCCGCGAAGATGGCCGGACCCGGCGCGATCGCGACGTTCAGCGGCGCCGACTCGGCGATTCCCACGGCCGGCAAAAGCACCACCGCAGTCGCCACCAGAGTAGCGAAGGCCCACCTTCGACTCAGGCGTCTTGTCGTCCACCTGCCCGCCGCCGCAAGTCGCGCCCTCAAAGCCAGCACCGGCAGCGACCCGCCCAGCCGCCGCGCGGCAGAGATGACCCGTACCTCGACCCGGCTACCGCCGGACGGGCGCCCAGGTCCGCCCCCCCCGGGGCCTGGCCCGTGACCATTGGACTGGCCCGCTGGGAATCTGCGGCGCCGGATGGCTGCCGCCAGTAGAACCAGAGTTGCCGCCAGCGCTACCGACCCTCCATAGAAGACGACCACGATGAGGACCGGGATGCCCCTCNNGCCATCTGCGTGTCGACCACGACCGGCCCTACAGGTTTCCGGCTGAAATCGAACGCCTCTGTCATGCCGGTCGCCTTCGCGTCGCGGCTCGTCAGAGGCGCAAGTCCGTAGGTCGCCTCGATGAACTTGAGGATCGAGGAGAAATCTGAGGTCGTGTGATCGACGAAACCCGGGCGGGCGAACGGCGAGATCACCAGCATCGGCACCCGGAATCCATAGCCGTGCGAATCGACCTGCGGCGGGCGAACGTGGTCGTAGTAGCCACCCCAGTCCGACCAGGTGACGAGGATGGCCGAGCTCGACCACGCAGGGCTGCGCTGGATCGCGGTGACGATCGACGTCACGCGCTGCTGGCCCAGGCTGATCGGATCTGGCGCCCGTTCCGAGTCACCGCTCGGATAGATGTACGAGACAGCAGGTGTGGTTGCGTCCGAACGCAGATCCCGGAACAGGTTTGACTGGTCGGTGAGGTTCGAGAAGCGGCTCGGATCGTCCACGATCGCGGGCATGTTGAGCATCGGCACGCGAACCACCTGCGGTATGAAGCTCGCGTAGCTGCCAACCCTGTGGTAGTTGAGGGTCGAGTCGTAGTGACGGATGTAGGCGCGCCAGCTCAACCCGGCCCCGTCCAGGCGATCGAAAATCGTCGGGATCTTGTAGCCGCCTGCGCTCTTGAGCTGAGCGGCCGGCACCGCCTGCCCAGCGACCAGGTAGAGGTGGTTGTCAATGCTTCCGCCCATCGCCGAAGAAAAGAACTGGTCCATCAGTGTGTAGTTCTTCGCCAGCTGCCAGTAGGAGTCGACCTGCTCGGGGCTGTAATAGCCAAGGCCGGCGACCGCGCCCTTGCCGTTGGCGTTCTGGGCAGCGGCGAAACCGTTCATCCGGCCGCCGTTGAACGCGGCACGGGCGGCTCCCAAGTCGGCGGCGATGGAGGTCGCACCTTCGGCTCCGATGACATGCAAGCCAAGCGACTGGCCGGCCGCAGCCTTTCCCTGGAACGATTCCATCGGCGCCGGGAAACGTTCCGAAGTAGTTGTCGAAGCTGTGTCCCTCTTCGACGATCACGAAGACGTGCTTGATCTTCGAGGGGGCCGTGTTCGGGGCGGTCGGGGCGGCCAGCGCGGGGATCCAAGCTCCCGACAGGAGCGCCGCGCCAAGGATGCCGAGTGCGAGCTTTAGCGGCCGCTTCATGGATGCACCTCGTAGATCACGACGTCCGCCGGTTGGTTCGGTCCGTCTTCGCGGAACGAGAAGACGGCCACGCCTCTGAACTTGTTGACGTAGGACATCATTCGCTTGGCGAAGAAAGGACTGCGGGAAGCGGAGTACGAGTCGTAAACGAGGTACTGAATCGAGCCGCTGCGGATGGCAGCGTCCGGATTCAGCACCGGCTCGTATTGCGGGTTGCGGTGCAGCGGATTGGAGCTGACGCTCAGGGCCAGTGCCTTGCGCTGTCCGTAGAACTGGCGGGCGATCGAGGGTCCGAGCTCGCCCAGGGCCATCGCGCCGCGGCCTGCGAGGTAAACGACCGCCGGCACGATGGGAAGCATGTACTCGTAGCCTTTGGTGGGCCAGATCTGGAAAAAGGCGACATTGCAAAGCACGAGCGAGATCGCCAATGCGTCGAATGTCTGCCAGCGCCATCTGAGTGAGGCCAGCCCGACCGCCGCCAGGGCGACGGTCACGTAGCCGAGGCTCGGCAAGACATTCAGCAGGTAGAAGTCGGGGGTGTGGTTCGGCTGGCGGAAGAATTGCCACACCACGAACTGGTTGGTCGTGTGGGCACCGCCGCCAAGCACCAAAGACAGCGGGTAAGGCGAGATCGCGATCAAAAAGACCGCCCCTGCGATCGGCAAGTCGCGTTTCCACCGAAGCGGCAGATCGCGAGAGAAGAGCACGAACAGAATGACAGCCGGCACCGTGAGCATTCCCATCTCTTTCGCGAGGACCGCAAGCGCGGCCATGGCGGCGGCCGCGTAAAACCACACCACGCGATGCGTCCGCAGCCAGAGCGCGAGCATCAGCATCGTCGCGGCGACAAAGGTCGTCATGGGGCCGTCGAGCAGCATCTGTCGAGACACCAGGACCGCGTAAGGGCAGAGGGCGGCGATCATGCCCATCGCAAAGCCCAGGAAACGGCCGCGAAGCACCATGCCGATGCCCCAGCAGATCAATGCGAGGCCGACCCCAAAGCTCGCAGTGACCGCTCGCGGCAACCAATCGCTTACATGCCCCGACAGCGCATAGCCGAGCGCGACGATGAACTGGACCATGAGCGGATGTGCCCTGAACACGCCGAAAAGCTGTCCGTATGGTTGGAAGCCGGCGATGGAGGCCGCCTGGCCCGAATAGACCGCTTCATCCGAGTTGAAGCCGATCTGCGACAAACCCGCGAACCGGACCAAGGCGGCGGTGGCCGTGATCAGGATGAGTGCGGCCGAAGTCGCGACCCAGCGGGAAGAGACGAAAGCAGCGACCCGATTGCCGCGGCCGCGGCGGATGGCGCGACCGGTTGCGACGGTGTCGAGCTCGACCGGGGGAGCCGGGATGGCGGCCACACCTCCGGCAGGGCCCGCGTCGCGGGGTGGCTTTGCTCTCATTCGGGGTTCGGGGGTCGGCTCCAGACCGAAGACGTCGGTGTGGAGGCGCGGCCGTGTTGATGGCCTGCGCGCGGCTGTCCCCCGGCGCCCACGCGGCACCGGCGATGGGTTCTCTGCGGATTGGTTCATGTGGACTAGCAAATTTCAAGGCTTCGTCGAGAGGCGAACAATCGGACAGGTCGGCAGACGGGATGGGCGTTTGTCCCGAGGTCGTGTCAGGCCGCGAGAAATTTGAGCAAACGAAAAGCACCGTCCCGTTGAAGATGGTCAGTCCTGCCCATTGACAAGGGCATGCGCCGGCGGTTTCACTTGCTCAGGTCGATCGTTTGTCGTGACCGGTATCACGAATGCCGGGACAACGCTCCGACTAGAGGGAGGAGAGATTGAGTCGGGGACCTGAGGCTTTGACGACCACCAAGAACGAAACATCCGTTGCCGATCGACCGGTCGGCGGCCAATCGATGCCGCGGCCGGCGCCGCGGGTCCTGGTGGTCGACGACCAGCACCTCTTTCGATCGGGTCTTGTGAAGTTGTTGGAAAACGACCCGCGGATCCAGATCGTCGGCGATACAGATGGCGGAGCTGAGGCAGTCAAGCTGAGCGCCATCCTGCGCCCGGATCTCGTCCTGATGGACGTCAGGATGCCCAACATGGACGGACTCGAGGCGGCGCAACGGATCACAACGGCGCATCCCAACGTGCGAGTCCTGATGCTGTCGGGCTTCGGCGCCGAAAGCCAGGTCGTGCACGCATTGAACGCGGGCGCCAGTGGCTACGTGGTGAAGGATTCTCCGCTCGAGGCGATCGTGACAAGCATCCTTGCCGTTGTCGCCGGCGCGAGGGTTTTGTCAGAGGCTATCGCGGATCGGGTGTTGAGCATGATTTCAGGCGGGCCGCCAACCAAGGCCATGTACGACGGTCTGACTCAACGAGAGGTGGAGATCTTGCGACTGCTCGCAACGGGAGTCGCCAACAAGCAGGTGGCCTTCAGGCTGAAGATTTCCGACAAGACGGTGCGGAATCACATCAGCCACATCTACGAAAAGCTGAACATCTTCGACCGCTCGCAGGCGGTCCTGTACGCGGTCCGCAAGGGGATCGTAGAGGTCTAAGGCCGGCACCTTAGACCTCCTCCCGGGCGGTCCGTGACCGGCGCCTGGGGGAGCAAAGGCGCAGGGGAGGCAGGCCTCCCCTGCGGGAGCCCCTCCTTCCACCAGGGCGCCTGGAGGCGATCGGCGGCGGACGCCTGGAGAATCGGGCCTGAATCCACACCTCGTCTAATTCAAGCCTGCCCCGCGGTCCGTGACCGGCGCCTGGCGAGCTCGCGGTCGGCCTCGCCGTTCAGTCGCCGGCGCAGGCTGCGCGTCAAGGTCCTCGCTCCGATCAGGGGTGACCGGTTTCGGCGCTCGGCACGCGTGGTGCCCGACTTGATCGCAGCGCGCAAGTCGAGGGCGCTGCGCCCGGGGAAGACGGTAACGACGCTACCCACCGCGGCAAGAATATGTGCGTCGGAACCCCCTGTTTGAGCGCGAGCCCAGGCACCTGATTCACGTTGCGCCTGACGGTTGGCCAGCCACGCGCCTGGTGATCCATTTTCTGTTTCGATCGCGTCCCATGGAAGGCCGACGCCTCGCGACCCAACACCGCGAGCGCCACCCAGGCGCAGAAATGGATGAGCCGGGATGGCGAGCCCGCCCTGGGCGTGAATCTCATCGATCGTCTCCTCGACATCGAGACCCGCCGCGACCGTGCGCGTGAGAAAGAGACCGAGCACATGGCCTTGCCGTGTCGACACCTCCTCGCCGATGACAACCTCACAGCGAGTCCCACCGGCTCGCAAGGCTGCCTCGACCGCCCCGTCGATGCTGTCGTGGTCGGTGACGGCGATGACGGAGAGCCCCAGGTCGACCGCGCGGGCGACGATCGTCGCGGGTGACGGCGCTCCGTCGCTGAACGTCGTGTGTATGTGCAGATCGGCGGAGCCGGACGCCGGTGTGGCCATCACCGGGTCAATCTAGCCCGTGGGGCCGGGGGTCGGCTAAGCCCGGATAGATGCTCCTATGTCAAGCCGCTGCCGTAGTGGGTACAGCGAGCCGCTCCAAACGATCCAGCCGGAGGCGTCTGTAGACCTCATCTGAGAGCTGGCGCCGGAGTGAGCGGATGGCTTCAGTCTTGGAATTGCCG
>WNGM01009645.1_pt1 | contig 10035 bp, 8 predicted proteins | sample 5400571 | NCBI WGS metagenome assembly WNGM01 (sample SAMN13153378, study PRJNA577476) | soil metagenome | isolation source: 100 cm soil or saprolite under Garry oak tree replicate 2 | place: USA:California | collected 2016-06-15 | reverse complement strand
CAATACGTGGCCTCATGGGTCAGCTCGGGTCGTCCCTCGGGGCCGCGCGCCATCTCGAGGTAGCGGTAGTGATCGAGCTCCTTGACCTGCTTCGGCTTGTGGAGAAAGCCCAGGCGCGACGAGACCGAGAGCACGTTGACGGCCAGGACGAGCAAGGAGAGCAGGACGCCGAGGCGGACTCCGGAGGAGCCGGTGAGGGTCACGGCGGACCCGAAACGCATGCCGGGGATGTTATCGTACCCGCGGGAGGCGCCTGGCATGGGGACCTCGAAATTCCTGAAGACGCCGAAGCTGGGGATCGTGCTCCAGCTCACGGAGAGCACTTCGCAGGGGATGGACGGGCGGACCTGGGAGGCTCACGACGTCGAGAGGAACCGGGGCTTCAAGGTCACCCTGGCCAAGAGCGACCAGCGCTTCGGGGAAGACGAGATCGAGGGGGGGCTGGGGCTCGCCGTCGAGCGGGCCCTCCAGACCCCGCCGGAGAAAGTGCCGGGCCCCCTCTATGACGTGGCCCTGACCAGCCAGGACCTCCACGAGTTCCGGGGGCTGAAGAGCTGAGGCTGGCCCGCATGCCCTGACCGTCAGACGACGCTGGCGGTCGCCGAGTCCGGGCCGCGCCTCACCTCCAGCCGGGCGGGCATCCGCTCGGCCAGCTCCGGGGTGTGGGTGACGATGCCGACCATGCGCTGGCCGCCGTGCAGGGCCTCGATGGCCTGCACCACCACGTCGAGGGTCTCCGCGTCGAGGGTGCCGAAGCCCTCGTCGAGGAACAGGCTCTCCAGCGCCTCCCCGGCCCGCCCCTCGGCCGAAAGGCGAGAAAGGCTCTCCGCGAGGGCGAGGGCCAGCGCGAGGGAAGCCAGGAACGTCTCTCCTCCCGACAGGGTCTTCACCGAGCGCCGGCTGTCCGCGTTCCAGTGGTCCAGGACCGCGAACTCCTGCTCGTCGCAGACCAGAGAGTAGCGGCCCTGGGAGAGCGTCCGCAGGTGGCGCGAGCCGTCCTCGGCCAGGAGACGCAGCGCCTCTTCCTGGACGTAGGCGAGGAACTGGTCGGCCCGGAGGTGCTGGGCCAGGGTCTGGGCGAGCGCCGCTCGCGCCTCCAGGCCCTGCTTCTTCTCGAGAAGCTCCGCGGCCCGGGCGATCTTCTTCTCGATCTGCTGGGCTTCGGTGCGAAGACGGGCCACGGTGCCGGCCAGGGCCGCCACCTCCCGGTGCAGCGCGGCCCGCCGTGACTCGAGCACGTCGGCTTCGTCGCGGCCCGCGGCGGGAGCGAAGCCGTCCCAGCCCGAGCCCTCGGCCAGCCGCGCCAGGGCGGCCTCCGCGGATGCGAGGGCTCGCTGCGCCTCGCCCCGCCTCTCGGCCAGCTCGCGGGCGCGTGCCCGCGCCGATTCGGCCGCGGCCCGGGCCGCCGCGACCGCGCTCTCCAGCCGGACCCGCTCGCCTTCCCGCGCGCGCCGCCGGGCCTCCAGGCCCTCGCGCTCGGCGCGGGCGGTCTCGAGCGCGGCCAGCTCCCGTCCCACCCGAGGCAGAAGCGCCGTCGGATCGTCGAGATCGGTCTTGCCGAACGCGGCCGCGCCGAGGGCAGCGCGCAGCGCGGCGCACGATCCGGCCGCATCCTTGCTCTGGGCTTCTAGCTGGGTCCGCTCCTTCTGGAGGCCCGCCACTTCCCCGCGGGCCCGCTCGAGGCCCACGCGGGCCTGTCCGAGCACCTCGGCCGCGGCCCGCTCGGCCGCCTCCGCCTCGACCACCGCGCCTTCTACCGTCTCGAGGCCCGCGGTCGCGACCTTGGGCACCGTCCTCACGACCTGCTCGCACACGGGGCAAGCGCCCCCCGCCTTCAGGTGCCGCCGCAGCTCGGCCGCCCCGTGCCGCCGCCGCAGCTCGTCGCGCTCGCGGCGGGCTCCTTCCAGCGCGGACCGCGCGGTGGTGACGCTTTGCTCCGCCGCGGGAACGGCCCGCTCCGCTGCGGCCAGGGCCTTCCGTGCCGCCTCCAGCGCAGCACGCTTGTCGGAGACGGCTCGATCGAGCCGGTCGGCCTTGGGCGCGAGATCGGCGAGCTGCTGGGCCTGGGGCCTGGCGCCCAGGAGCGCGGCGTGCCGGTCGGCGTCGAAGCCGCTCGTGGCCAGGGCGGCCTCGGCGGCCCGCGCCTCCGTCTCGAGCCGCGTCCGCTGTCCGTCGGCTTGGGCGAGCGTGGCCTCGGCCTTCCGGGCTTTCGCCTCCTCGCCCTCGACGTCGCCGGCCAGCGTCGCGAGGTCGCGGCGGGCGGCCCGCACCCGACCGGCCACCTCCAGGCCCTCGGCCAGGCCCGCCTGGGCCGCTTCGAGCCGCCTCGACTGGGCCTCGGCCGCCGTCAGCTCCTGCTGGCGCGCGGCCAGGGCCTCGGGGGTCGCGTCCATGAAGTCCACCGCGAGCTGGCCGGCGATGAACTCGGCCTCGCGCCGGGCCTCGATGGCCTTGCCGTTCGCGATCCGCTGCATGTCCTCGTAGACGCCGAGGTTCAGGAGCGCGACCAGGATCTTGCGCCGCTCCTTCGGCTCCCCCTTCAGGAACGCGTCGAACTGCCCCTGGGGCAGGACCACCGAGCGGGTGAAGGCGTCGTAGTCGAGGCCGACGATCTTCACGACCTCGGCCTCGATCTCCTTCACCCGATCCGCCGAGGGCTCCCAGCCCTTCCCGTTGCGGTGCTCTTCGAACTCGAGCAGCACCGAGAGGCGCTCGGCCCGGTGGCTCACGAGCTGGCGGTATTCCTTGCCAACGCGGGGCACCTGGCCGTAGAGGGCGAAGACGAGGGCATCGATGAGCGACGACTTGCCGGCGCCCGTGGGGCCCGTGATCGCGAAGAGGTCGAGGCCGGAGAGGTCGAGAGCGAGCTTCTCTCGGAAGGAGGTAAACCCCTCGACCTCGAGCTTGAGGGGCCTCACCGGCGCGCCTCCGCGCGGGTCATCCGTGGGCCTCTTCGTAGACGGCCTGGAACAGGTCCATCAGCTCGCCGCCGGCCGCGGCCTCGTTGCGCCGCTGGTAGAACTCGGCGAACAGCTCCCCCGGCGGCATGGAAGCGGTGCGGCCGGGCTGCGGCTGGGTCGGCGTGCGCAGGTAGTCGAGCGTGACCTCGACCGCGTTCGGCAGCAGCTCCTTGACCTGCTCGGCGAGGCCGGGAACGGGCCCCTGCACGCTCACCGCCACGCGCAGGAAAGCCGATTGCAGCTCGGGCGCCCGCCGCGTCAGCTCCGCGAACGTCCCCCGCACGTCGCGCAGCGGACGTCCCGCGGTCAGGGGGACCGATTCGACGGTGGCCGCGCGCCCCGGCCGGGCCTCGACGATCAGCACCCGCTTCTCCTGCTCGACCTCGCCGAAGTCCAGGGAGATGAGCGAGCCCGAGTAGAAGGTCCGGGCGGGAGCCAGGATCTCCTGCGGCCGGTGGAGGTGGCCGAGGCCGATGTACTGCGCACGGGACGGGAGCTGCTGCGGGTTCACGCCGTAGACCTGGCCGAGGTGGAGCGGCCGCTCCCCCGCCCCCACGCGGGCGCCGTCCACCAGCAGGTGGGCGATCACGAGGTTCACGGTGGCGGGGGTGAGGCCGCGGGTGAGGGCGTCGAGGATCTGCTCGATGCGGGCCGCGTAGGCCTCGTACCACGTGTGCTCGGGGCCCATGACCTCGCAGGCGTCGACGATCTTCCGCTCCGGCACGAAGGGCAGGACCGCGACCCGGGCTTCCTCACGGCCGTCGCGGCTGCGCAGCGCGACCACGCCGCCCTCGCTCGGCGGCCGCACCTCGGCGCGGACATGGATGCCCAGGCCCTCGAGCAGGCGGGAAAGGGCGGCCAGCTTCTTCGGGTGGTCGTGGTTCCCCGCGATGACGACGCAGGAGATGCGCTCGGGGATGAGTCGGGCCAGGAAGTCGTAGACGAGCTTCTCGGCTTCGGGCGGGGGCGCGGGCGAGTCGAAGACGTCGCCCGCGATGAGCACGGCATCCACCCGGCCCTCGACCGCGGTCCGCGCGACCTCCTCGAGGGCGGCCCCGTACTCGTCCGTCCGCGACCGGCCGCGCAACGGCTTGCCGATGTGCCAGTCGGCCGTGTGCAGGAAGCGCATGGCTTACGGGCCGCGAAAGCCGCGGAACACGTCGGCCTCGGCCAGGGCTGCGGACCGCACCTCGCTCTTGCGCGTGGCCCAGGCGGGGAATGGGAAGCGGACGAGCAGGGGGGTCGGGATCTCGGGCTGCTGGACGATCATGGTGCCCGGCTTCAGGATCCCGGCCCGGCCGCGGCCGCCCGCGGTGAGGAATCCGTACTCGGGCCGCTCGGCCTCCGCAAGGTCCAGCCGGCCCACCACGCGCAACGAGGCGTTGGCCACGATCCGGCCCTCCACCTCGCTGGCCGTCTGCTGCGCGCCCACCAAGACGATCCCGAGGCTGCGGCCGCGCTCGGAGACGTCCAGCAGGACCTCCTTGATCGGCCCCGCGCCCTCGCGAGGGGCGTACTTGTTCAGCTCGTCGAGGACCACGAACACGAGGGGCTGGGCCGAGCCCAGCCCTTCCTTCTCCTCGAACATCCGCTTCAGGACCGCCCCCACCACGAACCGCTTGGCCCGGTCGTGCAGGGCGTGGATGTCGATCACGCTCACCTGCCGGCGGCGCCAGTCGAGCCGGTGTTCCTCGCGGCGCCCCACGTCGCGCCCGCGGATCAAGTGGCCCACGTGGCGCGAGGCGGCGCGCAGCCTCCGCTCGAACGCGGCCAGGGTGCCCGCGGCCGCGGGGGCCGCCCAGACCTCGGCAAAGGCGGCCACCGCGTCCACCAGCTCGTCGAAGGTCTCGACGCGCCGGCCCTCGACCTCGAGGCCCGCATCGGACGCCGTCCCTTCCCTCGCGGAGGCCAGGAGCTTCGCCTCGATGCGGTCCACCACGAACGAGAGCTGGCTGGCCGTGTCCTCGGCCTCGGCGAACAGGAAGCGCAGGAGCCGCTCGGCCACGAACTCGCGGATCGTCCAGAAGAACGCATGGATGCCCTCCTGCCGGCTGCCCGTGGCCGGCAGGCGCTCCCGCGAGCCCGGCCGCACCGGGGCCAGAATCTGCACGCTGTCGAACGGCTCGGCCGGCAGGCCCATGCGCGCGTAGGCGGTCCGCGCCTCCTCGGGGAGCCGGTCGTTCGGCTGGTCGAGGAACAGCAGGTCCTCGCCCTTGACGTTGAAGATCAGCGCGTAGGTGCTGGCGGCCTCAGCGCCGAGCACGCCGCTCCGGAAGAGGCTGTGGAGCAGGAACGTGGCGTAGGTGGTCTTGGTGGCCACCCCCGAGATCCCCGAGATGTTGACGTGGGCGCCGCGCGTGCCGTCCAGGAAGTCGAGGTTCGCGAAGACCGGCTCGCCGTCGCGCGAGAGCCCGATGGGCACCCGGCGCTCCATGGAGTCGAAGAAGAGGGCCTGGTCGCGGGCCAGGCCCGCGGCCCGCTGCACCGGCTGCCCGGGCAACGGCGGCACGAAGACTTCGGGCTCGACCCGGGTCACCCGGACGTGGGCGGCCTGGGCGATCTGCGCGGGAAGCACGCCCTTCTCGATGAGGAACACGTCGGAGTCGAACTGCGCCCCCTCGTGGCGGGCGCGCACGAGGTCGACCACCCCGAAGAGGCGGACCGCGCTGCCGTCGGGCAGCGGCGTTTCCACCACCACCACGTCGTCGAGCTGCAGGAACTGCCCCTCCTCGACCCCCACCCAGAACTCGAGCGGCATCGAATCGAGGGTGCCCAGGACGCGGCCGACGGTCGGGCTGGTCATGGCCCCCCCACCGCCACAGGTTCGGCTCCGCCCGTGACTTCCTCGTGGAGGTGGGCCAGGGTGGCCCGCCGGACCAGGGCGGTGTCGCCCAGCCGGTGGCGCAGCCGCGCCTCCAGCGCGCCCACCGGGTAGAGGTTCTGGGGGGCGCGCGGGTCACACGCCGGGTCGGACGCGAAGCGCGGCAGGTAGCGCGCGCTGGTGTCGGCCAGGGCGCGGACCGCCGCGAGGTCGAGGCTGGCCGAGGTCTCGAGGCGCACGAGGCCAGCGAGGGGCGAGTCGACGGCGCGGCCGGCCCCGATCCGGAGGTACCACGAGTAGCGCGACTCGCGGACCTGCTCGATGAGGAACAGCGGCGTACGCTCGCCCACCCCGAGCCGGGAGAGCAGGGCAGCCTCCTTGGGCTCGAGGTAGGGACGGAGCAGCCGCTTGACGAAGCCGACCAGGGGGCCCCGGGCCGAGGCCAGGAAGGTGAGCGGCCCGTCGAGGAACACGACGTCGGCCTCGGGCGCCAGGCGCTCGGCGAGGCCGGTCTCGCTGCGGCGCATCGCGCTCTGCAGGCCCTGCACCGGGGCCATGGGCGTGTTCTCGGCCACGGTCTCGGGGGCGAACGTCATCCGATGAACGCCGAGGACGACCTCGAAGGGCTCCAGGGCGAGCCCGCCACCGGCCACGGCCACCCGGCCCACGCGCTCGTGACCCACCCGGGCCATCTCCCCCACCTCGACCGCGCCCACCCCGAACGAAGCGAGCAGGCCAAAGACCGTGCGCTCGCCGTCCTCGATCAGCAGCCGATGCTCGATGCGCCGAACGCCGTCCACGAAGAACGCGCGGCGGGGCGGCGGGGCCGGTGACGGACGCAGCGCGGCCCAGTCCTTCAGCTCGACCCGGAGATCGACCGCGCCCAGGGGCTCGTCCCCGGCCTCCGGGAGCTGAATCGCCCCCTCGTACTCGGCCGCCCAGGGGTCGAGGCGGATCGGGTAGCGCGGAGGGGGCATGACGCGAACGAGTCTAGTCGGACCCCTGGTCACACGAGGTCCGGGGTCGGCGGGCGGGGCGCGGCGGCCGATCTACGGGTCGGGAATCCGGGACGGCCGTCCGGGGATGCCGGACGAGACCGAAGGCGGAACCCGCGCGGCCAATCCAGCGATGCCTATGAGATGCTTGGGGAACGGCCCTGGCACGTGCCTTGCGCTACTGTGCGTCGGGAGGGGTTTGAGTGATATCGCGGACATGCTTCAGGAGAGCCGGGCTGATCGGGATCTTGGCCCTGGTGGGACTGGCCCCGCACGGCTTTGCCACCGAGGCCGAGGCCGGCTTTCAGGTGATCGTCCACCCGAGCGTCGCGGGGAAGACGATCACGAAGGCCGCGCTGGCGGACATCTTCATGGGCAAGGCCAAGCGCTGGGGCGACGGCCGTGACGTCCTGCCCGTGGATCTCACGGCGACCTCGCCCGTGCGAGAGGCCTTCTCGCGGGCGTGCCTGGGCCTGCCTACCGAAGGGGTGCGCCTCTACTGGATGCGCCGAATCGCTGCGGGCGCCCAACCTCCCTTCTCGCGGAAGACCGACGAGGACGTGATCGCCTACGTGGCCACCCACCCCGGGGCTGTCGGTTACGTCGCGGAGGGGTTGGCTCTACCCGAGACGGTGAAGGCGGTCGCGGTCACGATCCGCTGAAGAGTCGCGACCTCCGGGGGGGAGCGGTTCGAGGATTCCCCTTGACTTCCGGCCGCCCGCGGCGGCAGCATCCGCTGGCCCGCGAACGATCGGCGCGGCCATTGGCCCCCTCCGCCAGGAGCCGAGAACACGAGCCCCTCGACGATGACGATGCGAGCGCTGTCCGGCGCGGTCCTTCTGTGGCTGGCCGCCGGACCACTGGTTGCCGACCCGGGCTCGCCGGTGACCCGCGCGGACGACGCCTACCATTTCGCGTCGTTCGCGGACGGCCAGCACGACGGCAGCTACGCGGAGTGGTGGTACTTCAACCTGGCCGATCCCGAACAGGACCTGCAGATCGCCTTCGCGTATTCGGTGCTCGATCCCGCAAACCGGTCCGGGCTTGGCCTGGCCTCCGTGCTCGCCATGGTCTACATGCCCGGTACTCGCTTCCAGCAGGGCGCCTACCTCTCCCCGGATTCGTTTTCCGCGTCCATCGCCCAGGCGGACGTGACCATCGCGAACGGCGCGTCGGGAGGCGGCCGGATCGAGGTGATCGACGACGGCCGGTATCGGCTCGTGGGCGCAGTGAGCGGAGAGCACCGGGTGGCGTGGAACCTCGTCTACGAGCGGCAGGCGGAGCCATGGTTCGCGGCAGACCGCCAGAACGTGGGGTCACTCCCGTGGGAGCAGATGAGCTGGCTCGTGTACATGCCGGGGGCCTCGGTCAGCGGCCGGGTCCTCATCGACGGCCGGGCCTACCGCGTGGGGAACGTCCGCGGCTACCACGACCACAACTGGGGCGAGTGGGTCCCCAGCCTGGTGGCCTGGAACTGGGCGCAGTACTTCGAGCCGGGCCTCGACCTCGCCCTGGGCGATTTCCGGAGCGCCCCCGTGGGCATGGTCGGGGTGGACGTCCAGGGACGGCGCGTCGTCTTCGGGAAGGCGCAGTACCGGCTCGTTCACACGGCGTGGCTGTACGATGCGGCGAACCGGCAGTGGCTGCCGACGACCTCCTGGCTCCTCGCCGAGAACGAGTCCACGGCTCTCCTCGTCCGGCTCGAGGCGCGGGGCACCTTGCCGATCGTCCCCCCGCTGGACATCCCGCTGCTGCCCGAGCCGCTCCTCTACGAACAGACGGCCCGGATCGCGGGCGCGCTCTGGGAAAGGGATCCGCAGGGCCCGTGGCGCCTGCTGACTTCCTTCGACGGCGGGGGATTCAAGGAGTACACGAGCGTCACGTTCGCGGAGCACGCGCCGCGCTGACCGCCGCGCCGATGATCGCGACCTGGTCGGTGGTGGGCAGCACCTCCAGGAAGCTCCCCTGGAGGGGGCTCATCTTGACCATCTCGTGGAGGTACTGGTTCAGCAGGGCGCTGTCCACGAACTTCGCGTTCGGCCCTGAGATGTAGAACTTGCCCGGGCCGTCGAAGTGGATGCTGGTGGCGGTGCCGCCGGCCAGGGCCCGGTGCCAGAGCCGCACGAAGCTCCGGCACCGTTCGTCTCCCTGCGCGGCGTTCTCGAAGATCTCCTCCGGCTCCAGATCGAGGAAGCGGAGCCGCATGGCCCGGTGGCCCATGATCCCTTCCAGGTGGCCGACCCCGCCGCAGCCGCAGAAGCGCTCCTTGGGGTCGAGGGTGACCACGCAGTGCCCACCCTCCCCCATCGCGGGGGCCCAGGGGTAACGCCCGTAGCCGACGCCGGTCCCCAGCCACCAGACCCGGACCAGGCGGTCCAGCTCGCCGCGGGTGGCCGCGATCCCCGCCGCCAGCGCGTCCGCGTCGTTCAGGACGCGCACGGCCGCGGAAGGGAACGCCTCGGCCAGCACCGCCTGCAGGCACAGCCCCTTCATCTGCTGCAGGTTCGGCGACTCCGCCACCACGCCATCCAGGATGACCCCGGGCACCCCCACCCCCAGGGCGGTGACCTCGGCCCCTTCCGCCGCGAGCTGCACCTGCCGCCGGATGGACTGCGCGATCTCGTCGGCGGGCATGTCCCGCAGGGAGTCGGCCTCGCTCCCCCTCTCCGGGAACACCCGGACGGCGCCCGCGATGCGGTCGCCCTCGACCACCCCCACCGCCACGTGCTCCGCGGCCATCACCCCGATCGTCCGCCCCATATCCCCTTCCGCTCTCAGAACCGGCTCAGCTTGTTCAGGCCGTTGAAGGCCGCCGCCTTGTAGCACTCGGCCAGGGTCGGGTAGTTGAAGACGGTGTGGACGAAGTAGTCGATGGTCCCCTTGAGGATCATCACCGCCTGGCCGATGTGGAGCAGCTCCGAGGCCCCTTCGCCGATCACGTGTATTCCGAGCAGCTCCTTGGTCTCGCGGTGGAACACGAGCTTGAGCCTCCCCGTGGTGTCGCCCCGGATCTGCCCCCGCGCGATCTCGCGGTAGTAGGCGACCCCGACCTCGTAGGGCACGTCCTCCTCGGTGAGCTGCTCCTCGGTCTTGCCGATGAACGAGATCTCGGGGATGGTGTAGATGCCGTAAGGGTAGGTGGCGGGGTTGGACTGCTCGCGCAGGCCGAAGGCGTAGCCCGCGGCCAGCCGCCCCTGCTCCATCGAGACCGAGGCCAGGCTGGGGAAGCCGATCACGTCCCCCACCGCGAAGATGTGGG
>WNGM01008644.1_pt1 | contig 10037 bp, 11 predicted proteins | sample 5400571 | NCBI WGS metagenome assembly WNGM01 (sample SAMN13153378, study PRJNA577476) | soil metagenome | isolation source: 100 cm soil or saprolite under Garry oak tree replicate 2 | place: USA:California | collected 2016-06-15 | reverse complement strand
ACCGGCCGATCAGTACGTGCCCACAGCCGAAGCTGGATGACTTATCTTTCGGACCCACACAGGTGTGTTGGCGCGACAGAAAGGCAATCTGGGCGTTCACCACGGCCGAGCCGGGCATGCCGACGGCGAACCGGCCGAGAAGGTTCGTGCGCACCGCCCGGACCGAGATCACCGACCGGATGCTCATCTTCGGCGAACGCCACCTGCGCAGCGTCCTGGCCGAGTACGAGGCCCACTACAACGGACGACGACCCCACCGCAGCCGCCAGCTCCGCCCACCACGGCCCGATCACCCTGTCGCCGGCCCCTCTCCCAGGAGCGGATCAGGCGCCGCGCCGTCCTCGGCGGCCTCATCAACGAATACGAGCCAGCCGCGTAGACGCCCAGGTCAAGACCTGCGGCCGAGTTCTGGAACCCCACAGCAAAAAACGTCATTTCCCAAGGCCGCGCCGGCGGAACGCCAGTGGACGCCGCCACCTATCCACCGCCCCAATACGGCGAAGCCATTCAAGCCACGATCCTCTGGCTCCGCGGCGAAACCAACCAGCCACCCAGCGATCCCGGAGGCTACAGTCCTTACCACCCCGACCCCGGAGCCAGAAGGATCACTGCCTAGTGCCAAGCAGGCCGCCGGGAGGGGCTTCCCAGTGACGGACAGTTACCAGGTGGGCCGAGTCGTTCACCGGTCGTCACGAACGCTCCGGCAGTCAGCGGGGTGCCTAGTGCGATCACGGTAATAGGCACTCGGCCGTCCTGATGGACGATCCGCAGAAGGGCGGCGCTAAGCAGTTGGCGGTCAAGGTGGACGTGCCGGACACGGCCGGTGCCTCACGCGCGGCCGGTGAGGAGCTGCCCGCCGTGGTCGTTATGCACCGTGACGTCGCTCCGCTCTCCGCGCCGCGCGAGTTCCGCGAGTTCCGCGTCAGAGCTGCTGCGGGGTATCTCGACTTCGCCTTCCAGGCGCAGGCCGGTGGCAGTCTCCAGGGCTGGCACTTTCCGCTGGTGACCGAGACCGGCCGTAAGTGACGCGCGGCCGTGGTTGTGCCGGGCAGGACGGTGCCAGCTCAGTCTGTGACGGGCTCGCCGTCGACCTCGATGTCGACCGTGGCGGGGTAGAAGCAGATGTGCTGGGCAGCGGCGAGGCCTTCGGGCAGCGGGTGAGGCAGGCTCCATGCGGCGTCGTCGATGCGGCCGTCACCGACGCGCAGGTGCCAGTGCTGGCCGTCGCCTTTGTAAGGGCATTGGCTGATCGTGTTGCTCTTCTCCAGCAGGTCGTTGCGGACGTCGGCGAAGGGCAGGTAGTAGCGGACGGGGATGCCGGTCTCGAATAGCAGCTTCGGCCGGCGGGACTCGGCGATGAGCGTATGGTTGCGGCGGATCACGACGTGGCGGGACGAGGCGCGCACGTCCACGCGGTGGTACGGGTCACGCGGATGGGCGTAGACGGGCTCGTCTTCTTCGAACCAGCGGTCCATCGCGCCGTAGTCGACTGTCACGTAGCCGTCCAGCGGGGCGCTGCCCTGATAGGTGGTCACCGCCCCCGGCGCTGTCCGCTGCCGGGCGGCCACGCTCCAGCGTCCTGGCTCCGGGGCGGGGATCAGCAGATCGGCGCGGAGGTCCGCGAGCGGGAAGTAGTGCACGGGGAACCTGCCACGCTCATTTAGCACCTTTCCCCGGCGGCTGTCCAGGACCGTCTGGCCGGCGAACATCGCGCGCATGCGGCGCGGCCAGTCCTCCAGGTACCACAGGTGCTCGGATACCGGCCCGAAGCTGAACTGGCCGCCGTCGGGCCCGAACGGGCCGCTGCCGGACATCAAGCTCATGACTGCCTCCATTGCGTGCCGGACACCGCTCGGGGCGTCCGCGGGTGATGCTGTGGCCTGCTCGCACGGCCCGATGGGAGAGACGGCTCGCTCGGTTTCCTGCCTGGATCACTGCATTGATCAGGGCAAGGTAGGTGAACGCGCGAGGGCGTCGGCTGGGTGCGGTCGAATTCCCCGGCGCCGGGCCCAAGCGGTCACCGACGTAGTCTCTGATGGCGTCGGCCCGGCCGTAGTCGACAGCCGGTCGTGGCCTGGATGCCGTCGGTTGCGCTCAGCCGGGCGGTCGGTCAGGCCCCCCGCCGGGTGGCTGGCCGGAGCCATTCGCGGTGCCCTCGGAGTGCCCCGCGGTGAACGCTGGCGGACGAAGCGAGGGCGCTCGAGCTCGTCTACGGTGGCCACCGCCATGTCCTCCATCGGCAGGCAGCCGGTCCCGCCCGGGTCGTCCAGCACAATGTCGGTCCCGGTTCGGTACGGGCCGCTCCGCTCTCCCGGCCGCCCCTGGAAGGGGGGCGGGCTGAGGTAGCTCCAGTCGAGGGTTCCTCCCTCGCTCCGGCAGATCTCGAGCGCCTCGGCGTGCGCCAGTCCCAGAGGGTTCAAAGCGGCCGGGAACTGCGGAGTACCGGCGAGCCGGACACCCGGCGTGACCGCGAGGGACCCCGCGCCCCCCACCCCTGCCAGCCGGGTCACGCCCGCCCTGGGAAGTTCGGTGAGAAGTGTCCGGGCGGCCAGGATGAGGACCGCAGCGTCATCATCGCCGCTGGGCCCGGCAGCGCCCCCGGCGGCGTCGTGGCCGGGCAGCCCGTGACCGATGCTGGCAGGATCATTCATGCCCGCGGCGGCGGTCGTGAGCCCTGCTGCGGCGCCCGCCGCTGGGTCGCCGCCCGCTCTCTCGTGCCGCTCCCGGCCGAGGGGGTGGATCCCGCGGGCCCGGCTCGCGCCTCTTGCCGCGGCGCCCGCTCACCTCGCCGCAGGCCGACGGGCGAGGCGGTCCGAAGGAGGACGAGGGCGAGGAGCGCGCCCGTCACGGCTACGGTGGCCGCGCCGGTGAACCCCCACTGGAATCCCTTGGTCAGGGCGGCCGGAAGCGCCGCCGATCCGCCCGTGGCCAGCGCGGTGCTGGTGCGGCTGGCCGCCAGGGTCGCGATCACTGCCACGCCAAGGGCGCCGCCGACCTCCTGGGACGTGCTGACAGGTCCCGAGGCCAGCCCGGTCTCACGCTCGGCGATCCCGGCAAAAGCCGCCACCTGCACCGGAACAACGCAGCACCCTAGCCCCAAGCCGGCCAGGAGGAATGTGGGGAGCAGGTCGGCGTAGGTGCCGCCGGCCGGGGCGCGGGCCATGAGCAACAGGCCCATGGCCAGGAGCGCGAACCCGATCACCAGGGTCCACCGGACCCCCAGCCGGCCCACCAGCCGGGCCCCCGCGACTGCTGAGGCCACGAGCGAGGAGACCGACATGGCGAGAAAGGAGACCCCGGCCCTGAGGGCCGAGTGGCCCAGGACCTGCTGCATGTACAGGGTGGACAGGAAGATCAGCGGGGTGAACGATCCGAACAGCAGCGCGGCCATCACGTTGGCCGCCGCCACCGTTTCCCTGCGGAAGACCGCAAACGGCACCAGGGGATTCTGTGACCGGATTTCGATCCAGGCGAAGGCCAAGACCAGGAGCGCGGCTGCCGCCAGGGGGATGATGGTCCAGGCAGATAGCCACCCGTTGCCGATTGTCCGGTTGACCGCGTAGACGACCAGCAGCAGGCCCGCGGTCGCGCTCGCGGCCCCGGCTGCGTCGAACCGTCGCCCTGCGGTGCGGCGGCGGCCTTCAGGAACCACCAGCAGGGCCATCACGGCGAGCACCAGGCCGACCGGGACGTTGATGAAGCTGCCATCCCGGCCCGGAGGTGAGGGCCCCGCCGGCGATGACCCCCGCGGTTGCCCCGGATCCGGCCACGGCGCCCCACACGCCAAGCGCTCGGTTCCGCTGCTCGCCCTCGGCATAGGTGGTGGTCAGAATCGACAGTGCGGACGGAGCGGTCAGGGCCGCCCCCAGTCCCTGCAGCCCGCGGAACGCGACCAGGACCCCGAGCGATGGGGCGAGGCCGCAGGCCAGCGAGGCGAGCGCGAATACGGTCAGGCCGGCCACGAAGACCCTCCGCCTGCCCAGAAGGTCGGCAAGCGTCCCGCCCAGGAGCAGGAAGCCGCCGAACATCAATCCGTAGCCGATCACCACCCACTGCAGGCTGGCCTGGGGCAGCGCGAGGGCGCGCTGGATGGAGGGCAGGGCCACGTTGACGATGGCGATGTCCAGCACCCCCATGAACGCCGCCGCGCACACCAGCGCGAGGACGACCCCCGGGCGAGGACCAGCGCCCGGGATCGAGCCCTCGGATTCGCGGCGTGCTCCGGGGTGCAGGCTCACGTGGCCGCCTCAAGAGGCCTGGCCCTGAGCGACGTTGCGGGCATTCCGCTCGGTCGTGCTCTCGATGCCCCATGAGACGATCCGCCGGGGGTGGATGCGGATCATCGGTTGCGGGCCGGTGATCGCCTCGGCACGGCCGCGGACCTCGATTCCGCGGGGGCGGGAGTCCCAGCCGCCCGCTGCTTCGCGTTCCGACGGGTCGAGCATGACCATGTCGTCGACGACGATCGCGGCTCGACCGCTGCCTGCGGCGTCGCGGAACTTCTTCGTGCGGGCGAAATCGAGGCCGGTGACGTCGATCGTGTCGAACTCGGGGTTCTGGCTCCACATCCCGACGGGAGCGATGTGGGGCATGCCGTCATCGCCGACGGTGGCGACGCGGGCCAGCAGACCCTCGGTATGCATGTAGGCCAGTTCGGCCTCGGTGAACGAGCTCATGCGGCTGCCTCTCGCCGGGTCCCCTCGGTCCGGGTCGCCGCCCCGGCCGCTGTCACCCCGATCATCCGGGCCCGCCGACGATCACAGGCCATCAGCGCCGGGTATCTCGAATCCGCTTCCGTGCGGGCGAATCCTCCCTCGGGGAACCAAGGGAACTTGCCTTCATGAGGTACCCGGAATCCACGCGTGCACCACTGATCCGTCAGAAAGCGAATCACTCGTGTGGCCGCGGCGCCCGGAGCGCGATGCGAATCGCTGGCTGGTTACCGGGCAAAGCCGCCCGGAGCTGGTGCGAGGTAGGCGGCGATGCTCGGGGATACGGCGTCGAGGCGAGCGGGGGCGATCTGGTAGAGCACGTAGTACCCCTGGCGGCGGGTGGTGAGGATGCCCGCCTCCGACATGATCCGCAGATGCTTCGACAGCGCCGACTCCGATACCTGCACGAGCAGCGCCAGCTCCTGGGTACTCCGGGGGCGGTCCGCGATGAAGCGCAGCGCCCTGAGCCGGGTGTCGTCCCCCAGCGCCCGGAGCACCCGGAGAAGCTCCCGCGGCGGGATGGCCGGGCGGGCCTCTTCGGTCATGAACGGAGCGGGATAGACGATGGATGGCAGCGCCTCGTCCAATTCCACCCCGAGGTGAGGCCATATGTAGGCGCTCGGCATGAGCACGAGCTGGCCTCCGTCAGCCAGGCTGACGTCGGAGTCCGGTTTCTTGTTGATCCACAGACAGCGCCCGGCCTGATCGGCCTGCACTCGCGGGGTGATCTGGGACAGGAATTTGTATGGTCCCGCGGAAGCGAGTTCCCGGCCCGCCGCCGTCACGGTGTCCGCGAGCTGAGGTTCGAGGCGCTCCCACTCCCGTCTGAAGGCACGCTGCCAGTACTCGCCGAGGACCTCAGTGAGCTGCTGGAGCACCGCGGCCGGGTCCTCCAGCGCCAGCCGCGCCAGATGGTCTGCGCCGGGCCCGGCGGCGGCGGCTCGCTCGAGAACCAGATCCCGGACCCCGGGTTCGTCCAGCATCTCGGGGCTACGCGGGAATTCGAGAGCGAAGGGGCGGAGAAGCTCCATCCGCAATTGGCTTTCCCCAAGCGCCCGCAAGGAGTCGAGCTCGCCTTCGAACGATGAGTACTGGCCCGCGGGAGAAGCGAGGCTTGGCACGTAGCCGTCATAGGCCCACGCGAACTCACCGATCTGGCGCCTGAGCTCACGCGGGAGCTGCCTCGTTGAGCGCACCCACTCGTGTTGCAGCGGATGGTGCTTGGGTTGGGTGATCACGTGCAAACTGAAGATCGTCTCGATGACGGGGGAATACACGATGGCGATCCAGCTCGTGACGCTCGCAGGCAGGCGCAGCCGGATCACTCAATGCCCTTTCTGCCGGATCAGACCGGATTTCTCCGTGCCGTCCCCGTTCCACCGAAGACGCCAGACTCGAGAAGGCTCGGGAGGACGTCGAGGCTTGCGTTTCCCGGGCCGCCGCGTGCCGGTCCTGCCCGAAGCGTTGATTCGCTTTCTGCCGTATCAGTTGTCGCTCGCTCTGGGAGCCAGGGTATCCCCCAGAGAAGGGGATACCCGCCGCCCAAGTCGTCGAGCGATCAGCAGCCGGCGGCCCGCAACCCGCGCTTCCCGCAGCGAGCCTTGCTGGGTAGCACCGGAGCGCGCCGACTAGGGGTGTACTGACTCGCGGGTGTTCGGCAAGAGGAGGAAGAATGACCCAGACACTGGCCATCATCCTGAAGTTCCGCGAGGACCATGCCGGACAGTTCGAGGAGATGTTCCGCGCGGAGATCCTTCCGCTGTGGGAGGAGTTCCTCGCGCACGGCAAGTTCATTGAAGCATCCCTCACGCCCATCGAAGGTGGCATCCCCGCCCCGGACGGACAGCGACACTACATCCTGCACGTCGAAGTGCCCGGGATGACCGAGCACGAGGAGTTCGACGAACATCCCAGGTTCCTGGAATTCCTCCCTCGAGCGAAGGCGCTGCAGCCGGAAGAGCCGCTCGTCTGGTTCGGCACGACGCTGTTGAAGGTGGGCGGCTGACGGCTCGCCGCCGACGGGGGCGGACGAGCACCTCTCGGCTGTAGTCAAACTGCCCTGGATCGTGTGTAGGCACCGAATAGACCCGGTGCATCCCTGACCCTGGCCCGCCTGGTGAGCTGCTGGACCGGTGCGAGCCGGCTGCCGTGGCCGCGTGATCGGGTGAGTTGTGGCGAGCCCGGCTTGCCACCGCTTACTTCGAAGCGGCCGCTAGCGCGTCCAGGCCGGTCTTGGCCGCGGCGCAGGCGGTGGCGCCAGGCATGCCGTGGCGGGGCACCCGGAGGAGATCAGGACCAGGCACCTCGCGTCGGACCGGGCCAGGTACGGCAGGCTTGCCTGCACCGTGGCTGCGGTTCCCTCGAGGTTCGCTCGAATCGCTCGTTCCCAGGTCTCCGGGTCAGTCTTCGCCAGGGGCCAGCGGCGTCCGTCGGCCACTGAATGACGTTGGCGACGACGGCGTAGAGGCGGCGGGCTTCCCCTCGGCGAGCTCGACAGCGGATTTGGCCCGGACGCGGGCGCTGCGGCGCGGCCATGCTGCGGCTGCCTCCGGTCACGCGCACACCACGCCGTTCAAGCGCCATGTCCATATGCGCCTGCCCTGCCTGATGAGCAATTCGTTTCGGGCTGGCCCACCGGGCGCGCTCACTTGAGCCACCCGCCCGGTGCCAGGGCTCGGGCAAGCTGGCGGATCAGCTGGGGATCATGGTCCTGGTGGAGGATGAACGTGACGGCGCCCGCGCCCCGCTCGCCCAACTTCGACACGGTCTCTTCGGCGCGGTCAAGGCCGGCCTCTCTCAGCGCGACCGGTACGGCCTTCTCCAGGTGATCGCACCCAACTTCGCTGCATACCTCGTCGAGGCGTCCTGCGAGCTCAGCGAACCGCTCGGGTTCGGCTGGGGCATGCCACGAAAAGGGCGGGCGGCTCGATCCCCGTCGGCCCGAGCGAGGCACCGGAGAGGCCCAGGGCAGGATCGTCGACGACCTCGCCTCGCCAGAGTGCGGGCAGGACCCGGCAGCACCCGGCGAGCCTTTCCATGCGCTCTTGATGAGGGGGGAAGCCGATCCCCGCGGCTGCGTGGTCGAATCGGGCCAGGTGATGCGAACCCGCTCCCAGCCCCACCTGGAGCCTGCCTCGGCTTGCCGCCTGGGCCACGGCCAGCTGGCCCGCCAGGAGGAAGGGGTTGCGCAACGAGGCGTTGAGCACCTGCACCTGCAGGCCGATGGAGGTGGTGGCTCCGGGCCCCGATCACCGGCACGGGGCGGGCGGTGGCCAGGAAGACGACGCCCAGCTTCGCGATCATCCATACCTGGCCGCATCATTCGCTCCCGGATGGCCCGTTCTGGGTCCCGCCCGGTCCTTCGTCGACGGCGCTGGCGTCGATGAAAGACCCAAGCTGGGCGACGACGAATTGAGGATTCTCCTCCGCAACAAAGTGGCCGGAGTCCGGGACGAGTTCAGCACTGATCGGTCCGCTGGCCATGGGTTGGACGGTGGCTATCAATTGCGCTTTCTCGGCGGCCGGATCGCTCCCGCGGACCGCGCTCATCAGCAGAATCGGCAGCGTGAGCTTGTTCGCGGTGACGGAGGAATTCTCGGATGCGTCGGCCGGCAATTCCCGGTAGAGCTGGAAGCCCCCATGGAGCACGCTCGGGATGCAGTACGTGCGAACGTACTCCGTCACCGCGGTGGCATCGATACGATTCGGAGAGCCAGCGAGATTGTCGTAGAACCAGCTGAGGTAGGTCAGCTGGCGTCCCTGGACCATCTCCTCGGGCAGCTGTGCGACGTCATGGAAACCGAACCACCAGAGTTGTGCACGCAGTTGCTGCTCGTCGGTACCGGGTCCGGGGAGAGGGAACTCCATCATGGTGAGGGTGGAGGCTGCGTCTCGGAAGAACGCGGCGTAGGCAAACGCCACTCCGGCACCGAAGTCGTGGCCCACGAGGTGGACGTGCCGGAAGCCGAGATGGTCGACGACAAGCCTGTGGACAAACGTAGCCAGCGTCTTCGCATCATAGGCGGGGGGTGATCCTCGAGAGTCGCCGAGTCCCGGCAGGTCAACAGCGGCGACGGTGTAGTCACGAGCCAGGTCCGGCATGACGTCTCTCCACTCGTACCAGTCCTCTGGCCAGCCGTGCAGGAGGACGATGACCTGTTTCCCGCTGCCGCCGAGCACGTAGTGCATCTGTACCCCGTCGATCGTTGCCATGTGACCGGTGAATCCGGGGGGAGGCGAGGCTGGTGGTGCGTGCGCTGGGCCCCTGCATTCATCGGTGCTGGAAGCCGCGAGTGCGCCCGCCGCGGACGCCGGCGAGGTTCGAGCCGATCCCGGCAGGCCGAACACGGCGGCCACTACCAGGGACCCGGCAAGAAACAAAGGCACCCTGCAAGCAGCCGTCCTACCGCTGGGGCGGATCACGGGTGAACCTCCTTTCTGAAGCGCCCTGAGTCCACGCCTCTGAGCACGAGACGAGCACTCTTGCCTGGGTGGAATCGACGAGGAACGCCGCCGGCTAGGCCAAGATGAAGTCGAATTTCCCGTCCATCGTGATGAATTCAAGGCAGTCCTCCTCATCAGTGGCTGCGCTCACGTGGTTCATCCCTGACGGCATGATCAGGAAATCCCCGGTGGTCACCCGCTGCGCGGTTTCCCGGGACCCGCCCTCCGTCCAGTGCACCGATGTGCCCCGAAGGACGACGACCCGCTCATCGTTCGAGTGACGATGCCTGGGTGACTCGAAGCCGGCGGGGACGTTGAGCAGAGCCCCGAACGGGCCGGTCATCGGGTCCCCCCAGAGCGATGCCATCTGAACCCCGCCGGGGTTGTCCGGGTCGAGTGGGTGCCAGCGCTGACGGCCCAGGGTCACGGTCAGGGCTTCTGCGGGGGTTGTTCCGTCAATCGTCATGATCTTCGCTCCTTGATCTGAGGCCTTGAGCGTCAGCGGGCGCGGGCCGCTCCCACGGGTTGCCGGGAGAAGCGGTCCGATCTCCCTCCCGGATCACGTGCGCCACGGCGTTGATCAGGGCCACGTGCGTGAAGCCTGCGGGAAGTTCCCAAGGCGCCGGCTCGTGTCCGGTCGAGTTCCTCCGCGTGCAGGCCGAGTGGGCTGGCCAGGGAGAGCAGGCGTTCGCAGAGCCGGCAGGCCCGCTCTCCCTCCCGATCTCGGCCAGGGCCGAGACCAGCCAGAACGAGGCGATGGCGAACGTCCCCTCCGCACCAGACAGTTCCTCCTCGAGGTCCTCGACCCGGTACCGAAGGACCAGCCCGTCTTGGGTCAACTCGTCGGCGATGGCAAGGACCGTGGCCCGGATCCTGGGATCG
>WNGM01006625.1_pt1 | contig 10039 bp, 10 predicted proteins | sample 5400571 | NCBI WGS metagenome assembly WNGM01 (sample SAMN13153378, study PRJNA577476) | soil metagenome | isolation source: 100 cm soil or saprolite under Garry oak tree replicate 2 | place: USA:California | collected 2016-06-15 | reverse complement strand
CCGACTTCCGCGGCGAGTCGGCCGTCACCACGTGGCTGCACCGGATCGTGGTGAACGCGTCCCTGGACCGGCTGCGCCGCCGCGCCGCCCGGCCCACCCTGTCCACGGGGGACGAGCAGGCGCTCGAGGCGCTGGTGCCGCAGGACAGCGACCCCGCGCGCAGAACGGACACCCGGCTGGACGTGGACGCCGCGCTGCGACTGCTGCCGCCGCAGCAGCGCGCCGCGCTCGTCGTGGTCGACATGCTCGGCTTCGGCGTGGCCGACGCCGCCGTCATCCTCGGCACCTCGCCGGGTACGGTGAAGAGCCGCTGCGCCCGGGCCCGCGCCCGCCTGCTGCCCTACGTAGCGCACCTGCAAGGGAACCGATCCGCAAGCGAGAGCGTCCAACCCGCGCAAGGAGGAGACTCTTGAGCGAGCTGGAGGGGGCGCCCCGCAAGCGAGCGGGCGGCCCTAGGGGGTCAATGACGCACCTGGATGCGGACGTCCTGGCCGAGTTCCAGGCGGGGCTCATCACCGGCCGGCGCGGTGCCAGGATGACCGCGCACCTGGCCGGCTGCGAGCGCTGCACCGCCCTGGGCGAGCAGCTGGCCGGGGTCTCCGCGCTGCTCGCGTCCGTCCCGGTGCCGGCCATGCCGGACAGCGTGGCCCGGCGGCTCGACACCGTGCTCGCCGCCGAGGTGGCGAGCAAGGATCATCCCGAACGGGTGGGCGTCGACCGCCCGGGTGAAGCCTCGGCACGTCACCGGCGAGCGCCTCGCCCCGGGTTCCGGCTGCTGGCGCTGCGCGTGCTCGCCCCCGTCGCCGTCGTCCTGCTGGCCGCCGGGGGCTACGGCCTGAGCCGCCTCGTCGGGCCGGGCGGCCAGGCGACCGCCTCCTCGGCGGGCAGCGCCGACGCGAAGGCGGCGGCACCGCCCAGCGCACGCGCCGCCAATGGCCGCGCCCACTCGGGCCAGTCGTCACCGCTGGAGGGGGCCAAGCCGCGGCAGCGGCGGATGACCCCGGCCAACTTCGTCCTGGTGGCCAGCACCACCGACTTCTCCGCCGTCCCGGCCACCGGCGCCAGCCTGGTCCTGGTGGAGAGCGCCCGCTTCGACGGGCGGCCCGCCACCCTCGTCGTCACCCGCGCCAGCCAGGGCGAGACGGCCTGGATAGCGGGCCCTAACTGCTCGGCGACCAGCCGTGACATCCTCATCTCGACATCCGTGCCGACGGGAACATCCGAGCCCTAGTATCGGTTCACTGGAAAGCCAGTCAGATGAGGGGTTGATAACGGTTGGCTGAGGTGACCGAAGTCCGGAACGTAATCGTCATCGGGTCCGGCCCGTCCGGTTACACGGCGGCACTTTACGCGGCTCGCGCCGAGCTGAAGCCCTTGGTTTTCGAGGGCTCGGTGACCGCGGGCGGTGCGCTCATGCAGACCACGGACGTGGAGAACTTCCCCGGGTTCCCGGACGCCATCACGGGTCCCGAGCTGATGGACTCGATGCGCAAGCAGGCGGAGCGATTCGGCGCGGAGCTGCTGTCGGACGACGTCACGGCGGTCGACCTGGCCGCGGATCCCAAGGTGGTCAAGACCGACAGCGAGACGTACCTCGCCAAGACGGTCATCATCGCCACCGGCTCCCGGTACAAGGAGCTCGGCGTCCCGGGCGAGAAGAAGCTCGGCGGCCACGGCGTCTCCTGGTGTGCCACCTGCGACGGGTTCTTCTTCCGGGGCCACGACATCGCGGTCATCGGCGGCGGCGACTCGGCCATGGAAGAGGCCATGTTCCTCACCAGGTTCGGCAAGTCGGTGACGGTGGTCCACCGGCGGGACACGCTCCGCGCCTCGAAGATCATGCAGGAACGGGCGTTCGCCAACCCCAAGATCAACTTCCTGTGGGACAGCGAGGTGGCGGAGGTCCTCGGCCCGGATAAGGTCACCGGCCTGCGGATCAGGAGCACCAAGGACGGCACGGAACAGGTACTCCCGGTGACCGGCGTCTTCGTCGCCATCGGCCACGATCCGCGCTCGGATCTGTTCGCCGGGCAGCTCGCCACCGATCCCGACGGCTACCTGCTGGTCGACCAGCCGTCTACGCGCACCGCCATCGAGGGCGTCTTCGCGGCCGGCGACGTCGTCGACCGCATCTACCGGCAGGCGGTCACCGCGGCCGGCACCGGCTGCGCGGCGGCCCTAGACGCGGAACGCTGGCTGGCCAGCAAGGAAACCTGACAGCACCAGCCGAGCAGGAATTACTCATCGCAAGTTCAAAGGGGTGTGATGGCAGTGGGCGCGACCAAGGTCGTGACGGACGAGACCTTCGAGGTGGAGGTCCTGAAGAACGACAAACCGGTCATCGTGGATTACTGGGCCGAATGGTGCGGCCCGTGCCGCATGGTTGCCCCGGTGCTCGAGGAGATCGCCACCGAGTACGCAGACAAGATCGATGTCGTGAAGCTCAACATCGACGAGAACCCCGGCGTGTCGCAGCGCTACGGCATCATGGCCATTCCGACCATGAACGTGTTCTCCGGCGGGCAGGTCGTCAAGCAGATCGTCGGGGCCAAGCCGAAGTCGGCTCTCCTGCGTGAGCTGGCCGAATATATCTGATCCGGTTCACCCGGGCGGATAAGGAAAAGACCCCTCAGGGTAACGCGAGCGCCCCGTTATACGGGCCGCCCCTTACACCGGCCGTAGGGCGCCCTGGGGGGTCGACGGCGTCATGGACCCGAGCAGCCGCTCGAGCGCCACCTCGACGTCCTCCCGCCAGGTGAGCACGGTCCTGAGCTCCATCCGGAGCCGCGGGTAGTGGTGGTGCGGGCGGACCGTCTTGAAGCCCACCGCCAGCAGGTAGTCCACCGGGAGCATGCAGGCCGGGGACTCCCAGCGCCGGTCGCCGAAGGCCTCGATGGCCCGCACGCCGCGCCGGGTGAGGTCCTTGGCCATCGCCTGGACGAGCATCCGGCCGATGCCGCCGCCCGCGAACTCGCTCAGCAGGTGGGCGGTCATGAACAGCACCGCGTCGGCGCTCACCGGGCTGGTCGGAAAGGCGATCGAGCGGGGCACGTACTGTGGCGGCGCGAAGAGCATGTATCCGGCCGGTACGCCGTCGACATAAGCGATCTTGCCGCAGCTGCCCCACTCGAGCAGCACGGAAGAAACCCAGGACTCCTTCTCGAGTTCCGGGTCGCCGCTTTCCTCGGCTCGCGCCCGGCTGACCGGGCCAAGTTCCCAGAAAACGCATTTGCGGCACTTCGGCGGCAAGTCGCCGAGATTATCCAGCGTGATGTTGACGATACGACGTGACATCCTGTTCCCCGGCAGAATCCACAAGCGTTCCCGGGAGATACCCCTTATCCTGGCATGATACTCGGGGAGGAGAGGACGGACCGTCCCCCCGGGCAAACAGAGCCGACGACTTCAGGAGAGGCCGTGACCCCCGAACAGCAGCCGATTTCACAGCCACAACGAATTGACCGCTATGTCGGCCAGTACGCCGAACGCGCGGTCGACATGGTGGCTTCGGAAATCAGGGCCCTGTTCGCCGTCGCCGCCAGGCCTGAGATCGTATCACTGGCCGGCGGCTCGCCCTACGTGGCGGCGCTTCCGCTCGACGTCGTCGGCGAGATGATCGGCCAGCTCATCGCCACCCAGGGCGCGACCGCGCTGCAGTACTGCACGGCCCAGGGCGACGCGGGACTGCGGGAACGGATCTGCGACGTCATGGCGCTCGAGCAGATCCGCGCCCACCCCGACGAGGTCGTGGTCACCGTCGGCTCGCAGCAGGCCCTTGACCTGCTGACCAGGATCTTCGTCGACCCCGGGGACGTGGTGCTCGTCGAGGCGCCCTCCTACGTAGGCGCGCTGGGCGCCTTCGCGGCGTACCAGGCCGACGTGGTGCACGTGGCGATGGACGACGACGGGCTGATCCCCGAGGCCCTCGAGGAGGCCATCCGGCGCGCCGCCGCCGCGGGGCGCCGGGCCAAGTTCCTCTACACCGTGCCGAACTTCCACAACCCGGCCGGGGTCACCCTCGCCGCCGGGCGGCGGCACCGCATCTTGGACATCTGCCACCGGGCGGGCCTGCTGGTCGTCGAGGACAACCCGTATGGCCTGCTCGGTTTCGACGGCGAGCCGATGCGCGCGCTGCGGGCCGACGACGCGGAGGGCGTGGTGTACCTCGGCACGTTCTCCAAGACCTTCGCCGCGGGGGTGCGGGTGGGCTGGGCGGTCGCGCCGACGGCCATCAGGGAGAAGCTGATCCTGGCCGCCGAGTCGGCCGTTCTCTGCCACTCCAGCTTCTCGCAGCTGACCGTGCGCGAGTACCTGAACACCCAGCCCTGGCACGAGCAGATCAAGGACTTCCGCGAGCTTTACCGGGAGCGCCGGGACGCGACGCTGAGCGCGCTGTCCCGGATGATGCCGCCGGAATGCCACTGGACCCGGCCGGCCGGCGGATTCTTCGTCTGGCTCCGGCTGCCGGACGGGGTCAACGCCAAGGTGATGCTGCCGCGGGCGATCTCGTCCAGGGTCGCCTATGTGCCGGGCACGGGTTTCTACGCCGACGGCTCCGGCGGTCAGTACGCCAGGCTCTGCTACTCCCTCCCCGACCCGGACCGGATCGGCGAGGGCGTCCGCAGGCTCGCCTCGGTGATCGAGACCGAGGTTCAGTTGCGGGATGACTTCGGACCGGCCCCAGTTTCCTAGTTAAGGCGAGATTTCAAAATCATGAGCGATCTCGAGCGTATCGTCGTGCTGGCCGGCGGCCTGTCCCCTGAGCGGGAAGTGTCGCTGCGGTCTGGGGACCGGGTCCGCGACGCCCTGGCCGAGGCGGGCATCCACGCGATCGTCGCGGACGCCGACTCGGCCCTGCTCTCCCTGCTGCGCGCCGACCCGCCCAGCGCCGTGTTCCCGGCCATCCACGGTGTCTGCGGCGAGGACGGCGCGATCAGGGAGGTGCTGGGGCTGCTCGGCGTGCCGTACGTCGGCTCGGTGGCCAGCGCCTGCCAGATGGCCTTCGACAAGCCGGTAGCCAAGGCGCTGACCGCCGCCGCGGGACTGGTCACGCCGCCGTCCGTGACACTGCCACGGGAAACCTTCCACGACCTCGGCGCCGCCGCGGTCATCGACCTCATCGTGGCCAAGCTCGGGCTGCCGCTGTACGTGAAACCCTCCCGCGGCGGTTCGGCCTTGGGCGCCGGGCCGGTCCGCACCGCGGCGGAACTGCCGGCCGCGGTGCTGAGCTGCTTCGCTTACGGCGACATCGCGCTGATCGAGCGGTTCATCGCCGGCACCGAGGTGGCGGTCGGCGTGATCGACCTCGGCCAGGGCCCGCAGGCGCTGCCCGCGGTGGAGATCGTCCCCGGTGAAGGTGAGTACGACTACGCGGCCAGGTACACCGCGGGCAAGACCGAGTTCTACGTGCCGGCCAGGCTGCCCGCGACGGTCGCGGACGAGGTCGCGAGGATCGCGATCGCCGCGCATACGGTGCTAGGCCTGCGGGACCTGTCCAGGACCGACCTCATCGTGGACGACACCGGCGCGCCCTGGTTCCTCGAGGTGAACGTCTCCCCGGGCATGACCGAGACGAGCACGCTGCCGCTGGCGCTGGAGGCATCGGGTCACTCGTTCGGCAGCACCTGCGTCCGACTGCTCGAGCAGGCGGCCGCCCGCGGCGCCTGAGGGCTATCGTCCTAGGCTCGTGGGCATGACAATTCGCAAGAGCTTCGGCAGCGACAACCATGCGGGCGTCCATCCCGCGGTCCTTCGCGCCATCGTGGACGCGAATGCGGGCGACGCGATCGCTTACGGCGCCGACGCGTGGACCGAGCAGGTAACCGCCGGGCTGCGGGAGATCTTCGGCGCCGACGACGCCTTCCTGGTGCTGAACGGCAGCGGCGCCAACGTCCTGGGCCTGAGCCTGCTGCTGCGCCGGCACGAGGCCGTCATCTGCGCCGAGTCCGCGCACATCAACACCGACGAGTGCGGTTCGTCCGAGCGGCTGATCGGCACCAAGCTCCTCCTGGTGCCGACGGCGGACGGCAAGATCACCCCGGAGCTCATCGCCGAGAAGCTGTCCGGACGAGGCGACGACCACCGGTCCCAGCCCGGCGTGGTCGCCCTGACCCAGTCGACCGAACTCGGTACCTGCTACACGCTCGCCGAACTGCGGAAGATCACCGACTTCTGCCACGCCAGCGACCTCCGCCTGTACCTGGACGGGGCCCGGCTGGCCAACGCGGCCGCATCGCTGGACTGCTCGCTGGCGGAACTGGCCGAGTGCGCGGACGCGCTCAGTTTCGGTGCCACCAAGAACGGCGCGATGGGCGCGGAAGCCCTGGTCGTGATGCGGTCCGGCCTGGCCGTCGACGCGCCGTACCTGCGCAAGCAGCAGACCCAGCTCACCTCCAAGATGCGCTTCGTGGCCGCCCAGTTCGGCGCGCTCCTGCAGGACGATCTCTGGCGGGCCAACGCGGCGCACGCCAACGCCATGGCCCGCCGCCTCGCCGAAGGTGTGGTCGCCGTGGACGGCGTGGACATCGTCCACCCCGTCCAGGCCAACGCCGTCTTCGCCCGGCTCCAGCCGCGGCACATCGCCGCCCTGCAGCGCGACTGGACCTTCCACATCTGGGACGGGCCGGGGTCGGTAGTCCGCTGGATGACCGCCTTCGACACCACCGAAGCCGACGTGTCCACCTTCCTCGCTGACATCCGATCGACCGCCTTGCCATAGCCGCGCGGTCCCGGCATCGTGCTTTGCCGCCTGGCTACCCGGGCATCACGGAGACGCCCTGCCATCATGCCGGAACCAAATGTTTCCCGTGTAACATGACGGTGAAACAACAGGGAGCCTGCCATGCCAACACAGTTCGAGTTCGGATTCCTCGTCGGCCTCCTGGTCGGAGAGGGTCACTTCGGCGGCGATGGACGCCAACCGCAGGTGACTCTCCGCATGCACGTCCGGCACGAGGCGATGTTTCGATGGCTGGAACAGACGTTCCCCGGAGGCCGCCTCTACGGCCCGTATAACCACGGCGGGCGGCATTACCTCCAGTGGATGGCGCGCGGCCCGTTCCTGCGGGATGAGCTCGTGCCGGTGCTCGATCGACTTCTCTCGCCTAGCCTGGACCGTCATAGCTTCGACCGCTACGAGCTCATGAAGGCCCGCTACCCGCAACTGGCGAGCGGTCTCGCGGCGCACGGCGAGCTAGTATCCGCGCCCTCTGCTCGCCCGCGTCGGCCCGCGTCGCGTCCAGCCGTACGGCGCACCGCTGCGAATCCAGCACCCGCGGATCGGCCAACCACATCGACTGCCCGCGCCGACGATCACCATGACTCCGCGCGAACCGCCCCAACCGCCGAGGCCAGCGACTACCGCGGCACGGATTCCGCAAGACCGGCAGCCGATCCCGCCACCTTCGATGAGCTGTTTGCCCGGCTCCGCGAGACCTGGCCTTCCTGAACTATCCCGGTCCCTGGCCACCGCTCTGGCCCGCAGAGGCCGGGCCCCGTAGGTCGGCATCGGCCGTGCCGAACATGCCGTCGGCGAATGGGCGCCGAGCGATGCTGCTACTCCGAAGGCTCCGGCCCTGATAGGTCGGGACTCATCGCCTTCACGATCCGCTCCAGGTCATCGATCGTCGCGAACTCGACAACGATTTTGCCTTTTCGCTGCCCTATTTCCACTTTGACCCGCGTCTCGAACAGGTCGGAGAGGCGGTCGGCTAGGTGGCGGAGGCCAGGAGCGGTCGGCGGCTTGGCTGCGGTGCGCGCCGAACGGCGCGGCGGCGACTCGTCAAGGCCGACCGCGACGATCTCCTCGACGGCGCGGACCGATAGGCTCTCGGCCACGATCCGGCTCGCCAGGCGGTCCTGCGCTTCAGGATTGTCTAGGCTGAGCAGGGCCCGGGCGTGCCCCGCGCTGAGCACGCCTGCCGCCACGCGTTTCTGAACGGCCGGCGGCAGGTTCAGCAGCCGGAGGGTATTGCTGATGTGCGGGCGAGATCGGCCTATCTTGCGCGCGAGTTCCTCATGGGTGGCGCCGAAATCGTCAAGGAGCTGCTGATAGGCTGCGGCCTCCTCCAGAGGATCGAGTTGCTGACGGTGCAGGTTCTCGATCAGGGCGTCCCTGAGCAGGTCGTCGTCTTGCGTCTGCTTGACGATGGCGCCGATCTCGGTCAGCCCAGCACGCTGAGCGGCACGCCATCTCCGTTCGCCCATGATGAGCTCGTACCGGCCGGGCCCAGCCGCGCGAACCACCACCGGCTGCAGGAGGCCGACCTGCCGGATGGATTCCGCGAGCTCGTCGAGTGTCTCCTCATCGAACGCCCGCCTCGGCTGCCGGGGGTTCGGCGTGATGGCAGAGACCGCGATCTCTTTGTAGTGAACTCCGAAGACCTCGACGGGGTCACCCGGGGAAGCCGACGGCGCCTCACTTGCCGCCGCATGCAGAGCCGGGTCTGTACCGCGTGCGGCATTACCGTCAGCTAGCAGCGGAGATTCCGGGATAAGCGCACCGAGTCCCCGTCCCAGACCTCGTCTTTGCTGAGCCACTGCGCCTCCCGATTTCACCGCACCGGTCTAGCTGTGCTGACGAGCGCCCGCCGGCTGCATGGCCAGTTCGCGCGCCGCTTCCGTATACGCGACAGCGCCGCTCGACGCGGGGTCGTAGGTGATGACCGACTGCCCCCTGCTCGGCGCCTCCGACACCCGGACGCTTCTCGGGATGATGGTGCTCAGCACCGAGGTGCCGAAATGCGCGCGCACGTCCTCGGCCACGTCCGAGGCGAGGCGGGTCCGGCCGTCGTACATGGTCAGCAGCACGGTAGAGACGTGCAGTCCCGGATTGAAGTTGACCCGGACCAGCTCCGCGGTGTTCAGCAGCTGCTGGACGCCCTCGAGCGCGTAGTACTCGCACTGGATCGGGAGTAGAACCTCCTCCGCAGCTACCAGTGCGTTCAGCGTCAGCAGACCCAGCGACGGGGGACAGTCGACCAGCACGTAGTCAAGGTTCGACATGTCAAATGCGCGTAGCGCCCGGGCCAGCCGCAGCTCCCTGGCCACTACCGGGACCAGTTCGATCTCCGCCCCGGCGAGGTCGATGGTGGCAGGCGCACAGTAGAGGCCAGGCATCTCCCCGGCCGGCCGGACGACCTCGGCCAGCGGACGGTCGTCGATCAGCACGTCGTAGACCGAGGGAACGCCTGAGTGGTGCGGCACATCGAGCGCCGTCGACGCGTTCCCTTGCGGGTCCAGGTCCACCACCAGGACACGCGAGCCGTGTTGCGCCAAGCTGGCGGCCAGATTCACTGCCGTGGTTGTCTTGCCGACCCCGCCCTTCTGGTTCGCGATCGTCATGATCCGGCAGCGCGGCGGCCGCGGCCACGCCTGACGGTCGCCCTTGCCTCGCACGCCGACCGCGGCTTCCGCGGCCCGCGCTATCGGAGTGTCCGCCGGGTCCGGTGGAATCTCCGGAACGACCACCGGCATGGTTCCCCGTGTCAGCGCCGAGTCCGGGCCGTGGGCTTCATCCCCATGGGCCATACGAGCCCCGGGAATCTCGATGCCGCCGACTGCAGAACTGCCCTCGTCCACCTGAACGCCTCTCGATTCGCGGCTCGAACCACCCGGCCAGCCCAGACCCCCGATCCTGGCCACCGAGCCGGCCTGCGTAACGCCATCCGGCCGCTTCACTAGCGATCCTTCCGGCCAGCCCAGACCCTTCGCGCTCAACCGCACCGTGCTGGAGAACTCGGCACCATGCCGGTAATAGCTGAGCCCCACCTATGCCCTGCCTTATTTAGCGAAGAACCGAACGACGGTAGTCGCAGGATCGACCTTACCTTGCCCCGCCCGCACAACCTCGGCGCCGCGAGCACCAATTCGCCGCAGGACCGGGCGAGCCTTCTTCAGTTCGTCCGCGGCCGTTCGCCCCTTGATCGCGAGCACCATCCCGCCCGGTCGCACCACGCCAATGGCCAGTTCCGCCAGCCTGTCCAGCGGTGCCACCGCCCGGGCGGTGGCCACGTCCGCGCGCAGGACCGTCTCCTCGGCC
>WNGM01005767.1_pt1 | contig 10039 bp, 5 predicted proteins | sample 5400571 | NCBI WGS metagenome assembly WNGM01 (sample SAMN13153378, study PRJNA577476) | soil metagenome | isolation source: 100 cm soil or saprolite under Garry oak tree replicate 2 | place: USA:California | collected 2016-06-15 | reverse complement strand
GGTCTCGGGAGTGACATCGAGCACGAGGCCACGCCGCAGGCCCGTGAGCCCGGTGAGGGTCCCGGACTGGGCCAGGAACGAGGCGCTCCCCCGGCGGGCCGGCGCCCACGTGTCCAGGTAGCCCGAGTGCTGCACCTGCCGGAGGATGCTGAGACCCCAGATCTGCTCGTTTCGGGGCTGGTAGCGAATGCTCTTGAACGGGATGCGGATCTCCACCTCGTAGCCGTAGTCGGTGACCCGGCCCTTCGATTCGTAGACGAAATCCGCGCTGAGATCCACGGTGTCCCGCACGGCGCCGAGGTTGCCCGTCAGCCCGGCGATGCGACTCTGCATGCCCTCGCTCAGCGTGCCGTCCGCCTGCACGCCGCGATGGTCGTTGAAGGTGTCGATCAGGATTTGCACGTTGTCGTCGGTCGCGATCTTGTCGCGGTCGGCGAGCGACGCGTGCACCGCGCCGTGCGTCTCGAACGCCCGCACGCCGAAGTAGATGGCCGTCGCCGAGTACCACACCAGCACCTGCGTCGAGTCCTCGGCAGGACGTCCGTCCGCCGGGGCGTACTGCGAGAAGCCGGTCAGGACGGCCGCGCCGTTCCACACCGGCTCGTCCAGTGCGCCGTCGACGGCGATCAGCGCCTCGAAATGGGGGACCCGCACCTCGACCGCCCCTGCGATCCCGGAGTAGATCGCGGGCTCGGTCGGGCCCTGCAGCACGATCGCGAGGAGCGCAAGCAGAGGGCGTCGCCTCGCCCGTTACTGCGACGCCGTATCGGCGCCCGACGCGCCCGGCAGGAAACGGTCCAAGCGTCGCATATGCCGGCCGGCGCGGAGCGTGTCAAGCGGGGCGGGGCTGCTGCCCGACCTGTGAGGCGCGCGCTCATCGGCGGCGGCGGGACGATCTTTGCAATGGACGCGTGGCATCAGTGACCCGCACGCCTGTGAGGAGGGTCACGGAGCCCTTGGCAACACGTCAAGTGCGGCGACTGTCATTCTGCACAAAACTGCACACGCGAACCGTTCCCGCGTCGGCGCTGTAATAAGCAACATGTCGGATGTCGGGTGTCGCGTCGCGTTCTACTCTCACGACACGATGGGGCTCGGGCACATGCGCCGGAACCTGCTGCTCGCGCAGGTGCTCCAGCGCTCGCAGGTGCGGGCCGTCGTGTTGCTGATCGCGGGCGCGCGGGAGGCGGGCCTGGTCACGGCCGCCACCGGCGTGGACTGCGTGGCCCTGCCCTCGCTGCACAAGGACGAGCTCGGGCAATATCATCCCCGCCACATGGCGATTTCCCTGGCGGAGCTCCTGGCGCTGCGGGCGAAGATCGCGCTCGCTGCGCTCGAGGCTTTCGCCCCCGACGTCCTGATCGTGGATAACGTGCCGCGTGGAGCCGGGCGCGAGCTGGACTCGGTGCTGGAGTCGGTCCGAGCCAGAGGACGCACGCGTCTCGTGCTCGGGCTTCGGGACGTGCTCGACGATCCCGCCACGCTCCGCGACGAGTGGGCCCGCGCGCAGAATGAGGACGCGATCCGCCGCTATTATCACGCCGTTTGGGTCTATGGCGACCCCGCCGTCTACGATCCCGTGCGCGAGTACGGGTTCGCGCCAGATGTGGCGGCGAAGGTACGCTACACCGGCTACTTCGATGCGCGGGCGCGGCTTCCATTCGGAGGGGCCCACGGCGACGCCTCAATTCGGCCGCCGCAGCTGGCGCGCGGTGCGCTCACGCTTTGCCTGGTGGGGGGCGGGCAGGACGGCGCCCGGCTCGCGGAGACCTTCCTGCAAGCGGAGCTCCCGCCGGACGCGAGCGGCCTGGTGGTGACGGGTCCATCCCTGCCCGCCGACATGTGGCAGCGCTTGACTGGCCACGCCGCCGGACGCCCGCACCGGCGAGTGGTGCCGTTCCTGCTCGAGCCTACCCGGCTCCTGCAACGCGCGACTCACGTCGTGACCATGGGCGGCTACAACACCGTCTGCGAAGTTCTTTCGTTCGCCAAGCCGGCCCTGATCGTGCCCCGCGTCGAACCGCGGCAGGAGCAGCTCATCCGCGCGGAGCGCTTCCGCGCGCTGGGGCTGGTGGATCTGCTCCATCCCCGAGACTTGAGTCCCGCGACCTTGACGGCCTGGCTCGCCGCCGGACGGACAGAAGTGCAGCCGGCGCGGGAGCGGATCGATTTCAACGGGCTGATGCGCGTGCCGCGACTGCTGGAGGAAGTCCTGGGACGGCGCCCCCCGCTCTCTGCTCGCCGCCGGCGCCGCGCCGAGGTCCACCGTGCGGCGAACGGGCGGCGCGGCGACCGGGTGGAGGCCTAGAGATGGCGCAACCGCCGAGCCTGCGCGACTCCCTGCCCGGCTTGGGACGGCTGCTGCGGCGCTTCTGGCCGTACGTGCGGCGCGAGCGCCGGCTGGTCACTGCCTCGCTCGTCGCGCTCTACGCCGAGATCGGCCTCCGGCTGCTCGAGCCCTGGCCCCTGAAGGTGGTGCTGGATCGCATCCTCGCCCCCTCCACCGCCCACGGCCACGCCGGCTCCGGGCTCCACCTGCTCCGCGACGTCGATCCCGCCACGCTCCTCATGCTCTCGGCGCTCGCGGTGATCGGCTTCGCCGGACTGCGGGCGCTCGCCGCCTACTACAACACCGTGGGCTTCGCCCTGGTCGGCAACCGCGTGCTCACGGCCGTGCGTAGCGAGCTGTACAGCCACCTCCAGCGGCTCTCGCTCTCGTTTCACACGCGAGCGAAGAGCGGCGACCTGATCGTGCGCGTGATCGGCGACGTCGGCTTCCTGCAGGACGTCACCGTGACGGCGTTCCTGCCGCTGCTCGCGAACGCGCTCACCCTCGTGGGCATCGCCGCCGTGATGCTCTGGCTCAACGCCCCGCTCACGCTCCTCGCCCTGGCGACCGGACCGCTGTTCTGGGTGTGCACGACGCGGCTCAGCCGGCGCATCCGCGATACGGCCCGCCGGCAGCGCCAGCAGGAGGGTGCGATGGCTGCCACCGCGGCCGAGTCGATCGGAGCGGTCAAGGTGATTCACGCCCTCTCGTTGGAAGGGTCGTTCGCCCGCGTCTTCACCGGCCAGAGCCGCAAGAACCTGGCGACGGGCGCCTACGCCACGCGCCTGGCGGCCGGGCTGGAGCGCACGGTGGACCTGCTCATTGCCGTCGCCACGGCGCTGACGCTGTGGTTCGGCGCGAGGCTCGTGCTGCGCGGTGCAATGACCCCGGGCGACCTGGTCGTGTTCCTCGCCTACCTCAGGAACGCCTTCCACCCGGTGCGGGACTTCGCCAAGTACACCGGGCGCCTCGCGAAGGCATCCGCCGCGGGGGAGCGCGTGCTCGATGTCCTGGACCGCACGCCCGACGTGCGGGACCTGCCTGGCGCGGTGCCCGCACCGGCCTTCCGCGGGGCGGTGCGGTTCGACCGCGTCAGCTTCGCGTACGAGCCGGGCCGGCCCGTCCTGGAGGAGATCGACTGCGAGATCTCGCCGGGACAGCACGTCGCGCTCGTCGGGCCGTCGGGGAGCGGGAAATCCACGCTCGTGAGCTTGATCCTCCGGCTCTACGACCCCACGGCGGGTCGCGTCCTGATCGACGGGCGGGACATCCGCGAGTACACGCTCGCATCGCTACGCCCCCAGATCAGCGTCGTTCTCCAGGACAGCCTCCTCTTCGCGACGACGATCCGGGACAACATCGCCTACGGGGCGTCTGGAGGGGGAGGGCCGTCCCCGCCCCCGGCCGAGGCCGTCGAGGCGGCCGCCGGCCTCGCCAACGCTCACGCGTTCGTCGCGGCCCTGCCGCAGGGGTACGACACGGTGGTCGGCGAGCGTGGCGTGACCCTCTCGCACGGGCAGCGCCAGCGGATCGCGATCGCCCGAGCCGCGATCCGCCGGGCACCCATCGTGGTGCTCGACGAACCAACGACGGGGCTCGACAAGGAAAACGAATGGGCGGTGATCGAGGCCCTGGAGCGCCTGGTGGCGGGCTGCACCACGTTCCTGATCACGCACGACCTGCGGCTCGCCACGCGAGCCGACCTGATCCTTTACCTGGATGCAGGAACCGTGCATGAGCGCGGCACGCATACGGCGCTGCTGCGGGCGAACGGGCGGTATGCGGCCCTGTACCGCATGCAGGCGGACGCTCCGGTGCGCTACGATGCCGTCACGGCCTGACGCGAATCCGGTGAGTCGTCAGCGTACGATCGCCTATCTGGTCAAGGCGTGGCCGAGGCTTTCGGAGACGTTCATTCTCAACGAAATCGTCTCCCTCGAGCGGCGCGGGGTGCCTATCCGCATCTTCTCGACCAAGGAGCCCGACACCGGGCCGGCCCACTCCGAGATCGCGCAGGTTCGAGCCGAAGTGACCTACCTCGCCTTGCGGCAGCACTGGAAGCAGGCGGCAGTTGCGAATCTTCGTGGGCTCGGCCGGCAGCCCCGCCGATACCTGCATGTGCTCTTCGAGGTGACGGAGAGGGCGATCCGCCAGCGTCGCTTCGCCGCCCTGAAGCATTTCTTCAAGGCGGCGTACCTCGCCGACATCCTGCGGTACAAGCCGGCAGACCATCTCCACGCGCACTTCGCCTCCGCACCCACCATGGTGGCGATGTTCACGCACCAACTCTGCGGCATTCCGTACAGCTTCACGGCGCACGCGAAAGACATCTATGTCGCCCCTCCCGCAGTATGCAAGCTCGAGCGCGCCCGGGCGGTGGTGACGTGCACGCAGTACAACCGCCGCTTCCTGATGGACCAGTTCGGCCCTCTGTGCGACGGCAAGGTGCATTGCATCTATCATGGGCTCGACACTTCGCGATTCAGGTTCAGCTTGTCCGGGAAGGCCGATTCGGGCGAGCCGCTGATCCTTTCGGTCGCGAGGCTCGTCGAGAAGAAGGGACTGGCCGACTTGATCACGGCGGCCGCGATGCTTCGAGACCGAGGCCGGTCCTTCCGGCTGGAGATCGTCGGCGATGGCCCCCTGCGTCACACCCTCGAGGCTCAGGTGGAGCGACTGGGACTGGGGGACCGCGTCGCGCTGCCCGGCGCCCAGTCCCACGACCTCGTGCGACGCGCCTACCAGCGAGCGGCCGTCTTTGCGCTTCCCTGCGTCATCGCCTCCAACGGCGATCGTGACGGCATTCCGAACGTCTTGCTCGAAGCGATGGCGAGCGGCGTGCCGGTCGTTTCGACCCCGGTGTCGGGGATTCCCGAGCTGATCGAATCGGGAGTCGACGGCCTCCTCGTCCCGCCGAAGAGCCCGCCGAGGCTGGCCGAGACGCTCGATCGGCTGTTGGCTTCGCAGGGCTTGCGCGAGCGCCTGGCCTGCGCCGCGCGGGCGAAGATCGAATCCTCGTTCTCGCTCGAGACAAGCGCGGACCGGCTGCTCGCGGTTTTTGCTCTTGTCACAGGCGAGTCTTCATCCGCCGGTCGTCCCTCGCCCGGCCTCGCGGGCTCAGGCCGAACCAGTCGGACCGGCGCTCCGGTGCGATGAAGATCGTGTACCTGTGCCTCGATCGGGGCATCGACCTGTCCGGCTTGAAGGGCGCGTCCATTCACGTCCGGTCTTTGGTTCGGGCGCTGGCGGAGCTCGGGCACGATGTGCTCGTGATCGGCACCAAGGTGGGCTCGCCGGACGCATTCGAAGCCGCGACCGGGGCCACCGTCGTCAGAGCGCCGCTGGCCGGGTGGAACGAGGCCCTGGGTCGCGGGATCACCGCCGCTAACCGATGGTTGGGCCGAGGCCCCGGCCGTGGCCGCGACGTCGTGCAGGGGTTGCATAACACGGAATTCTCGCGGGTGGTGGAGGAGAGCGCGGCGCGCCTGCAGCCGAGCTTCGTGTATGAGCGCTACAGCCTGTGGGGAGCGGCCGGAGAGCGCCTGGCGCGGAAGTGGTCGATCCCGCTGGTACTGGAGGTGAACGCCCCGCTCACCGATGAAGAGCAGCGCTACCGCGAGGGGCTCGCCTTCCCGTCGCTCGCACGCTGGGCCGAGCGGCGGATCTGGCGCCGCGCGGACCTGCTGGTCGCGGTGTCTCAAGCGCTGCAGAGGCATGTTGAGAGAGCCGGCGTGGCGCCCGGAAAGGTCCGCCTGCTTCCGAACGCGGTCGACTCCAGGCTGTTCCAGGCAGGAGACAGCGAGCCGGTTGCGCTTCGCAGCCGGTTGCGCCTCGACGGCCGGTTCGTCGTCGGGTTTACAGGTAGCTTCAAGGTGTGGCACGGAGTCGACATCTTGCTCGAGGCATTCGGACGATTGCATGGTGAGGACGGCTCGGCTCACCTACTCCTCGTCGGCGACGGGCCCATGCGGGAGGGTCTGGAGCGAGACACGCGGCGACTGGGGCTCGAGGGAGCGGTGACCCTCGCCGGCGCCGTGCCTCACGAGGAAGTCCCCAGCTACCTGGCGGCGATGGACGTCGCGGTCGCTCCCTACCCGGCGCTCGGGGACTTCTATTACTCGCCGCTGAAGCTGTATGAGTACATGGCGGCCGGCCGGCCCGTCGTGGCGAGCAGGATCGGGCAGGTGGCCGATGTCGTCCGCCACGGCGTCACAGGGCTCTTGTACGAACCGGGCAACGGCGAGGAGCTGCTGCGATGCCTTCGCCGATTGCGGAGTGACCGGCGTCTGAGAGCAGAGCTAGGGGTCAACGCCCGGCTCGCGTGCGAAGAAAATACCTGGAGCCGGAGCGCGGCACGGGTCGTGGAGTGGGTCGAACCGCTGCGCGACCGCAAGACGCTCGTCCACGCGGCCGCATGGAGCGAAGCGTGAGAGCGGGCCGGAACGCCATGCTGAATGTTGCCAACGCGGTCTCCGGACGGGAGAAACTGGCGGGAGTTCGCCGGCTCTTGTTCGGCGTCAAGGCCGAGCGGCTGTTCCGGCAAACGCTGAGCGCCCTGCTCGGCAACGAGGGCCTGGTTGGGCCGTGCCACCTGTGTCATGTGAGGTTCAAGCCCGGGCACAAGCTCACGGCGTATTACGATGTCTCGGTCGAAGGGCACGGCAGCCGGCCCGTGGCCGCGATCTGGCGAGGGCGTCCAGGCGGCGCCCGGCAGCAGGCGCAGGACCAGCTCTTCGCCATCCACGCCGATGCTGCGGCGCGCGGGCTGCTCGCGCCGTTTCGCGCCCTCGCGGCGGAATCCCCCGGGCGGCACCTGCAAGTCCAGGTCGCTCCGTTGGACCTCGATTTCCCCCAGCTCGTGCGGGTGTTCGACCGGCGCTACGCCATCGAGAGGCTTGGCGCCGCCGGCGATGCATCCTGGGACGCGCCGGATGAGTCCTTCACTCGCCGCACGGGAGTCCGATTCATCCGCTACCGACCCGGCCTCCGCCACCTCGTCAGATACGAGCCGCCGAGCCGCGGAAAGGTCGCCCCGGTATTCGCAAAGCTCTCTCCCCCGCATGACAGTGCGCGCGCCTTCCGCGTGTCGACCGCCCTGCATCACTGGCTCGCGAGCGAGCGCACACCGGTCACGTGCCCGCGGCCCCTCGCCTTCAGCGCCGCCGACTCCGCGGTGCTGTATCCGGAAGTGGCGGGGCTCCCGCTGGTCGAGCGTCTGCGGCAACCGAGTCAAGATGCAATGCAGTGGGTGAGGCGCGCCGGTGAAGCGCTCAGCGTCTTGCATCGCGCGCCGCAGTCCGTAACCGAGGGGCTGGCGCTCCACGATTTCAGCAGCGAGCTCGACGTGATCGAGCAAGCCAGCGCCTTCCTGCACGCCCTCCTGCCCCGCGCGGGAGCCACGATTCGCGCGCTCCTGGAATCCGCCCGAGAGCTCCACCCCATGTTGCCGGAGGAGCCCGCGACCGGCACGCACGGTGACCTGAAGGTCGAGCATCTGTGGGTCACCGAATCCGGGCTGACGGTGATCGACTTCGACACCTGCGCTCTTTCCGATCCCGCGCTCGACCTGGGCACCTTCCTGGCCGACCTGCGGGTGTGCTACTCCACACACGATCTTCCGGGCATGGAGGAGGCGCAGCGCCATTTCCTCGAGGGCTATTCCTCCGGCGCGCCGGACGGGCGCCTCATGCGCGGGCGCCTGTACGAAGCGCTGGAAATCGTGAAGCTCGTGGCCCGGCGCGTCCAGCTCTTCGACGAGCAGTGGGCGTCGCACACCGAGGAGCTGGTCGGGAGCGCCCGGCTCGTCATGCAGCGTGTGCGAGAGACCCTTGGCGCGCCGGCGGTGGGGTGATCGAGATGGGACGCCCCAAGACCCTGCGCGAATCGCTCCCCGGGTTGGGACGCCTGTTGCGACGGTGTTGGCCGTACCTGCGTCGCGAGCGTCCGCTGATCATCGTCTCGTTCCTCGCGCTCTACGGCGAGATTGCCTTCCGGCTGCTCGAGCCCTGGCCGCTCAAGCTCGTGCTGGACCGCGTGCTCCGCACGGCGCACGTCCACGGCGTCGCCCGCCTCCGTTTCCTCGAGGCCCTCGACCCGGCGACGCTGCTCGCGGTGGCCGCGGTCGCGGTCATCGTGTTCGCCGGGTTGCGGGCGCTCGCGGCCTACTACAGCACCATCGGGTTCGCGCTCGTCGGCAACCGGGTGCTGACGGCGGTACGGAACGAGCTGTACAGCCAGCTGCAGCGGCTCTCGCTCTCGTTCCACAACCGGGCGCGGACCGGCGACCTGGTCATGCGCGTCATCGGCGACGTCGGCGTGCTGCAGGACGTGGCCGTCACGGCGTTCCTGCCGGGGCTGGCAAACGCGCTCACCATCGTCGGCATGGCGGCGGTGATGCTCTCGCTGAACGCGCCGCTCGCCCTGCTCGCGCTCGCGACCGGACCCCTCTTCTTGGTTTCCACGGCGCGGCGCAGCCGGCGCATCCACGAGACGGCCCGGCAGCAGCGCCGCCAGCAGGGCGCCATGGCCGCCGCCGCGGCCGAGTCGATCGGCGCGGTCAAGGTGATTCGCGCCCTCTCCCTCGAGGGCACGTTCGCGCAGGCCTTCACCCGCCAGAACCGCAAGAATCTGGCGACGGGCGCGTACGCCACGCGGTTGTCCGCTGGGCTCGAGCGTACGGTGGACCTGCTCATCGCGCTCGGCACGGCCCTGGTGCTGTGGTTCGGCGCGCGGTTCGTGTTGCACGGCGCGATGACGCCTGGCGACCTCATCGTGTTCCTCGCATACGTGAAAAACGCCTTCCGTCCCGTGAAGGACGCCGCCAAGTACACGGGTCGCCTCGCAAGAGCCTCGGCCGCGGGGGAGCGCGTGCTCGATCTCCTCGACCGCACTCCCGACGTGCGGGATCTCCCCGGCGCCGTGGCCGCGCCGGCACTGCGCGGCGCGGTCCGGTTCGAGGGCGTGCACTTCGCGTACGAGCCGGGGCGGCCGGCGCTGGAGCAGATCGACTGCGACATCGAGCCGGGGCGGCGCGTCGCTCTCGTGGGGCCGTCCGGAAGCGGTAAGTCCACATTCGCGAGCCTCGTGCTCCGGCTGTACGACCCCACCGCGGGGCGCGTGCTGGTCGACGCGCGCGACGTGCGCGAGTACACGCTCGCGTCGCTCCGCGCGCAAATGAGCGTGGTGCTTCAGGACAGCCTGCTCTTCGCCGCGACGGTGCGCGACAACATCGCCTACGGCGCTCCGGGCGCCTCGCCGGAAGCGATCGAGGCGGCGGCGCGTCTCGCCAACGCCGCCGGCTTCATCGAGGCGCTGCCGCAGGGCTATGACACGGTGCTGGGTGAGCGCGGCGTGACGCTCTCTCACGGCCAGCGCCAGCGCATCGCGATCGCCCGGGCGGCGATCCGCCAGGCCCCGATCCTCATCCTGGACGAGCCCACCACCGGCCTGGACAAGCAAAACGAACGGGCGGTCATCGACGCCCTGGAGCGCGTGGCCGCCGGTCGCACGACCCTCCTGATCACGCACGAGCCGCGGCTCGCGGCCCGGGCGGATTTGATCCTCTACCTCGAAGCCGGGCGCGTGCAGGAGCGCGGCACGCCTGCCGAGCTGCTGCAGCTCGATGGCCGCTACGCCGCGATCCACCGCCTGCAGCGCGCCGCGCCCGGCTCCGGGAAGCAGTCCGAGGGGTACGATGTCGCCCCCGCACGC
>WNGM01008274.1_pt1 | contig 10040 bp, 9 predicted proteins | sample 5400571 | NCBI WGS metagenome assembly WNGM01 (sample SAMN13153378, study PRJNA577476) | soil metagenome | isolation source: 100 cm soil or saprolite under Garry oak tree replicate 2 | place: USA:California | collected 2016-06-15 | reverse complement strand
CGCATCCGGGACTTGTCCACCGCGACCGAGATGCGGCCGGAGACCAGGTCGATCGTGGACACGCCGGGCACCTCGGTGATCGTGATCACCGAGCGCTCACGCGCGGTGACGATCGCCTTGCCGCCGAGCAGCATCCGCGCGAACCCCTTGTCACCGGTGGTCACGCGGTCGTTCAGAAGGACGTCGTCCTTGAACTTCAGGGGGGCCGGCGACGTGGCCTCGTGCGTGATGGTGACGGGACCCACGACCGTCGTCGCGACGCCGACGCGCTCTTGCGCGGACGCGACGGCCGGAATCGCGATCGTGAGGGCCAGCAGCATGCCGAGCACGCGGGTCATCGTCGTCTTCATCGGCGCCCCTCGCTTGATCGAAGCATTCGACATCGAGCCGGCGAGAGTGCACCGGGGGTGCCAAGGCGTGGTCCCTCGATATGTGTCGATATTTGGAGGAGTTAGCGGCCCACAGGCCGTCGGCGAGGGTGCGGGCGGGAGAGGATCCGCGGCGCCGCGCCCGACGGTCCCCCCTGGTCAGGCACTGTGCCCGACCGCACGCGCACGGCGCGCAGCACCGGATCCCCCGTTGTCGACGCGCCCGCACAGCGCGATAGTCTCGGGCCACATGCCGAGGCTTGGCCTGGTCCCGGTTCTTCTGCTCCTCGCTCTCTGGGGCTGTGCCAGCGCGCTGCCTGCTCCACCGCAACAGCGGGTCGTGCTCAAGACGAGCATTTCGACCCGGCACTACCCGGTCCGCGGGATGACAACGGCCGCGATCTTCGACCATATCGACAGGAACGGCCTCTTTGAGAAGGGTGGCCAGCGCGTGAACGGCCTGACGTCCGCGGAATGGACTATGACCTCGGGAGGCATCGACACTCGCGCCATCCGCTGCAGTCACCCTTCAATGACGATCACGCTCGATCTGGTGGTGACGCTGCCGCGGCACGACGAGTCGAACGATCTCTCAGAGGGCCTCAGGACAACCTGGCAGCGCTTCGTCACACGCGTCGCCGCGCATGAGCAGCGTCACGTCGACATCTTTCTGGACGGCGCGAAAGCGATGAAGGCCCGGATGGAGGCGGTGCTGACGAAGTGGTCTTCGTGCTCCGAGCTCGGGAAGACCATCCACAGCCTCTGGACCAGCCAGCTAGCGGAGATCGAGAACGCCCAGCAGCAGTTTGACGTTGAAGACGGAGCGAAGATCCAGAACGATCGGGAACCGCTGCAGGCTCGGATCGACGTCAACCGGGCACGGCTCGCGGCCCTCGACTCGGAGATTCGGCGCCTCGACCTGACCCGCGACGAACTCCGGCTTCAGCTCGACGCCATGCGCGCCAGGATCGACGCCGTCAAAGTTGAGATAACGAAGGCCGCCGGCTCACTGCCCAGGTGCGCACAGGCTCGCCCCACGAGCCGGGTCCAGGCTCTGTGTCATCAGCACCACGGCTTCGTCGCAGCCAATAACACCCTCGTCGAGCAGTACAACGGAGTCACTGACCACCGAAACAACCTCGCGGACGAGTACAACCGGCTGACCGCGGCGACGAACGGCCTCATCGAGGTTCTGAACTGGACGAAATGACGGCGCGGACCTACCGCTCGAGATGCGCGAGGATGAGCCCGAACACGTCCGTCATTTCGGGCGGCTTTGCCGGCCTGAGCGCGTGGGCGGAGCCGATCAGGACCGGGCCGTGCGCCGGATCCGCAGATCGCCGGCCGTGAGATCCCCGTACCCAGCCGCCGTGCAGCGGGATCACATCCATCACGTAACGGAAGCCGAGTGTCTTCTGGAGGAGGCGATAGGCGAGCCGCAACTTTGTGCGTTGGCCCCCGGCGAGAAACAGCTCCGCCGGGTCGTAGCCGGGCTTGCGATGAATGTCCACGGTTGGGGCGAAGTCGGGCGCTCGGGCGTCGTCGAGCCAGTAGTAATAGGTGAACCAGGCGTCGGGGGCCGCCACCGCCATCAGTTCGCCCGCCCGCGGGTGGTCCAGGCCCACGGCTTCCTTGCCCTTGGCGTCCAGCACGTCGGCGACGCCGTCGAGACGCTCGAGTTCCGCGGCGCGCCGAAGCGCGCGGTTGATGTCGACCGCCTTTCGCACGTGACGAATGCCGTACTCGGAAACGACCAGCACCTGGGCGCCGGCGCGGCGGGCATGGCCGGCGAGGTCCCCCACGAGCCCGTCCACCGCGCGCAGGGCCGCGCGGCTGCGAGGATCGTCCGGCCCGTACCGCTGGTGATCGTAATCGAGGTGAGGGAGGTAGACGAGGGTGAGCGTCGGCCGCTTCCGGTCGATGACGAGCCGGGCGCAGTCGGCGATCCAGCGTGAGGACGTGAGGCCGGCGCCGGGCCCCCAGAACTGGAAGAGCGGAAACGGCCCGAGCTCGCGCTCGATCTCGTGGGCGAGGTCGGGCGGCTGGCAGTAGATGCCTGGGATCTTGCGGCCGTCGGCGGGGTACGTCGGGCGCGGCGTCACGCTCCAGTCCGCGCTCGAGTGCATGTTGTACCACCAGAAGAGTTTGGCGCAGGTGAAGCCGGGAAGGCGACGGCGGGCCGCCTCCCACACCTTCTCGCCGGCGACCAGACGGTTCGACTGCCGCCAGAGCCACACTTCCGCGAGCTCCCGGAAGTACCAACCGTTGCCCACGATGCCGTGCTCGCGCGGCAGCGTGCCGGTCAGCATCGTCGACTGCGCCGTGCACGTCACGGCGGGTAGCACCTCACCGAGCGGGGTCAAGAACCCCTCACGAGCGAGGGCGGCCAGCGCCGGGGTGTCGGCGCCGACCTGGGCGGGTGTGAGCCCGACGACGTCGAGGACGACGAGCGGTGTCAGGCGAGCCTGTCTCGCGCCGACGCCACCTCCCGCGCGAGCCCACGCGCGAGGGCGGCGTCGTCAGCGGGGCGTTCCGCCTCGGGGAGCACCGACCAGGTGTAGGTCTCGACCTCGTACTGCGTCGTGACCTTGCCGCTTCTGAGCAGCGCGAGCGCGCTCTGCAGCTCGGTCCGGGTCGTCCCCAGCGATCCCGTGAAGTCGCGGTCGATCGGGCTGTGGAAGTGCACGCGCCAGGGCCGATCGCGGGGGAACCGCTCGAAGGATTCCGGGAGATCGTCGACGTAGCCTCCATCGCGGGCACGCGCCTGGTGGAGGTAGCGCGGCTCATCGAACGCCGCCAACCGCGCCCGCGCCGACGCGTCGGTGGGATCACGCAGCTCGAGGGCGCTCGAGACTTGCACCTTCCCGACGCGGATGCCGGACGACGTCAGCATTCCCACGACGTCGGCCGGATTCTCGAAGGCGACCGCCTGGTGGCAGAGGTCGTAGCACACGCCGAGATGGGCGTCGATCAGCTCGCGCTCACCGCCGGCGGCGCGGGTGAGTGGGCCGTCGAAGAAACGGACGACGTCGGGTGTCAGCTCGAGGATGCAGCCGGGCTCAGCCTCGAGGCAGATGCGGATGCGCCGGCCGCCGCGCTCGGCCCGGGCGCGCAGCTCACGGGCCACGCCGACGAGGGCGCGGGCGGCGGCGTCGGTGTGCTCGGCGCTCCAGCCGATTCTCCACCCGAGCGGCAGGCTCGAGATCGTAGGCTCGGCGACCTCCGGGGGCGCAATCGCGTCGAGGATCGTCGCCAGCCTGAGCGTGTGCTCGGCACGCCGGGGATCGGTCCAGTCCGGACGGTAGACGGCCTCCTTGACACGCTCGGCGTGGAAGCCGCCGTAGGGAAAACCGTTGAACGTGAACGCGTAGAGGCCGAGACCAGCCAGCTCGTCGCGCAGCTTCCGAGGCTCGACCTCGGACGCCGCGCGATGGCTCAGGTAGAGGCCGAGGCCGAGCGAGCCGACGCCGAGGTGCTCTCGCACACGGACGGCGACCCGCCGGAGTGAGTCGACCACCTCTGAGGCCGACTCGCCGGCGTGGACGTTGGTGCAGTAGCCGAGCTGCGCGCCGTCGGGCAGGCGCATCAGGCGCGCGGCCCGCGAAGGATCGAGTTGCCCTCGAACAGCTGCTGACCGGGGGAGACCGGCGTGTCGAGCTCACGGAGGTCGAGGCGGCCGCTCTTGGCGAAGAAGGAGACGGGATTGTGCCAGACGACCTTCTCGATCTCGTGCTCGGCCATGCCCTTCTGGCGCATGAGCGTGACGGTCTTGGGGATCTTCAGCGGGTCGCTCTTCCCCCAGTCGGCGGCGCTGTTGATCACCATGCGATCCGTGCCCCAGCGGCGGAGAATCTCGACCATCCGCGGCTCGTCCATCTTCGTGTCCGGGTAGATCGAGAAGCCCATCGTGCAGCCGGTGTCGATGACGAGCGGCACCGTCTGCTCGGTGTTGTGGTCGATGAGCACGCGCTCGGGCGGAAAGTTCAGCTCGCGCATGATGGCGAGGGTCCGCTCGACGCCACGCACCTTGTCGCGGTGCGGGGTGTGAACGAGGGCCGGCAGGTCGTGCGCGCGCGCCAGCTCGAGCTGCGCCGCAAAGTGGCGCTCCTCGCGCGGCGTGATGTCGTCGAAGCCGATCTCCCCGACCCCGACGACGCCGTCCTTCTCGAGGTAGCGCGGCAGGAGCGCCAAGACGCCCTCGTTGACGCGGTCGTCGTTGGCCTCCTTCGGGTTGAGCGACAGCGTGCAGTAGTGGCGGATCCCGAACTGCTCGGCGCGGAATCGCTCCCACCCGATGATCGCGTCGAAGTAGTCCACGAAGGAGCCGACCGACGTCCGCGGCTGCCCGAGCCAGAACGACGGTTCCAGCACGGCGACAATGCCGGCCAGCGCCATTTGCTCGTAGTCGTCGGTGACCCGGGAGAGCATGTGGGCGTGAGGCTCGAAGATCCGCATGGGCGCCTCCTTCGTTCGGTCAGGCCAAGGCGCGCTCGAGGGCGCGCCGAACCATACGATCGTCCTCGCGGGCGAGCCGGTCGCGCACGAACGGCTCCGCGCGTCGGTCGCCGATCCGGCCGAGCGCGCGCGCGGCGGCCGCGCGGTGGGTCTCGGCCGGATGCTCGAGATACCCGCAGAGCTTGCCGACGAGGCCGGGGGTCGGATGCAGGGCCACCACTGGCCAGATGTCCGCCGGTACCGAGCGTCCGGCGACCTCGCGCTCAGTGACGTAGGAGAGTAGCATCCGCGACAATTCGGCGTCCACCCGCGCCTCGAGCCCGGGCAGCCGCGCGATCGACACGCCCATGAAGGCCGCCTTGAGCACCGCGTTGCGGAACTCCTCTTCGGGCAGGAGCCGGCACGTGTAAGGATTGTCGGCCGTCGCCGCTTCGAACAGCTCCATCGAGCTTGTCCGGCACGCGTCGAGCACGCTGTCGACGGCGACGGGGCTGCGGCCGAACATCGCCAGGCCACGCAGCGCACCGCAGCGCTCGCGCAGGTCGCCGGTGAAGTACAACTCGCGGGCGAGCGCCTCGGCATCCCCCGCGAACGCGCAGAGGAGCGCCACGCGACCCGCGTCGTCGATCCGCCACGCACGCAGCGGCACCTCGACGTCGAAATCGCGCCGGACGAGGGCGGAGCGGGAGCCGAGCGGCTCGCGTCCCAGGCGCCGACCAACCGCCGGGAACGACGTCACGATCGCTTCTCGCTCGCCGCGGGCGGCGGCGGCGGTGGTGGTGTCGAGCCACTGCGAGGCGGGAGCCGGAATGCGACCCGCGAGCTCGCTCCGGAGGGCTTCGAGCGGCGGCGGGGCCAGCGCGCGCGCCAACGCGCGCGAACGGACGAGCATGGCCTCGGCGTCGGCGCCGCTGAAATCTCGCGCCCCGCCCGACGCCACCGCCAGCGCCCCGATGGCGTCGTCGCCGAGGAGCAGCGGTGCCGCGAGCGTCGAGCGGTCGTGCTCGACGCCGGTCAGCGGCTCGCCCGCCGCGGCCGCGCCGCCAGCGACGCCCTTGCCCCACGCCACTTCGGCGGCCCACGCCGGGGCGTCGCCCGCGTTCTTCGACCGGGCGCCGGCGAGCCGAAGCACCGGGTGCTCCGGATCGCGAAGATAGACTGCACCTACCGTCGCGCCGAATGCGTCGAGCGCGCCGATGAGGGCGTCGTCCATCGCCGCCTCCCGGGCCGTCACGCCGTTTCTCGCTCGGCCGCTTGAAGATAGGCGAGCGCCGCCCTGGCGACCTCGGGCGCGCGGTGACTGTCGCGGCTCAGCTCGACGCCGACGAGGCCGGCATAGTCGATCTCCCGGAGCGCGACGAGGATCGGGCCGTAGCGCATCTCCCCCAGTCCGAACGCAAGATGCTCGTGGGCCGGCCGCCGCATGTCCTCGGCGTGGACATTGCTGAGAATCGTGGCGACACGGTGGACGACCTTCTCCGGCGGATCGGGCTCCGTCAGCAGGCAGTGGCCGAGATCGAGGGTGAGCCGGAGCGCGGGCGAGTCGACGGCGCCTCGTAAGTCGAGAAAATCTCCGACGCTTTCGACGAGCATGCCCGGCTCGGGCTCGAAGCCGAGCACGATACCCATCGCCTCGGCACGGCGAACGACCGCCTCCATCTCGTTCACGAGGCGCTCCCAGCACACGTCAGGCGGAATGCCGGGCGGTCGGACGCCGCTCCACAGCGACACGACGCCCGCGCCGAGGTCCCTCGCGATCGCCAGCGTGCGCTCGAGAAACTCCCGCCGGCGCGCGCGACCCTCGACCTCGTCGCTGAGGAACGTGGGCTCGTGCTTGCGCCGGGGGTCGAGGAGGAAGCGCGCTCCGGTTTCCACGACGAGCGAGAGGCGGAGGGCGTGGGCGAGGGCGGCGATTCGCTCGACCTCGACCCGGATGTCCGGGTCGAAGGGATCGAGATGGGCGTGGTCGAGGGTGAGGGCGCAGCCCTCGTATCCGAGCTCGGCGATCACCCGGAGCGCGTCATCGAGCCGGTGATGGGCGAAGCCGTTCGTGTTGTAGCCGTAGCGGAACGACCGCGTCTTCATGCGCTGGCAAATCGACGCCCGAGCACATACGCCGGAACGAAGCATGCCGCCACCAGCGCACCCGACACCAGACCGCGCGACGCGCTCGTGAAGGCGGCGTCGAGCAGGATGATGCCGAGCACCGCGGCCTTGATGACGCCGATGATCCGTCGCGGCGCCGGGTCCGCGATGGCGTCGCGTACCGGCGGCCCGAGCCATGCCGCGAGCAGCGCGAGGAAGACGAGGCCGGTCAGGCCGCCGGGTCCCCACCCGAGGACGAACAGCGCGACCGCGATGGCGAGGAGCGCCGCGAAGCCGATCGCGGCGGCCCGGACGAGGGTGACCGGCGCCGTCATGACCTCGAAGCGGCTGACGAGCGTGAGGATGAGGACATAGGCGAAGAGGATCGCCACGGCCCCGACCGCGGGCCACGCGAGCGCGCCGAGCGCGATGCCGAGACCAGCGTTCAGTGCCCGACAGGACGCCATCACGGCGGGGCCCACGGCTGTTCGTTTGGCGACGGCGTCGTAGACCACGATGGCGACGACCAGCCCGAGGGCCACGAGGAACGGGCGGAGACCGGAGGCCGCGGCCAGGCCGAGGCAGAGCGCGAGGAGGAGGCCGGCGACGGTGAAGGCGCCGGCACGCGTGATCCGCCCGGAAGGGATCGGGCGTTCGGGCCGCTCACGGGCATCGAGCGTCGCGTCACAGGCGTCGTTGAGCGCCATCCCGCCGGCGTACGCACACGCGGAGGCGAGCAGGAGGGTGGCGGCTGATGACGTGAGGGCGGCGCCGCTTACCGTCAACCCCATCATCACGTCGGGTGGCGCCGTGAAGATGTTGGGGAGGCGGACCAGTTCGAAGAGGCTGGTCAGGACCCGTTTATGTGTCTGCACAGCAACGCGTACTGCTCGGCGAGGTCATGGATCTCGCAGCTCACCGGAGACTTGAAGAAGAAAGCGAGGTGGCCGAGCCCGCCACGCTCTCCCCGCGACGCCGCGAGGTCGACGAGGCGGATCAGGTCGAGCACGAGCGGTGCCGCCAGGGCCGAGTCGGAGCCCTGCCACGTGAACTGCAGCGTCATCGGGGTCCCGAGGAAGCCCTCGAACTGGATCAGGTCCCATGCGGTTTTCCAGTCCCCGAGCGTGGGCACGTAGTCGATGCGCACCAGCGTCTGGGGCTCGTAGCCGAGAATCGAGGGAACCACCTTGCCCTTTGACTCGGTCTTCGAGGCGGCCGTGGCGGGATCGGAGAGCGCGAGGCCATCGGCGTTGCCGAGAACGTTGAACCCAACCCAGGTGCGCACGTGCAGATGGCGCATGCGAAACATCGGCGCAAGCGCACTCTTGAGGAGCGTCTCGCCGGTCTTGCCGTCGCGTCCCGCGTGAGGCACGCCGCGTACCCGCGCCAGCTCCTCGAGGCTCGGAAGCGACGCACCGACCGAGGGCGTGAAGTTGACGTAAGGCACGCCCATGTCGAGAGCCGCGTAGGCGTAGAGCGCGCTCGCCGGCACGCGGGAGCCGGGCGCGTGCAGGGCCGCGTCGAGGGCGTCGAGATCGAGATCGCGTAGCTCGGCCGCGGCGGGCTGCTCGGTGGTCGCGACGTTGACCGCGATCACCCGACGCGCGCCGGTCGACCTCCGGAAGTCGTCCAGGTCCTGCTGCACCGCACGTACGAACTGCAGCGGCGCCCGGGCTGCCGCCGTCGGCGGCGCGATCTTGAGATGCTTCTCCGCCTCCGTCAGCTCGTCCTCGATGGCGTGGACGAGCTCGGGGGCGAGCGGACCGGCGTCCCGGCCGAGCGCATGAGCGGCCTTGACGAGGGGCGTGTCGAGGAGGTCATGACCGCCGAACACGAGATCGTCGAGCGAAGCAAGTCCGGAGACGCGGAACGCGTCGGTCTCCGTCACGAGGCCAACCCGACCCGCGTGGCCGAGTTTCATCGCGATCGCCCCCACGATGGTGGTGGTCGCGACTGCGCCACGGGCACCGATCAGCCAGACGCCGAGAGGGGCACCGCCCGATCTCTGCGACAAAGGTCCTCCTGAAAAAGCGCGTCATCATAGGACGGGCGCCGCGCAGGTGTCAAGGCAGGCACGGGCCCGCGCGGCGCGCGGGTCTTGCCACTTCCCGTCCAACCGCATATACTTCGCATCCCGCAGAGGCCACATGAGTCACGTCGCGTCACGAGGGACGGCGACAATGACATCCAGGGAGCGCGGTGCTGTTGCGCTCGCGCTCTTCGTGGTGTTCTTCGCTCTCGCCGCCGTGGCCCGGGCAGCTCCGGCGCGGAGTCACGATCTCACACGAGGCAAGGTCCTCTTCCTCCAGTACTGCTCCGGCTGCCACGGCGAAGACGGGCGCGGCGAGGCCAAGACCTTCCGGCCAAACGTCGGCAACCTCTCGGTCAAGGAGCTGATGGATCAGCTCTCGGACGAGTACCTGTTCGCGGCGATCCAGAAGGGCGGCGCCGCCGTCGGCAAGAACGCGGCCATGCCGGCCTGGAGTACGCGGCTCGGCGACGATGAGATCTGGGACATCGTTGCCTTTGTTCGCACGCTCTCGCACCGTTGACCTGCCGCGCGACCGAGGAAGGAGGATCGGATCCACGCAGCATTCACGTCGCGGTACCCCGAACCGTTGAGGAGGAGTGTCGATGAGAATATTCAGGAGTCTCATCCTGGCGGCCCTCGCCGCCCTGCCGCTGGTCCCCATGGCGCTGGCGCAGAACGCAGGAACGAGCACGTCGGGCGGGTGGGTGCCGCGCACCGCCCTGAAGCCGGAGCCCGGCAAGCTCGTCGTGCCCAAGGGATACAAGGCCGAGGTCTTCGTCGCCGGGCTCGATACGCCCAGCTCCGCCGCCGTGGACCGCGAAGGCAACGTCTGGGTCGCGATCTCCGGAAACCTCTTCGGTCCGTTCGAGTACGAGTACGCGGGGCAGCGGATCAAGAACCCGGTGTCCGGACCTCATGTGAAGGTCTTCGACAAGGATGGCAAGCACCTCAAGGACATCGGCGTTGGCAGGTTCGGCTTCGTGATGAACGAGATCGGCTACTGCGCCGAGAACAACAAGGTCTACATCCCCGAGTATTCGAAGCACATCTGGGAGATCAGCGGCGTCAACGGCGAGCTGAAGAAGATCATCACCGATCTC
>WNGM01013288.1_pt1 | contig 10041 bp, 10 predicted proteins | sample 5400571 | NCBI WGS metagenome assembly WNGM01 (sample SAMN13153378, study PRJNA577476) | soil metagenome | isolation source: 100 cm soil or saprolite under Garry oak tree replicate 2 | place: USA:California | collected 2016-06-15 | reverse complement strand
ACCGCGTACTTCCCTTCTGGCTAGGAATGGTAATGCTGTCGCGCTTTTTGGTGCCCCTATTTGCAGTAGTAGGGAGTTACTTTCTTTTTGCTCATCCGATACGTTTCGGCTCAACCGTCTGGGGCAAGTATGCTGGGCTTGCGCAATGCATCTACTTCCTGGCACTGCTGGCTCCCATCCAACTAGCGATCATCACAAGATTTATCGATCTCCCTTTGCTTATCGTCACCCTTGTGCTGTTGATTGTCGCTCCTATTGCTCAATTTGAGGAGCAATAATGCCAGGTTCCAGGAGAGGACCTCCAGAAGGCACCTATTGAGGATCTACCGAAAATGCGGGACTTGTTAGCAGGGCGAGGGCAAGCCTCGCCCCTACATTTTGAGGAGTACCGAGAGATCTTCCCGACATACAACACAATCGCAGTTATTTTCTGCCATTGGCTGCCGACCGCCGAGGGGCTGCAGGATATGATCGATAATTGCTGACCAGAACTGGTACTTTGCCGCTAATTCACAGGTAGAGACGAAGCATTCTATAAGATGGACGAGATGCTCGTCCCAAGTCTTCAAATCGGTTAGCAGCCTTTTGCTACTCACCCACCATTTCTGATGAATCTGGTAGTGAAACTTAAGGAAGTCATTCAGACCGACGTGCATCACGAAAAGAGCTGCTATGGGATCCGTTTTTAGATATCTTTCTACCTTGTCGTTTCCGTGGAAGAACATGAACTGAATGAATTGATGATCGGTCGCTGTGATTGCTTTTGGCCGTACCTGCCTGGCCATTTCGCGTATTTCCACCAGTGCGCCAGCCTTGTCGAAAACAATGAGAGATTCCGCGATCATTGGAACGCGTTCGCCCTTTTCAATCTCGTTGTCGGTGAACGTTTTCAATTGCTGGAGGGAGTTGAAAGTGACATCAAGCTTTACGCTGTTAATCACAGGGTGGTTAATATTGTTGCAGAAATTATGCTCGTTGACGGCAACCTGGACATCAAGATCACTATGCTCTGTCGCTTCGCCTCGCGCAAGCGATCCAAAGATGAAAGCTCCGATGTACCTCTCGTATTGTTCAAGTTGTTTGATGTAATAATAAGCTGGCTGGAAGCGTTCTGGGGTAGTGAGTGGTGTTTCTAACATAATACTTCTCCTGAACATTCATTTGCAGAGTTGCATGGCATCAGTATATCGCAGATACATCTTTGACCGCTGCATGCCCTCTCGTAACCGGGGTACAGCAACTTCCATCACAGTGAACTTTTATGTTTCACGTGAAACATTGCTAGTCTCATTCCCCTCTGGTGATTACCCATACGTCGGCAATAGATCCTTCGTGTCATCCTGAGCGCAGCGAAGGATCTGCGGGGTGCATTCGTCCAGCAGCCCTGACTCACGTCGTCTGAAGAACTTATGGGTAATCACCAGATTCTCCTGGCTTACGCTACGCTCTTCAATCTGTTACAATGCAAGACAAGAGGCATTGCAGCCAGAAAGGACAACTTCTAGGATGAAGACAGAACATATGCACCAACTTCCAGCCGACGTGACAATTGAGGGTAAAGAGCTATCGATAGCCCAGGTACTGGCAGTTGCTCGCTACTACGCGCCGGTTACATTGGGCACCTGAGCAGTGTACACATTCCACACGAGCAGCAAATAGAATTGCAATATAATTTGCTGCGGAGCACGGCAGCAGGTGTAGGAGAACCTTTGAGCGAAGAGGTTGCGCGAACCATGATGCTGCTGTTAGCAGCGAGCCTTTCGCGCGGCAATTCCGGTGCGCGTATCGAGGTTATCCAGACCCTGCTGGGCATGCTCAATGGTGGAATCTATCCTGTCATTCCATCGCGAGGCTCGGTAGGCGCAAGCGGCGACCTGGCACCACTGGCACATCTCGCGCTGGTACTTGTCGGTGAGGGCGAGGCCTTCCATAATGGTCATCGCTGCAGCGGAGCCCAGGCACTGCAAGAAGTTGAGCTGGGGCCACTGCGCCTGCATGCAAAAGAAGGGCTGGCACTTGTCAATGGAACACACTTGATGGAGGCCATCGCGGTACTGGCACTCGCTGACGCGCAGACGCTTATAAGGACGGCAGAGGTCGCCTGTGCCATGAGTATTGAAGGATTGATGGGCAGCCATGTACCGCTGGATCCGCGCATTCACCAGATACGGGGACAGCGTGGGCAACAAATCAGCGCCGCTCGACTACTCAAGCTGGTGAGTGATAGTGAGATTAACGATAGTCATCGCAATTGCGCACGAGTACAGGATCCTTACACACTGCGCTGCGCGCCTCAAGTCTTTGGGGCCGTGCGCGACGCTTTGGAGTATTGTGCCGACATCTTTGAGCGAGAGTTGAGCGCGGTAACAGATAATCCGCTCGTTTTCCCTGATGATGGGGCGGTTCTGAGTGGAGGCAACTTCCATGGTCAGCCGTTGGCGCTGGCATTGGATGTGATGGCTATCTCCCTGGCACAACTGGCGAGTTTTTCTGAGCGGCGCACCTACAGTCTGATGGGGCCGCACGAATGGGATGAAGGCGGCGCTCCACTCTTCCTGACACCAAATCCAGGTCTGAATTCCGGTTTCATGGTTGCCCAATACGTGGCGGCAGCGCTGGTCAACGAGATCAAAGTGCTGGCACACCCGGCAAGCATCGACTCTATTCCAACTAGCGCGGGTATGGAGGATTTCGTCAGTATGGGTGTCACCAGCGCACATAAGGTGCGACAAATTGTGGAACAGGCACAGCAGGTCATCGCTATCGAGATGCTATGTGCGGCACAGATGCTGGATTTCCGCAAACCATTGAAACCTGGTGCTGGTGTACAGAAGGCATACGAACTGGTACGTTCTTACGTGTCAAAACTAGAGAATGACCGGGTGTTAGCGCCTGACATTGCAAAGATTACAGAAGCAATAAAAGAGGGTGTGTTCGATGTGATGGAGTAATGTTCCACGTGAAACATTACCTCATCACATCTCCACCGTCTACTAGCAATACCTGGCCGGTGATAAACGAGGCGGCGGGTGAGGCGAGGAACAGGGCAGCTTCTACGATATCGCCAGGCGTTCCCCAGCGTTTCATGGGTATGCCTTGCTCCACCCGTTTGCGGAAGGACTCGGAGCGACTCAGCGACCATTCATTCTCGATCGCTCCTGGCGCAATGCAATTGACGCGCACGCGGGGGGCAAGTTCTTGTGCCAGGCAACGCGTCAAGGAGATGATTGCTCGTCTCGACTGCAGCGCCACGTCCCTCGCACATCGACGGCCATGAGGCGTTCGAAAGCCTCCTCCTCGCTTAATCCCCGTATCTCTTCGCTATTGGCGCTTGCCCCGGCATTATTGATCCAGACGTCGATAGAGTTCAGCCTCTCTCTTGCCTGCATCACAAGACGCGCTGCCTCACCCTGCCTACTCAAGTCGGCCTGTGCCAGCATTGCCTGACCATGCGCAGCTTCGATCTGGCGCACCACCTCTTCAGCTTGCTGCCGGGCATGCCCATAATGGACGAGAACGGTCGCCTCCTGGGCCGCAAACCCCAGCGCAAGTGCACGGCCAATGCCACGGCCTGCACCGGTGACAACGATATTCTTACCCTGAAACATAGTGTTTTTCTCCAAGGAAATGTTTCACGTGAAACATTGAGGAGTGCCTTATACTGTATGATTGCTTGTAGTCGTTTGTACCCATATGCTACACTTCTAGTACAGCCTAGTCAATGGGGACTAAGCTCCTTCTCTAGAGAGGACGCGCCATGTTGGGCGCAAACGAAGGGAGTACCATGGTGATTACCCACAAAAACTATGTGGACTCGCCCAGTTCTTCTGCCATAGTAATCCAGGAACAGCGCAACAAACTCAGGCTTCTACGACATCAATTACTACAGAGATCGTACAATCTGAGCTTGTAAATCGCACTATTGGTGACATCAACCTACGTCTGGTCACCGAATGCGAGGGCGAAGCAGGTGGTTCCGGAGACTATCGTATGCTTGCCGAGGAATTGGGCATCGCACTGCCAGGTGAAAATATAAATGGCTATATTGCTCCAGGCACCACTTACCTCTGGCTGCGCGATCAAATGATGGATTGCGAGCGACTATTATTAAAGCATAACTTCGATTTACGCATATACGATATATTCGCTATTGGCAACCCAATCCTGCGGAGCTGGCTTGCCGAGGAGATGAAACAGTGGGGTTTGTCGGTAACTACCGAGCAGATACACCTGGGCCTGGGCGCCATGGATAGCATCAATAAAGTGCTATGTGGCCTCGCGCAAATGTACCGGGAACAACATGTTGGTGAAGTTGGCATACTGTTCCCCGAGCCCGGCTTTGCCGTTCCTGAATGGCAAGCAAGGTCGTTTGGCTACCGTTTGCACAATTACCTCACGCTTGAGGAGAATCACTTTAAACTGACTGCTCTGGAACTCGACCGGCTGCTTGCAAACAATCCCGCTATTCGCGTCATCTACCTCACAGTCACAAATAACCCTACCACCTTCGCTTACTCGCCCGATGAACTCAATACTATTCATGCAGTACTGCGCACATATCGCAAGGTGGGAAGAGAAGTATTCATTCTTGCCGACCTCGCTTATATAGGTACCGGCAAACCGGAAGAGGATCACGCGCGTATGGCGACCTTTGCACAGCCCGACGTGTTAGAGCACACCATCTTTGTCAGCAGTTTTTCCAAAACCTACACACTGACAGGAGAGCGCTTTGGTTGGGTTACTGCGGGTAATCCCGCGGTTGCTGCGGCCATTGCTCCCGGCTGGTCAAACACTATGGCTTCGTTACCAGCGGAATGGCAATTACGTTTCATGGCATATATGCGCCTGATGCAGGCTCGTCCGTGGCTGAACGAAAAGCTGCGAGCACTTTACCGCCTGCGACGCCAACGTTTCACGGCGCAATTGCGCTCTATCGATGAAGATTTACACCTGTTCGAGCAGATTTACATCGATGATGATGCCACCGTCTATAACTGGAGTAAGCTCCGTCCAGGAGAAGATGCATTCTCTTTGTTCGAGAAGACAGGCATTGCTGGTGTGCCTGGCTCTGGCTTTGGGTATACAGACGAGTATGTCCGTTTCTCAATAGGGGTGATCCCTGTACCAGAGGTTTCTTCGCGGCTTGACCATCCACTGAGCAGGTGATAGTCTATATGCAGGGTCACGAAGTGGAACATTTACGAGGCGTGGAGATGAAGGTATGTTTCACGTGAAACATACCTTCATCTCGTTTTTCCTCTTTTAAGAGATTGATAGCGTAAAGGAGATCATCGATATGGCAACTCGCGTAGGCATCAACGGTTTTGGGCGCATCGGGCGACAGTCGATGAAAGCGATGCTAGAGCGCCACCCGCAAGAACTCGAAGTCGTCGCTGTCAACGATTTGACGGATACTAAAACCAATGCTCACCTTTTGAAATATGATTCCACCTATGGCCGTTTCCCGGGTGAGGTTGAGACAACGGCCGATTCTCTTATTGTTAATGGGCACAAGATCAAGGTGCTTTCACTGCGTGACCCGGGCGAGATACCTTGGGGCGAACTGGGCGTAGAGATCGTGATCGAGTCCGTAGGTATTTTCACCGATGCAGATAAGGCAGCGGCCCACCTGCGTGGTGGCGCCAAGAAAGTCATCATCTCGGCCCCGGCGAAAGGCGAAGACCTTACGATGGTGCTGGGCGTCAATGAACAGATGTATGATCCCGCGAAGCACAACATTATTTCTAATGCTTCCTGCACTACCAACTGCCTAGCTCCGACTGCAAAGGTTCTCAATGATAACTTCGGCATCGAACGCGGCTTGATGAACACCATCCATTCGTATACCAACGATCAGCGCATCCTGGACCAGGTACATAAAGACCTGCGCCGCGCTCGCACCGCTGCGGCCAACATCATACCTACGACGACAGGCGCAGCTCGCGCTCTCGCGCTTGTCATTCCCGAACTGAAGGGGCGCTTCGATGGTATGTCGCTACGCGTACCTACTGTCACCGTCTCAGTGGTAGATTTCGTAGCGAATGTACGCAAGGAAGCCAGCAGAGAATCCGTCAATGAGGCTTTCAAACAGGCTGCGGCTGGTCCATTGAATGGTATCCTTGATTACACAGAGGAGCCCCTGGTCTCCACTGACTTCCGGGGCGACTCGCATTCTTCTATTGTGGATGGACTCTCTACGATGGTTCTCGGCGGTAACATGGTTAAGGTTATCGCGTGGTACGACAACGAGTGGGGCTACTCCTGCCGCATTGCAGACCTCGCTGACTTCATTGCACAAAAAGGCCTGTAGCGATGAATAAAAAGACAGTCCGCGATATCGAAGTCGCCGGAAAGCGTGTATTGGTACGCGTCGACTTCAATGTGCCATTAGATGCAGACCTGCAGATCACCGATGATACACGTATCAAGGCAGCGCTGCCCACCATACGTTACTTACTCGACAACGGAGCCGCTGTCGTCCTAATGTCGCACCTTGGGCGGCCTGATGGAAAGGTGGTTGAGCAGCTTCGCCTGGCGCCGGTGGGGAAACGCCTGAGTGAACTGCTGGGCAAGCATGTAGAGATGGCGGCAGATAGTATCGGACCAGGAGTCGACGTACAGGCGAAAGCGCTGCAACCGGGGCAGGTATTGTTGCTGGAAAATCTCCGTTTTCACAAAGAAGAAGAGAAAAACGACCCTGACTTCGCCCGGCAGCTCGCCTCGCTCGGCGACATCTATGTCAACGATGCTTTCGGCACGGCACATCGCGCTCATGCCTCGACAGAAGGAGTGACACGCTACCTGCCAGGCGTGGCGGGCTTCCTGATGGAAAAGGAGATCAATTTCCTGGGATCGGCCTTGCAAGAACCCCGGCGGCCCTTTGCTGCTATCGTTGGTGGCGCCAAAGTTTCCGATAAGATAGCGGTGTTGGAGCGGCTCATCGGGATGGTTGATGTACTCCTGATCGGCGGTGGGATGGCAAATACTTTTCTCAAAGCGGAGGGCTACGAGATCGGGGACTCGCTCTTTGAAGCAGGTAAAGTGGAGGTTGCCAGCGATCTGATTGGGAAAGTAAGACAACGAGGATTAGAATTGCTACTGCCCAGTGATGTTGTGGTCGCAGATCGTTTCGCCGCGGATGCAACCCACAAGGTTGTGGCACATGATCAGGTTCAGCCGGGATGGCGCATCCTGGATATAGGTCCTGCAACAGTGACGGCGTTCCGGGAAGCGCTAGCAGGGGCTCGGACGATTGTGTGGAACGGTACACTAGGAGTGGCAGAGATGCCTGCCTTTGCAAAAGGCACCGACGCAATCATAGAGATACTGGCTGAGCGCACAGCCGCCGGAGCAACGACTATCATCGGAGGTGGGGACTCGGCCGCGGCAGTGGATCATGCTGGTGCAGCGGATAAGATGACTCACGTCTCGACTGGAGGAGGGGCTTCGCTAGAATTTCTGGAAGGGCGCGTCCTCCCAGGAGTGGCAGCTTTACAGGACAAAGAGTTATGACAATGCCAACTCGCACAGCCATCATTGCTGGTAACTGGAAGATGCACTATGGTCCCAGACAGGCCTCGCGTTTTGCTTTTGAGATCGTGCCCGAACTGGGGCAGCTAGTGCGACCATATTCTCACATATCTTGCATACTCTGCCCACCGGCCATTTCACTGGCGGCGGTACGCGAAGTATTAGATGCCCAACTATTTCCGCGCATCGAATTAGGCGCACAGAATATGTACTACGAGGAGAAGGGAGCTTTTACCGGTGAGATTGCACCCGCGATGGTACATGAACTGTGCAGTACGGTCATTCTTGGCCACTCGGAGCGCCGCACCCACTTCGGTGAAACCGACGAACTGGTGAATAAGAAGACGCTTGCGGCGCTCAACCATAGGTTACGTCCCATTGTGTGCATTGGTGAGCACGAGCAACAGCATGAGGCAGGCCAGACCGAGCAGGTGATTCGTTCACAGGTGCAGCATAGTCTCTCACATCTCCCGGAAAAGCAATCGCAAGAGGTTGTGATCGCCTATGAGCCAATCTGGGCTATCGGAACAGGCAAAGCCGCAACGCCCGAAGGAGCCGGTAAGGTGATCCATCTCATCCGTGAACTTTTTAGCGACGTGTATGGCACCGAGGCGGCAGCGGCACTGCGCATCCTCTACGGTGGTAGTGTGACCTCGGACAATATCAGCGAGTTTGTGGCTCACCCTGATATTGATGGAGCCCTGGTTGGAGGCGCAAGCATCAAGCCTGATTTTGTAGAGATTGTGCGCAAGACGATCGAAACAATGCAACGATAGCCATGTAACAGTGAAATTGTAACATCTATCTTGTTCTATATTTGGGATTTGTAAAACACCTGACTTTCTAATCTGCTGACGATATTCAGTAGAAGGTAGTCAGATCTCGATTGTGATGAAGAGCCGCCGTCTCACGGCAGGAGCTTGTCGAGCGTGATTGGTAGATCGCGAACACGAATGCCGGTCGCGTTATAGACGGCATTCGCGATGGCAGCGGCGGTACCCACAATCCCGATCTCGCCAATTCCCTTCGCGCCCATCAGGCTGACGTGCGGATCGTCTTCATCGATCCACGTCACATCGACCGTGCCAACATCGGCGTTCGTCGCGATGTGGTACCCTGCGAAGTCATGGTTCACGTAGTTACCGAAGCGAGGATCCAGGACGCTTTCCTCATGTAACGCCATCGATAGCCCCATCGTCATCCCACCGAGGAGTTGCGAACGGGCCGTCTTCGCGTTCATGATGCGGCCGACAGCGAAGACGCCGAGCAGCCGCGGGACGCGCACCTCGCCAGTGTCGATGTTCACGCGGACCTCCGCGAATTGCGCACCATAGGCGTGCATCGCGAAACGCTGCGCCTCGGGATTCTCCCCGACCTCGCCGGTTGCTTCGAGCCCTTCGGGGGGAACGACCCCGTCATACTCGTCGTGCAGGAGTGCGCGGAGCCTGCGAGCTGCATCGACGATCGCAGACCCCCATGATGTGGTTCCCATCGACCCTCCGGCGATCTGTGCACGCGGCAGCTTGCTGTCGCCAATCTCCAGATGCACGTGCTTCAACGGAACCTCAAGCGCATCCGCAGCGATCTGCGTCAGCACTGTCCAGGCCCCGGTACCGATATCAGAGGCATCGATGAGCACGATGTAATGCCCCTCGCTATTCACGCGCACGAGGGCCGTTGATGCTCTTCGACGTGCAGGATACGTCGACGCGGCGACGCCGGTACCGATGAGCCCCCGGCCCCCGGCACGCATCCCGGGCCTTGGGTCGCGCTGCTGCCAGCCGAAGCGCTGCGCACCTACCTGCAGGCACGCAACGAGGCCGCGACTACTAAATGGATGCCCTGTGTCGGGGTCGAGCTCGGGTTCGTTCTGGATGCGAAACTCGATTGGGTCAAGCCCGCATGCGATCGCCATCTCGTCCATGGCTGACTCAAGCGCGAACATCCCCGGACACTCGCCAGGTGCGCGCATAATCGTCGGCGGTGGAACATCGAGCCGTGCCAGTCGATGCGTGGTACGGCGGTTTGGTGCTGCATACATCATCCGCGTCGCAACGGCGGTCTGCTCTGTAAACTCGTGGATGGTCGAGGTCTGCTCGATGACGTCGTGCGCAATCGCTGTGAGCCGACCATTGCTGTCAGCGCCCAGACGAATGCGCTGGATCGTCGGGGTACGATAGCCGACCATCGCGAACATCTGCTGCTGTGTCAACGCGAATTTCACGGGCCGCGCCGCCACCTGTGCCGCCATCACAGTGAGAATTACATGTGGGTGGGTGAAGGCCTTGGAACCGAATGCACCGCCAACATATGGCGAGATGACGCGCACGCGCTCGAGTGGAAGTCCAAACGCCTGGGCGACATCGTCGCGGATCCTGTGTGCGCCCTGGTTCGCGTCATACAGGGTGACGCCGTTATCGCTCCACATCGCGACCGTCGCATGCGGTTCGAGCGGATTATTGTGGTAGGTCGGCGTCGTATAGGTGTGGTCGAGCGAGACGGCAGCTTGTG
>WNGM01005347.1_pt1 | contig 10042 bp, 6 predicted proteins | sample 5400571 | NCBI WGS metagenome assembly WNGM01 (sample SAMN13153378, study PRJNA577476) | soil metagenome | isolation source: 100 cm soil or saprolite under Garry oak tree replicate 2 | place: USA:California | collected 2016-06-15 | reverse complement strand
AGAGGAGCCCCCCGAAGCCGCCCTGGCTGTAGCCCAAGAGCCGCTCGATACCGGAGATCACCGTGTCGGGCGATCCCACGAGAGTCGTCCCCGCGCGCACGCCGTCACGCAGCGGGTCGCCGGCGCGCCCGGGGGGCCGCCCCAGAGTCTCCTCGAAGTACGTGACGGTCTCGTGGCGTTCGCCCCGCTGCACCTCACCGAGGGCCTGCTCGTCCTCCTCTGCCACGTGCACGTTGACGACCACGCGCCACTCCGCGCGATCCATCGTCGTCCCGTGCGCCGCGGCCGTCTCCTCCGCGATCCGCCACTGGCTCGCCAGCGCCTCGGGCCCGCCGGGTAGGCCGGCGCCGATGGAGAGCACGCCGAGCCCGTGCTTGCCCGCTGCCACCATGCCGAATGGTGTGATGGTGCTGGCCACCGCGATAGGGAAGCGCGGCACCGTGTACGGCGCCAGGTGCAGCCGCGCCTCGCGCATCTCGAACCAGTCGGTGCGCATGGTCACGGGCTCCTCACACCGGAGGAGCCGCAGGATGGCCTCCAGGGACTCCTCCATGCGCCGCCGCTGAGTCACCGGCTCGATGCCGAGCATGTAGGCGTCCGAGGGCAAGGCACCGGGGCCGCAGCCGAGCATGGCCCGACCTCGGGTCATGTGGTCGAGCTGGACGAAGCGGTTCGCCACCATGAGCGGGTGGTGGTACGGCAGGCTCGTCACCCCGGAGCCGAGCATGATGTGGCGGGTGCGCTCCGCCGCGGCGGCGATGAACAGCTCGGGCGAGGCGATGATCTCCCAGCCCGCCGAGTGGTGCTCGCCGATCCACACCTCGTCGAAGCCCAGGTGATCGAGCCACTCGATGAGCTCCATGTCGCGGGCCATGGCCAGGGTGGGGTTCTCGCCCAGCCGGTGGAACGGTGCGAGGAAGATGCCGAACTTCATCCCTCGGTGGGCCATTGGCGGTTCTCCCTTCCCGAACTCCGAGATGCTACCATCCCTGCCGGAGATCCAGCCGATCTTGGTAGAGGGGAGAGCATCATGGCGCAGAACGGGTTCAGAGTCCTCGACAGCGACATGCACTGCATGGAACCACCTGACCTGTGGGAACGCTACATCGATAACGCCTACAGGCCGTTCGCGCCTCGGGGCTTGCAGGAGTACGTCGCCGACCTGCGGCTCGTCATCAACGGCAAGACGATGCCGCGCCACTCCTCGCTGCGCCCGCGATCGCGTCGGGGTGAGGAGGATCCGCTTCAGAAGCGACGCGAGCGCTTCCGGCCAGCCGCCGAGCGAGGTTGGGACGGCGCCACCCAGCTCGAGGCGATGGACACCGAGGGCATCGACGTGGCGGTGGTGTACCCCTCACGCGGGCTCTTCGCCCAGGCCGTCGATGACCTGGACCCCGCCTTCGCCGCGGCGATCGCGCGCGCCTACAACGACTGGCTGCACGACTACTGCAAGGCCGACCCCACTCGGCTGCTCGGGGCCGGGATGATCTCGCCCCACGACATCCGCGACGCGGTGGAGGAGGCCCGCCGGGCGGTCGAGGATCTGGGTTGCCGGGCCGTGTTCGTGCGGCCCAACCCGGTCAAGGGGCGCAACTGGCACGACCGCTATTTCGAGCCGCTGTGGGAGGAGCTGGAACGGCTCGGGGTGCCGCTCGGCTTCCACGAAGGGTTCGGCCCTTACTTGCCACAGGTGGGCGACCGCTTCGGCGCGAACCTCCAGATGGTCCATACGGCCTGCCATCCCATGGAGATGATGCTGGCCGTGATCAGCATGATCGGAGGCGGCGTCCTGGAGCGCCATCCGAATCTGCGCGTCGCCTTCCTGGAGGGAAACTGCGGCTGGGTGCCCTTCCTCCTGTGGCGTCTGGACGAGCACCACGAGGTGACTTTCCGGCGTCCGGACTCGATTCTCACCATGAAGCCCAGCGAGTACTTCAAGCGCCAGTGCTTCGTGTCCGTGGAGGCCGACGAGGACTTCGTGAAACAGGTCATCGATTACATGGGCGACGACACCATCGTCTTCTCGACCGACTGGCCCCACCTCGATTCCAAGTATCCGCAGGCGGTCGAGTCGTTCATGAAGCTCCCGATCTCCGACGAGAGCAAGCGCAAGATCCTCTGGGACAACTGCGCGCGCTACTACGGGATTACGAGCGGCGCGCACACGGCATGAAGTGTCCGCGGTGCCAGCAGGAGAACCCGCCGCAGGCGAAGTTCTGCCTCGAGTGCGCCACTCCGCTCGCCCCGGGGTGCGTGAACTGCGGCCACCGGCTCCCACCCGCCGCGAAGTTCTGTCCTGAGTGTGCTCATCCCGTCGACGGGTCTGCCGCGGCCACGCAGCGGTTCGGGTCGCCCGATTCCTACACGCCCAAGCACCTCGCTGAGCGCATCCTCACGTCGAAGGCCGCTCTCCAAGGCGAGCGCAAGCAGGTCACGGTGCTGTTTGCTGATGTGAAGGGCTCGATGGAGCTCCTCGCCGACCGCGATCCCGAGGAGGCGCGCAAGATCCTCGATCCGCTGCTCGAGCGAATGATGGAGGCCGTCCACCGCTACGAGGGCACGGTGAACCAGGTCATGGGCGATGGGATAATGGCGCTCTTCGGCGCGCCCCTCGCCCACGAGGACCACGCCGTGCGGGCGTGCTATGCGGCGCTGCGGATGCAGGATCTGGTGAAGCGCTACGCGGAGGAGGCGCGCCGCGCGCACGGCGTGAACGTACAGATCCGGGTCGGGCTCAACTCGGGCGAGGTCGTTGTACGCGCCATCGGCAGCGATCTCCACGTGGACTACACGGCCGTCGGCCAGACGACGCATCTCGCGGCGCGGATGGAGCAGGTCGCGAGCCCGGGCAGCATCCTCCTGACGCCAGCGACCCTGGAGCTGGTGGAAGGCTACGTCGCCGTGGAGCCACTCGGCCCCGTACCGGTGAAGGGGCTCGCCGACGCCGTGGAGGTCTACGAGGTGACGGGAGCGGGCCCGGCGCGCACCCGCCTGCAGGCGGCCGCCCGGCGCGGCCTGACGCGCTTCGTCGGGCGCGACGCCGAGCTGGAGCAGCTCCGCCGCGCGCAGCAGCTTGCCGGTACCGGCCACGGTCAGGTGGCGGCGATCGTCGGCGAGGCGGGAGTGGGCAAGTCGCGCCTCGTCTACGAGTTCACCCACTCGCATCGCCTGCACGGTTGGCTGGTCCTCGAGGCCGCTTCGGTCTCGTACGGCAAGGCGACGAGCTACTGGCCGGTGATCGACCTCCTCAAGGGCTACTTCAAGATCCAGGACCGGGACGACCTCCGCGAGATCCGCGAGAAGGTGACGGGCAAGCTCCTCACCCTGGACGAATCTCTCAAGCCGGCGCTGCCGGCGTTCTTGACGCTGCTCGACGTGCCCGTGGACGACGCCGCGTGGCGCATGCTCGACCCCGGGCAGCGTCGGCAGCGCACGCTCGATGCCGTGAAGCGGTTGCTGCTGCGGGAAGCGCGGGAGCAGCCCCTCCTCCTGATCTTCGAGGATCTCCACTGGATCGACAGCGAGACGCAGGCCTTCCTCGACATGCTCGTCGACAGCCTGGGCTCGGCGCCCCTGCTGCTGCTCGTGAACTACCGCCCCGAGTACCAGCACGCCTGGGGCAGCAAGACCTCCTACAGCCGGATGCGCCTCGACGCCCTCCCGGCCCAGAGCACCGGGGAATTGCTGGAGGCGCTCCTCGGAGGCGATCCCGGGCTCGCGCCACTCAAGCAGATCCTCGTCAGGCGCGGGAACCCGTTCTTCCTGGAGGAGACCGTCCAGACACTCGTGGAGACGCAGGCGCTGGCGGGGGAGCGAGGAAGCTATCGGCTCACGCGGCCCGTTCAGGCGATCCAGATCCCGGCCACGGTGCAAGTGGTGCTCGCGGCGCGCATCGATCGTTTGGCACCCGAGGACAAGCGCCTCCTGCAGGTCGCCTCTGTCGTCGGCAAGAACGTCCCGTTCGCGCTGCTCGAGGCGATCGCCGACCTTCCGGCCGAGATGCTCCGCGCAGGGCTCGACCGCCTGCAGGCTGCCGAGTTCCTCTACGAGACCGGGCTCTATCCGGATCTCGAGTACTCTTTCAAGCACGCGCTCACGCATGAAGTCACGTACGGTGAACTGTTGCAGGAGCGTCGCCGCGAGCTTCACGCGCAGGTCGTCGACGCGATCGAGAGGGTCCACTCCGATCGCCTCGGCGAGCAGATCGAGCGGCTCGCCCATCACGCCTTCCGGGGCGAGATGCGCGAAAAGGCGGTGCACTACCTGCGGCAGGCCGGAGCGAAGGCGGCCGCGCGGTCGGCGCTCCAGGACGCCCTCGTCTGGCTCGAGCAAGCCCTCGGCGTCCTCGAGACGCTGCCCGAGAGCCAGTCCACGCTGGAGCGGGCCTTCGACATCCGCCTCGAGCTGCGGCCGGTGCTGAATCAGCTCGGTGAAGTCCGGCGGGCGCTGGAGCGCTTGCGGGAGGCGGAGACCCTCGCCGAGCGATTGAACGACGACCGCAGGCGCGCACGTATCTGTGCGTTCATGACGACCGCTCACTCACTGCTCGGCGAGCTGGACGAGGCGGTCGAGTCCGGAACCCGCGGGCGGGCGATCGCGCGGGTGCTGGGGGACCTGGAGCTCCGCATCCTCGCGACGAGCTATCTCGGGCAGGCGCATTACCTTCGGGGTGAGTACGCGCGGGTGATCGAGCTTGCCACCGACAACCTCGCGGCATTGCCCGCCGACTGGGTCCACGAGTATTTCGGACTGACCGCACCGGCATCCGTCTACGATCGCTTCTGGCTGGTCGTGAGCCTCGCCGAGCTTGGCAGATTCGCCGAGGCGGCCGAGTACGCAGCCGCGGCGATCCGCCTCGCCGAGCCGACGCATCATGCGTTCACCGTCGGTCAGGCCCACCGAGCCGCGTGCACGCTCCACCTCTTCAAGGGCGACTGGGCGAATGCGCGCTCAATGATCGAGCACGGGGTCGCGGTGTTGCGGACGGGGAACGTCGTCATCGTGCTTCCCTGGGCGATCGCCGCCTCAGCCTGGGTGCTGGCGCAGCTCGGCGAGACGAGCGAGGCGCTGAGCCGGCTCCGGGAAGGCGAGCAGCTCCTCGAGCGTCAGGCGGCGAGGGGAATCACCGGCAATCTCGGCTTGGCCTACCACTCGCTGGGGCGTGCCGCTCTGCTGCTCGGCCAGCTCGACGAGGCGCGGCGCCTGGCCGACCGCGCGGTCGAATCCTATCCGCATCACCCCGGGTTCGCGGCCCATGCTCTGCACCTGCTCGGCGACATCGCAAGCCATCCCGACCGGTTCGATGCCGAGATTGGCGAGGCCCACTACCGCCAGGCGCTGGCGCTCGCCGAGCCGCGCGGCATGCGCCCGCTTATCGCCCACTGCCACTTCGGCCTGGGTAAGCTGTACCGGCGCACCGGCAAGCGCGAGCAAGTCCAGGAGCACCTCACCTCAGCGACGACGATGTACCGCGAGATGGACATGCGCTTCTGGCTGGAGCAAGCCGAAGCGGCGATGAAGGAGGGAGCGCCATGAGCACCACGAAAACGCCGTTATCCGAAATCATCTCGGTCGCCGATCTCGCGTGGCAGGAGCGGCAGCCCGGGGTCCGGATGAAGAGTATTTGGGAGCATCCGGAGACCAAGCGACGGGCCGTCATGACGCGCATCGAGCCCGACGCGAAACTTCCGCTCCATCGGCACGTCGGCGACGAGCTGGTTTTCGTCATCGAAGGCGCCATCTCGGATGCGTTCGGGACCGTGACGGCCGGGAATGTGGGCTACCGGCCAGATGGATGTGTTCACGCCGTATCGACGCGGAACGGAGCGACGGTTCTCGCGTTCATCACCGGCGGCATTGAGCCGGTCACCGAGCGAGGCAGCGCGCCGCCCTCGCAAATCTTCGCGCTGAGTGAGCTCCCGTGGATCGAGACGCGCCCTGGCGTCCGCCAGAAAAGGATCTGGGAGGACAAGCTCAACGAGCGCCGCGCGCTGCTGGCACGCTTCGAGCCCGGGGCCACGCTCCCGCGACATCGTCACGTCGGTGACGAGCTGATCTTCATCCTCGAGGGTGCCAACGCCGACGAATCGGGCGTCGTGGCCACCGGCAACGTGAGCTACCGGCCGAACGGTTGCGTCCACAGTGTGACGACGAAGAATGGTGCGACGGTCTTGGCCGTCGTCTGGGGCCGCACGGAACCGGTTTGAAGTGAATCAGTTGGCCAAAGAGCTCGTCACGCCACGTACGCCGAGTTCCCGTCCAGGGCCGGCACCCGACCGGCTAAGGCGCCGGGCCTGACGATCCCGCAATCGCTGCTTATTCGGGCGGACGAGATCATCGAGTGATCGATCGTGGCACGCTCAGCAGCGGGTTCGCCCTCGGGGTGCCGCTGTGTCGGAGACCGAGAAGTGGCTGGTGAGAGGTCGAAGTTAATTTGGATTGGACTCTTTATCGGTTCTGCAATCGGAGGCTATATACCGGCGCTCTGGGGATCCGGTATGTTTTCGTTCTCCTCTGTCATTGGGAGCGCGATCGGCGGCATCTTGGGGATTTGGCTTGGTTATCGGATGGGGGAGTAGGGCCACATCCGGGTCGAGTTCTGGTCGTGGTGGTGAGGGGCCGTCACTTGCGCGTGTACTACCTCCTGCCAGAGGATCCTAGAGGCATGTTGCTAGCCAGCAGAACCCAGCTCAGCGTTGCGCCAATCAGGATGCCTACCATGATCCTGAGGGCCAAATAGCAGTACGACTGCACGAGGGCGTATTGCTCCGACGTCAGGCCGAGATGAATTCGATGCCAGTCCGCCAAGGAGGGAAAGAGGGCGACCCCGATCGCGACACAGGCGGCGAGGAAGTGTCCGATGCTGAATGGCCGACCAAGACGCGTGACACTTTCTGTCGTGATGATCGCGGCGAGGGCGCTCAGAAACAAACCGAACCCCGCAATACGGCGTAGCGAGGGATTGTCGAGACCCGAGAACAGATCGAGACCCTGGCTCGAGCTGACCGCCCATGCCAGTACGGCCGGCAGTACGTCGAAGAAAAGAATATGCCCCGCAATGCCCACCGGGACGAGAAGGTTCCAGAGCAACTCCGAGCGCCAAATGCCCCTCCCAGCGTCCGTCTCATCGCTGTGCGGCATATGCGGACTCCTTGGCCGGTCAAATATTCGTGTCTTACGTCAATCGTAAGCTGGAGAGGATGTGGCCCCCTATTTATTCCGAGCGCCAGAGATCGGGGAATTGCAATGTGTGGCGGCTTCTTACCATCCGCGAGGAGCCAGAGGAACGCGAGCTCACCCGGGCGCGCGATGTCAGCCCAGCTCCCAGAGGAGCCAGAGGCCCAGGAGCAGGCTCGCGATCCCGGCCAGGGCGCGGACGGCGGTGTGCAGGTCCCGCGTCCGGTTTGCGGTCACCACGGAGGGAAGCGCAATCAGCCCGCTGAGCACGAGCATCCCCACCGTGGAGCCCGCGCCGAACACGAGGACGTAGAGCAACCCCGCGAGCGGATCGGGGATGGCGGCGACGACCGCGAGCGTGAGCGCGGCGCTGCCGGCCAGCCCGTGCAGCAGCCCGACGAGGAAGGGCCGACCTGCCGCGTGCAGCACGTGCGCGTGAGCGTGCCGGACGGGCGCGAGTGTGCGGAGCAGGACGTGACCGCCCAGAAGGACGAGCACCAGCGCGACCACCCGCTCGAGCCCCCGTTCCGTCTCGGGAGAGATGGTGAGCTTGAAGGCGATCGTCCCGAGCGCCGCCGCCAGCAGTGCCGCCGTGTGGCCCACGCCCCAGAAGGTTCCCAGCAGACACGAGCGCGCCACGCTGCGATGCTGGCTCACGAAGGTGGACACCGCCGCCACGTGATCGGCGTCCGTCGCGTGACGGATGCCGAGGAGGAAGCCGATGCCGAGCGCCGCCGCGAGCGACGTGTCCATCACAGCCGGCCCTGGAGGATCCCGGCCGTCCGGAGCGCCTGCGCCGCGATGGCCAGCCCCAGCCCGGTGATGGCGACCGAGGAGGTCAGCGGCAGCCATCGCGTGAGCAGCACGCCTTCGCCCCGCCACCGGGCCATGAAACGCCGCGCATGCAGTACGAGGAGCCCGATGGCGATCAGCACCGCGGCCAGGCCGACGCTGAACGCGACGATGAGCACGAGCCCGAAGCCGAGGCGGCCGAGCGCCAGCGCGCTCAGCAGCACCACAAGGGCCGCCGGGCACGGCACGATTCCCCCGGTCACCCCCAACGCGACCAGCTCCTTGAGGGAGACGTCGGCACCAGGGTGATGGTGCGCGTGACCGTGTGCGTGATGATGGTGGTCGTCGTGGGCATGGTCGTGACTGTGGCGGCGCGACGCGCCTCGGTACCGACGCAGAAAGAGGACGATGCCGAGGCCGGCGACCGTCAGGCCGGAGGCGACGCCGAGCCACGGGTAGAGCCGCTCGGGAACGATGTAGCGCGACGCGTAGAGCGTCACCGCGCCCAGCAGGTAGACGCCCGCCGTGTGCGAGGCCGTGACGACGAGGCCGAGCACGAGCGCGTGCCAGGCCGTTCCCCGCGAGCCGACGAGATAGGCGGCCACGACGGTCTTGCCGTGCCCCGGCTCGAGCGCGTGGACCGCGCCGAGGCCAGCGGCCACGACGAGGGCGAGCAGGAGGATGCCGATCCCCGGCGGTCGCGTGGTCATGAGCTCAGTGAACGCGCTGCGCGGTGTCGCTTGCAGGTTCGGCGCGAGCCGGGCATGCGCGGGTGCTCGCGCCGCCATCCGCGGACCCGGCGAGGCAAGGAGCGGCGGTGCGAGCTCGCGCCTGAACGTCAGGCGCGCCTCGACATCCTGCGGCGGGCTGGCGAGCAGATCGGTCGGGTAGTCGGCCAGCTGGTTGCTCCGGTCCCGGTCGGGGACCGACGCCTCGATGATCGCGGCATCCGCTCCCGCCACCGCGACGATCTCCTTCCATCCGGCGCGATCGGGAAAGTTCGCGTCGCGGTAGTAGAGCGCCGCCGTGGACCCGAGATGTCCGTCGAGCGGCACCCGGTAGCGGATGCCGATCTTCAACGTCGGGAGCCCGCCGGCGCCCGGAGGGAATATGACCTCTCGCGAGGCAACCTCGAGCGCGAGGCGATGGCCGTTGACCTCGAGCGTGAGCCCTTCACGGAGCGCCTCCGCTTTGCGGGAGGCCCAGGGGCCGACGCTCGGGTGATCGGGCTCGGGGACGATCCCGGTCTCCTGGATCTCCTGGAAGGTGGGGATCTCCGCCATGTCGACGATGTAGCGGAGCTCGACGCCGTCCGCGGCCAGGCGGAGTCCCGCGTAGCGGTTGACGCTGAAGTTGCCGAGCGGATGCGCCAGGCCGGCGCGCGGAAGGACCATGAAGCCCGCGAGCGCCAGGCCGATCAACCATCGCCGCCGCCGCGCGCCCTCAGCGCTCACCGCCCACGACCACACGCGCTGTCTCTTCGGCCCCCGCCTCTCTGAGCACGCGTCTCGCCGTCTCAGAGTGGAAGGGGTGGAAGTGCGGATTCGTGACCAGCGCGAGCCCGAGGTAATGCCGGGTCTGCTCGGCGTCGCCGAGCTCGTGATGGATCATCCCGGCGTGGAAGAACAGCCGCGCGTCGCGCGTTCCGAGCTTCAGGGCCTCCGTGATGGCGGCGAGGGCCTCCCGGGGGGAACCGTTCTTCAGCAGGGCCCAGGCCAGGACGTCGTAGGCGTACACGTCCTTCCGGACCGCGAGCTCTTTCTTGGCCAGGTCGAGCGCCTGCTCCAGCTTCATATCGTGGTCGGCGTAGAAGTAGGCGAGCTCGCGGTTGTAGATGACCTTGTTGATCGCGTTCAGGCGGCCGATGTACTCGACAAGGTCGTACTGTCTCCGCGCCTCGTCGGAGCGCCCGATCCGCGCGTACACGTCGCCGAGCGCGGCGGCGTAGTCGGGCAGCGGAATGACGCCGAGCGCGCGCTTGTAGAGCTCGATCGCCTGATCGTACCGGCGCTGGGCGGCGCGGACCTGGGCCAGCCCGGCCAGCGCACGGTAATAGTTCGGGTACGTCCCGAGC
>WNGM01009465.1_pt1 | contig 10043 bp, 9 predicted proteins | sample 5400571 | NCBI WGS metagenome assembly WNGM01 (sample SAMN13153378, study PRJNA577476) | soil metagenome | isolation source: 100 cm soil or saprolite under Garry oak tree replicate 2 | place: USA:California | collected 2016-06-15 | reverse complement strand
TGTTTGGGCGAGCGATACGCCAGAGAAAAGAAAAGACCGAGATCGTGGCAGAAAAAAATATTGAAAATCGTGTGAGAAGTCGTTTTTGAGTTGCGTATTATATTATAACGTTAGCCCGCATTGGTCGAAGCTAGCGACAACTCTAGTAAGGGGAACTGCTACCCCTAACGGTTTCTGGTACGGGCGGGTGACGCAGTTCCCTAAGCGTATATTATTTTCTAAGGAGGACACAATGGTCAAGAGACCAAAACTGAGTTCACTGATGATGAGCTTTAGCTTCCTATTGGTGCTGTTCTTACCGCTCAGTGCCTGCGGTCCGCAAGGTACACCCACAACGACTACCACCAGCAGTCAGCCGGTCAAAGGGGGTACCTGGATCGATGATATCATAGCAGGACCCGGCTCCTTACTGCCACAAGGGTCGGATACCACCTATTCAACAGTGATTGATCAGGCGATCTATACTCCGTTCTTCTATGGGGACGACAATGGTCAAGTTCACCCTGGCATGACGACGGAAATTCCAACGGTCGCGAATGGCGGAGCCACCGCGGACCTGAAGACCTGGACGTTCAAACTGCGTCCGAACCTGAAATGGTCGGATGGCCAGCCCTTGAACGCGGATGACATCGCCTTTAGCTTTAAGACGTATAACGATCCGAAATTTGGTGCGAAGTTCACAACCGGCTTCGCTGACATTGTCTCGACGAGTGTCTCCGCCGATAAACTCTCGATCACCATACACCTGGATAAGCCCATTGGGAACTTTGTCTCCAACTTTGTGGATGCCAATCCTGGTACCCTCCTACCCAAGCACATTTTCGCCAGCATGTCGCCCGATGCTATCCTCAAGTCACCTGACAGCCAGCTGCCACGTGTGACGAATGGCCCGTTCATGATCGCGGCAGACCAGAGCACGGCTCAGCAGCAGTACACGGTGGTGCGCAATCCCAATTACTATCGTGCTTCGGAGGGTTTGCCGTATCTGGATAAGATTGTGTTTCGCATCGTGAACGATCCTGATACGATCCTCAAAGATGTGCAGGCTCACCAGATCACGTCCAACTGGTTCCTCGATATCAGTAAGGTCGACACGTACAAAGCCGTTTCCGGTTACACTGTACTCCCGGACAAAGTATCTGCCGGCTATGAAGCGCTCTGGATGAACCAGAACAATCCTGCGCTGAAGGATGTCAACGTGCGCAAGGCGATCGCGATGGCCATTGACCACAATAAGTTAATCGCCGTGGCACGCAACGGCTTCGCCAAACCACTGTGTACGGATCATCCCGCCTCGTTGACGCCAGGCTATCAAGCGGATGCTCCCTGTCCGAAGTTTGACCCGGCTGGAGCCAATGCATTGCTGGATCAAGCGGGCTGGGTGAAGGGTTCCGACGGAGTGCGAGCCAAGAATGGGCTGCGTCTGGACTTCAAATATACAACCACCACATTAGGCTGGCGTAAGACAGACCAATCTATTGTGCAGCAGGATTTGGCCAATATCGGCATCAAGACCACGCTTGTCAACACGCCTGGTAGCACCTTCTTTGGTCAGGTTTTGCCACAGGGCAAGCCGGGGACCTATGACATTGGCGAGTATGAGCAAACGTATTCCTACGATGCTGATGATTCAAGCACGTTGGAATGTTCTGGGATCCCCTCGGCGGCCAATAGCTTTGGAGGACAGAACTATGCCTTCTGGTGCGACAAGCAGGCAGATGCTCTCTTTAATCAAGAGCTCTCGACCACCGATACGGCGGTACGGCAGGATGCGTTTAATAAGCTCCACCAGATTTACCTGACCCAGTTCCCGTTCATTACCGAGTATGCACCGATCGATGCCTCAGTCGTGAAGAATACCGGGCATAACTATTCTCCTGGTCCGATGGGGGCTCAGGAAACGGTGAATGTGTGGAATTGGTGGTGTACTGGCGGCCAGTGCTAGTGTAGGTCTGGCACTCAACCACTTTTCGTCGTACTGTTTAGTATAAGTATAGCATTGATTGGATATCGCATGCGATATCCTATGATAGAAGCCTGAGATGATAAGAGAACATGATGACCGCCAGGGTCATCACTACTATACTCCGGCTTCGCAGGCAGATGTGTTCGTATATAGTAGTGATGACCCTGGCGGTCATCATGCTTAGTAGTGATGACCCTGGCGGTCATCATGCTTAGAGAAAATATGAAACGCACTCGATGGAGTAAATGGCGTGTTGACACCAAGAAATTTTGTGGATATACTATATGCAACCTTCCTTCTCCTTACCCTATGCACATAGGAGGCTCTTATGGGACGTTACATCATTAGACGATTGTTACAAGCAATCCCGTTGATGATCCTGCTCTCCATTTTTTTGTTCGCCTTAATTCACCTCATGCCAGGTGGACCTGAAGGTGTGTTGTTCAATCCTCGCTTGAGTGCTGCTGGGCGTGCTGCCCTACGGGCCAATTTTGGCCTGGATGATCCTCCCTGGCTCCAGTATTTCAAATGGATGAGCCGTATGCTAGTGGGAGACTTTGGCTCATCCTTTTCAACGTACCAGCCAGTATCAGGCATCATCGCAGCGCGTTTTCCTGCCACATTAGAATTGTTCGGCTTTTCTCTGGTCCTTGGGCATGATCTCGGCAGTACGCCACGCGACACTAACCGACTATCTTGTGACGACGATCTCTTACTTTGGCCTCTCGATGCCCATCTTTCTCTTTGGTCTGCTAGCCCAAGATATTTTCGGGGTTCAGTTGCATCTCCTGCCCACTTCGGGGACATCGACGCCCGGCTACGTCTTTGATCCTTTTAATGCCCTTCTCGATCATTTCTTGCACCTTCTCCTACCGATGTTGGTGCTCTCTATTACATTTATCGCTGGCTGGAGCCGCTACATGCGCTCCAGTATGTTAGACGTGATCAAGCAGGATTATATGCGTACGGCTCGCGCAAAAGGTGTCTCCTATCTAAGGATGCTCACCCATCATGCACTGCGTAACGCAGTGATTCCGCTGATTACTGTTGTGGCCATAGACTTTGGTGCCGTGGCTGGTGGAGCAGCGGTTACCGAAGGGGTGTTTGCATGGCCTGGCATGGGGTTACTCTTTATCGAGTCTCTTGAAGATCGTGACTATCCAGTATTGATGGCGATGTTAGTCATAGGAGCGGTATTTGTCATCGCATTTAACTTGATTGCAGATATCCTCTATGCTGTTATGGATCCACGTATCCGCTACTCGTAGGTACTAAGAGGCTTGTTACTGCCTGTTGTTAAGGAGAGTATCGATGGACGTACCTCACCAACTCAATGTTACCAATATCCCAGAGGAAGAGATTGAACCCCTTTTGGACGTGACTCCAGAACTGGTACAAAAACGGCGAAGTCAGGGACGTATTATCTTCGATCGTTTTATTCGGCATCGCGCCGCGATCGTTGGTGGTATATTCTTGATTGTGATGTTCCTCCTCTGTTTCCTCGGTCCCCTGTTCTGGAGAGTTGATCCTGACCTGATCCCTGACAATGTGATCACCGCTAGATTCACTCCTCCTGATCTAGCTCACCCCTTTGGCACTGATTGGGTGGCACGTGATGAACTTGCGCGTGCCATCGCGGGTGGTAGAGTTTCCCTTCTTGTGGCACTTGCATCAATGGCAGGAGCGATCCTGCTTGGTATCGGGATCGGCTCATTTGCGGGCTTTTACGGCGGTGTCCTCGATAACCTGCTGATGCGCTTCACCGACGTGTTCCTAGCCGTGCCATTGTACCTGCTTCTCTTCGTTCTTTCTGCTACCTTTACTGATGGTTCACCCAGGAGTGTCATCATCTTGATTGCCATCTTTGGTTGGACGTATGCAGCACGTCTGGTGAGAGGAGAGTTTCTGGCACACAGGGATCGCGAGTATGTCCTGGCCGCTCGCACGATCGGGGCAAGAAATCTGAGTTTGATGTTCCGGCATATCCTACCAAATGCAGCTGGCCCGATCATTGTGAATGCCACTTTGCTCGTAGGGTCCAACGTCATTCTTGAGTCGATCATGAGTTACTTTGGCTTTGGTATTAAGGACCCGAATCCCAGCTGGGGCAATATGGTGGCCAATGGGCAAGGGTACTTCGATAGCGCACCATGGCTAGTGTTTGTCCCCGCGTTGCTCATTTTCTTTACGGTGCTCAGTTTCAACCTGGTCGGTGATGGACTGCGTGATGCACTTGACCCACACATGACCGAACGTTAATTGGTGTGAAGGAGTAACGACATTGGGAGAATATCTGCTAGAGGTACAGGATCTCAAAACCTACTTCAAAGTGAAGGCAGGCCGAGTACGTGCCGTAGATGGAGTGAGTTTTGCGATTAAACCGGGAGAGAAAGTTGGAATAGTAGGAGAGAGCGGTTGTGGGAAAAGCGTGACCGCTCTCTCTATTATGCGCCTGCTTGAACAGCCGCCAGGAGAGTACGCGGGCGGTAGCGTATTGTTCGACGATCAGAACCTGCTTGATTTACCTGAAAGTGCCATGCGGAAAATCCGTGGCAGTAAGATCGGCATGATCTTTCAGGATCCCATGACCTGCCTCAATCCGACAATGACGGTTGGCAAACAGATCGCTGAGGGGCTGCTCATTCATATGAAGCATTTGAGTAGAGATGAAGCACACAGACGAGCGATCGCCTTGCTCGAACAGGTAGGTATTCCAGCGGCATCTGAGCGTGTCAATTCCTATCCGCACCAGTTTAGTGGGGGAATGCGCCAACGTGTGATGATCGCTATGGCCCTGGCCTGTAATCCGAAGTTGCTGATAGCCGATGAACCGACTACGGCACTGGATGTGACTGTCCAGGCGCAGATACTGGAACTGATCAACGGTGTGTGTGCTGAGTTTGGAACAGCATTGATCCTTATCACGCACGATCTTGGTGTCGTCGCAGGTATGGCCAACCGTGTGGTAGTGATGTATGCTGGCAAAGTGGTTGAGACGGCTCCGACAGAAGAAATATTTGCTAATCCCCGTCATCCTTACACTCTCGGCCTGTTAGCCTCGGTGCCACGTTTGGATAGAGGGCGAGAGGCTGAATTGAAAACCATCGAGGGTTCTCCTCCCGATCTACTGAAACCACCACCGGGATGCCCTTTCATGCCTCGTTGCGCATTCGCTCGTGCAATTTGCCGCACCATGCCTCCACTTGAACCAATCGCAGGTAATTCCACACATTTCAAAGCGTGCTGGCCGAATATAACCGATCCGAAAGAGCAGGCCTATGCTGAAGGACGACGTAGAGCCAAGGCCGAAGCTATAAAAGCCGCGCTGGATAAATCGGCAGAAGAAGTACTGCAGAAAATAGAGGAGAAGTAGAGAGATGGCAGAGACGCTTGTAGCGAGTAAAACATTGGTCGAGGTGCGTGACCTCAAAATGCACTTTCCTCTGACGAGGGGCATCATCATGCAACGTGTGGTTGGCCATGTCCGTGCCGTCGATGGGATTAGTTTTACTATTGAGCGGGGGCAGACGCTTGGTCTCGTGGGTGAGAGTGGTTCTGGCAAGACGACTATTGGGCGTACCATGATCCGCCTCTATAAGCCAACTAGCGGGCAAATTCTCTTTCATGACAGAGATCTGGCAAAGTTACGAGGCGAGGGATTGCGGCAATTGCGCAAAGACGTGCAGATGATCTTTCAAGATCCCTATGCCTCGCTCAATCCGCGTTATACAATTGGCTCGCTGATCGCCGAGCCTATGCACATCTTCAACATTGGTTCGGGCAAAGAGATTCGTGACAAGACAGTGGAACTATTGCGTGTGGTTGGTCTCCGTCCTGAGTATATCGATCGCTATCCACATGAGTTCAGTGGAGGACAGCGACAGCGCATTGCTGTAGCCCGTGCCCTTTCCATTAACCCAGAGTTTGTGATTGGCGACGAGCCCGTTTCTGCACTGGATGTCTCTGTCCGCGCGCAGGTACTCAACTTGATGGAACGCTTGCAAGCCCAGTTCAATCTCACGTATCTCTTCATTTCACATGATCTCAGTGTTGTACGTCACGTGGCAGACCGCATCGCCGTGATGTACCTTGGCAAAATCGTAGAGTTGTCAGATCGTGATGAACTGTACGTGTCTCCCAAACATCCCTACACCAAGGCATTGCTCTCGGCGGTACCCATTCCCGACCCTGGCATTGAGAAACGGCGCAAACGTATTATTCTCGCTGGAGACCTGCCCAGCCCCATCAATATTCCTTCGGGATGCCGCTTCCATACGCGCTGTCCGATGGCCCAACAGATTTGCCGCGAAGTGGAGCCTGCATTCGAGCTGAAAGGAGGCAGAGAACACTATGCCGCCTGCCATTTCTCTGAGAAGGTGACGCCTGCCGATTAATATAAGGCCCGCAAGGGGCAATCCATTTCAAAGAAGACGTTTTGCGAGTCAAACGAAGCCGCTTCACGCGTGTCATCCTGAGCGCGAGCTTTGGATCTCTCGCCGGACAGAGATCCAAAGCTCGCGCTCAGGATGACAAAGCAAGATGGTCTTGTATTTGAAATGGATTGCCCCTTGCGGGCCTCATGGGTGGTAGGGAGGTTGTGAATATAGCCTTTTGATAACTAAATCCTCCCATGCATCAGCGCAGCCACCACAATCCCCAACGCCAGCACCACGCCGAACTGCAAATGCAGCAAGGCTGTGCGTTTTGTCCCAATCACAAACACCTTACGCTCGGTCGCTGTCAGCACGGCTCGTACATTTTTGAAGGCAAGGGGAAAGGTCAGCCAGACAATCAGGCTATATAGTGGTAGGAGACCGACGAGGACAAAGATACTCACCGCTATATAGCTGCCGAGAAGGAGAGCAGCATGGTATCTTTGGCCAAACAGTTGGCCGAAGCGTACAGCGAGGGTGCGTTTATGGACGGCTAAATCCTCCTGGTAGTCGCGAACGTTGTTCATGTTGAGGATGGCCGTGACCAGGAAGCCAACGGGAACGCTGGCAGCGAAGGCTCGCCACGACCAGTGGGGAATCTGAACGTAGTAGGCTCCCCACGTCATGAGCAGACCCATAGCGAGGTAGACCATAATATCGCCAAGGCCTCGACTGGCAAACTTGAAGGGCCAGGCACTATAGAAGTAGGCCGTGGCCATACCAGCCAGTCCGAACAAAAGGATGGCAGGCCCGACAAGATAGATGAGAAGGATACCCAGTAGGGCTGCAATGACAAAGCTGCCAATGCCACCTGCCAATACTTGAGCCTCGGTCATTTCGTTACGAAAGATGACTGTGCTGGCACCTAGTGACTCCAGACTGTCCAGACCGTAACGATAATCGAAGTATTCGTTAAAGTAGTTAGCCCCAATTTGAAGAAACAGGGATGAGAATAGCGTGATAAGAAAGATGCCCAGATGAAATGTCCCCTCATAGGCCGCAACGGCTGTCCCAACCAGGATCGGGCTAACGGTAGCGGTCAGTGTGACCGGGCGACCAGTTCTCACCCATATTTTCCATACACGGGAAGAGGGTGTGCTTGAAGTTCTTGAGATGTTGTTCAAGGTTGTGTTTTTGTTTGCCATAGTGTTTTGTGCTCTTTAAAGTGTTTTGTGTTCTTTAATAAGCTTAGATTTTAGCCATTTGCGGGGCTCGCGTAGGGGCGGGAGTGGTGCGGATGTGGGGGGTGGGCCCTTGTGGCCGCCCGTCGTAGCCCCAGTACCTGATATAGCCATTCCCCCCAAGCGGGCGGCCACAAGGGCCAATACATCTCACTTAAGCAGGTTTGAGGGTCAAACAAAGGAGATGCGCACGCTCAAATGGCTGATTTTCTCACTGCCATAAAAGGGACTCAATCCTTTAAGTGAGATGTATTGGCCACAAGGGCCCCCACTCCTCATCCGCACCACTCCCGCCCCTACGCGGTACCCGACCTTCCTTTTCAACGTTAGGAATCTGTCTATAGTAATAGTAAGATACCTATGGGCCAAAAGTCAAAAATACGAACCTCCAAAAGTGGTTACAGATTGTTACTAAGGTCACTGCTAGGGCGTGTACAGGTTTGTAGGTCACATACATAGGTATTTCTGCAACCGTTTGCTAAGCGGATTGCTACCCATAACAGGCGGATGCAGCGTCCCTGTGTTGTATGTACTACACAAGCTTTTTGTAGGTAAAAAGTACAGATAGAAAGGATCATTGATATGGCAACAATTGACACAGCAAAAGATACGGCACAAGGTGCACAGCAACAATACTTTCGTATAACTGACCAGGTCCCTGAAGAGGTCTGGTATTGGGCTGCGCTTGGTTCTATTCTCGCTTCGGCCACGCTTTTCCTGTTTGGTAAGCGCGATTGGAGCATTTTTGTAGGCCAGTGGCCGCCGACATTCCTGCTCTTCGGTTTGTTCCACAAGATTCTGCGTCCTTCCCACTTCTAGATGTAAGTCTGGAAACTTCTAACCAAACTGGCCCGTTTATCGAGTATAGCATTGAGATAAACGGGTCAGTTTCTCTTGTCCGTTTTTTGATACCCGAGTATGGAAGGAGCAGCACATGGATTATCGGACGTTACGCAAATGGTCTGACTTAAAAGGTACCGCAGTAGTCGTGCTGGACGATGGCAAGAAAGTCGGTACACTCGACGATTTTTACTTTGATCCGCAAACAAATACAGCACCAGGCTTTCTGATCAAGACGGGCCTCTTCGGTCATAAAGCTTTGAAGACGAATACAATTCATGCCTTTGGGCAGGATGCGGTCACGACGGCCAATGAAGATGCGCTTATTGCTGAAAAGGATGATGCTCAGCTAGCAGCATTGCCTCATGGCAGTGACTTACTTTCCTATAAAGTTATGAGCCAGAGCGGGACAGTCATTGGTACGATAAATAACTTACTACTTGATTTACATACTCCTGGTACTGTCTCTGTGGGAGCTTTTGAAATGAAAGGTAATCTGCTTGAACGCATAGGTCATCGCCAGCCAACTTTTGAGGCCAGTAAGGTTACACGCTACGGTGAAGATGTGGTTGTTGTACCTGATGCCTTAGCAGTGGAGCTATCTCAATAAAATTTTTGACAACAAAGGGAAGAACAGGAATTCGCGCCTGTGCCACGGCACAGGCGCGAATTCCTGTTCTTCCCTTTGTTGGATATTCCCTTGACAAACACGGCTATTGTGAGGTATATTCTTTATATACCCCTACCAGAGGGGTATGGGTTTTCAATAGCTCTGAAGAAGAGAGGAGCTTCCGATGGTAACAGAAGCAAGCCATGCTCATGAACATACACTCAGCGATATCCAGGAACAGGGAGGCGAAACTTGTCGTGCAACATTTGCGCTAGAAGGGATGACCTGTGCGTCTTGTGCAATGCGTATTGAAAAAGGGTTGAAAAAAGTTCCAGGGGTTATGGATGCGCAAGTGAACCTGGCTACAGAACGAGCAACGGTCACCTATGATCCAGCACAAACCGGGCCAGAGCAGATGATACAGAAGGTGGAGACGGTTGGGTACAAAGCCACTGAACTTTCACAACCTTCCTCACAACCGGCGTCATCAGAGCGAGAGAGCAGCGCTCCGGCTAATCTCCCAGGTGAGACTCTTCAGCAGGATGAACAGAGCAGACGCAGAGCAGCAGAACTTGTGCGCAAGCGTAACCTTCTCATATTAGGTATTGTTCTTTCGGTACCGGTGGTCATTTTGAGCATGTTCTTCACGAACAGCTTCCCTGGCGAAAACTACCTACTACTGGCTCTCACAACGCCTGTTTGGGCAGTGGTTGGGTGGGAGTTTCACCGAGGAGCACTCAAAATGCTGCGCCATGCCAGTGCCAATATGGACACGTTAGTCTCACTTGGCTCGACGGCAGCATACTTGTTGAGTGTAGTTGCGACCTTCTTTCCCACTGTTGTGGGAAGCATGACCTTCTATGATACGACTGCCCTTATAGTAACGCTGATCTTCCTGGGCAAGTACCTGGAAGCTCGTGCGAAGGGACAGACGAATGAGGCGATCAAGAAGCTAAGCGGATTACAGGCACGCTTCGCCTCTGTCGTCCGTGATGGAAACGAAATCGAACTGC
>WNGM01018622.1_pt1 | contig 10045 bp, 10 predicted proteins | sample 5400571 | NCBI WGS metagenome assembly WNGM01 (sample SAMN13153378, study PRJNA577476) | soil metagenome | isolation source: 100 cm soil or saprolite under Garry oak tree replicate 2 | place: USA:California | collected 2016-06-15 | reverse complement strand
CGAGAGACAGGAGGCTCCGCGCGAGAACTCCTCGGGCGAACCCTCCGCAGACACGACTTGGAGGAGGCCCCGCGGCGGTAGTGTTCGGAGAGGGGGGGGTGTCGTGCGTAAGCCGCCATCCGGACCCGCACGGCATCCGGCCGATCGTCCTCGCGCCGCTCCAGCCGCCCCCCGCACCGGTCGTACGTGCCTTCCCCCGCGGGGCGGGCCTGGAGATGGAACACTGCCTGACACGACCGGGAGAACCAGCGTCCGCCGGAGCGCGCCACCAACTGCTCGAGGGAAGCTGGTAGTCGAGCACGGCGTCGAGGCTCACGTGCTCGGCGGTCAGGATGCGGTCGAGGGCCTCGGCCTGGGCCATGGTGCGAGGGAAGCCTTCAACGACGGACCGGAGGTCCTGAAGCACATCGAGATGAGCCTCGATCTGGCCCGGCGGCAGTGGCTCGAGGAGAAGGAGACGGGCCGGCCCTGAGGCGGGTGAAAGGACCTCATCCTTGGCCCCCTTCCGCCGCCCGGGGCGCGTCACGCTTGCCGAGCGATCGAAGGGCTGCGATCAGGATCGGCGCCACGCCCACCGTGAGGAAGACCGAGTCGGCGAAGATGCGCACCCATTCCAGGGTGTGGAAGGTTCCGCTCATCAAGTAGGTCAGGCGACGTGCGTGCCAATACCCGTTGCTCAGGGAGTCCCATAGCTGGAGGACGCCGCCGGGAAACAGGTCGGTGAGTGCCATGAGCGCGAGGCCCACGTTCAGGCCCCAGAATCCCACGCGCACGAACTTCACGGTACCCGCCCAGACCGCGTCGGTCTGCATGGCGCGCAAACAGAAGACCAACACTGCGAGGGCGAGCATCCCGAAGACGCCGAACATCGCCGTGTGCCCGTGGTTGCTGGTCAGGAGAGTTCCCACCTCGAAGTACGAGACGATCGGGAGGTTGATCAGGAATCCGAATACCCCGGCACCGACGAAGTTCCAGAAGCCCACGGCCATCAGGAAGTAGATCGCCCACATCTGGCCCCCCGCGAAGCTTTTGCCGCAGTCGGCGCAGGGGCGGTCCTTGATGCGCACGAAGTCCCACGCGTCGAGGGTGAGGAGCGTGAGGGGCACGACTTCCATCGCCGAGAAGGCCGAGGCGAGGCCCATGTTCAGCGTCCCCTGGCCCGTGAAATACCAGTGATGACCGGTGCCGATGATGCCCGCCCCCAGGTACAGGATCGCGTCCAGATACACGACGCGGGTGGCCGTGGTCACGCTCACCAGCCCCATCTGATGGAACATGGTCGCCACCAGGACGGTGGCGAACAGCTCGAAGAAGCCTTCGACCCAGAGGTGGATGATCCAGAAGCGCCAGTTGTCGATGACCGCGAAGTTGGTGTGGGGGCCGTACAGGAGAGCGGGCAGGTAGAAGACCGGAATGGCCGCGGCCGAGTACAGGAAGAGCGAGGCCAGCTCCGAGCGGCCGGCGGTCTTCATCGCGGGCCGCAAGGCGCGGAACATGAGGACCAGCCACAGCACGAGCCCGATGGCGAGCAGCACCTGCCAGAGCCGTCCCAGGTCCAGGTACTCCGAGCCCTGGTGGCCGAGCCAGAACCAGAGGTCTCCGAGCCGGTCGTTGATCCCCAGCCACTCCCCCAGGAGGCTGCCGAGGACCACGACCAGCAGGGCGCCGAAAAGCACGTTGGCGCCCAGGCGCTGTCCCTTCGGCTCCTCGCGGCCCACGAGCGGCGCGAGGAAGAGGCCGCCGCCCACCCAGGCGGTCGCGATCCAGAAGATCGCGAGCTGCAGGTGCCAGGTGCGGAGCAGGTTGTAGGGCAGGACCGAGGCGATATCCAGGCCGTAGAACGACCCCGGCTCGACTCGGTAATGAGCGAGAGCGCCTCCCGCGAGGCTCTGCAGCAGGAACAGTGCGGCGACCACGCCGAAGTACTTCCCCGTGGCCCACTGGCTCGGCGTCAGCTTCCATCCGGCAAAGCCGCTCTCGTGGAAATGGGCAGGCGTCTTTTCGCCGCCCCACCCGAGGTAATCGAACTTGCCGAAGAGGAAGAGGATCGCCCCGATGCCACTCAGGAGCGTGATCAGGCTGAGGGCGCTCCAGAGGTAGGTGGAGCTGCTCGGGCGGTTGCCGACCAGCGGCTCGTACGGCCAGTTGTTGGTGTAGGAGTAGTCCTTCCCGGGCCGGTTGGCGACGGTGGCCCAGGTGGCCCATGCAAAGTAGGCGGTCAGGGCCTTGACCTCGGACGGGTCCTTGATGAACGACGCCCCAAGGCCCGGCGCCGGGGTCGATCCGCGGAAGTACTGTTCCCACTCACGGCCCTGGATCTCGAGGGAGGATACCTCGCAAGGGCTGAACACCAGGGTGTCGGTCGCGGGGTCGTATCGGTTCTTCTTGAGCTCAGCGGCCACACCTTCCGCCGTGAGGGTTCCCGGCTCGCTGCAAATCTCGGCGAGCCGGTGGAGGTACTCCGCGCTGTAGTCGGGTCCAAGGTAGGCGCCGTGACCCCACAGGGTCCCGTGCTCCATGAGACCGTACTTGAGGAAGACCTCCTGGCCATGAAGGATCGACTGCCTGTCGAGAAGGGTTGCCCCCGCGGCGTCCGTGACGCGCCCCGGAACCGGGGGCGCATTCGTGTACGTGAGGACCGTGATGAGGGAGAGCACGGAGAACCCCGCGATCATCACCAGGATGGTGGCGTGCCGCCACCAGGGCGACAAGCCAGTAGGTTCCGTTCTTGGCTCCGTCATGGCACCTCCTGGCACGTGATGAACGCTCAGGGGCGGCCGTCCAGCACGTCCCGGACTCGGCGTAGAAGCTCGTCCGGGGTGAACGGCTTGCTGAGGAATCTCGCTCCCGGCTCGAGCACGCCATGCCTCGCGATGGCCTCGTTGGTATAGCCGGAAATGAAGAGGATCTTCACCTCGGGCCGCTCGGCCACTATCCTCTCCGCCGCTTGCTTGCCGGTCAACCCGGGCATGATCACGTCCGTGACGACCAGATCGATCGCACCCGCATACTCGTGGGCGGTCTCGAGGGCCTTGGCGCCTTGATCCGCGACCAGCACGGTGTAGCCCGCGCCCTCGAGGGCTTCGTGGAGCAGGTCACGGAGCAACGGGTCGTCCTCGATCAAGAGCACCGTCTCGCTGCCCTGGGCCAGACGGACCTCGGTCGGTGGGCGGCCCGGCGAGACTTCCGCGTCGGCCCGGGGTAGATAGACCTTGAAAGTTGTCCCGACGCCGACCTCGCTATAGCACCAGATGTATCCTTCGCTCTGCTTCACGATTCCGTAGACGGTCGAGAGGCCGAGGCCGGTGCCCTTGCCCACCTCCTTCGTGGTGAAGAATGGCTCGAACAGGTGAGACTGCGTCTCGGCGTTCATTCCCGTCCCGCTGTCCGTGACCGCGAGCATGACGTAGGGTCCGGGTCGGGTGGGGGGGCGGCGCACCGCGTAGTCGGGGCCCAGCTCGGCGTTCCGCGTCTCGATCGTGAGGCGGCCGCCGTCCGGCATGGCGTCCCGCGCGTTGACCGCCAGGTTCATGAGGACCTGCTCGATCTGTCCCGGGTCGACCTTGACCGTACCCAGGCCGGGATCCAGGGACGTCTCCAGCTGGACGTCCTCCCCGATGAGCCGCCGCAGCATTTTTTCCATGTCCGAGACGAGGCCGTTCAGGTCGACGATCTTGGGTTGCAGGACCTGTTGTCGGCTGAAGGCGAGCAGTTGGCGGGTCAGGCCTGCCGCGCGCTCCGCCGCCCTGAGGATCTGATCGACCTTCGCCTTGAGCGGATCGTCCCCCAGCTTCCGCCGCGTGAGCTCCCCGTAGCCTGATGACGCCGAGCAGGTTGTTGAAGTCATGGGCCACCCCGCCGGCGAGCCGCCCGACCGCCTCCATCTTCTGGGCCTGCAACAGCTGGCGCTCGAGGCGTATCTCGTTGGTGACGTCACGCTTGACGGCCACGTAGTTGACGAGGCGGCCGGAGGCGTCGCGCACGGGCCCGATCGTCGCGTCTTCCTGGAACAGCGTGCCGTCCTTGCGCCGGTTCACCAGCCGGCCCTTCCAGACTTCTCCGCGGGCCAGGGTGTCCCACATGCGCCGATAGAAGGCCGCGTCCTGGTCACCGCTCTTGAGCATCCGGGGGTTCTGACCCAGGGCCTCGGCCCGGGAGTAGCCAGAGACGCTCTCGAAGGCCGGGTTCACGTAGATCATGGTTCCCTCGGCATCGGTGATCATGATGGACTCCGCGGCCTGCTCGACGACCCGGCTCAGGCGCGCTTGCTGTTCCTCCGCTCGCTTGCGCTCCGTGATGTCGACGGCCAGGCCGACCAGGCCTTCTGCGCGACCCTCTTCATCGCGCAGTGGGAACCGCGAAGTGAGCTGGGTCTGGAGCCCCTGGGCGCCCGGAACCGTCTCTTCGATTTCGGTGCGGGCATTCGCATCGAACATCGCGAGGTCGTCGCGACGAATGCGGTCGGCGACCTCCGCGGGAAAAAGGTCGTGGGCCGTCTTGCCGACCGCCTGGTCTCGTGGCACGCCCGTGAATCGTTCCCAGGCTGTGTTGACCAGAGTGAAGCGGCGTTCGCAGTCCTTCACGAAGACGATGGCGGGCAGACCGTCCAGGATCGACTGGAGGAACTGCTCCTTCTTGTGGACCTCCGCGATGTGGCGCTCGGGCTCGCTGAGGTCCTGGGCGAACACCAGCTCCGCACGCCGCTCCTTGAAGAGGACGTCCTGCGCGGTCACGCGCGCCGTCAACAGCTGGCCGTCTTTGCGACGGTGCCGCCAGAGCGCAGGTCCGCGCAACCCCATTGCCTTCGAAGCCTTCACGTCGACGACCAGGGCGGGGACGTCCTCCTGCGGCCGGATGTCCGCGATGGTCATCCGTAGCAACTCATCGCGGCTGTAACCGTACTGCGCTATCGCCGCCTCATTGACGTCGAGAAACTGCAAGGTCTCCAGGTCGATCGGGCCACGGTGTCCTTCACCACCCTGAAGACGTAGCCCGGCTCGAGCTCCTCCGGTTGGAAGAAGAAGGGCAGGCGGCCGCGGAAGCCGCTGACGCTGACGAGGACCTGGCCCACCCGTCCCACCGTGTCCACGTCAACCATGTAGACCGAGCGGCGGCCGCCGAGCGCTCGTGTCAGGGGGTCCTTCAGGCGCTCCACGAGGACCTGATCCTGCCCCTTGATCTGAACGAGCCTGGCCGTCACGTCCGCTGTCGCCATGGGTCACCACCACCGCTGCGGCCCGTCCTGGCATCACCCAAGCGCAGCTCCCCGGTGTGCCTCAGGTATCGCTCATCGCAACAGGCATGCCACGATGCGATTCCCGACGCGGACTCGTGCCGAGCGAGCCCTTGCGTCCGCTGTCCACAGGGCGGCCAAAGGCGCGAAGACGTTGAATCGCATCGCGCTCGCGAGTGCGATGGCATTCGAATTGCTCAAAATGACCGGCGGGGGTTGTGAGATGACCCAAAGCCTACAGATGAAGACCACGGGCCGACCGTGGCCGCAAAGCTTGCGCGAACGCGCCGCCGCCGCAACAGAATTGCACGCGGAGCGTTTGCCCGAGGTCCTCGACCTGCTCGCGTCCGGCTACCCGCCGGCTTTCGCCTCGGACAGCCGCGACCGGATCGTCTTCTGGAACGAGGGAGCGGCCGAATTGCTCGGCCGCCGGGCGGACCAGGTGCTGGGTCGGTACTGCTACGACGTCCTGGGCGGCCGCGACCCGCGGGGCAATCCCTTCTGCCAGGCGTGCTGCCCGGTCGTCACCACTCTCCGGTCCGGCCGCCCAGTGTCGGCCTTCGAGCTCGAGGTCTCCGCCAACGGCCATGGGCGCCGCCTCGCCCACGTGACCATCCTGCGCATCCCGAGCGTCCGGCCGGAGCTCTACACGATCGTGCACATCCTGGCCCCCGTCGATCCCGCCGGTCGGTTGGCCCAGTCCCTCGCCGCCGTCGCGGTCGCCGCTCCCGCGGCCGCCGCTCCAGCGGCCGCCCCCGGGGACTCATCGCCTCCCCTTACCCGCCGCGAGCAGGAGGTCCTCCAGTGGGTGGCGTCCGGGCTCCCGAATAAGGAGATCGCCCGCAAGCTCGACCTGAGCGTGGCCACCGTGCGCAACCACGTCCACAACGTCCTCGAGAAGCTCGAGGTGCACTCCAAGCTGGAGGCGGTCTCCCTGGCCTACCGTAGCGGGTGGGTGCGTCGAGAACAGGCTGGGTGACGCCGGTGGATCAGGGGCGCGGCCGGCCGTAGCGGGTCTCGTCCTCGAGGCTGGTCGTCCCGCGGGAACACGGTCCGCCAGAGGGACTCGAGCCGGGGCTTGAGGCGCTCGTACTCCGCGATTTCGCCCTCCGGCGGGAGGTCGCAGGCGAACGGCGGCTTGGGGATCAGGGTTCGCGGGCGGCCGAGGGCCCCAGCCGCCGTCGTAGAACGTCCCCGAGCCGTGCGATGCCCTCCTCGATCCGCTCCGGGAAGACCTCGGGGGCAGGAAGGCCACCCGCGAAGGAGATGACGTCCGGCTGCTCCGTCAGCTTGAGGAGCTCGCGGATCACCGAGCTCGTGACTCCCTGGGTGCGCTGGGCGAAGCGGGCTCTCCAGGGGGTGTCGGCGCGGACCTCGGGCAAGACGGCGGCCTGGCTCATGGCTTCTCCTCAGTCCGCGTGTGGTCGGACGTACCTAGCCTGGAGCTCATCGCGGGTCTCTGCAGAGGAGGGATCGGTCGCGATGCAGTCCACCGGACAGACCTCGACGCAGCGCGGGAATCGAAGGCGCCGACGCACTCGCTCAGTGCAAGAGGCGAGCCATCGCCGCCCTCGCGTAAGCCACGGTGGGATGGGAGAGAGCCGGCCCAGCCGGCGCAGATCCTGCGCTGGTGTATGAGGCCGCCGCTGGGCATTAGCCCTTGGTGGAGGCGGTTCGAAGCGAAGGATGCAGGGAGCTTGACGCGCCGCGTATCCTTAGTCCCGATCAACCCGGGGGGTTTCATGAGAGAGGGATTCGTCGTGGTGGCTTGTGGCGTGATCGTGGCCATGGGAGCCGTGGTAACCCGTTCCCAGGCCCGGACCGAAGCCAAGCCCGACCCGGCCGCCGCGGCTAAGGGCAGGATCATCTACCAGCGCTACTGCGGGAGTTGCCACGGCACGGCGGCGCGAGGAGACGGGCCGCTGGCCCCTGACCTCCAGGTGGCCCCCACGGACCTCACGAGCCTGGCCGCGAAGAACGGAGGCCGCTTCCCGTTCAACGCCGTGGTCCGATCGATCGACGGCGGCAAGAGCACACGGGGACACGGCGCGCCCGACATGCCGGTGTGGGCCGAGATCTTCCCCAAGACCGCGGGTACCGAGTCGCCCTCCGTCGAGTCGGCCGTGGGCCGCATCACTCACTACCTCTGGTCGATCCAGAAGGCGGGCGGGAAGTAGACCCGATCAGAGAAGCTTGCGCTGCCGCGTGGCCGCCCGCAGATCCTCGCGGAAGTCGGGATGGGCGACGGCGATCAGCTCCTGGGCCCGCTCCCGCAGGCTCCGGCCGTGGAGGCGCGCGATGCCGTGCTCGGTCACGACGTAGTGGACGTCGGCGCGCGTCGTCACCACCCCCGAGCCTTCGGCCAGGACGTCCACGATCCGCGAGATGCGGCCGGCCTTGGCGGTGGAAGGCAGGGCGATGATCGGCTTGCCCCCCTTGGCGCGGGCCGAGCCGCGGACGAAGTCGAGCTGGCCTCCGAAACCCGAATAGACGTCGTCGGGGTGTCCCGCGTTCGCGCCCGCGCCGGTCTCGACCCAGAGGCGGTGGCCTCCCTGCACGAGGGCCTTGGCGCCCGAGGGCGTGAGCGCCACCCGGTGCTCACGGGCCCGTGTCTCGCGTGCGATGGCGATGTCCATCAGTGGACTCCCCCCGCCCCGACCCCCCGGCGGAATGCCAGCTCGTTCAGGGAGAGGAGCGCCCTCTTGTCCCGCAGGGCCTGCCGGATGGCCGTGAGGAAGGTTTCCTCGGGGAAGAGCCGCGTCGCGCCCTGGAGCGCGCCCAGGGCCACCACGTTCTTTACCATGGGCAGTCCCAGCTCCTGGGCGATCCCGGTGGCCGGGACGCCGAGGGCCCGCACCCCGTCGGGCAGGTCGGGCGGCTCCGGCACCACCGAGCAGTCGTAGATTGCGGTTCCGCCCGGCGCGACGGCCGGGCCGAACTTCGCGAGGCTCGGGGCGTTGAAGGCCACGAGCAGATGGGGCGCGGGAGCGGCGGGGGAAAGAACCTCCGCCTCGGCGATCCGCACGTCCGCATAGGACGTGCCCCCGCGCGATTCCGGTCCGTAGCTGGGAATGTGAGTGGCGTCGAAGCCCTCGTTGATCGCGGCGCGCGCGATCAGCATGGCCGCGGTCTGGGCGCCGTCGCCTCCCGCCCCCGCGAGCTTCAGGGCGATGTCACTGCCGTAGGGCTCCGAAGGGAAGCCCGTGCAGAAGCGGGGTACGGGCTCCGCCGATCCGCCGACCGCGGCGTACACCCGCTCACGATCGAAGCTGGGCGCAGGCCAAGCGGACCAGGGCTCCCGGCTCGCCGTCACGTCCTTCTTCGAGCCGAGGGGGAAGACGGGAACCATGCGCTCCTTCACCCAGGCCTCGGCCTCCACCGGCGTCTTGCCGAGGTGGAGGGGGCATTCGGCCAGGACCTCCACGAACGCGAAGCCGCGGTTCTCGACCTGGAGCTGGAGGGCCCTCTTGATCGCCTTCCAGGCCCTCACGCGCTGCTTGTTGTCGAAGAGCGCGACGCGCTCGACGTAGACCGGCCCGTCGAGCTGGGCGATCAGCTCGGCCATGCGAAGCGGCTCTCCGGCGAGGCGACCGCGGCCGTCCGGCGTGGTGGTGGTCTTCTGGCCCATGAGGGTGGTGGGGGCCATCTGACCGCCCGTCATGCCGTAGATCGCGTTGTTGACGAAGACGACCGTGATCGGGATGCCGATTTGTGCGGCCTCGAGGATCTCGGCGAGGCCGATCGAGGCCAAATCGCCGTCGCCCTGGTAGCTGACAACGATGGACTCGGGGTGGGCGAGCTTCTGGCCGAGGGCCACCGCGGGCGCGCGCCCGTGGGCCGCCTGGACGTTGCCCACGTCGAGGTAGTAGTGGAGGAAGACCGCGCAGCCCACGGGCGAGATGGCCACGGTGTGGTCCTGGATCCCCAGCTCTTCGACGGCATCGGCCAGATAATTGTGCACGAGGCCATGACCACAGCCGGGGCAGTAGTGGGTGCTCTGGCCCTTGAGCCCCTCGCCACGGGCGTGCCGTTCGAAACGCTCGTAGAAGATGCTCATACGGGCGCTCCTTCGAGGGCCGGCGGCGACTCGGCGAGGACGTATTCGACGACCTCGGCGTGGGAGGGAAGGAGGCCGCCGTAGCGCTGGAGGCTCTCGATCCGTACCCTCCCGGGGTCGCCCGCTCGCGAGAGGGCGAGACGCAGCTCGTCCTCGAGTTGGCCGGCGCTCGCCTCGACCACGACCAGCCGCCGCGCGTGAGCGAGGAGCGGCTCGAGAAGCCGGATCGGGAAGGGCCAGAGCGTCACCGGCCGGAAGAGCCCTGCCTTGATCCCCTTCCGCCGCAGCTCGGCCACCGCTCCCTTGACGATGCGCGCAGGGGTGTTGGAGGCCAGGAGCAGGACCTCGGCGTCGTCGGCGTGAAAGAGATCGGCCCGCGGCTCGGCCGCCGCCATGCGGTCGTACTTCTCGAGGAGGTGACGGTTGTGGGCCTCGAGCTCCGCCTCGCTCAGGTGGATCGACGATGCGAGGTTGCGCCGGTGGGCCGCGTCGCCCGCCACCGCCCACGCCGGCAACCCCGGTCGTTGCAGGGTCCGGGGCAGCGCGACCCTGCCCGTCATCTGGCCCAGGTAGCCGTCGGCGAGGACGATCACGGGGTTGCGGTAGCGGAAAGAGAGTTCGAAGGCCAGGATGGTGAGGTCGAGCATCTCCTGGGGAGTCGCCGGAGCAAGGACGATGGCACGGGTGTTCCCGTGACCGAGGCCGCGGCACGCCAGCTTGATGTCCGACTGCTCGGGAGCGATGTTGCCGAGGCC
>WNGM01006532.1_pt1 | contig 10047 bp, 7 predicted proteins | sample 5400571 | NCBI WGS metagenome assembly WNGM01 (sample SAMN13153378, study PRJNA577476) | soil metagenome | isolation source: 100 cm soil or saprolite under Garry oak tree replicate 2 | place: USA:California | collected 2016-06-15 | reverse complement strand
ATTCTTTTGCTTGTACTCGATGTCCTGCACCTCAAGGACATTAATGATCGCTTTGGTTATACCGTCGGTGATGATGTGCTGCGAACTCTGGCCGATGCCCTCATTGAGTCATCCCGCAGTACCGATCTCGTCTCGCGCTACGGCAGCGACGAGTTTGCCGTCCTGATGGTCGAAGCAGGTGCCGAGGACGCTGAACTCATCATCAAACGTGTTCAGCAAAAGCTTCGTGCCCTGACGATTTCCCGCGGCATCCCGCTCAGGATCGAATGCCGCATCGGTTACACCGTCAGCATGAGTCCGCCCGAAACGGCTGACGAACTTCTCCGTCTCGCCGACGAACAAATGCAAGGTAAGCGCCTCGGCCAGGCAAAGTAGCATTCCCACATCTCCTCTTCCAGCGTAAACTGGTGTGCCATGGGTTGCTCAGTTCACACCATCCTCGCCAAAACGTTAGCCGGAGAATTTCTTTCCGCCGGGGACGCATACCGCCTTATTGATTGTCAAGAGTGTGAGCTGGATTTCCTCTTCGAAGCAGCAGGGACATTTCGGGACCGGCTAAAAGGCAGGATTGTGACCTACTCGAGAAAGATCTTTCTCCCGATTACGAACCTTTGCCGGGACCGCTGCGCCTATTGCACCTTCCGGAAGGACCCATCAGATCCTGGGGCCTGGACAATGAGTCCCGATGAAGTCGATCACGCGCTCGGGCTTGCAAAGGAGCGCGGCTGCAAAGAAGCATTAATGTGCCTCGGCGATAGGCCCGAGCTGGCGTTTCCGCAATATCGTGAAATGCTGGCGGGATTCGGCCATCGCACAACTGCTGAATATTTATCGCGAGCTTGCGAAATGGCAATTGCCCGAGGGCTCCTGCCACATACGAATGCTGGCGTGCTCAGCTACAACGAGATGACGCTGTTGAAACCGGTGAACGGTAGCCTCGGTCTGATGCTGGAGAACGTCAGTCCCAGGCTCTCACTGAAAGGCATGCCGCATTTCTCTGCGCCGGATGTTGCGTGAAGCGGGAGAACTGTCCATTGTATTCACGACGGGCATTCTCGTTGGCATTGGAGAAACTCGCAAAGAACGCGTGGACAGTCTCGTTGCGATCCGGGAGCTCCATGAAAGGTACGGGCACATCCAGGAGGTCATCATCCAGAACTTCAGAGCAAAATCGGGTACCCCTATGGCGGCTTTCCCGGAGCCGGACGCACTGGAAATCGCAAGAACTGTGGCAGCTGCACGCCTGCTCTTGGGCGCGATCAACGTTCAAGCTCCGCCGAACCTCAGTCCCAACGATCACAAGTTGCTCTTGCGGGCGGGCATTAACGACTGGGGCGGGATTTCCCCTGTTAGCCGCGACTACATCAATCCAGAAGCGGCATGGCCGCATATTGGCGCTCTCGCTAAAACCTGCCGGGACGAAGGGTTCACCCTTTGCCAGCGTTTAGCCATATACGACGAGTACATTGAGCGTCCCGGCTTTCTTGCGGCGGGATTGCGGCCTGTTGTGTCGAAACTTCGAGAGGCGATTGCCGAAAATCCAGAGGAGCCTTATGACGCACGAAACCATTCCTTCACTGCCTGATCGCACCGATCCGGACGTGCGGGCGATTCTCGGCCGAGTTTTGGACGGCCAAGAAATCTCCTGGCAGGAAGCACTCCGGCTGTGTGAGACCAGCGGGGCGGATTTTCAGGCAACGGTCTACTCGGCCGACGAGTTGCGGCGCCGTCAGGCGGGCGACATCGTTACATACGTCATCAATCGCAATGTCAATTTCACGAATGTCTGCGTCAAGCATTGCGGATTCTGCGCGTTCAGCCGGCCATACCGGAACGTCGAGGGCTATTTCCTGCCTATCCAGGAAATCGTCCGTAGGGCGCGAGAAGCAGCGGATATGGGAGCGACCGAAATCTGTATGCAAGCCGGCCTTCCTCCGGATATGGACGGCAACTTTTACGTGGATCTCACACGTGCTGTAAAAAAAGCTGTGCCGAACATGCATATCCACGCGTTCTCGCCCGAGGAAGTGCTCTACGGCGCTACGCGTTCAGGCGCCTCAATTTCGGACTATCTCGCAGTGCTCAAAGAGGCGGGCCTGGGCTCGCTTCCGGGTACTTCGGCGGAGATTCTCGATCAGGACATCCGCGACGTGATCTCTCCCGGCCGCATCACAGTCAGGCAATGGATTGAGGTCATCACGACAGCGCACAGCCTGGGTATTCCCACGACTTCGACAATCATGTACGGCCATATCGAAACGCCGGTTCATTGGGTCAAACACATGAACTTGTTGCGAGACATCCAACATGAGACGCATGGCTTCACGGAATTCGTGCCTCTTTCGATGATCCACCAGGAAGCGCCGATGTACCACCATCATCTGGCCTCCCGCCTGCGGCCTGGACCAAGCGGGATTGAAGTCGTAAAAATGCACGCCGTGGCGCGCCTCATGCTTGGCGCTTCGATACGAAACATTCAGTCATCTTGGGTGAAGGAGGGGCCGAAGTTCGCTCAGTATCTTCTGACAGCAGGGGCTAACGATATCGGTGGGACGCTCATCAACGAGAGTATCTCCACGTCGGCAGGCGCGCAGTATGGCCAGCTCGTACAGCCCCGGGAGTTACGGCGATTGATACGCGATGCGGGACGGGCGCCGGCTCAGAGAAAGACAACCTACGAGCTGCTGCAGGTCTATTCGAGCGACGATGATGGCACCGTTCCTCTGGATCTGGTCGAAGATGCGGGCGCGCGTTTTGGTTCTTATCGGCAACTGACTGGGTCAAAAGAATTCCGCTTCGTGCGTTGAATGAACGCGGGCTAAAGCCCGCGACTACATTGGGGCCGCAACGTCATCGCCGATATGTAGTCGCGGGCCTCAGCCCGCGTTCGTGACTCGACGTTAAGTCTTACCTGTTATACTGGCGCCATGAGTGGTGTTTCGCCCGTCTTTACCGAATACGAACAACAAGTCGTCCGAGAACTCGCGCTGCATCGTGTGCAGCCCAACGCCATTCAGCGATTGCTGGAAGGCGCTGGACGGCCTGTGGCCAAGCTCCTCAAGAGTGGCCGCGAGTCCAACAGCCGCGCGCTTCGTGGTCTGTCGGAGAAGGTTCATGGATGGATCGAGGAAGGTTTGATCAAAACTTTCCGGGTCGCAAACAAGCTTGCCAATACGAAGGAGATTTCAAAGCGGTATGCCGTGCGTGGAATCAACGTCGGCAATGATTTCGAATCTCTTCGTTACATGCCCCTCAGCCAGTTGGATGCTGTTGCCGATTCGTTCAGGTTCAGTAGTTCTCTTTTGCTTGGCCTCGAGGGTGCGTTACTGGGCGGAGCCACAACTATGGCCGAAGGGATTCCGGGCGCGCAGCTCGTTATTCCATCGTTGATTTTGACTGACATTACGTCCTCCATGACCCTGCTATCGCGGCATACCTGCCGGCTCGCGACCGCCTACGGGTATTCTTCACGGAAGTTGGAAAACTTGCCTCACCTCATGGCAGCGATGGCGCCACAATCAGATTCTTCCGATGAAGGATATCTCGCGCTGAAGACGGCCGTCGTCACATCGATCCGGGAATCCGGACAGTTTATGGCCCGAACCGCAGGCGTGCTTCTGGACCGGCAACTCCTCGAGCGGGAGGCCCCCCAAATGATTCGCCTCATCACCTACGTTGCCGATCGCTTGGGAGTCGTCATGACCCAAAAGGAACTGGGAGTCCTCGTGCCGATTGCCGGTGCCGTTCTGAACAGCAGCATCAATGTGGCATTCCAACAAGTGGGCCACAACACCGCGAAGGATTACTTCCGCCGGGTTATTCTCGAAGACCGCTACGGAGAAGAGTTGGTTTCATACGCCATCCAGCATGAAATGGCATCCCTGCGGCAGTAATTTCGATTTCTTAATATCCTCTTTCAACGATTTTAACCATCCGGCCGGGCGCAATAGGCTGGCTGATGGCGAACCGATTCAAAATGGCAAGCTGGTCGGCGTCGGCGCGGGGGTTGTTTGTGCGTTGGGCAATAGCAGTGAGTGTATCGCCCTCACGGGCGGTGTAAGTCTTCAGGCGGTCGGGCTGCGCTCGTAGTATTCGTTGGTCCGTCACTCGGTCGAAGCTTCGGATGGATTGTTCCAGCATCCCGCCGTACCTGCGGAAATCCGGGGTCACTCCCACAATTTCGAAAATTTGGTTTCGATACTCAACGAAAGCGGCCTGCGCCGCCAGCGTCCCACCTTGGCTTCGGATCACATACGTCCCCAGAAAGGCGCGGTTCCCGTTTATGGTCACTTCCTCGCCGCGCTGGGGAACCATGCCGCGTGACGCCAGCACCCTGGCGTATTCGGCCGGAGTCGTACCCGGCGGCGCCTTCGCGACGGATAGTTGAAGCTGGGCGCCCTGTTGCGGATCGAGGCCCAGGACGGCCGAGCGTGTATTCTCGATCTGCCAGCCTGCCGGAAATTCGATCTGAAACTGAAGGGTGGGATGGTAAAACCGGGATCCTTCGGTGAACCCTTCTCGCGGATCATTACCGAATACCAGACCATCGATATTTCGAAAATGGTTCTCCCGGTTGACGGCCATTCGCTCTTCTGTAAGACCCAGGTTCCGGATCCATTCCTGTGCAAGCGTGCGTGTGGCCTGAACACGCTCGGGCGGGTCCGGATGCGTGGAAAGCCATCCCGGAATAGTCTGGCGATCGCCGGCTGCCGAAAGCCGTCCGAGAACGTCGAAGAAATTGCTCACCTCGCGCGGATCGTAAGCCGCGCGGGCAGCGTACTCCACGCCCAAACGATCGGCCTCTCGCTCGTCATCACGGCTGAAACGCAGAAACAGCAAACCGGCCGAGCTTTGTGCCAGGTTTCCAAATTGTCCGAATGTCGGCGACAAAACACTGCCAACACCCAGGCCAATCTGCGCCAGTTGCTCGCGGGTCATTTGGCGCACGGAATGGCGGGCGGTCACATGGCCGATTTCATGCCCCATCACTCCGGCCAACTCGGCTTCGTTACCGAGGTATGCAAGGATGCCGCGGGTCAGATAGACATATCCGCCTGGAATTGCGAATGCGTTGACGACCGGCGAATCCACAACCGTGAAGTGCCATTCGAGATTGGGCCGGTGGGAGACAGCGACAAGCTTGCGTCCCAACGACTGCACGTATGCCTGCAACGCCACATTCTCGACAACCCCGTACTCCTCGCGAACCTGCGGATCGGATTGCTGGCCGATCGCGATTTCCTGGCTCTCGGAAACCAGTACGATTTGCCGCTTTCCAGTAACGGGATTTCGGGCACAGCCTGTGAAAACGAGTGCGAACGACACCATTAACGTGGAAAAAATCCGTTTTTTCATCTCGCTAGCCTGCTGCTATTTTAGTCGTCATGATGCCAATGGTGGTTATTCTTCTGCTGATCCTTGTCAACGGCGTGTTCGTGATGGCCGAGATGGCCTTAGTGTCATCCCGCAAGCCCAGGCTCCAGCAGTGGGCGAATGAAGGCAGTAAAGGCGCCCAAAGAGCGCTTGAGCTTTCATCCAATCCCGATCGGTTTCTGTCCACAACTCAGATCGGGATTACGCTGATCGGTATTCTGACGGGCGCCTTCGGCGAAAGAGCGCTCACGGCGCGGCTTTCTGCGCACCTCGACCTTATCCAATCGGTAGCGCCTTATACTGAAACTCTCGCGTTCGTGATCGTCGTCGTGGCGATCACTTACCTGACATTGATCTTTGGTGAACTCGTTCCAAAGCGGCTCGCATTACACAACCCGGAACGCACTGCATCGATAATGGCAAACCCGATGCACTTCATTTCGCGTGTTGGTGGGCCGGTGGTTCGGCTGCTCAGCGGTTCCACGCGCCTTGTATTACGCGTTCTAAGCTCGAGGCCATCTCAGGAACCCCCAGTTACCGAAGAGGAAATCAAAGTCATGATGGAGCAGGGCGCCGAAGCCGGAGTCTTTCAAGAGGCGGAACACGACATCGTAAAGAGCATTTTCAAGCTGGGAGATCGTGCCGTCAGCGCTCTGATGAAGCCTCGACGTGAAGTCGTGTGGTTAGACCTGGACGACCCATTCGTCGAGAGCCAAAAGAAACTCGCTTCGTCGCTCTACTCGCGCTTCCCCGTTGGCCAGGGTAGCCTTGATAACGTGCTGGGCATCGTGCAAACCAAGGATCTGCTCACACGATGTCTCGCGGGCGCGAAAATGAATTTGAAAGAAAGCCTGCGGCCACCGTTATTCGCACCGGAAGGCTTGCCGGCCTTAACGCTGCTCGAGCTGTTCAAGAAATCCAGAACCCACATGGCGCTCGTCGTTGACGAGTACGGAGGTGTGGAGGGACTGGTCACACTTAACGATATTCTCGAGGACCTCGTCGGCGACGTCGCGTCCGTGGATATGCCACAGGAAAAGCAAGTTGTGAAAAGGCCCGACGGATCGTGGCTCATCGATGGAAAACTCCTGATCGATGACCTGAAGGAAGTGCTCCACATCTCGAAACTGCCGGGAGAAGAGTCCGGAAGCTATCAGACGCTTGGTGGTCTCGTCATGCTGCTGGTTGGACGTGTCCCGGTCACCGGAGATACATTTGAAGCCGCAGACCACCGCTTCGAGGTTGTAGACATGGACGGCCGGCGCGTGGACAAAGTGCTGGTTGCGCGATTACCTGAGCAAGAGCCCGCGGCTACGAATTCTACGAACTAGGGTGAGCCTTGGGCTTCAACAGAACTTCCCTGCCCACCAAATAGAGCAAAACAGTCAGAAGGAAAAACGGAATCAGTCCGAGCAGATCCGAGTGCGGCCCCGCGAAAAAGGGATTGTGCTGGGTAGCCCATTCTTCAAAGCCGACGAGCCTGTTCACGACGCCCTCTCGCAAGTTCAGGAACGCATAAACAACGCCGGCCAGCGTCGCGCCTGCGATGTAGCCCGAGGCCAAAAGAACCCCCAGGCTCTTGTCCGTCTCGGCCGCCATGCGCTCCTGGCTCAAACCCTGGTTTTCCGGTTTCCGGTACAGATATTTGTCGACCAGCGCCCGCACGGCACCTCCAACAAAGATCGGTGCCGAGGTTGAGAGCGGCAGGTAAACACCGACCGCGAAGGCAAGCGATGGAATCCCACTCAGTTCCAGCGTGACCGCAATCATTACACCCAGAAGCACAAGTCCCCAAGGCAATTGCCGGCTGAGAATACCTTTGATGATGTAAGACATCAGTGTTGCCTTCGGCGCTGTAAACTTCGGGACAGTCTGGGAACTGTTTGGGAGTTTGTCGTAGATTCCGTTGATGCCGGGGTCGGCCAGATACACCGGAATGCCCTGGTCATTGACGAGATAACGTCCCTCTGGTCCGTATTCCGTCGTCGTCTTGTGAACCACGTAATATGAATTTGTATCCGAACCGGCCTGGCCTCCCATTAACCTCTCGCGCTTGGGCACACTCCCACTCAGGACGTATTGGTCTTGGGTAAAATGAAAACCAGGCGGGAAGCTGAAATCCTTAGTCTCGGTGACCGGCACGTAGACCATGCCAGACTGATTCATGGCCAGCAGGATCGGTCCGAGCGCGACCGCGGAAGTCAGCGCTCCGATCAGAATTGCGATTTGCTGATACTTGGGTGTTGAGCCGACAAGAAAGCCTGTCTTGAGATCTTGTGAAGTTGTCCCTCCATTAGATGCGGCAATGCAGACAATGCCGCCGATCGAAAGGGCGGTCACGAAATAGGCGGGCGCAGTCCAGCCAATAATTAGAAACACAAGGCAAGTGAGTAACAACGTGGCCACGGTCATGCCTGAAATCGGGTTGGACGAAGATCCGATTTCGCCGGTTAGTCGCGATGACACCGTGACGAAGAGAAAACCGAAAGCGACGATCAGCAAGGCGCCCAGGAGATTCCAACGCAGATTCAATTGCGGCGCCAGCATGATAGCCAGCAACAGCAGGATGATTCCGCCCAGCACAAATTTCATGGAGAGGTCCTGATCCGTGCGAGGCGCACTGGCTGCCGAGGCCCGCGTCAAGCGGAAATCCGCAAGGCCCCCCTTTAGGCCACCCCAGATCAATGGCAACGACCGCACAAGACTGATGATGCCGCCTGCCGCCACTGCGCCCGCACCGATGTAAAGAATGTAGGCTTTCTGAACCTGCGAAACGTCCATGTCCCGAATGAGTTTCGCGGTCTCTGGCGCCAGCGGCACGGTCCAACCGGCACCAAAAAATTTGATTGCCGGGATGAGGACCAGGTAAGACAGCACACCCCCGGCAGCCATAATCGAGGCGATACGTGGTCCGATAATGTAACCCACGCCCAGCAACGCAGGATTGTTCTCGATCGAAACCGAACCTCCCTCGAACGGCTGTCCGAAGATCTTTGACGGATATTCTTTCCAGGTTTTCAAGATCTCTTGAATGCCGTAATACAAGAACCCAATCCCAAAACCAGCCATGATCGTTTTGCCGCCGGCCGTAGCGTGATCCACTGCATCCGCTTCCTGCGCAGCCTCCAACGCTGCTCCACGCGATTCGGCGGACGCTCCAGCCTTCAATACCTCCGCGCACGCCGTGCCTTCCGGATACTTGAGAGAGCCATGTTGCGCAACAATCAGCGCTCGTCGCAGCGGAATCATCATGAGAATTCCGAGCAATCCGCCCAGCACCGCGACCAACATCACTCGCGTCAGTTCCAGATCAAACCCCAGGATCAGGATGGCCGGCATCGTGACGCCAATGCCGAAAGCGATCGATTCACCGGCGGATCCCGCCGTTTGAACGATGTTGTTCTCAAGGATGGTAGCGTCGCGCAGACCCAACTTGGAAAGCACACGAAACACCGTGATGGAAATGACGGCCACGGGGATTGAAGCACTAACGGTAAGTCCGACCTTCAGCACCAGGTAAAGAGACGAAGCGCCGAAGACGATGCCCAGCAGGGTGCCGATGACCAACGCAAGGGGACTCAACTCCCGAAGACGCACACCAGCAGGGATGAACGGGCGAAATATCGCTTCGTCCGGCTGTGCCGAAGCTGCGGCCTCGTTTCTATCAAGCGATTTGGTCGACATGGATGCCTCTCCGCAAATTTTCGCCGGGACCAGCCTCTAATTCCCTCCTAAACAGGCGGGAATCCCTTTTCCTTCGGGTTAAACGCATTTCCGTCACACTACGCTACCGGAGCCCCTCTTCCAGAGTGGTCGCAGCGTCGGTTTTTTCGTCCCGATATTTGACGATAACCGGCGCATAGACAGACACATGATGTTTTCCGGCGTACTCGCCTGCCGCGGGACGTGAACCAGGAACGACTACGGCGCCGGAAGGAATCATTAGCGGCGTCGTGGCCGACTTTCGATACATTTGGCCGCGCACCAGGTCATAGACGGTAGTGCCACCCGTCAAGATCACACCGGGAGCCAGAACGGCGCGGGCCTGCACGATCACTCCTTCATAGACGCCGCAGTTGCCGCCGATGAAAGCTTCATCTTCGATGATCACCGGCAAGGCCCCCGGAGGCTCCAACACACCGCCGATCTGCGCGGCGGCCGAGAGGTGCACGCGTTTCCCGATTTGGGCGCACGAGCCCACGAGCGCGTGTGAATCCACCATCGAGCCCTCGTCCACATAAGCTCCGATGTTGACGAACATGGGCGGCATGCAGATCACGTTGGACGCAACGTACGCGCCGTCGCGTATCGACGATCCGCCGGGGACCACGCGCACACCGTTGGAAGTGGTGAGCACCTTGGCAGGAAGCGTGTCTTTATCGAAGAAGTAAAACTCAGCCGGAACGGAACGGTCCGCGATAACACCAATCTTGAACGCGAGAAGAATCCCTCGCTTGACCCAGACATTCGTCTTCCAGACGCCGTCCGTTTTTTCCGCAGCGCGAAATTCGCCGCGGCTGAGTCCTCGGCGCAGTTCCTCTACGACAGAGATGCCCGCGCCCCGGGCGTCTACAGTCGGCATGTTCAACAGGAGTTCTATTTGGCCGGCGAGGGTCATTCTTCACGATGCTTTCACCGGGATCTGCCGGCCGTCTTCTGCAGCAATCCCAGTTC
>WNGM01012551.1_pt1 | contig 10050 bp, 8 predicted proteins | sample 5400571 | NCBI WGS metagenome assembly WNGM01 (sample SAMN13153378, study PRJNA577476) | soil metagenome | isolation source: 100 cm soil or saprolite under Garry oak tree replicate 2 | place: USA:California | collected 2016-06-15 | reverse complement strand
GGGTTCGGTCGAGACCTTGCGCCGGCGCCGGCGTCGTCGCTCAACCACGATTGTGATGAGGTACGGCTGCTGCATCGCCCACACGCGTTCAATCAGCTGCGGGATCGCGATCGCGTGAGGCTGTTCGATGCCCAGCATCACGAGCGCCTCCGCGATGTGATCCGGCAACTCGGTCTTGTCGTGAAGATTCAATTGCTCGAGGCTTTCCAGAATGTCGTCCAGACGGCGCAGACCGGACCGCCGCTCCTGGTCTCCCCGTTGCAGCATCGGTGAAAGCTTACTTTTTGGTGACGCCTTGCACCAGCGACCGTGTCACCTCGTCCGACCGCTCGAACTGCAGCCAGTGTCCTGCGCCTTCAAGAATCTCAAGCCGAAAGTCGCCACCCATGTGCTTCGCCGTGCTCTCAGCTTGCCAACGTCCGAGCGCCGGATCCTGGTCCCCCCACAGGAGAACTGTCGGCGCGGTGACCCGCAGATCCGGTCGTAGACCAGCCCACCAGTTGTCCCGCGAAAGGTTCGCGCGGTAGTAGTTGAGCGCCGCGGTGAGGCGCCCGGGTCTCGACAGAGACCGCACGAATCGGTCGATCACGGGCTTGGGCACCGCGCCGGCGAACATCGCACGCAGTCGGCGGAAGTCATCCTCGGCGAGGACGCCCTCGGCCTTGCCTTCCATCAAGAAGAGCCTGATGTACTGAGAGCGCGCCTTCTGATCTTCGTCCGCCGCGGTCGCGGCGCCCAGGGTCGCGGGGTGCCCGACCGACAGCACAGTCAGGCTCATGGTCATCTCGGGGTGCAGCCCCGCGAAGAACCACGCCACCAGCGCCCCCCAGTCGTGCCCCGCGATGTGGGCCGAGTCGCGGCCGAAGGCCTTGATGATTCCGGCGACGTCCTCGACCAGGTGGTCGAGGTTGTAGCTGTCGACCCCGTTCGGGGCATCGGTCCCACCGTAGCCGCGCATGTCGGGCGCCACCGCCAGGGCGCCTGCACGAGCCAGCGCATCGACCTGCCGGGACCAGGATTCGGCGCCTTCGGGAAATCCGTGGAGCAAAACGCAAAGCTCGCCGGTGGCTGGACCGTCGGCCATCGTCCGAAAGCGCAACCCGTTGGCTTCGACCATGTGCTGGCTGGCGGTCACTTGAGGTTTTCTTTTGTGAAGGCGGCTGCGATATCGAGGGCCTGGTCGAGAACCGCGAGCAAACCATGGCCCTGGCCCTTAAACACCTCGAGGCGCGCGCCTGGGATCAGCTTGATCTTCTCTTTCAGCAGGTCCAGGCGCGCGAACGGGTCGCGATCACCGCTGAGAAATAGAGTCGGGCAACGAATCTGAGACCAGTGCTCCGTACGGAGCTGATCGGGGAAGCCCGGACGGTGCAGCGGATATGAAAAAAGGATCAGACCGCCGAAGTCTGCCTCGACCGCGGCCATGCTCGCGACCCTTCCACCGAAGGATTGACCACCACCGATGACCTCATGTCCTCGACCCGAGGTCTTGATGAAGACAGGCACTGCTTTCTCCGCCACACCGCGAGGAAGATCGACCGCGATGGCATCGATTCCTCGTCGTTTGAAACCCACGACGTAAGGTTTCATCAACGCCGCGGTGCCAGATGCTCCATGTCCGAGGACGACTCGCATGATGTCTATCGTCGCAGTCTTGAAGACGTCGATCATCGTCGTCATCACGACGACATCCGCAGAAATTTCCACAACCCTCTCGGAAAAAAAAATCTTCACGAGGGTTGACGTGAGTGGGGTTCATCGAGTATCACAACACCTTGTATGGCGATGCGACTCGTGGTTGCCACCACAGAGGCAACGGACCCGACGCGAGAAAGCGGACCATTTCGACAAACCGCCAACGTCTCGGAATCCTTATCAATGAGGGTCCGTGGCGAAGCCCGTGGGGTTGCAGAGGAGGTGCGTGTAGGAGACATCCTGACCACGTCTAACCACCACATGGAACCCGCCAAACCGATCGAACCTATCGGGTCCATATCTTTAGGAGAAGGAGGTAATAGATGATGGCTAAGAAGAAGGCTGCCAAGAAGCCGGCCAAGAAGGCCGCCAAGAAGACCTCGAAGAAGAAGTAAGACACTTCTCTTCAGTCATTTCGTAAGTCCGTTACGCGCCGGGGTTCTGTGGAGCCCCGGCCCTTTGTTTATCTAGTGCCCTTGATCAGCTCCGCTACCTGCTCCGCGGCGAGCGGCGCCAGCAGGATCCCCTTGCGGTGATGACCCGTGGCCACGATGAGGTTGCCGACCTCGCTGATCGCGACGATCGGTCTTCCATCGCCGGTCAGCGGTCGCAGCCCCGCCCACACGCGCTGCAGACTCGCCGTCGCCAGAGCCGGCACGAGCTTCTGCGCGAACGTCAGGAGCGACGCGATGCCCTCGACCGTCGGCCGGTCATCGAATCCCGCGTCTTCCTCGGTGCCTCCCGCGATGATCGTGCCGTCGCCCTTGGGCACCAGGTAACCGTTAGACCAGAAGACGCTGCCCCGGAGCACTGTGGATCCCGGATCCAACGCGACAAGTTGGCCGCGCTGCGGGCGGACATCGATGTCGACACCCGCGGTGGATGCGACTTCGCGTGTCCAAGGGCCCGCGGCGACGACGACCCAATCGGCGTCGATCGTCTCCCTCGACGCGGTGACCCCCGGACCTGGTGGTCTTCGATCGCAAAACCGATGGCCGGCGTTCCCTCGCGTATAGCGGCACCGCGAACGGCGGCCGCTCGAGCAAGGGCTCGCACGAATCGCGGCGGTGTGAGGTGCGCGTGCTCGAGCAGCAACGCGCCCAACACGTCGGAGCTCAGCGCCGGCTCGGTTTGCCGACACTCGCTTGCGTCCAGCCAGCGTCCATCCCCAGCCTTGAGTAGCTCGGCTTCTTGCGGCGTGAATGCGGGCCTCAGGCCCTGCTGGGTGCGGTACTCGACATTCAGGCTGCTGTCCTTCTCGATCCTGGCCACGACCTCCGGAAACATGGCTAGGGCCTGGTTGTCCGAGTCCAGGACCGAGGGGCTCAGCTCACCGGCGGCGGCACCTGAGGCGTGCGCACCCAGCTGGTCACGTTCGAAGAGGGTGACCTCGTGGTGGTCGAGCGTCAGACGCTCGGCGGCGGCGCAGCCGATGACCCCGCCTCCGATCACGACCCGCGACATATAAGGAAGATAGCCGTGCCTCGGTCAAGCCACTTGACCCGCGAACATTCGTTCGGTATCTTTCTCTTCGGCCTCCAGTTACCCCCTGCGTCTTCCTCCGAGGCCCTGAAAGATGCAGGGACAGAAACTCGAATTAGCCATTGATTCGATCCGAGTCCGCTTTGGCAGCCAGGCGCTGACAAGGGCGGCCGAGCTGCCGCTGCCTCAGGCGTGGTCCAGTGGAACATCGGTCGACAGTCTCACCGGCATCGGCGGATTGCCGAGGGGCCGGCTCTCGCTTTTCACTGGCAGCGGAACCTGCGGCAAGCTCACGCTGGCTCTCTCCCTGCTCGCCAATGCGACGCATGAGTTCGCGCACTCGATCGTGATCGATGAGGGCAGGTTCGACCCCCAAAGCCTCCTTTCCTTCTCTGCGGAGCTTGGCGCGCTGACCGTCGTCCGCGCGCCGGCTCCTGAAATCGCCGGCGAGGCGGCGGCCACTCTCGCTCGAGCGGGCGCCGGCTTCCTCCTCTTGACAGGCGAGGTCCCAGAGCACTGGCTGGGACCTCGAGCTTCAGCCTTGGGTTCTCGCGATCCGATTGGATGTGGGACCGTGGCCAACTTGCCGGCCTTCGCGCCTCGGCGCGCTGCGTGAAAAACCGTGTCGCGCCGCCGCTCGGCGAGATAGAGCTCGAGATTCGCTATCCCCTTGGCGAGCGTCGGCTTGCCGACTATGCCGTCGGCGTCACCGAGATGCCCGTTCATTTCGAGGAGGCGCCACCACGCGAGTCTGCTGCGGTCTGACCAATCACCTCGAGCTCGCGCGGCGCCCTGACCTCTATGGGTCGCCGGTGATAGTCGGCCGGTGGGACGAGCACGTCGTCGCTGCGTCCGAAGAGACGCTGGAGCTCGGGGTAATGACTGGGATGGCGATGCGGCAGGCGGAGCATCTGTGCCCACAGGCGACTTTCGTTCTACCGGATGAGGAAGCGACCGCTCGCATTCGCGAGCTGATCTCGACCGCGCTCTACGACCTCGCGCCAATTGTCGAGGTGCGCGACGAAGGCGTGGCATGGCTCGACCTGAGTGGGGTCGTGCGACCGGGCGAATCGATCAGGGAGATGCGCAGGCGATTGCTGAAGGCGATCGGCCGCGAACCCCGGCTCGGCCTCGCGCCTGGTCCGTTCTCCGCGCGGCTCGCGGCGTCACGCGCCAGGCCAGGTCGCCTGATGCAGGTGCAAGACTCCCGGGCATTCCTCGCTCCTCTTCGCTCGCGTGAGCTGCCGCTCGACGCTGAGCAGCTCGAAAGGCTTGATCTACTTGGCCTGCGCACTCTCGGCTCGGTCGCGGCGATCGGTCCACGCGAGCTGGAAAGCCAGCTGGGTCGCGACGGGAGGCACGCGGTCCTGCTTGCGCGCGGCCTGGAGCCGGATCAGCTCGAGGCGTGGCGACCGCCGCTTTTCACGAGCGCGCATCGGCAGTTCGGCGAACCGGTCGAGGACCGCGAGGCGTTGCTCTTTGTCTCGCGCGCGTTGTGCGGCGACCTGGCGGACGAGCTGGGGCTTCGCGGCGCGGGAGCGAAACAAGTGCGGGTGCGACTCGTCTTCGAATCAGGCGTATCCGAAAATCGTGAGTCGGTCGTTCGGCATCCGTTGAGCAGCACTGCCGAGTTGTTCGGGCTCATCGGAGGGTGGATCAAGCAATGGCAAGCGTGCGCGCCTATCACCGAGCTCTGGATCGAGCTGCCTGTGCTCGAGGGCGCGGGACGGCGCCAGCTGCGATTGTGGGCGGGCGGCGATGGATCGAGCGAAGAGGTGACCGCCGCGCTGGAGCGGCTGCAGGAACGCTTCGGCGATGACGTGGTCTGGAAACCGCAGCCAGCGTGACGAGGTTGATCACTCCTGCCGCCGCGATCGATGTCGTCCTTGGACCAGGCGGCGCACCCGAGTCCATCTCCGGTGTGCTCAACGGCTCGATCGACCCCATCGCCCGCTGGAAGGTCGAGACGTCTTGGTGGACCAAACCCGTGGTCCGCGAGTACTGGAAGGTCGTGCTCAACAGCAACCTCTTGTGCGAGCTCTATCACGACGTCGCGAGCAACGACTGGTTTGTCGAGCGGGTTTATGACTGATGCCGGCGCCGTATGTCGAGCTCCACAGCCACTCCAACTTCTCGTTCCTGGATGGCGGCTCGCATCCCTATGAGCTGGCGATGCGGGCCGCCGAGCTCGAGATGCCGGCGCTCGCCATCACCGACCGTGGCGGTGTGTATGGAGCGGTCCGCCACCTGCAGGCGTGCCGCAAGCTGGGCGTCAAGCCGATCATCGGCGCCTCTCTTGAGGTCGACGGCGAGGAGCTGATCCTCATCGCGCGCAACCTGCGCGGCTACTCCAACCTGTGCCGCCTCCTCACCCTCGCCCACGCCGACCAGCCCAAGGGCGAGGCGCGCACGACCCTGGACACGGTGGCCGAGCATCGCGGCGAGCTCTTCTATCTCAGCCCGACCGACCGCGAACAGAGAATGCGCGAGCTGCAGGGCGCCCTGGGCAAAGAGAACATCTTCAGCGAGCTGCACCATCACAGGCGGCCAGAGGACGAGTGGGTGCTCGAAGGTCGAGCCGCGATGGCGAGGCGGTGCGGCGCTGGGGTCGTCGCCACCAACGAGGTCCACTACCACGTCGCGGAGCGGCGCCGTCTCCACGACGTCCTGGTCGCGATCCGCCACCGCGCGACACTCGATGAGGCGAGTGCTCACCTCCTCCCCAACTCGGAGCACCACCTCAAGGGCGGCGCGGATCTGCGACCGCTCTTCCATGGTCACGCTGAAGCGCTCGCCACGCCATGGGAGATCGCCCAGGAGTGCGATGTCGACCTCGACTTCCGCAAGGTCAGATTCCCCGGCTACCCGGTCCCAGCCGGCGAGACCCCGTTCTCGTTTCTCTACAAGCTCTGCTTCGAAGGTGTGCGCGACCGCTACCGGCCGATCACCCCCGCGGTCGCTCAGCGTTTGCAGCGCGAGCTGGAGGTGATCGAGAAGACCGGCCTGGCCGAGTTCTTCCTCATCAACTGGGACCTCATGCGCTTTGCCCGCGAGCACGGGGTGCCGGGACAGGGCCGAGGTTCCGCCGCCGACTCTATCGTCGCTTACGTGCTCGGCATAACGCGGGTCGACCCCATCGAGCACAACCTGCTCTTCGAGCGCTTCCTGCACGAAGAGATGACCAGCACACCCGACATCGACATCGATTTCTCGACCGAGCATCGCGAGCAGGTCATCCAGTACATCTACGAGAAGTATGGCTGGGAGCGGACCGGGATGGTCTGCAACATCGTCACCTTCCAGCCGCGGATGGCGATCCGCGAGGTCGGCAAAGCGCTTGGCTTTTCGGCCGAGCTGCTCGACCGCCTGGCCAAAGGTGTAGACCGCTGGTTTACCGAAGACGTCGAGGACTCGATGACTGGTGCGGTGCCGCCACCCGATATGCGGCCTCAGAGCTGGCAGCAGTTCCTCGAGCTGTGCCGCGAGGTCATCGAGTTTCCCCGCCACCTCTCGATCCACAACGGCGGCATGCTCGTCACCGGCGAGCCGCTGGTCGACATCGCGCCGGTCGAGCCCGCGACGATGGAAGGGCGCCGCGTCGTCCAGTTCAACAAGGACGACGTCGAAGACCTGGGCCTGATCAAGATGGACATGCTCGGGCTGCGCACTCTGTCGGTGGTCGCGGAGGCGCTCGAGCTGATCAAGGACACGACCGGGACCAGGCCTGACCTCGACCAGCTGCCTCTGAACGACCCGGCCGTCTTCGAGATGTGCGGCGAGGCCGACACCATCGGCGTGTTCCAGATCGAGTCGCGGGCGCAGATGCAGACGCTGCCCCGCACGCGGCCGAAGACGTTCAACGACCTCGTCGTCGAGGTGGCGATCATCCGGCCCGGACCGATCCAGGGCAACGCCGTGCATCCGTACATCCGCCGCAAGCAGGGACGCGAGGAGGTCACGTACGCGCACCCGCTCCTCGAGCCGATCCTCAAGGACACGCTTGGCGTGATCCTCTACCAGGAGCAGATCATCGAGATCGCGATGTACGTCGCCGGCATGAAGCCGGGACGCGCGGACGGCTTTCGGCGCGCCATGACCCGCCACCTCAATCGGGTCGAGATGTCATCCCTGGAAGACGAGTTCATCGGCGGCTGCCTCGCCAACGAGGTGCCGCGCGAGGTAGCGGACCAGCTCTTCGCGGCGGTGCAGGGATTTGCGGTTTACGGATTCTGCCGTTCTCATGCGGCGGCGTTCGCCCGCACGTCTTACGAGACCGCGTGGATGAAGCTGCACCACCCGGTCGAGTTTGGGTGCGGACTGCTGAACAACCAGCCGATGGGCTTCTACCACCCAAGCGTGCTGGTGGAGGACCTGAAACGCCACGGTTTGAAGGCGCTGCCTGTCGACATCAACCTATCCGACATCCGCTGCCTGCCCGAGGCGTTGCCTGAGGTCGCGCCGGGTCAATTTCCCGCGACTGCCGGCACTCGCGGCATACAGCGAGACATGTATCCAGCATCTGCCGGCACTCGCGGGGGATCGGGCAGCGCTTCGGCAACCCCACAACTCGCCGGGGGCCCTCCCTTTGGTTCCAGGCCCCTCCCCCGCCTGCCAACCGAATCCAGCGTACTCACCGAGTCAACCCTGCCTGTTAAGGCGAGGTACGCGATGCGCATCGGTCTCAACTATGTCCGTGACCTCGGCGAAGAGGGCCGCAAGGCAATCGTTGAAGACCGCGATCGAGGCGGCCCATATCTATCGTTCGACGATTTCATCAACCGCATGCGCGGCGGACCCATCGGCCCTCGCGCAGTCCGCAACCTGGTCATGGTCGGCGCCTTCGATGCTCTCGGCCAGCCGCGGCGCGAGCTACTCTGGGGCTGGCAGGAGCGGTGGCATGGCAAGGGCCTGCGTCGGGGCATCGACAAGCAGTCCGAGCTCAGGCTCAACGGAACCGCCCCTTCCCTTCCCGATGTTGACGACTTCGACGCCAACCAGCTCGAGTACCGGATCTCCGACCTCTCGACGGGCCACCACCTGATCCACTTCTGCCGCGACCGCCTGGCCGCGATGGGCGCCCTCGAGAGCAAAAAACTCCCAGCGATCGCCAACAACAAACAGGTCCGTGTCGCCGGGCTGGTCATCACCCGGCAAGCTCCTTCGACGGCGAAGAAGATCCGGTTCTTCACCCTCGAAGACGAGTTCGGCCAGGTCAACGTGACGATCAAGCCCGACGTCTACGACCGCTACCGCCAGGTCGCCAACCGCCAGCCGATCCTGATCATCGACGGCGTGATGCAGCGCCAGGACGGCGTGCACTCGGTCCTGGCCAGCCACATTCAGGCCCTCGAAGGCGCACCGCGTCCCGCCCAGCGCTCCCACGACTACCGATGACAAGTCCTTACTTTCCGTAGCCGAACCGGGGCCTTTTGCGCCAAGCTATGGAGTCACAGCCAATCTTCGTCGCAGCAACCCAAAGGAAAAGCACCCGAAAAAATGTCGATCGCCCGAGAAATCGAAGACATCGCGCGCGACCTGATCAAGCATCAGCACGACCATCCACCGGTCCGCGATCTCAACCGCGAGATCGAGCGCCGCCGCACCTTCGCCGACCGCGTCGCAGACGACTTCGCACGCCTGGTCGGCAGCTGGGTGTTCGTTCTGGTCCAGATCGGGATGATGGTCGTGTGGGTCGGCCTCAACGTCATCAACCTGCTCCATCCGTGGGACAGGTACCCGTTTCAATTCTTGAACTTCATCGTCAGCCTCGAGGCCGCGCTTTGGGTTTCAGTGGTCCTGATGGCCCTCAACCGCATCGCCGACCGTGACCGCCTACGCGCGCAGCAGGACTACGAGCTCAACGTCAAGGCCGAGGAAGAGCTGAAGGCGTTGATGAACCACCTGATGCACCAGGACGAGATCCTGCTGCAGATCGTCAACCGCCTCGACCGCGGCGACCGCGAGATGAAGCGGCTGGCGCGCCGGATCGAGGATGTGATCGAAGCGCGAAACCAGGCGCCCACCGGGCAGGCCGCCGGGTCAGAACGCCCGCCGATCGGCGTCCCAGCTCCCTAGCCGCTGACCCGATAGACCGCGTACTCGCCGTCGTCGTAGACGAGCGTGGCGTGCTGCTCCCAGTACGCACGGCTGCCGCCGCGTGGCACCTCCTGGGGCCCGATCATCACGTAGTCGACGTGGTACTGGCGGACAAGCGCCGGCGCCGACGGATCGCCGCTCAGGATGCGTTGGTCGTCGGCGCTCTTCTGAATGTAATCGGCGAGGCCATACGTCCACAACCACCCGGAGTAGCCGATCAGCTCACGCCGCCCAGCCAGGGTGGGAATCGGGCTGTTGTGATCGTCCGCGACGGCGAACAGGGCGGTCGGGCTGGTGTGGTTGCGCACCCAGTCCGCGACCTTGAGTCCGCCCGTGTCGGTGAACTGGTTGGCACTTACCCTGAAGTCGGACGCTCGTGCGAGATCAAGGGCGCCCGAAAGGCCCAACAAAACCATCACGACGACAGCCAGAGCAGCGGTCAGCGGACCGCGTTTCAGCATGGCGGCAACAAGGGCTCCCACGAGCACGCTGCCAAGCAGCGCCCAGAGAACGAAGAACTTGGTGTTGTCCCAAACCCACGGGTGGAGCACGACGAGGTTCGGGACGACAAACCACAGCCACATCGGCGCGAACCAGGTCGGAAACGCGGTCGGGAAGGAGCGGAGCACAAGCTGGGCGACGAGAATGAGCGGCACGAGCAGCGAGGTGTTCCAGATCCAGAACCAGAGCCAGTCGGCACCGAACACCGCAGGCCCGTCCCTCAACAGGTCGCCCGAGGACAGCCAACCCGGCTGGATGCAGTAGCCGTAGACGGAC
>WNGM01005341.1_pt1 | contig 10050 bp, 10 predicted proteins | sample 5400571 | NCBI WGS metagenome assembly WNGM01 (sample SAMN13153378, study PRJNA577476) | soil metagenome | isolation source: 100 cm soil or saprolite under Garry oak tree replicate 2 | place: USA:California | collected 2016-06-15 | reverse complement strand
CACGCGGCAGGAAGAATGGTGGGGAGCGGGATGCACGCCGCTTCTCGACCTTCAGGCGGCGCTCGATCCCTTCAAGCCGCGCGAAACGACGAACGAGCTCAGGGACGAATTCGGCGAGCGCGTCACGATCGTCGTGATCGCGGATGCGAGCCACGCCCTGATCCCCGAGCAGCCCGCGGCTGTCGTCGAGGCGATCGTCTCGTGGATGCGAAAGCTTCCTCGCTAACTGTTATCTCGGCGACGACATTTCCTTGAATACCAGCTTCTGAAGTCCGCGGGTCGTCGAGGCGACATAGATGTCGCCTCTCGAGTCGGTCGCGATCTGGTGCCCGCCTCCCAGCATGCCCTTCCCCTAAACTTGGGGGGTATGGGCAGCTTGCATGACCAGGAATTGTATGTTTAGATGGACGAAAGAAAGCCCGCATGAAGCGGGCTCAGATGGGTTGGGCTATGCCGGGTAGCTCAGTTGGTAGAGCAGCGTCTTGTCAAGTCGAGGGTCGTTGGTTCGAGTCCAACTCCGGCAGCTAGCTCGAACTATTGGGCGAGTCTGTTAACGCAGATTCGCCCTCTTTTTTTCAAGTTAACACATTTCCGGCGCGACTGCAAAACAGGTTGTCCCCTCAATGTTGACGATGTTAGCGAACATCTGTAACGTAGTTATATGAGCGCAAAAACCCTCGGTAAGAGAATCAAGCTGGAGAGAGAGAAAAAGCGGATCTCACTCAGGAAATTCGCCGAGATGCTTGGTATCTCGGCGGCGTACCTCGTCGACATTGAAAAGGACCGTCGTCTGCCCACGGAGGAATTACTCCAGAAAACAGCAGACTTGCTGGACATCCCGGTAGCGACGTTCGATGAATTTTCCCCAGATGTACCTAAGGCCGTGAAGGATTGGCTCGATAAGAATCCGCTTCTAGGCAAAGTGATGAGCCTGCTGCGGAAAGGCTCGCCAGACGAGACCCTTGCCAAGTTCGAGAAGGCGATCGTCCGACCGCGCCAACGCAAGTTCACGATCGCGATCTATCACTCCGAGCTCCAGGCTATTGGATCAGAAAGTGCATCGTGGGATACGGAGACAGGAGGCGACCTATTTGGAATATGGGGTGACGTCCCCGTTGTGTATTTTGCTAGCCGGGCCGGTCCCAACGCGAAGCGTGAACATGCTCACTTCCGGTTGGACGTTGACTATCTCATCAAGCTTAGTGGTCAACTCGAGAAAGATTGGGGCCTTCGATATTTCGGCGATTGGCATTCGCATCATCGCCTCGGATTGTCCACGCCCAGTGCTGGAGATCAAAGACGTATCGTGAGCGTAGGGGCAAAGAATACTTTTGATGAGATGGCGGAATTCATCATCACCTTTGCATCGGGCCAGGATGCAGAGAAGACAATTGTGATTAATCCCTATGCATACCTGGATCTTCCTTCTCAAACCCTCACAGACGTAGCACTCATTGTCCTAGAGGGAACAAGTCCTGTTCGTTCGGCTTTGATCGCGGCCTCCTCTATGCCCGAACAGCAATTGACCGCGTTTTCTTCATTCCCTATCGAAAGAATTTCCTTCTCCGTCGAACCTGTGGGGCGTGTCTCTGGAACGGTAGGGTCTTCAATGTTTCAAATCAGTGAGCGATTGTTGCACAAGGCAATGTCCGCACTTACCACGGTCTCATCGGGCGAGTTGGAGCTGTATCGAGAATCATTTGGTTTTGTGGTCGTTGCGCCCGTGAATGACAAGCAGAACATTGCGTTTGCAATAGACAAGAACTGGCCGCACTCACTATTGCAGGTTGAGTGGATAGATAGACAAAGTGGCAGTACCGAGGAAATTTCGGCGGACTTGGCTGGGTTAACACTGCTTACGACCGAGCGGTTGAAGGAAATATATTCGACCGCCAAGGGATCAATGATCGGTCAGAAAAATGACACTCCTTGAACGGCTCGTTCTCGAGAATCAAGTCCTAGAACGTGATGGCCTATCGCAGTTTCAGGTCTATCGGACTCAGTACGACGAATCGTTCTATCTCTCTGGAGTGCATCGTACTAACGCAGGGAGCGCCTATACCATTTGGAGCCCGATTCCAACTCGTTACCCGGATGAACGTCCCCGCGTCTACGTTCGGGATCCAAACCCTCTTCGGGGCTACCAATATGGAGAATCGATAAACAGGTATGGGCTTTCACATTCGATGCACACACTTTCAAACGGGCCGAACGGAGAAGTTCAAATCTGCCATTGGCGAGACGAACGTTGGCACAGCGGGATAATGTTGAACAAGGTGATGATAAAAGTTGTGCTTTGGCTGGAAGCCTACGAGCAATACCTGACGTCGGGGACCGCAATTAGCGAGTTTGTAAGAACTATGCAGTAGTCGTTCAGAGGTACGTTTGACATGGCAACTCAGAAGGAAATGATTAAGGAAGCGATGCAAGCCATCGCTCAGCGAAAGCCTGGCAGAACTAAGCTGGTCTACGACAAGACCCGAAAAACCATAGTTGCGGTCTCAGCCGACCAGCAACCAGTGGCCGGCTTGAATATTTCAAGTGAAGATGCCGATATGTTTTGTGCGTCATGATTACGATTACTTCAGAGTATCTGGATACGAATTGGAAGGCTCTCGTAACCACGTCTGTGCTTCCTACCCAATTCTCCGATTGGGATGCGGGGGACGCGTATACGCTTTCAGATATCGGAATATTGCCCAGTCCAAAGGTAGCGTTCGGTGCCGTGGTCCTAGAAGATACGCGAGTCTCAGATTTTCCAATTGTGATTCGCTTGCGCAAGAATTCTGTTAGTGAAGGAAAGAATACGTATAGGTGCCCTGACGGCACAAGGTACGAAGCGACTGCTGAGCGAATGGTAGACGGCGTTGCCAAGTCCATCCCAGTGCATGTTGAGAGCATAGCCAGAGATATTTCTACACGCCGCCATGGCTTAATTGAGACTGATCTACTAAAGGACACGTGCGTTCTGATAGTGGGCCTAGGAACTGGCGGAATAACGGTTGCACTTGAATTAGCAAAAGCGGGGGTCGGTAGGTTTATTTTGGTTGACTACGACCGATTGGAAATTGGCAATGTGTCACGGCACTATGCAGGAATCTCCTTTGTGGGCCGTAAGAAAGTTGCAGCGGCAAGAGATCTGATTCTGGAAACAAATCCTTTAGCCGCAGTCACGTGCCACGGTGTGAAAGCCAACCAGGATAGCGAAAGCCTGCTTCAGACTCTGGTCGGGAGTTCAGATTTGGTTGTTTGCGCTACGGATAATCGTCCTAGCAAGCTCTTTATTAACGCATTATGTGTACGGGCGAAGAAGCGCGTGATTTTTGGCGGAGCCTTCCGACGTGCCTACGGCGGTCAGGTTCTGCGGGTAAGGCCGGGGGAATCTGCATGCTTTCACTGTTTCGTGCTCACGATGCCTGAAAAAGAGGCTGATCGTGAAATCTCATCGCAGGAGAACGCCGACTCGATTGCGTATTCGGACATGCCGGTCCCAATTGAGCCGGGACTTTCAATGGATGTTGCTCCTATTGCCATCATGGTAGCGAAGCTTGCACTTCAGGAACTTATCGTTGGCAAAAATTCCAGTCTTCACATGCTTGATAAAGATTTTGAAGCTGGTTGGTACTTCTGGATCAATCGGCCTGAACCCAATACCGACTATTCATCCCTTCCCCCGTTAAGTGAAAGTAGTGATGACATAACCATATTGCGCTGGTACGGCGTTCACCTTGAAAGGGATACTGGCTGCCCCACGTGCGGTGAGTTCGAAAAGGCCATTAGAAAACAATATGGCATAGAGCCGGGCACGGGTTCACTTCCAACTCTGCCGGCGTCTTGAAATGGGAGTCTAATTAATGGAGCTTAACTCCCATTTCCAAGGACTACTGAGCAACATCGAACCCAGCCCCTCGGCCGTAAAGAAGGCGCAGAAAGCCCATGAGGACTTAAGAGCGCGACTTGAAACAGATGAGGAAATCTCGAAAGCAAATCCCGACACCTATTTATCTGGGTCCTATGCTAGATCCACTGCTTTAAAGACCATTAAGGATGTTGATGTAATTCTACTAATTGATCTTGATCACAACGTGACCGAGCCAGCCATAGTCATCGCCTGGCTTCAGGCATCACTCCAGAAGTCCTACTCGAAAGTCACAGCGCAGGGTCGTTCGGTTCAGGTAACCACTGGGACTGATTTCGATTTGGATGTTGTTCCATCTGTTCCGCTCTCTCACAGAAGTGGCCCCGTTTGGATACCCGATCGCGACGCGCGCATTTGGGTAGCAACTCACCCTAAAGGCCAGATCGCATTCGGTGTACAAAAAAATGACATCACTGGCGGTTTTTATAAGCCACTAGTCAAGATCATGAAACATTGGAGAGACAAGCTCCCGTCTGAAGCGGCGCGCGCGAAGTCCTACATTGTGGAAAGTCTTGTGGCTGAAAGTTTATTGTCCACGCCAGCGTCTTATGCTCGTGCCGTAGTAGACGTTCTGCGCTCCATATACGCGCGCTATGCCTCCTATTTGACGATCGGTTCGGTTCCTAGAATCTCTGACCCTGGATATCCTTCCGTTAACGTGGCCAAGAGATGGAAATTCCACGAGTTCAGTGCGTTTATGAAAGAGGTACAGTCCGCAGCAAAGACGGCTGTAGCTGCGTTGGAAGAGGAAGATAAGAATGCAAGCGTAGTTCTTTGGAAAAAACTCTTTGGCGAAAATTTCACACCGGCGGAATAAACAATGTCTGCACCAGTCTATTTTCTGAGCTACAGCAGACAGAATATTGTTGATGTCAAGGAGATTGCCAAGACTTTGATGATCCATGGGATCGAAGTTTGGCAGGACATCTCCAACTTGGGTACTGGGTTAGCGGAGAGCAAGATTCGCGAGGCCATCAAATTGGAATCAGATGGATTTCTATTTTTCATAACACCACAAAGTCTAAAATCAGCGTTCATACGGTCTGTGGAGTTGCCAGAGGCTGAAACAAGATACAAGCTAGGCTCCGGTTTTCAGATCGTCCCAATTTTTGCTTTGCCTATTGACAAAGCTTCTGCTGATCTCAAAGGGTGTATTACGGTTCCAATCTCAAACTTTAACGGTGCGAAGGTGGACGGACGAGGCGAACCGAAAGATGTGTTGGTTGCGGCACAGAGAGCCGCAGAAATAATATTGGACGGTCTCACGATGCAACAATCTGATCCATTGTGCATTGGATTATCTTCAAAGCAGAGAACCGCGGAAGATATAGCTCTGCATTTGGACTTCACCGGCTATTTTGAGAATGGTATTCCACCTAGTGAAGTGTGGACGGAGCAATTTACTAGTGCACTAGCCAGAGTTAAAGCTGCGTTGGTCAGAAGGAAAGTGCACTCATTGAGACTTCGAGTATTCTGCCATCTATCGCTCGGATGCCTTTTTGGATACGTCTTTCGAAGAACAGCGGGCTACAAGATAGAGATCGAACAGATCACGAATGGCAAACGGGCGATTTGGGCATCTGACGCGAAACGTGAACCCAGTCCATTGCGCGTGGTTGAGCTTCCAGGGACGCTGAAGTCTAGAGACCTGTGTGTGAGGATCAATCTCATGTCCGCAGACGATAGGTCGATCGCGAGATACACCGAGAAGAACAATCTGTCCTACCGCGCAAGCCTAGAGCTATCTCCGGAACATTTTCCATGCACAATCACCGGCTCCCAGGCTGTTTCCATTGCGACTAACTTGGCAGACAAGATCAAGGAACTCAATGCTCGTTACGATACCAATAACATCCATCTATTCATGGCGGTTCCTTTGGGGCTAGCCATCCTTATCGGATACCATTTGAATGCGTGCGGTACGATTCAATGTTATGAATTCGAGAACGCCAAGAGAGAATACTTTCCTTCTTGCACGTTGGTTTAGCTCGGGACTGTCATGCGAGCTATGAAATTCATCTTTTTGCGAAAGTTCTTCCGTAGTGTGGCCTCTGTTGGATCAGCCAGCTCCGCCAGGTAAGTCGAGAACTCTTCAGTAAGTCGCTGGTGAAACTCGTTTCGATTAACTATCAAACTATCGCCAATTAGGCGAACCAGCGGTCCGATTGACCAAATCAGACTATGCTTTCCCGTCTCCGCTTGATGGAGGATTCCACATCGGAAGTGTTTGTAAAACACTTTCGCCGTCGCTTCGTTGAAATCAATGGAAAATCTCTTCCGTGTAGTGAGAAATCTGCAGAATGTTGCTTTTGACTTATCTTCCGTGTCTTCAAGGCCATCTAAGAACGCGCCCAAAGTTTCCACTAGAAGGCAATCAATCGCTAGAACCGCAAAGCCGAACCGACGATCGACAGGAGGTATGTGCTTTTCGGCTTCAATCAGGGAATTGATTGGATCTAAATACCGCCCGCGTATTCGCTTCGAGAGAATTTCAATCGCGATAGCCCAGTCGAGGCTTGCGGGGTTTTCTAAGTGTAGCCCTCGCCAAACATTTACGTGAACACCGGGGGCAATATGCATGCGACAGATCCGGGTAAGTCCACTCTCAGCCGCTTGCTCGTAATCTACAGGATTGCGATCAAGCTCGTAATGCCTCGGAAACGCGATTCCACGCGGTTTCAACAGAATATGCAGCCTGGGCCTGAAGCATCTTGTTCCTACTTCTCGTCGCCGCGGCCACAAACTTCACTCGTCGATCGCTATCAACGCCCGAAACAAGGTCCGTTCCCGTGCCGGCGGCGTCCGGAATCGAAGTGCTTAACCAATTTAGCGAGACGTCACACGAATCGGTCCATCTGTAATTTGGCCGCTCGTTTCCAATGTAAGCAATGAAATCGAAAAAATATACTAGCCCTCCTTCGAGAGAATCTAGATCGTAAACGTCAAACAATCGAACCGCGAGCGTCTCTATGGCAAAGGACTTTAAGGAGGTAGTTGACGGTAGCCTGCTATTCCAGAATTTCAACAGTTTTACCAAAGGCTTGAATCTGTTCTCGCGTTTTTGATTTATCCGTGTTGCTTGAGCAGTATGGCGTTTTGGAGCTGAAAGAATCCAGTCATCCGCATCCCGATCAGGAATGTAAATAAACTCACCAGAAGAATCTTTATTTATTGCGGGAACGACGTCAATGTCCAAATGATTGAGTTGAAGCCGAACAGATCTACGTTGCCGGAAGACTGAGCTATCCTGGTAGCGATACCGAATTGCGCGGGCGATGGAATCTAGAATTACGTCAGGCCTAGGACGTGAAAAGATAAAATAGGAAGACCACTTTGATGGATCGATAACGAAAATAATGTCGACGTCGTCGAGTGGGCGAATGGCGGTGTCTCTTGAATAACTTCCGCTCAGGTAAGTAGTGAGTATGCGACCTTGCATTTGGCCGGTAAACATCAAATCACGGAGATTATTGTGACTGCGAACCGCACCTTCTTTTTGGGCTGGCGTAGGTTCGATTTGTCGGACCATATTCCAAAGGATTGGCTCACAGCTAGCCATTGGGCAACATCTCAAATTGCGCTGGGAAACGCTGGGGCATGGCCGGTGAAAGTAAATCTTCTCCCTCAGTGGACAATCTCCAAGGAACTGGCTTACTTGTTCCAAGAGTCTCGGAGCGTCATCGCTCGGTTAACCAGACGAACGCTCCATATCCCTATGGGTTGACGCACGCTGTCGTATGCTTGCGCGAACGCACGAAACGCGGAGGCAAGGATGTCGCAGAGCACTTGGATCGATCATTTTCCCGGCAATTTCATGTGGTCGAACGCGACGCTGGTCTGCAAGGGCATGGCGCCGTACGGCGCGGTCGCGATCGGGGAGATCGACCGGATTTGCGAGCGGCTGGCCGCGCGCGGCATGGTCGACGCCGACGCGTGGTGGCAGGAGTGGTGCGCGATGGCGGAGCAGAACGAGAAGCTCGCCGACGCCGCCGCGGTCGACGGCCGCGAGCTCACCGCCGGGGACCATTACCTGCGCGCGGGCAATTACTACTATACCGGCGAGCGCTTCGTTCCCCCGGGCATCTACAGGAAGGCTCTGCGCTGTTATCAGGAGGGGCTCAAGCGCCGGCACGGGAACATCGAATTCGTCGAAGTCTCCTACGAAGGCAAGGCGCTGCCGGCGTACTTCATGAAGGCCGATGTCAAGGGCGGCGCGCCAACCGTGGTGCTCTTCGACGGCATGGACAACTGCAAGGAGATGAGCGTGCTCTTCGCGGGCCTGGAGTTCGCGCGGCGCGGGATGAATACGCTCGCGATCGACGGGCCGGGGCAGGGCGAGGCGCTGCGGCTTCGCAGAATCTACGCGCGCCACGATTACGAGGTGCCGGGCACGGCCGCCTACGAGTTCGTGGCGAAGCGCGCCGACGTCGATCCGAAAAAAGTCGTGATCATGGGCTACAGCTTCGGCGGCTATTACGCGCCGCGTATCGCGGCGTTCGAGAAGCGCTACGCCGCCTGCGTGTGCCTGGGCGCCTTGCACTGGGACCTGCACGCCTGGCAATCGAAAATCAAGGAGCAGCTCAAGGCCGACCCTAAGAAGAGCGCGCAGTCGAATTTCCAGTTCCAGTGGATTCTCGGCTTGAACGACTCGGAGACGGCACTCGGGCGCGCGAGGCTGTTCTCGCTCGACGGGGTCGCGCAGAGAATCACCTGCCCGGTGCTGATCACGCACGGGCAGAACGACCGCGTCGTGCCGGTGGAGGCGGCGCACCAGCTCTTCGGGGCGCTCACCACGCCGAAGAAAACGCTGAAGATCTTCACCGCCGAAGAGGGCGGCGCCGAGCACTGCCAGGTGGACAACCGGCCGCTCGGGATCGGCTATATTGCCGACTGGATTGCGGCGAATATCTGACAGAGACGACATGAAGCAAACAATCCTTTTTCTCCTCTCCTCGATTTTCGCAACCGGGGCCTTTGCGCAGTACCCCGCGAAGCCGATCCGCCTCGTCGTACCCTTCCCCGCTGGAGAATCGGTCGACGCGACGGCGCGCCTTGTCGGCCAGTCGTGGTCGGCGGCTCTCGGGCAGCAGATCCTGGTCGATAACCGCGGCGGCGCGGGCGGCACGATCGGCAGCGAAGCGGTCGCGCGATCCGCTCCCGACGGCTACACGCTCCTGTGGGGCAACGTCGGGCCGCTCGCGATCGGGCCCGGCCTCTACAAGAAGCTCGGCTACGACGTCGCCAGGGATTTCGAGCCGGTGTCGCTCGTCGCGACCCTGCCTTTCGTGCTCTTCGCGAGCCCGGTGCTGCCGGCGAACTCGGTGAGCGAGCTCGTCGCCTACGCCAAAGCGCATCCGGGCGAGATCAATTTCGGCTCGACCGGCGTCGGCTCGGGCCTGCATCTCATCGCGGAGCTCTTCAAGAGCGTCGCGGGAATCCAGATCGTGCACGTGCCCTACAAGGGCGTCGCGCAGGCGCTCCCCGAGATGATGTCGGGCAAGGTGCAGATCGCCTTCAACACGATCCCCGCGTTCCTGCCGCACGTGAAAGCGGGGCGCCTGAAGGCGATCGCGATCACGGCAGCATCGCGCTCGCCGCTCCTGCCGGACGTCCCGGCGATGACCGAGGTCGGCCTGCCCGGAGTGCTGGGCGGCTCGTGGCACGCGGTGGTCGCGCCCGCCGGCACGCCGCGCGAGGTCCTCGCGAAGCTCAACCGGACGCTGGTGGCGACGGTGGCGAATCCGGAGCTGCGCACTCAGCTCGCGAACCAGGGCGCTCAAGCCGTGGGAAGCTCGCCCGACGAGCTGAGGAAATTCATGCAGGCGGAAGGCGAGAAGTGGGGACGAGTGATCCGATCGTCCGGCACGCGCGCCGATTGAAAAAGCAATGGGAGAACGCTCATGGACTTACAGAATCGTAAGCAGAATTGTTTTCGCAGCCTCGTCTCCTCGGCGATCATCCTCGCTGCGGCGATGAGCGGCGTGTCGGCACAGGAGAAGACGACCGTGATCCTCGGCACGGCGACCCCGGGCGGCGGCTTCCAGATCTACGGCGCGGCGTATTCCGCCGTGCTGAACGAAACGGACAAGACGCTCGCGATCGAGCAGCGCGCCACCAAGGGCAGCACCGAG
>WNGM01005340.1_pt1 | contig 10054 bp, 12 predicted proteins | sample 5400571 | NCBI WGS metagenome assembly WNGM01 (sample SAMN13153378, study PRJNA577476) | soil metagenome | isolation source: 100 cm soil or saprolite under Garry oak tree replicate 2 | place: USA:California | collected 2016-06-15 | reverse complement strand
GGCCGGTGCGGTGACCGCGGAGGCAGCGAGTTGTGACATCGGTGAAATTCCTTCTAGGCGGCGGTGGTGGTACGGGCGTAGGCGAGCTGCACCTCGTCGCGCAGCGACTCCCAGATGCGGTGGTAGAGCTCGACGAACCGCGGGTCGAACCGGATCTCCTGCACCCTGCGCGGGCGCGGCAGCTCGACGTCGAAGGTCGCCTTGATCGTGCCCGGGCCGGCGGTCATCACCACGACCTTGTCGGCGAGCGCGATCGCCTCCTCCAGGTCGTGGGTGATGAACACGACGGTTGGCCGGCTGAGCTCCCACAGGGCGAGCAGTTCGTCTGACATGATCGACCGGGTCTGCACGTCGAGGGCGGAGAACGGCTCGTCCATCAGCAGGATCCGCGGCTCGTTGATCAGACTCTGCGCGAGTGCGACCCGCTTGCGCATCCCGCCGGAGAGCTGGTGCGGGTGCCGGTCGGCGAACCCGGACAGGCCCACCCGGCGCAGCCAGTCGCGGGCGTTGTCGAGGGCCTGCCGCTTCGGTACCCCGCGGAACAGCGGACCGGCGGCGACGTTGGCGAGGACCGACTTCCACGGGAAGACGGCGTCGGTCTGGAACATGAACCCGATCCCCGGCCCGATCCCGGTAACCGGCTCGCCGTTGACCAGTACCTCGCCACCACTGGCCGGTTCCAGGCCCGAGATCAGCGACAGGGTGGTCGACTTGCCGCAACCCGTAGGGCCGACGACGGCACAGAATTCGCCTGGCTCGACCACGAGGTTCAGGTCGCGCAGGGCGGTGTAGATCGCGCCGGCCGGGGTGCGGAACCGTTTGGTCGCGTTGCGAAGTTCGATCGCTGCAGTCATCTGGCGCCTCGCTCGTTCAAGGGGGTCGTGGTTCGGGGAGTTCGGCCGAACCTACGGACACCCGTGTGACCAGCGGAAGGCTTTCGACAATTCGCATTTGTTGCATGCGTTTCTCGCTGTTTCGTGCGTTCTGCTCGCGGCCGCAGGCCTCGCCTATCGGCGCGGGGCTGGGCAGACTACCTGGTACGGGGTCTGCGCGGCGCGAGTGCGGACGGTCAGTTGGAAACCACGGGAGCCCTGCGATGATCTCCACCCTTGTCGTGGACGACGACTACCGCGTCGCGACCATCCACGCCGGATACGTCCAGCGCGTACCCGGCTTCCGGGTCACCGCCACCGCACACACCGCCGCGAGCGCCTGGCAGGCGGTACACGCCAACCCGCCCGACCTCGTGCTGCTCGACCTCTATCTCCCCGACGAACACGGGCTGGCCCGGATGCGGCGCATCCAGGCCATCGACGGGCCCCGGCCAGACATCATCGTGATCACCGCCGCGCGGGACATCCGCAGCATCCGTACCGCCATGCAACTGGGCGCCGTGCACTACCTGGTCAAGCCGTTCGGGTTCACCCCGGCTCGCGGAACGGCCGCCACCAGGACACCTCTGCTGGCGGCGAACGCAGGCGCTGAGCGCACGCACCTGGGGCTGCGCTCTCCGTCGCGGCCGGCACAAGAGGCCGACCTGGTGCTTCACGCGGGGGGTTCTGGCAGTACCCTGAACGACAGGCACTCCCACGCCGGCGCCGTCCCAGGTTTGATTGCTATTGCGCGGGTACCACCAAAGAGTGTTGATCAGTCCCGGCACGGCGGCCCATGGGGACACGACCTGGACGGCGGCCAGGGCGAGGCCGTGCGGGTGCCGCAGGCCCAGGGGGGCTATCAGCGGTACTGGCCGCGTTTCAAGGTCCTCATCCGTCCCTGAGCGGGCAGTCACATCGCCAGTGGTAGCCGAGCCCGCCGGGTCCTTGCGGGAACGTAGGTCGTCAGCAACCTACAGCGGGTACTGAGCAAACACAGTGACGGAGAGGGAGTAAGCGATGCAGTACACGCGCCTGGGCACATCGGGCCTGAAGGTCAGCCGGATCGCACTCGGCTGCATGAGTTTCGGCGACACCTCGAGAGGGTTCAACGAGTGGGCACTCGACGACCACGCGGCCGAGCCGATCTTCCGGCAAGCCGTCGAGCTCGGCATCACGTTCTGGGACACGGCCAACGCCTACGGCTACGGCACCTCCGAGGAGATCGTCGGAGGCGCACTGAAGAAGTACACCCGACGCGACGACATCGTCCTGGCCACCAAGGTGTACTTCAAGATGCACGACGGCCCGGGTGGATCCGGGCTTTCCCGCAAAGCGATCATGGAGCAGATCGACGCGTCGCTGAGCCGTCTCGGCACCGACTACGTCGACCTCTACCAGATCCACCGCTTCGACCCGGACACCCCGGTCGAGGAGACCATGCAAGCGCTGCACGACGCCGTGAAAGCCGGCAAGGCACGCTACATCGGTGCCTCCTCGATGTGGGCGTGGCAGTTCGCAAAGATGCAACACGCCGCCGACCTGGGCGGCTGGACCCGATTCGCCTCCATGCAGAACCAGTACAGCCTGATGCAGCGCGAGGAGGAGCGGGAGATGTTCGGGCTGCTCGCCGACCAAGGTGTGGGCAGCATCCCGTGGAGCCCGTTGGCTAAGGGACGGCTGGCCCGACCCTGGGGCGAACAGACGCACCGCTCCGACACCGACCCCATCGGCCGCAGGTTCTTCGGCGCCGGTGACCGGCCCATCATCGAGGCCGTGCAACGACTCGCCGAGGCCCGCGGCATCCCCATGGCACAGGTCGCCCTGGCCTGGGTGCTGAACAACCCCGTCGTCACCGCCCCTGTCGTGGGCGCCACGAAGCCGCATCACCTTCCGGATGCTGCCGCGGCGCTCGACATCCAGCTCAGCGAAGACGAGATCCGCATGCTCGAAGAGCCCTACACCCCGCGCCTTCCGACGGGGTTCTGAACGACCGGAGCGTCACCAGCCGGACCTCAACCGGCCGTATACCCGGCCGAGGTGCGATTGGCCTTCAATCCTGAGGCCTGGTACCCCGGCCAGACCTCCGGGACAGCGCTGGCGCAGCTGCTTTTCGGCGACGTCAACCCCTCCGGGAAGCTCCCCGTGACCTTCCCGGCCTCCGACACGCAGAGACCGGCGCGAAGCACGGTCGAGTACCCGGGTGACGGCAACGACGTCTACTACACCGAGGGCCTGCTCGTCGGCTACCGCTGGTATGACGCCATTAACCAGACCCCGCTGTTCCCGTTCGGCTACGGGCTGTCCTACACCTCGTTCCGGATCAGCAACCTGTCCGCGAAGAACGCCCACGGCCAGATCGTCGCGACCGTGACCGTGACCAACACCGGTTCCCGCGCCGGTGCCGACGTTGTCCAGCTGTACGTAGCATCCCCGGCGTCCGCCCAGGAGCCACCACGTCAACTCAAGGCGTACACCAAGGTCACCCTCGCGCCGGGGCAGAGCCGGCGGATCAGCCTCACCCTCGATATCGCGTCGCTGGCATCGTGGGACAACCCGAGCACCGGATGGACCGTGCACCAGGGCACCTACCGCCTCTACGTCGGCGACTCCTCACGTCACCTCCCCACCCAAGCGGACATCAGAATCGACTGAGGGTAGGTCAGTTCCGAACTCAGCCACGCCCCGCGCCGCCCTTCGGCGACGCGGGGCGTGGCTGCTCAGCTCGTCTTCCGCGGCGCTACAGGTGCGGGCGCAGCAGGGTCAGGTCGGCCGGGGAGAGCCGGTCGCGAGCCGTCTTCGCCTGATGCCAGTACGGGTACAGCAGCGGGATCGCACTCGCGGCGTCCAGCCGCTGCCGCTCCTCGGCGGCCGCAACGGTCGGCCGGGCGGTACCGCTGGCCTTCGCGCAGCTGTACCGGCCCGGACGGCGGTCAGCTGCCCATGTTCACCGCGTTCATCCGAACCGGCTCGACAGCCACCACGACCCGCGTCTGGTCCGGCGGGTCGAAGGTACGGATGTCGGCGCCGTACTTGGCGCCGACGCGGTCGGCAAATTCGTACTCGTCGTCTGGGATCACGTGCGCGTCGCCTCGAATCTCGAGATATCGAAGCGGATTGTCAAGATCAAGAATAAAGACCGTGCACGCCGGGTTGCGGCGCAGGTTATGCACCTTCTGCCGCGTCGTGTTCAGTGAGATCTTGACCGTGTCGCCCTCAGCTAGGAACCACACTGCTGATACTTGCGGGCGGCTGTCGGGGCCGATGGTTGCGAGCACCGCGTACTTCGCGTCCAGCAGATCGCGATGAGAATCCGGAACGTCCACCATAGGCGCGACTTTAGCCGCGCGCAGACTCGCCCACGTGTCTCGCAGCCGCACCGTCGGCCTGACCTACCTGCGCAACGGCGCCGGAGGACAGCGGGGGCCCGGTAACCGGACCCAGCGGACTCATGGCTGGCACTCAGCCGGCGTACATCCGTCGGGGGCACTGTTGGCCACATGACGCTCATCATCGCCGTGGTGGCGACCGTGCTGCTCCTGTTCCAGCTGCTGCTCCTGGCCCGAGCGGTGCTTGACTGGACCGCAGCGTTCGCGGGCCCATCCGGGGCCGGGTCGGTACGCGGTCGGATATCCGCCGGGGTCAGAGCGGTCACCGAGCCGGTACTCGCGCCGGTACGCCGCGTGCTGCCGCCGCTGCGCATCGGCCCGGTCGCGCTGGATACCGCATTCATCGCCGTCTTCATCGGCGTGCTGTTGCTGCGGCAGGTGCTTCTGAGCTTGTAGGGGTACCGAGGCTTGGCGCGCGCCCCGCCCTTCAGTTTCGGTGATCCCCGGCGCGACCGACCACGAAGTAGGTCTCACCCCGCCGCTGACCACCGTGCGGCTCCCGCTGGCCGTGCAGGCTGCCGCCAGCACGGCCGCAGGTTTGGTCATCCCTTGTCCGCGACCAGATAGGGTTCGGCGGGGCGAACAATGCGCCCCCTCTTGAGCGCTGCCGGGCGCAGTTCGTCGAGGCGCACCAGCGCGACGCCGGCGACGATCAGGGCGCCGCCGAGCAGCTGGACCGCGGTCGGCAGCTCACCCAGTACCAGCCAGGCGACCAGGACAGCGAACATGACCTCGGTCAGGCCGACGAACGACGACAGCCGCGCGCCCAGGATCCGCGCCGCGCCGATGCCGGCGACGTACGGGACGACGGCGGCGACCAGCGAGAGGCCGACGACCGGGACCAGCCAGCTGACGCGGTGACCGGCGAGGTTCACCTCTCCTGATGTCGCGTGCAGTGGCAGGGTTCCCAGCAGGCCGAGGCCGATCAGCGCGGCGGCGCCGACGGCCATACCGCCGCTCGCCAGGGCCACCGACGGCAGGCCGTCGGCGCCGCGGGCGGACAGCACGAAGTAGGTGGCCAGGCCAATAGCGGCGCCAAGGCCCCACAGCACGCCGACCGGGTCCAGCCGTCCGCCCCCGGTCAGGTCGAGGACGAGGATCAGTCCGAGGAGGGCCACCGCCGAGCCGGCGACCGTGAGTCGACGCGGCCGCTGGCCGTGCACCACCCACATCCAGCCGACCACCAGAATGATGCCGAGGTACTCGAGCAGGAGCGCGACCCCGATCGGCAGGTACCGGACCGCGTTGAAGAAGCAGACCTGGGCGCCCGCGACCGCGAGAAGCCCGAACAACCCGATCATGCCGAGGTTGGTGCGCAGCACGCGCCCTCTCCCGCGCAACGACCACGCCGCGGGCACCGCCAGCGCCAGGGCGGCGACGCCGACCCGGGCGGCGACGGCTGCCTCGGCCGACCAGCCGGCCTCGATCAACGACCGGGCGAGCGTGCCGGAGGTGGCGAAGGTGACGGCCGACAGCAGCGCCAACCCGAGACCGGTACCGGCGGAGCGTTGCTGGTGCATGTGTCCCCCTCGTCATGGCTCGGTGTAACAAGCAAAAGACCGCTATGCTGATGACAGTAGTTCGGTGGTTGACAGGAGTCAAGATGACTTTTGCCCATGACACAGAGGTGGCGCTCAACGCCGCCGTCGCCCTGATCAACACCGCCGGGCGCGACAGTGAACAACTACCGGATGTACCCGCCCTGGACGCGTTCTTCCGCGCCTACGGCTGGACCGGCCGCCATGAACACAGCGAGGCCGAGCTGCGCTCGGTGCGCGAGCTCCGGCCCCGGCTACGCCGGATATGGCACGAGGACGAGGACGGGGTCGTGGAGATCGTCAACGGACTCCTCCGCGAGTCGAACGCCCTTCCGCAGCTCACCAAGCACGACGGGGAGCCGTACCACCTGCACGCCACCCCGCCCGACGCGCCACTCGCGACGCGCATGGCGGTCGAGGCCGCGATGGCGTTCGTCGACCTGGTACGTAGCGGAGAACTGAGCCGCTTGCGCATCTGCGAGTACCCCGGCTGTGGCAACGTCGTCGTCGACCTGTCCAAAAACCGGTCCAAGCGGTTCTGCGACGCAGGATGCGGCAACCGCGCGGCCGTCACCGCGTACCGGGCCCGCAAAGCCGCCAGTCAGGGCGATGCTCCCATGGAAGTCAAGGGGTGACGGCGGTCAAGTCCGCCAGTAGCGCGGTGTGGACTTCGCGGACGGTGTAGTCAGCTACGCGCGCGACGACGGCGCACACAGCATGCCAGCCCGGGCCAGACCTAGCTAGCGCGGCCCGACCGGGCGGAACGCTGGCCCGGAGCTAGACCTTCCCCCGGCGCGGAGCGGGCAGCCGACGAGGGACCCTCCATCAGCCATGCGTATGCGGTCGGAGTCGATGAGCCGCCAGCTGATCGAGCGGCCGGCACGCCGCGCGCCGGGACCACGTCGTCTCGTTCGCGACATGGGCGGGCTCTACGCAGTGAACGGTCTCATCGGGCTGATCTTCGCAGCCACCGGACCGGTTGCCGTGATCCTGGCGGTCGGAAAGCAAGGCGGGCTCTCCGCCGCCCAGCTGGCGTCGTGGATCTTTGGAGTGTTCTTCCTCAACGGTGTCCTCACGGTGCTCGCCTGCTGGCTGTACCAGCAGCCGTTGGCGTTCTTCTGGACGATCCCCGGCACCGTGCTGGTCGGTCCGGCGCTCGGGCACCTGAGCTTGGCCGAGGTTGTCGGCGCGTTCCTCGTAACCGGGCTGTTGATATTGACGCTGGGCCTGACGGGATGGGTGCGCCGCGCGATGGCCGCGATTCCCATGCCGATCGTCATGGCGATGGTCGCCGGGGTGTTCCTGCGGTTCGGCACCGACCTTGTACTCGCGCTGGGCCGCGACGTCGCCATCGCAGCCCCGATGGTGGCGATGTTCGTTCTACTCACTGCGGTTCCGTCGGTCGGGCGCCTGCTGCCGCCGATCATCGGTGCGCTGGTGGTCGGCGCCGGGGCAGTCGCCCTGTCCGGCCGGTTCAGGCCCGGAGCCTCGACGACGCACTGGGTTGCCGCGCCCCTGTTCCAGGTACCGCACTGGTCGGTTCAGGCAATGGTCGAACTGGTGATCCCCCTGGCCGTTACGGTACTTGTCGTCCAGAACGGTCAGGGGGTCGCCGTGCTGCGATCCGCCGGGCACCGCCCACCGGTCAACGTGATCACGATCCTGTGCGGGGTGTGGTCGCTGCTCACCGCAGCCGTCGGAGCCGTCTCCACGTGCCTCACCGGCCCGACGAACGCCCTGTTGGCTGCCTCCGGCGAGCGCGCCCGCCATTACACGGCGGGCATCTTCTGCGGGTTACTGGCGATGCTGTTCGGCCTGTTCGCGCCGTTGTTCACCCGGCTGATGCTCGCCACGCCGTCGGCATTCATCGCCGCCCTAGGCGGGTTGGCGATGCTGCGGGTCCTGCAGTCCTCGTTCGTGACCGCGTTCAGCGGGCGGTTCACGCTCGGCGCCCTCGTTACGTTCGTGGTGACGGTGGCCGATATCAAGATTTTCAGCATTGGTGCGGCGTTCTGGGGACTGCTCGCGGGCCTTGCCCTGTCGTGGCTGCTCGAGCGATCCGACTTTACGCCCGACGAGGGGTGAGCGGTCAGTTTCCCGTTTCCAGTTCTGCCCCGGGGTCAGGTGCGATTCCGAGCGCGGCGTTGAGGGCGCTGATGGCGTGTGTGACCGCGGCACCGACCCATTCGCCGCCGGAGATCTCCCGCATCCGGTGCTGGATCGCGTGCCGGTCGGACCTCGGGAAGAGGTGCTGCTCCAGGCCCATGGCCAGCGCCAGCGACACCACGGCGGCCGTCTCCCGCGACGCGGGGCGGCCGAGGACCACGACGTCGTTCAGGCGGCGCACCAGCTCGTGCTCGATCCGGTCATCGACCTGGTGGGTGTGGTGCACCGCGACCACCCCGAGCACCTTGTGATCGTCGGCCAGCAGGACACCGGCGGCGACCAGCCGCCGCTGCACAGCGGAGCGCGTTCCCTTGGCGAGGTGGCGCACCCAGTACTCCGGCTCGTGCCACTTGGCGGAGTCGGCGACGGCGCTCAGGGCGGCATCCAGCAGGGAGTCGCCCGTCGGTGCGGGCGCCACGACGGCAACATGCTCGTCGACCAGGGCCAGCCGATCGCGCAGCACCAGGTCCAGCAGGAGCGCTCCGCCGAGGCCCAGGTCCAGGTACGTCGTTGGGATACGTGCCCGTCCGGTGACTTCGTCGCAGGCGAGCAGGAAGAGGTCCTCGGCGAGGGTCACCATGTCAGCTCCTGGCACACCGGACTCGGCCACGGACCGGACTGCCACAGCTCCGGCACGTCGCGTCAACAGAAGCGAGTCTGAGACTACGCTCGAGCGCCCCGCAGAATCAGCGACGGCGCGCAGTCGACACGGTCGGCGCAACGATGCCGTACTCCCGGATCTTGCGGTAGATCGTCGCCCGGGACATGCCCAGTGACTCCGCCGCTTTCACCTTGTTGCCCGCGGAATCGAGCAGGCTCTGCACGATGGCGTCGCGCTCCATCGACTCCAGCGGGCTGAGCAGCCGGCGGCTCACTGTCCGGCACTCGGGCGGCAGGTCGTCGGGGCGGATCGAGCCGGTACGACGATGCAGCACGACCCGCCTGAGCACCTGCCAGAGCTGTTCGGCGTTGCTCGGCCACGGGGTGCGCAGGAGAAGCTGCATCGCCTCCGGTGAGCAGCCGAGCCGTCCCTCCGAGCTGAGCTTGGCGAGGAAGTGCGGTACGAGTTCATGCACGTCCTCGACGTGGTGGCGCAGCGGCGGCAGTTCGACGGTACTCGGGAACAGCCGCAGGAGATCGGCCAGCTGTGCGGCCTCGGGTGCCTGTCCGAGGGTGACCGCTACCCACAAACGACCGGTGCCGGCCCGCGGCCCGGGCCTCCTGCACCGCCCCGGTCGACACCTGCAGCCGCCGGGCGTCCAGCCGGTCGACGTGGCGGATCACGAGGCTGCCGTCGGGGTCGAGCAATTCCTGGCGTACCTCGGCGAGCCACTGCGCACCGGTGGCCTCGGCGGCGTCCACCACCTGGAAGCGCCCGGCCGGGTTGCGCCGGTAGTGCACCGCCCGGAGTACGGCCAGCTTGCCGACGCCCGGCTCGCCGTCGAGCGCGAGCCATTCGCCGGACTCCTGCGCGGCGTCGACCCGATGGCACCCGCGCAGCCACAACGGTCCGGAGCCGACCAGGCCCGGCAGGTACATCCGCGCAGGGGTCCGGGTGTCGAGCCGGCGGCTGCTCGGCTCCAACAGCTTCACGTGCACGACGCCGCTGGCGAGCCCGACCTCTCCGGGTACCGGCCGGCAGTACATCCGCGCCTCGACGCCGGTGGGCAGCTCCACGGCGACCGGGTCGACGTGCCGGCTGGCCAGCGCTGCCGCCGCCCGCCCGAGCAGTACCGTCTGGTCGGCCGGATCGAGCGTCTGGCGGGCGTACTCGTTCATCATCACGACGTCGCTGTTCATGGCGAACACGATCCCGGCGGTGTGCCGGCAGGCCCGCAGGTACTCCTGCAGCAGCGCGCGAACTGCTGCGCTTCCAACGGCTCGACGTGCTCATCGGGCTCGGCGCCGCCGGCCTCATCAACCTGTCGATGCTGTTCATCGCCGCCAGGCTGTTCAACCACACCGGCCGGCTTGACATCGACTCGATCGACGCGGCTCACGACGGGCTCGGCCGACTGGTTGGCGGCGGGGCCGCGCTGGCATTCGAGGCGGCCCTGCTCGCGTCCGGCCTGTCCTCGTCGAGCGTGGG
>WNGM01007063.1_pt1 | contig 10055 bp, 7 predicted proteins | sample 5400571 | NCBI WGS metagenome assembly WNGM01 (sample SAMN13153378, study PRJNA577476) | soil metagenome | isolation source: 100 cm soil or saprolite under Garry oak tree replicate 2 | place: USA:California | collected 2016-06-15 | reverse complement strand
CACGGCCCCGACCTCCGCGTGCAGCAGGGCCGGCGAGGGGAGCGACTCGGCGCGGCGCCGCACCTCCTCCCACAGGTCGGCCAGGTACCGCGCGTCGGAGACGACGTCGCCCGCGTCCTGGTCCTCGGCGGCGGTACGCACGATGAACCCGCCCCGGAGCCCCAGCTCGAGGGGCACCCGGCCGACCAGCGCCTTGAGACGCTCGCGCTCTGCGGGGTCCGTGATCCTGCGCGAGACACCGATGTGCGCCACCCCGGGCAGGTAGACGAGGAAGCGCCCCGGGAGCGAGAGGTGCGACGTGATCCGGGCGCCCTTCGTCGCCAGCGGGTCCTTCGTGACCTGGACCACGACGTCCTGCCCTTCCTTCAGGACGTCCTCGATGGCGGGGCGGGGCGGGGGGACGGACGGGGACGCGTCGCCGGGCTCCCCGCAGGATGGGACGATCCCGGCGTCGGGGTCGGACACCGACCGGTCGAAGTCCTCGACGTAGAGGAAGGCGTCGCGCTCCAGGCCGATGTCCACGAACGCCGATTGCATCCCGGGAAGGACGTTGCTCACGCGTCCCTTGTAGACGTTCCCGGTCAGCGCGAGACGGCCGTGCCGCTCGATGAAGACCTCCGCCAGGAGATCGTCCTCGAGAACCGCCGCGCGTATCTCACCCGACGCGCTGTCGATCAAGATCTCCCGGCGCACCGCCTCTCCCGTCCCCCGCGCGGACGGCCCGCGCGGTGGAGCCGACACCGGTCAGTTCACGAGCCGCCTCATCCAAACGTTCAGGACCAGACCGATGCCGGCCAGGGTGCTCACGAGCGACGACCCCCCGTAGCTCATCAGCGGCAGCGGCACGCCCGTCGTGGGCAGCAGGCCGACCACGACCCCGATGTTCAGCAGCGACTGGCAGGCGAAGATGCAGACCACGCCCGTCGCCAGGTAGCTCCCGAGGCGATCCCGGGCGGCGCGGGCGGTGGCGCAGCAGCGGTCGATGATGATGAAGTAGAGGCACAGGACGAGGAGGGAGCCGACGAATCCCCTCTCCTCGGCCAGGACGGCGAAGATGAAGTCGGTGTGCTGCTCGGGAAGGAACTGCAGCTGCCCCTGCGTTCCGGCCAGAAACCCCTTCCCGAGGATCCCCCCCGAGCCGACGGCGATCTTCGACTGGATGAGCTGGTAGCCCGCGCCCTTCGGATCCCGGGTCGGTTCCAGGAACGTCTTGACCCGCTCCTTCTGATAGGGCTTCAGATGTCCCCAGACCAAGGGCATCGGCAGGATCGCGATGAGCGCCAGCGCCACGATGGTCCGGAGGCGGAGCCCACCGAGGAAGGCGGCGCCCACGAGGATCGGCGCGAAGGTGACGGCGGTTCCGAGGTCCGGCTGCATCATGACCAGGAGCACCGGAACCCCGACGATCGCGGAGAGCGCCACCAGGTTGACGAACCCCAGTCCCGACCCGGGTGGTCTGGCCCGCTCGCGCCCGAGGTAGGCCGCGACCATCAGCAGCGTCGCCGCCTTCGCCAGTTCGCTCGGCTGGAACTGGACCCCGCCGACCCCGAGCCACGACTTGCTGGCATTCACGACACGGCCGAAGAGGAGCGTCAGAGACAGCAGGAGGAGCCCCAGACCGTACACGACGGAGGCGAAGGCCGCCAGCGTGTGGTAGTCGATCAGGAGCGCCAGCGCCAGGGCGCCCAGGCCGAGGAGGAGCCAGGCGATCTGCCTGTGGAACGCCCCGGCCATCGGTGTCCCGGTCGTGGAGGAGTAGATCACCCCGACCCCGATGACCGACACGACCAGCACCGGGAGGAAGAGGAGCCAGTCGAAGTTAGCGAGGTACCGACGCGCGTGCAAGCTGCGGCAGCTCCTGTCTCAGGTCCTGCACCTTGAAGAACGTCTCCAGGACCGCGCGGGCGATCGGAGCGGCGGCCGTGCCACCGTGGCCTCCGTTCTGCACGAAGACGGCCCAGGCGATCTGCGGGTTGTCCTTGGGGGCGAACCCCACGAACCAGGCGTGATCCCGCTTCTCCTTGGGAAGCTTGTCGGCGTCGACGTCGCGTGACGCCTTGAACACCTGGGCTGTCCCGGTCTTGGCGCAGACGTCCCGCCCGGCGATCTTGGCCCGCACGCCGGTCCCATCCTCGTTCACCACCCCCCACATCGCATCCCTGATGACCTCCAGGGTCCTGGGATGGAGCGGGACTCTCCGGACCACATCGTCCTCCCGGCGCTCCTCCTCGACACCCTCACGGACCTCGACCGCGCGCGTCAGGTGTGGCCGGTAGATCGTCCCGCCATTGGCGATCACCGCCGCGAAGACCGCCATCTGGATCGGCGTCACCTCGAGCGCGCCCTGACCGATCGACACCGAGATGGTCTCGCCCGGGTGCCAGATCGGGTCGGTCTTCTTGAACGTCTCCTTCTTCCAGTCCGGGTCGGGGACCGTCCCTCCCTTCTCCTGCGGCAGGTCGATCCCGGTCGGCTGCCCGAACCCCAGGGCGTGCGCCCAGCGTGAGATCCTCTCGATCCCCATGTCGTTCCCGAGATGGTAGAAGTAGATATTGCACGACTGGATGATCGCCTCACGCATCGTCAGGTAGCCGTGCCCCCCCTTGCGGATCGCCCAGCACTGGTAGATCTTGTCGCCGAACTTCCACGATCCCGTGCAGTGATCTCCCCGGCTCGGTGAGGCGACCCCGTCCTCGAGCGCGGCGATCGACATCACGATCTTGAACACGGAGCCGGGCGCGAACTTGGAGAGGGAGGCTCGGTCCTGGAGCGGATGGTGGGGATCGTTCTCGAGTTCGTCCCAGGTATCCTGGGAGAAGCGGCGCACGAAGACGTTCGGATCGAACGCCGGGCGTGAGATCATGGCGAGCACCGCCCCCGAGTTCGGATCGAGGAACACCGCAGAGCCCGCCTCCTCTCCGTAGGCCTGCTCCAGGGCCTGCTGCAGGCGGAGGTCGAGCGTGAGGCGCAGGGCCCGCCCCGGCGTGGGCCGCCGCCCTCCCTCGATCTCCTCGATCTCCCGGCCGAGGCTGTTGACCACCACCTGCTTCCACCCCTTCGTCCCCTTCAGATCCGGGTCGTACTTCTTCTCGAGTCCGGCCGTCCCGACGATTTCCCCGAGGTCGTATCCCGTCTCGGGGTGATCCTTGATCTCGCGCTCGCTGACCTCGCCGACGTATCCCAAGGCGTGCGCCGCCAGCGGGCCGTACAGATAGTTGCGGCGGGACTCCACCTCCACGGCCAGCATCGGCAGCTCGAGGCGGCGCGACTCGATGTAGGCGGCCTCGGCCAGGTCGACGTCCTCCTTCAGGATGACCGGCTCGAAACGCGGGCGGGTCCTGTATCTCGCCAGGCGCTCGCGCAGCACCGTCTCCTTCATCGCCAGGATGCGCGACAGCTCCGGAAGGAACGCGCGCAGGTCCGGGACCTTCTCACGATCGAGACGGATGTTGAAGGCCACGCGGTTGTTGGCCAGGACCCGATGCTCGACGTCGGTGATGACGCCGCGCAGGGGCATCAGCGTGACGTGCCTCAGGCGGTTGTTGTCCGAGAGCCTCCGGTAGTCCTCGACCCGGACCACCTGGAGGTACCAGAAGGCCATCAGGTAGACGAAGAGGATCGCCCCGAACAGCACCTGGATGATCGTGATCCGCGTGTTGAGGCGGTGCTCCTCGTAATAGTCCTGCGCGTCCTTCGTCGGATGATACATGGCCGGCCCTCAGGGGACTCGAGCGGCAATCCAGAAGACGAGGAGCCCGACCGCGCCGTTGCCGAGGCCCTGCTCCAGGAGATCGACGAGCCCGGGAAAGACGAAGCTCTGCCCGAGTGCGAGCGAGAGCATCAGCTCGGCCACGGGATCGAGGAAGGTCGCCGCGAACAGGATGCCGAACCTCGGGATGGCCTGGTTCAGCATGAACAGCGATCCGACGGATCCGACCAGGTACCCGAGCAGGGTCTTCTTGAAGCCGTTCAGGCCCAGGATCGATCCGAAGAGCGAGTCCTCCACGAGTCCGGCCGTCGTCCCCATGACCATCGCCGCCGCCTGGTGCCGCGTGAGCCCGTAGTACACCACCAGGATGGTGAACAGGTCGAAGCGCCGCGAGAGCGCGGGCGCGTAGTGCGACAGGAGCCCCTGCACCAGGTAGACCGTCCCCAGGGCGAGCAGGGCCCGCGTGTACCTCATCGTCCCTCCGGGCCGGAAGCGGCCTCGGGCTTGAGGATCACCAGGACCTCCTCGAGGCGCTGGACGTCGACCTCGGGGCGCACCTCAACGACCTTGGTGAGGCCCTCGCCCTCCGCGATGGCGCTCACGACGCCGATGATAACCCCCTTGGGGTGGATCCGATCGAGACCTGAGGTGAGGACCACGTCCCCCACCTCCACGTTCGAGAGCTCGCTGACGTACTCCATCCTGCAGCCGCGCGGCCCGGCGCCGACGATCATGCCTTGCGTCCGCGTTCTCTGGAGGATCGCCGCCACGCCGGAGTTCGGATCGAGGATCGTCTGCACCTTGCTGGCCCCGGGAGCGGCCTCGATGATCCGGCCGACCACGCCCCGCGGCGTGACCACGGGCTGGTTGGTCCCGAGGCCGCTCCGCGTGCCGCGGTCCAGCGTGAGGATCCAATCCCCGCCCGAGCCGCCGCGCGCGATGACGTGCGCCGCCACCGACGGGAACTCCACCTGGCCGCGCAGATCCAGGAGCTGCCGCAGACGGTCCACCTCCAGCCGAATCTCCTCGGCCTCACCCGCCCGGGGCGCGAGCGCCTCGTTCTCCGCCCGCAGCCGGCGGTTCTCGTCCTCGACCCCGCGCAGGTCGACGTAGGAGCGCCAGACACCCGCCGTCCCCTGCGCGATCCAGGTGGCGGCCTTCAGGAAAGGGGCGGCGACGCTCAGGATCGCCTCCTCGAGGACCGATCCGCGACCGGCCCCCCGCACGCGCGAGGACATCAAAGCCAGGTTGCAGGTGAGCAGGACCAGGAGGAGAAGGAACGGCTTGCGCTCGGTGAGGACGCCGGCCATCGCGTCAGCTCCTCTCCGTGCCGTCGCCGAGGGCGGGCCGTCGGCGGGCCCCTTCAGTCGATCGCGATCTTGCGGAGGAGGTTGAAGTCATCCAGCATCTTCCCCGTGCCCAGCACGACGGAGGCCTGCGGGTCGTCCGCCATCGAGACGGGGAGGCCGGTTTCCTCACGGAGACGCTTGTCCAGGTTCTTCAGCTGCGAACCCCCGCCGGTCAGGACGATCCCCTTGTCCACGATGTCGGCGGACAGCTCGGGCGGGGTCTGCTCAAGGGCGACGCGCACCGCCTCGATGATGTTGGAGACCGTCTCCGAGAGAGCCTCCCGGATCTCCTCGTCGGAGATCACCAGCGTCTTCGGGATCCCCTCCACGAGGTCGCGTCCCTTGATCTCCATGGTCAGCTCCTCCTCGAGCGGGAAAGCCGATCCGATGTTGATCTTGATCTCCTCGGCGGTGCGCTCGCCGACCAGGAGGTTGTACTTCCGCTTGATGTACTGGATGATGTCCTCGTCCATGCGGTTCCCCGCGATTCGCACGGAGCGCGAGTAGACGATCCCCGCCATCGAGATGACCGCCACGTCGGTCGTGCCGCCCCCGATGTCGACGATCATGTTGCCGGTCGGCTCGGTGACGGGGAGGCCGGCGCCGATCGCCGCGGCCATCGCCTCCTCCACCAGGTACACCTCCGAGGCCTTGGCCCGGTACGCCGAGTCCTTGACCGCGCGCTTCTCGACCTGGGTGATGTCGGAGGGAACGCAGATGACGATGCGGGGCCGCACCCCCAGGCTGCGGTTGTGCGCCTTCTTGATGAAGTAGTCGAGCATCTTCTCGGTGTGCTCGAAGTCGGCGATGACGCCGTCTTTCATCGGCCGGATGGCGATGATGTTGGCGGGCGTGCGTCCCAGCATCTCCTTCGCCTCCTTGCCGACCGCCTCGACCCTTCCAGTCCTCTGGTTCACCGCGATGATGGAGGGCTCGCACAGGACGATCCCCTTCCCCTTCGCGTAGACCAATGTCGTCGCTGTGCCCAGATCGATGGCCAGATCGTTCGAGAACAGACTGAGCACCGACCTCGGACTCCAGGCCATCGTCGCCCCCACGTGCGCCTCCTCTTCGAGCGGCGGTTCGATCGTCGGCAGGAGTGTCGCTGACGGCCGCCTCGCAAAACACCGCGTGACAACAGCTTACGGTCCACCGAGCGGGGTCTAATATTAGGGCCCCGTCGCGGCAAAGTCAAATTATTGGCTTGCGCGTGGTTCCTCTTTGTTTCCTTTCATTTGCAGCATCAGCGCGCGGTCTCCACATGCACCGGCCGGGGGCCGTCCGGATCGGCGAGCGCCACGCCGTTTTTCCCCCGGCCCTTCACGACGTACATCGCCCGGTCGGCCCGGGCGATCAGGTCATCCTTCGTGCGCCCGTGATCCGGGAAGCAGGCGATGCCGACGCTCGCGGTCAGGCGGACTTGGACGCCGTACGTCTCCAGGAAGATCGTCTCCTCGATCCTCTGGCGGATCCTGTCGGCGATGATCTGCGCCCCCTCGGGCCCCGTCTGCGGGAGGATGACGGTGAACTCGTCCCCCCCGAAACGTGACACGACGTCGATCTCGCGGACGGTCGACTTGATCACCGCGCCGACCTCGACGAGGGCTCGGCTGCCGAAGAGATGCCCGTGCTGATCGTTGACGTTCTTGAAGCCGTCGAGGTCGAGGAAGATGAGCGACACGGGCGTGCGGTAGCGTTTGCTCCTCTCGACCTCGCGGCGCAGCGTCGCGTTGAGGAAGCGCGAGTTGTAGAGCTTGGTCAGGTCGTCGGTGATCGACAGCTCCTCCGACCTCCTGAGGAGCATGGCGTTGTCGACCGCCACCGCGGCCGGCTCGAGAAGGAGCGTCAGCAGCCGCCCGTCCTCGCTGCGGAACCGCGCGGCGGTCGTCGTGTCGACCGCCTCCACCACGCCGATCAGCCGCCCCCGGCTCAGCAACGGGACCGCGAGGACCGAGCGCGCTCCCATCGGCCGCGGGAGCTCGGGCACGCCGTAGGTGCTGCCGTCGAGGCCGACATCCTCGACCAGGACCGGCTGCCGGCGCTGGCCGGCCCGTCCCGCGATCCCTTCCCCCATGCCGATGCGCGACCCCTTCATCGGGGCCATCCCCTCCCCCCCCGTCTCCTCGACCGTGAGGAAACCCTGCTCGGGATCGGCGAGCAGGAAGAGCCAGGCCCGTATCCTGAGGAACGGGCTCACCTGCCCCATGGCCAGGTCGATGATCCGGTGAGGATCGAGCTCGTTGCCGGTGGCCCGGACGATGGCGGCGAGCGCCTTGAGCTTCGACTCCTGGCCCCGGGAGTGCGAGGCGATCCTGCGGGCGCGCAGCCGCAGGTCGGCGATCTGCCGGTCGCGTTCCAGGAGCGCCGCGAGGAGCCCGGGATCGATCGGTGCCCGCAACGGCGCGCACGAGGCCTCGGTCGCTTCGCGGCGCCGCCCGCCCGTTTTCCGGCCCAGGCGGAACGGCAGGAGCGGCACGCCCGGGGCCAGGCGCCGCAGGCGGGCGAGCCGTTGCGCCCCGGCCCCCCGCCGCCCGTCGACCTCGTACAGCACGGCGCCGACGGCGCGCCGCCGGAGATCGGCCTCGTGCAGCCGGCTCCAGCGCGCGATGGCGAGACTGGCGGGCAGGAGCGCGCCGCTGACGAAGACGCTCCGAGGGGCGGTGCCCTCGTCCAGGACGACCAGGACGGTCAGCTCGCGGGGGGCCATCGCACGATCCGCTAGTACGACTCCACATAGACACTGCGACGCATGCGGGTCTCGTTGCCCGCGGGGTCCTGGGCCACGATCTCGACCTCGTTCAGCCCCTCCTTCTTCATCCGCACGACCGCCGTGAAGGCGCCGTCGTCGTAGACGTCGATCTTCTGACCGTCGACCGACAGCACGGCCCCGGGCTCCGTGCGCCCGTTGATGATGACGAGATGACCGCTCGGCAGGAAGTCCATCACCTGGAGCGGCGGCGGGACGCTGTCCTCGGTGCGCTGCTCGCGTCCGCCGGCCACCTTGAACTTGCGGGCCTCCGAGAACGCGCTTTCGAGACCGTCCCCGTCGATCGCGGAGACCCTCCAGTAGTAGTTCCCCTCCTGCAGCCCGGGGATCCGGACGCTCGTCGAGCGGATGTCGGACTTGTCGAGAAGAAGATCGCCGAACAGAGCCGTGCGGGCGACCTCCAGGCGGTAACGCGCCGCCGACTCCACCTTCGCCCAGCGAAGGGAGGTGGCCTGGGCCTCCCCGTCGCCCGTCAGGAAGACGCGCTGGTCGGTCGGCTCCAGGAGGGCGGGGGCGGGCAGGATCCGCTGACGGCTGACGACCTGCTCCCGCGTCACCTCCATCCGCTCGAGCGGCTGGAGCGTCACGGTCTTGTTCGCGGTCTGCACCTCGGCCGTCCCGCTCTGGACCTCGGTGCGCGTCTTCCGGCTGTCCGCGTCGAAGGCGACGTCGAAGCGCGCCTTGTCCGTCGCGCGGGCGGTGGCCGAGTCGGTCGACACCTCGTGGAACGATCCCTCGACATTCGCGCCGGGCGTGGTCGCGGAGACGCCGCCCCAGTTGAGCTTCTCCCGGACCTTGCGAACGCGGGTGGACGGATCCTCGAAGAGCTCGCGGATCTCCAGGAGCGATCCCGGCTTGATGGTGGTGATCGTGCCATCGAACGTGCCATCGAAGTAGATGATCTGCGCCGAGCCATTGCTCGCCGTCTTGACCTGATCGCCCATCCGGAGCGCCGTGTTGCCGCCGACGTTGTCCCAGACGAACTGCCGGGACCGCTTGATCTTGACGTCGCCCTCGTAGGCGTAGATCTTGGCGGTGAACGACTCGCCCGCCGAGCCCTCGAGAACCTTCTGCGAAAACGATTGCGACTGCTGGGCCGCGGCCCCCGCCTCGCCGAAGTCCTGCCGGTCGTACGACAGCCGGGCGGAGGCCAGGAGCTTGCCGGCGCTCTCCACCACTCGCTGGAGCCTCTCGTCCGAGCCGGCCGCGGCCTGCGCTTCGCGGTGCATCCGCTCGGCCTGGCCGATCTCCTGAAGCGCCTCCGCCTCGGGCGTCGCGCGCCGCGCCGCCTTGACGTAGTAGACCAGTCCGCCCAGCCCCAGGATCAGGACGACATAGACGATCCCCCGCAGGATGGTCCGGTAGGAGATGGTGGCCCAGTCGAGGAGAATCTGGGGCTTCTGGGGTCCTCGTGGCATACCGCTCCTCCTACCCGGTCGAAGGCGTCGCGGCGGCACGGGGTCTCCGCCCGCTCCCCGAAGCCCTTGTGAATCTTCGAATTACCGCCCCCCGCCAGGAGGACACACGCCCCCGCTCCCCCGGAGTCCTGACTAAATATAGGAGCGCGGCCGGTGGACGCAAGACGTCACGCCCCAGAACCGGCTTGCGGGGAGGTCGCGGCGCCGGTACACTCTGTGGGCTTCACCCGGGGCGGACGGCGTCACACCCACGAGGCGGTCGGCATGCTGCGGCAGATGCGCGAATGGTTCCATTACCTGAAGTGGCTCCTCATGATCATCGTCTTCATGTTCATCCTTTGGGGGGTCAGCATCGGGGTCGGTGGAATGTCGAACCGTCCCACGACCACCGACTGGGCGGCCAAGGTCAACGGCACCGAAATCCCGATCACCGCCTTCCAGTCGTACGCCCGCAGCCTCGACAGCACGTATCAGTCGCTCCTGGGCGACCAGTACGCTCAGCAACGGGCGTTCATCCGGATCGGGCTGCAGGCGATCAACGGCCTGGTGGAGGAGGAGCTGGCGTATCAGGAGGCGCTCCGCCAGGGGATCACGGCCTCGTCCCAGGAGGTCGCGGAGGCGATCACGCGCGATCCGAATCTTCAGGAGAACGGCCGGTTCGTCGGCGTGCAGCGGTACCGCAACCTCTTCCGCGCGGGTCGCATGAGCGTCGAGGACTACGAGGACCAGGTGCGCCGCAGGCTCGTGATCGCCAAGCTCAGGAGCCTCGTCGAGGACGCGGTCACCGTCAGCGACGCCGAGGTGCGCGAGGA
>WNGM01005338.1_pt1 | contig 10056 bp, 12 predicted proteins | sample 5400571 | NCBI WGS metagenome assembly WNGM01 (sample SAMN13153378, study PRJNA577476) | soil metagenome | isolation source: 100 cm soil or saprolite under Garry oak tree replicate 2 | place: USA:California | collected 2016-06-15 | reverse complement strand
CAAGTCCACGGCCCGTGGGAATGAAAGCCAAGCTCGATTTTCTCGTCCAGGAAGGACAAATCAGGGCCGAGGCGATCGTGCGGCATATTGAGCTTGGTAAAGGACTTGGATTGAAATTCACGGCCGTGACGGAGCAAGATTGCGCTCATCTCGCAGCGTTGCTCACGAGACTTCGGAACCTGTCTCGTTCCCGCGGTAAGCCGTAATGGTGATGTGCAGAACGCCGTCTCGTTCTATTATTTCTTCCAACTCAAATCGCATGCGGCCATTGTGCGATCTGCGCGGAGCAGGGGGAAAGCGGGGATTTCTGGCGATGTACAAATCAATCAGCGGGCGAGAGCAGATTATGGCGGTGGGAATGCGCCCTTGCGAATCTCCACAGCCGCATTATCCAAGCTGGAGAAGAAGAAACCCGATCAAAGTCAAAGGGGAACGTCCATTCGTCTGTGGCATGCCACGCTGCACCCCGCCGTTGACGAAGAGCGCGGACCAAAGGCAATATCAGCCCTATGGTAAAGAGCCCGCCATTAAGCCGGCAACTCATTGAGCGATTTCGGTTAGCCGGTCACGCTGCTGCGGGCGAAATGGCATTGGAGAAAATCGCCTTGGCGGCGCTGCAGCATTTTGACTTAAATGAGATCACCGTCTGGGATATCACAGGAACCCAAGTCTACTTTCGCCTGGGCGATAAGGGCACGCATGGCATTCCCGGAGTGCACATCCACCTGCCCTACGGGAGATACGATCGTGCCAAGGGTTGGGCGGCGGGCCCGACACGCGCAGGAGGCGACAATTTGGTGGTCGGACTTGTTGGCGACCCAAGAAGACCTGGAACTGCGAATGATTACGTCGGGGAACTCCTAAAGGCCCTGGAGCAGGGCCGCTATCAGGCAACCCTTGTGAATGATTAGGTGGTGCGTGGGCCGGACGTAAAGCCCGAAGACGAATTTGTACAGTTCATCCTTCGCTCCTAGCCGTCCAACACTCAATTCCTCCCATTCCCTGCATATTGCTTAACCAGTTGAGACCATCATGCTATCCTTCCACGTGTTTGCCATTCACCAGCTCCGCCGATCAACTTCTCTGATCCCTGCCGCCGCGCGTCCAATCCGCTTCCGTCACAAGGCGAAATCCTCGTCACAGCAACCCCTTTGGAATCTGCACTTACAAACCGTGACGCCCGTAACCCCTTTAGAATCCGCCCCTACGAAAACTGCCGGGTGGTATTGGTCTCTCCGACCCAAATCCTTAAAGAAGAACTTTAACTTCCTCCTCTTTCGCCGCGTATCCACTGTTACCCAACAAAATTCTCGCTCTTTCTTTTCATGCGCTTACGAATTGCAATTTCAGCAACTCCTTTGTTTTGGCATTCATGCAAAATGCCGGGGGTGTGGGGGGATACAACAATGCCATCCCTAAAGAAAAACTTAAAGTCGCTCAGTATCTCTTTTGGAATGCACGACTTGCGCGTGTCCAGGGCGGAAGGATGGCCTGAAACCTCTTTGCCGTGGCACCGCCGTAGTTGATCGCGCATCGGCCGCGCGATGGGCGCGGGCAGCCACACTGGGTCGGAAGAAGGGTGCAATCCCGACGGCACAGGAATAAACATTGGAGCCGCGAGGCTAGCCGTGAAAGACGAATTGGATCATCGTTGAGCGGTCTGAAACATGGGTGAGTTCTGGAGCGGGCGATGGGAATCGAAATCATCGCCACTTGGTTTTTCAAGGACTTACGAAGTAGGGCTCGTATTGATTTGGAAGGACTTGGTAGCGTCCGGAACCCTTACTGCCGCCTCAATGCCGCCTTGCTTCCCTAAAATATTCCTCACAACTTTGCGATTTGCTTCGCGTACTGCTCTGGGTACCGCTTGCGTGTAGATGTTCATCGTCGTTCGGATGTCCGCGTGGCGCAAAAGCGCCTGCTGGACCTTAATGTCCACTTCGTGCTCCCGCAACAGCGAGGAGTACGTGTGCCGAAAGGTATGCCATCCAACGCGCCCAATGCCCGCCGCAATTCCTGCGGGCACTAAGTGATTCTCACGAATCTTGCTTGGCCAGAACGGATTTCCCGTGGCTGGATTCACAAACATCCATGGCGAATCGTAGTCCTTCGTTCTTTGTCGATGTTCCTTCAAAACGACCGCCAAATCCGAATCCATAGGCAACGGCTTTGCGGAACCTTCTGTCTTGGTATCCGCGACTTCACCGATTACCCATGATCTCGCGATGGAAATCGTTGATCGATCCCAATCCACGTCATTCCATTTTAGTCCAGCGATCTCGCTCACTCGCGGGCCTAAGAATAGAGCAACGAGCGCCATTGTTCTGTAAGGTTCCCGTAGCTTTTCTAACAGCCGGTTGAACTCTTCGATGGTCAGAACCTTCGGAAGCCTAGTTCGTTTGGAACAACCTTTTACGCGAACCAGACTCATCGGATTCCGGTCATGCGGGATCAATTCCCATCGCATGGCCCAATCGAAAAGCATGTGCATCACCTCGCGAACGTGCCCTTTGCTCCTGCCGGAAAGTGGCAACCCTTTGATCCACAATTCGACAGAGAGAGGTTTCACTCGCGCGACGGGACAATCTCCCCATTTGGGGCGGATCTGGCTCCTGATCCAACTCAAATAGGTGCACCGAGTGACTTTTCGCTCAGGCAGTGCCTCCAAGACATAACGATCTAGCACCGCACCGAACGAGATTTGCTCGGCAGCTTGAGGGTCGTTCAATATCAACCTTCGGCCCTCCGTAGCTTTCCAAGCCTCCACCTCGGTCATTTGGTCAACCGTTCCCAGAATCACCGAACGCGAACCACTGCTATCTCGATACTCCCAAACCCAGACATGCGGGCCAGTCTTGCGCGGTTTCTGGCGCACATAGCCGAATTGGTACCTCTTGCGCTCAAACATTGAATTCTCCTTTATGTTCGAGCCTCAAGGGTGGCGTGCCGAGTTTAATTCCATTCGCATCCAGCAGTCCAGTTCACTTGCATAGAAATACCAACGTCCAAAACGGAAATGCCCTGGCACTTTACCCGCGCGCGCCATGCGCTTGACCGTTCTCGGATGGACCCTTACAAAGGCCGCTGCTTCCTCACATGTCAGAGGTTGTTCAACAACTGAGCGTTTGCCATCCCCAACCAACCCTGGTGTCGTCGTTCCGCTGTCTCCTCCTCCTGTGGTCCCCTGGACTGGCTCTGTGAGTAACAATTCGAATGTTTCTTTCATGGGAGGGGCTTGTTCTTGCGTGTCCTCGTCTTGCTGCTCATATCGGAACAGCGGATCGGACTGTAGAATCGAAGGACTCAATACGCGGCGCGGGACATGCTGTCGTGACGACGCTGTGTTCTCGCGCGCACCGAATTGTGTTGGACGGGTCTTCATGTTGTTATGCGGTCTTCGTGAGAGCCTCTCCTTGATTCTGTTCTGAACTCTGACCGTCCGCGTGTTGGCCTAGCCAGGCTTTGAACTCATCATCGCGTTTGAATAGGACCTTTAGAGCCTCCGTAATGACGTAGGACGGAGTGGAGTCGATGAATTTTGCGTATTGATCGAGCTGCGTTTTCACCGACTCCTCTACTCGCGCCTGGATCGTCACTGACTTTGGCTGCTTGGGTGGTGCCTTGATGATTGCCATGCTTCTCTTTGTTCCTCCTTTACGGTTGTGTCTGACATCCTGTCTTACAAATTTGCCGATTCCCTTCTCCTGCGCGGCCAAAACACGAGCTGCGTCTTCCAGCAGCAAGAGGCGGGAGTGACCCCCGAAGCCCGAAGGGATCGGGCCGCGATTTTGCGGCGCGATGGGGTCGCTCCCGCCTCTGGTCGTGTTTTGGCCGCGCTCCGTTTTCTTGCCGTTTCTTTCGCATGTGCCTGCTCTTTCTGTCTCTTATCTCCATGCCAGGGTGACGCCGGAGGTGAAATCTCCGGGGAAAGATGTCTCCTCGGAACTTTTCACGGGTATATTTACCGGCTGATGTGGATGCCGCTCGAACAACGCCGCCTGTCCGTTCACCATCGCTGAAATGAAGGTGACCTGAGAAGGCATCTGGAACTTCACAGATTCCGACCGCACCGTGTTCTCGGTGATCTCTCCGGCCCGCCATCGCTGGTACAGATTCTCGATGCCTGGATTGCCGAATCGCTCTTTTCCCTGGTTCATGAACAGGATGTCGTGCTCAGATAGCTTGCTGTAATTCTTCTCGTCCCACGTTCGCCGCGTACGGAAATAGTCAAATAACCCACGAGGGGCTGCCGGGTTCCAAAGCCTCTGAAACGTCCCATGAAACAGCTTTTTGGTGCGCTCGAAATTCGTGTCCCGGGTTGCAACGTAGTAGAAACGGAGCTGCGAAAGCTTCGTGAAGAGCGTCAAGTACGCGTCCAAATGCGTCCTGAAGCTGTCCATGCTTTCAAACCCCGGATCGATGAAACTAAACGTCACCACAGGGGGGAGAGAAACGCCAGGGTGGTAAAACATGGGGAATTTGTCGACGAAGTACCGGTCCGTGAAGTCACCCTTGATAGCCCCGGAGTAGCGTTTGTGGGGCAGGATCTTCTTGTCGATTCCCAGTTGGTCGCAGAAGAAAGAGAGCTTCTGCTCCTCGGATTCGAGATAAGTGAAGCTTTGATTTCGGAGAATGAAGTCGAGCGCGATAAGCCGGGTTCGGATGTATTCGGTCGAGTGTGCGCGCCGAAAACGGACATTCTCCCTGCCAATAGCTTCATAGAGATTCCGCGAGAAGAGATGAAAGACGCGGCCATGCCGAAGGTATTCCTTTGAGCTGGCGTGTTTCTTTTCCACAACCTTCTTGGCAAAGACGACGCTGCGTTTGCCGGGTTTCATCGTGATGAATTGAAGAAACTGCTGGCAGGTGAAATACCCGGAATGCGTAGCCACAAGGTAGAGGAAGCGGGACTCTTCTTCCGTATAGCCGAAATAGCGGAGCGCTTCCGTGTGGATGGGGAGGATCTTCATAGGGCAAAGATCTTCGCGCTGATTTCCTGGGTGTCGAGAACGCGGCGCAATTTTGCCTGGTCTTGCTGCCGGGCGAACATGTGGAATCCGGCCTTGGCTTTTTCGCCGAGCCCCTGAGGCCGATAGTCGCGGGTAGCGATTTCGAGGTCGAGGCGGCGAACATCGCGGCAATCGTCCTCATACTCGATGCGCAGATCGGGAATTGGAATCTTGCCGTCCACCACTTTCAGATCGAACCTGTTCGCAACGGAGATTCGTTCGTACTTGGCGTCGTTGTCGGGACGAATCCGCGACAGCGCTTGGTAGAGATCCTTCTTTAATTCGTAGTCGAGGACGACTCGACGAACCTTGCCGCCTGAGCGTTCGATTTCTCTGGTGACTTTCTGGTAGAGCCGGTAGAGATCGGCGTCGTGTCGGGCCTCCTTCGGCTTCACAAGGCCATGGTAGGTAGCCTGCCGACTGGAGACAAGCTGCGCGCGCTCAAGGAGCCTATGGCCGTCCTTTGTTAGGGTTAAAACCTTCGTCGAATACGAGGAATGGCCTTCGATCGTGCGCTGTTCGACGAGGCCCTGCCGGGTGAGGCTGCGAATGTCGCTTTCCATCTGCGTATAGTTGCCTTGGTATCCAAATCGCGCGAGATCATCTTCCGGCACGACGCGGAACTTGCCCAAGTCTGTGAGTGTACGAACCTCAGATTCGCGTAGCGAGTATTCCCGGTCTCGACCGCGATAGATCGTAACCGAGCGGTCGAAACCGCCACGAGACCGAGTGGAATTCGATCCCTTTCCGCGTCCGGTTTGGCTCTGCTCTCTGTCTGCGCGAGAACCCTGACCGGCCCTCTCCACCAAGTCGGGGCCGGATTCCCGGTCCCATCGGGATGGGACTGCGAAGTCGGAAATGCCATAGGGACGGTCCATGATGAGACTCCTTTCGGTTCACCTTGGCGAGAAAACAGGGATAGACTTCGAGTGAACTGCAGAGAAAAGAACCCGGAATTGTGAACTAGCAGACATCATGTCGCGATTGCTTGAGACGGAACTCAGACCTGCGGTGGACGCGGCTCGTCTTGTTCCTCGGGAAACAAAAACACCTCTTCTACTTTCTTTCCAAAAACGCGTGCGATCTTGAAGGCCAGCGGAAGACTCGGGTCGTACTTGCCGGTTTCAATCGCGTTGATCGTGCCGCGAGCGACTCCGACATAAGCCGCAAGCTCCGCTTGCGACCATTCTTTTTCCGCTCTCAATACACGTAACCGAGTTTTCATCGATACCGCCACGAATAAAGAATCAATCCGATGCTCCACAAAATGATCATGAGCGCGGGAATACCTAGCCAAGAGACGGGATGCAAACCGAAGCTTTCCAGGAAGCCGATAGCTGCAGAAAAAATCAATGTTCCTGTAAAGGCAAACGTCAGAGCACGGTAGTTGGTCTGCTGTTCGCGCTCATCATTTGTATGCAGGAAATGGACCAAGAAGAAGATGGCCGTGCCAGCGCTCGTGACAGCCAGGGCAAATAGTAGTGTGCGGGCCGACGGAATCTCTGCGACAAGACTGATGGCAGTGACGGAGAGAAGCGCAGCAAGATAGAAGAGAAAGAGCGTGGCTCTACGGCGGTCGGCTCGTTCATCTCGAAAGGGTTGATGGGGCATGGTGACCTTCCCAAAAGACGCCTTTTAGAGTATGCTACAAGGAACTATATGTCAAGCACGAATTACTATTTGTATTGCATTAGTTATTCCCTAGCCGTCGTAGGTCACACAAACAGGCCGTCGTCTCCAGTTGGCAATTGCCTGACCACCGCACAGCCACCACTGCGATTTGCTTACTTCTCTGGGCCGCGCTATCATTGTAACTACAATCGTAGCTACGTCGCTCCCGTGTGCCAACGATGAGATTTGAGTGGGATGAGGGCAAGAACAAGATCAACATTGCGAAGCACGGCCTGGATCTGGCCGATACTGAGGAACTTTTCGAAGGCCAATTGCCCTTCCTAGTTGCACCGGACACAAGCGAGGATTACGAGGAGGATCGTTGGATAGGGATCGGAACAATTAACGGGCGCGTAGTAGTAGCTGTCTTTACGGAAAGGGGCCCGGATCTCATAAGGCCAATTTCCTTGCGAAAAGCAAACCGAAAAGAGAAAAAGAGATATGAAGAAGCACTCAAAGACGAACTGGGAAAAGGTTGATTCGTTGGCAGACGAAGAGATCAACTACAGTGATGCACCCGAATTGGATGCACGTTTCTTCCAGCGCGCGGTTCCTTGGCCGGCATCCAAAGAACAGATCACACTCCGGTTAGATCCGGATCTCCTGGACTATTTTCGACGCCAGGGCAAGGGCTATCAAACTGCTATCAATGCGGCACTAAGAAGCCACATCGAAGGACAACGAATTGATCCTATGGGACGAGATTTGCTTCTGGCGTTTGAAAAACAGAATTTCACTCCTGAATATTCGGAATATTCTCGAGTAAAACGGAATAACTTTTTTGCCAGCATCCAATCGTTTTCGCATATCTGGAAGGCCTTCCTCCTGTTGGACACTCTCTTCCTTGACGAGTTCGCAGATGTCGAGAACCTACGTGATTCAGCACAGTTTCTACCACTGTTACTGGTGATACAGGCCCATTCGCAATTTCGCATCGCTAGTGAGTTGGCCTTTAGCAACGCTCTGACGGCGTCAGGGGCAGTCTTGAGACAAAGTATCGAATCAACCGCATTTGCCCACAAACTGTACAAGAGACCTGAGCTAGGATCTGTTTGGATGTCAAAGGATGAATCGAAGCAGACTGCCGATGAATTCCACCAAGCATTTGTGAACAAACGTCGAGAGAGCCTGTTTTCAAATCACCCATCTCTTGAAGAATTGTATTCGTGCTGGTGCGATCTTTCCGAGCTCAGCAGCCACGTAAACCTCACGAGCTTTGGCAGACGACTCACCAGTGAACAATCCCCATCACACGTTAAGTGGAATCTGAGCTACTTTGAAACCGATAGGCAGGCCCTAGCTTATTTCCTATTCACTATCCTTTATGTGGGGCGTTTGATCGAGAATATCTTCTTTTCAATTTTCGAAACTCGTTTGCAATTTGATGATTCCCTCGCCGGGAAGAGAAAACTCTCTTCTCAATATGTAGAACAGGTCAGACGCGAACTGCGCGCGGAATTTGCAGATATGTCTCCGCATGAACACAAGCGCTAGTTCTCGTGCTCAACAGCTTGCGCGTCGAAGCCACTGAACGGAAACGCTGTGACCAACTCTTTGCCCGACGAACGACCACTCGCAGACTCTGAGCCGCCAGCAATGGGCGAGCGAAGAGCCCGGTGGGGTTATGGTTTCCAGGACAAAGTCGCAACTGCGCGCATTCTCGGCATCCTCAGAACCGAGGTTCGAAAAGGCATGTCCTCTTTCGAAGCCGTCCGCCTCGCCGATCTGGACGCTTGGCGTGTGGATGATTTTGTTCTTGTCTGGAACTCGAAGGTTGAAGGTAATTCCATCAAGTGGTCTGGCGACCGGCCATCTATAAATTGGGGCGATCTGATAGGCGCAGAAGGATTGCTGAAAGAAATGGCGGAAGGTTATCGCCGCCTTTCGCAAAAGTGGATAGGGAGATCGGTCGCAGTACGCCTTCAATCGAATCGGCCGGCTTCTGCCGAACGACACCACGCGCAGCTTGTAACTTCCCATAGCGTCGCTGACTTCTTGAAGAACTATTGGTTGCAAGGACCGCGGGCACAGGTCGGACCCGAAGTCTCCTCTGTGTGGGATAAAATCCGTCAACACGTCGGCTTCGAAGAAAGCGAGTTTGCACAGTTCGTCGCGGCCTGCACCCTGGATCTAGACGTTCCCGAGCCACCGAACTCACCTATAGGAACTTCCCTTGATGCGCGGCATTACTTTGAGCAATTTCAGAACCTGCATAAAGAAATAGCGACTTGGCTAACGAATTATCCTGAGAGGGATGAGATTCCGCGTGAGTATTTGTTTGCGGCGATCGGCTTCCGGCAGTTTCGGCCAGATCTAGTTCAGCAGTTTCCCGCGCCTCAAATTCCCTACGAACACAATTCGGCTGCCAGCCAGCGACTGAAGGACCTCATTGGTTCGACATCAGGGGGATATTTGGCTATCACCGGTCCGGCGGGAATCGGCAAGTCGACTCTCGTTCAAAATGTTCTGCAGGACTATCCGCTTTTTGTCCCCTACTACGCATATCTGCCCAACGGTCAAGGCAACCCGCGCGACCGAGGTCAGTCTCTAGTGTTTTTCCAAGATGTAGTCTTACGCTTGGATAGCTTCTTTGAGCAGCGATCCAGTATAGGAATATCCGACATTGCCGAGGGGCGCGAGGCTCTGCGCCGACTCATGAAAAAGGCGGGCGAGTTGTATGTCGCGACTGGCCAAAAGACAATTCTCCTGATTGATGGTCTCGACCACATCGCCCGCGAAGTCGATTTGGACCGACCCATCCACCGCGAGTTGCTTCCTCCTGATGAAATCCCGGACGGCTTTCTCATTATCTTGAGTTCACAGCCACAGGCGCTTCTTCCAGACATCCTCGAACGCCATGTGGCTGGTGCGATTGAAAGCCGTACAGGACGCCGAATCGAAGTGGAAGGATTGAATCCTGCCGAAGTGCATAGCATCGTCGGTAACGCGCGGGCGCAGACCAGTGGGACAGAACGAGATGCGCTTTTCGAATCCTGTAAAGGCAATCCCCTAATCCTTACTTATTTGTTGAATCTGCTCAATCGCACACCGACGCTTACAGTGGAGCGGGCGATTGTGGGAGCAGGCAACTACCAGGGCGACATCTCGCTTTATTACCAGTCTTGTCTGGCGGTGCCACTTCGCAATCAGGGTGTGCGCGATTCGTTAGCACTTCTTAGCCGCGCGGTTCCGACCATTCCTCTCGCCTGGACACTCAGTTGGCCAGAGGGGGCGCAACTAAACACAACGCACTAAATAAAGTGACACATACCGCCCGTAGGATTTAGAATCTCTGGGCATGAGAGCTTTGAATGTCCGCCACCCGGAGGTCACCCGGGAGCGGCTGCTGGCTTTGGCCGAGGAGTTTCCCGGCGCC
>WNGM01005333.1_pt1 | contig 10059 bp, 9 predicted proteins | sample 5400571 | NCBI WGS metagenome assembly WNGM01 (sample SAMN13153378, study PRJNA577476) | soil metagenome | isolation source: 100 cm soil or saprolite under Garry oak tree replicate 2 | place: USA:California | collected 2016-06-15 | reverse complement strand
GCTTCCAGGTGCTCTTGCGTGCCAACATCAAGATCGTTGGCGAATATCAATACACGTTCGGGCAGCCTTACACGGATCCCGTAACCGGAAACACTCTGTTCTTCCGCCCGAATACGTTCCAAACGGGCATCGACTACGTGTTCTAAGAGAATCGGGCTCGAAAAATGAGTCGCACGCACATCAAATACGAGAGGAATGTCATGAATCTATCGAGAATCGCAGCAAAGGCAGCAGTCGCAGGAAGCCTGGTAGTGGCCTTGGCTGGCGCAGGCCGGGCCAATGAAATCAAAGGAAAGGTCAGCGTGCAAGGGATCAAGTCGGCAGAAAACATCGCTGTCTACGTGGATGCGATTGCGGACAAGAAATTCGACGCGCCCAAGGACCACATCGTGATTGACCAGCGCAAAATGGCATTCCTTCCCCATCTGATCGCCGTACAGCAGGGTACCACGGTGGAATTCCTGAACAGCGACCCTGTCGGCCATAACGTGTATTGGCCATCGATCAGTGGAAACAAAAAGCTCTCTCATAATCTCGGCACTTGGCCGAAGGGCGAGAAGAAACCGTTCCAATTCAATGACCTCGGCACAGCTTCTCTCCTTTGCAACGTGCATCCGGAAATGTCCGGCTATGTCGTCGTTGTTCCCACTCCGTATTTTGCAGTGACCGACAAAGACGGCAATTTCGAAATCAAGAATATTCCCGCGGGCAAGTATACGTTGAAGACGTGGAGCGAAGACGGCAAACCGACAACGCAGGCTGTGGATCTGAGCGGTGCAACCGCCACGGTTGACCTCGCGGTTAAGAAGTAGCAGATTGGGGACTCCGAGAGCCACTCAAGTGAGCACGCGCACCAAACTCGTCGATCTTGAGTGGCTTGAGTCGAACTTCCCCTGCATGCAGGCCTGCCCTGTCCACACGCAGGCTGGGCGCTACGTCTCCCTCATTGCGCAGGGTCGGTATGAGGAAGCTTACCGCTACGCCCGGGTCCCTAATCCTTTCGCCTCGATTTGTGGGCGCGTTTGTGGGCATCCTTGCGAGCCCGCCTGCCGGCGGGGGCAATTTGATTTGCCCATCTCCATCCGCGCCTTGAAGCGATTTGTCACTGAGCGCCATGGACCGGAATCGCGCAATCCCATCGATGTATTTCCCGAAAGGCCACGCGCCCTTCGACCAGAGAAAATCGCAATCATCGGTTCCGGTCCGGCCGGTATGTCAGCCGCGCATGATCTGGCGTTGCTTGGTTATCCCGTCACTGTTTTTGAGGCTGCGCCGGTGCCGGGTGGAATGATGCATCTGGGCATTCCGGAGTATCGTCTGCCGCGCGATGTTTTACAGGCCCAGATTCGAGAAATTCTCGATCTTGGCCCGGAACTTCGCCTGAATATGCGTCTCGGTCGTGACTTTTCGCTAGAAGACCTCCGCGGTCAGGGCTATAAAGCCGTACTGCTCGCGTTTGGTCTGCACCGCAGCCGCGACCTCAATCTTCCGGGGCACGAGCTGGACGGGGTCGTGAAGGGCATCGATTTTCTCCTCAACGTCAATCTGGGCTACCGCTTCTCCATAGGCAAACAAGTTGTGGTCATTGGCGGCGGCAACGTAGCGATCGACGTGGCGCGTTCCGCGATGCGTGAACAGCAGAAGCTCACGGCAGGCACTGAAACCAGCGGGGGACTCCCAGACCAACTGACTTCCAGCGAGATGGACGTCGCCATGAAGGAGTTCATGGACGTTTCACGTCAGGCGCTACGCATGGGCGCTCGTGAAGTGCACCTTGTGTGCCTCGAGTCGCGCAAGGAAATGCCCGCTTCAGAAGAAGAGATTGAAGAGGGCTTGGCCGAGGGGATCAGGATTCATCCCTCGCTCGGCCCGAAGCAGTTCGTCGGTCACAATGGCAAGGTTACTGGCCTCGAAGTGATCCGTTGCACGTCCGTATTCGACGCGCAGCGGCGGTTCGGCCCCACCTTCGCTCTCGGCACGGAAACAATCCTCCCATGCGACACAATCATTCTGGCCATTGGGCAGGCTTCCGATCTGTCTTTCGTCAAGCCCACTGATAGCCTCGAAACCACGCGGCAGGGCACTTTGAAAATTGACCCCGCGACGCTTATGACTACGGCGCCGGGAATTTTCGCGGCTGGGGATATCGCCTTTGGCCCGCGCCTGATCATCAATGCCGTTGCGGATGGCAAGAAAGCCGCGGAAGAAATCGACAAGTTTATTCGGGGATCCGAGTGGAAGCCCAGGGCCCAGTATGTGCAAATCACGGTTCTTGATCATCACAAAATGGCGGGGCAGTACGACGAATATTCCCGCCTGGCTGTGCCGGTCATTCCCCTCGAGCGCCGTACCGGCATAGCCGAAGTCGAAACCGGCTTTACGGAAGAACAAGCGAGGCGAGAAGCGTCGCGTTGCCTTCAGTGCTGGATCAACACCATTTTTGAAGGGACCGAGGCGAACGGTAGTGAGTGCATCCTCTGCGGCGGCTGTGTTGATGTCTGCCCGGAAAACTGCCTGCAGCTTGTCCCACTCAGCCAATTTGAATTTTCAGACGACACGACACAACAGTTGTCCGCCACATCCGATTCACGGGCTCACGAATTCCTGCACCTCTCACCCGAAGAACTTTCCACTGCCCCTGGCTCGGTGATGGTCAAAGACGAAACCATCTGCATCCGCTGCGGTCTCTGCGCCGAGCGCTGCCCGGTTCACACCATCACCATGGAAGCTTTTGAAGTTTTCGATCGCGACCCGAACTTAGTCCAAATTGAGGAGATGGTTCTCCATTCATGAGTGAAACAAAACACTCTTCGCTCTCTGAAGCACCGGTCTCCGGGCATGCGGGGAATGAAATCACCCGGCGCGATTTCTTGAACGAAATCACTCTAGGCGCCCTCGGCATCGCCGGTCTGGGCTCCGTTGCCGTGACCTATCAATTTTTTTTGCCTAACGTCTTGTTTGAGCCCCCGACGACCTTTCGCGCCGGCAATCCCGATCTCTATCCCGTGCATTCAGTGACGTTTCTTCAGGGCCAGCAGGTTTACATCGTGCGCATGCCGGAAGGCTTCTATGCGGTCTCCGCCGTCTGCACCCATCTTGGCTGCGTTACGCAATGGAAGCCTGATGCCGAAATGATTGCGTGCCCATGTCATGGTAGTAAGTTCAAATCTGATGGCACGAAAATCGAAGGTCCCGCGCCGCGGGCGCTCCCGCACTTCGCGATCTCGCTGACAGCGGATGGCGAACTGCTCGTCGACAAGCTGCAAAGTATCAAGCCGGCGCAAGTTCTGAAAGTCTAAGGCCAGTCCGCATTTCGATAACAGAATGCAGTGCGCAGTTGAGAGGATCTATGGTCGTCATGCAAAACACACATAATCGAGAGCGAATCGGCATTCTGTTGTTTGTGGTCTCGTTCGGTGCGGTGGCTGGTACGCCGGTCGTAAGGGGCCAATCTTCATTGTCCGGCATTGCACAAGCGCAAGGCAAGCTCGATGCGGCAGCGGCATCATTCATTGCGATTTCCCGAAACCATGATGGAGATTCACACACGCAGATGATCTCTGGGGCAGACAAGACGCAGGAACCGGGGCAGGGTTCAGTGCCGAACGCCGTGGACATCGTCCGGGATCCGTCCGACGTGGCGCCTCCCGTGGGAAATCGCGACCCACAGATCGTCAAAGTTTCTCTGGTAGCGCAGGAGCTGGAAGGCAAGCTAGACACCGTCCTGGGCGCCACTTACGAATATTGGACGTTCAACGGGAAGGTACCTGGTCCGATGATTCGCGTGCGACAAGGTGATACCGTCGAGGTCACCTTGAAGAATGAGGGGCGACTCGTTTCCCATTCGATTGACCTGCACGCTGCTCTTGGGCCAGGCGGTGGAATGGAGCTAACGGAAGCGAAACAGGGCGAAAGCAGAACTTTTACGTTCAAGGCTATAGTTCCAGGAGTATTTGTATATCACTGCGGAACGAATCTGGCTGCACAGCATATTGCGAACGGGATGTACGGTCTGATTATCGTCGAGCCCCCTGGCGGATTGCCACACGTGGATCACGAGTTTTACGTAATGCAGGGCGAAATCTACACCGTGGAAGACTTGGGCGGGCAAGGGCATCAGAAGATGAGTCTGTCCAAGCTGATGGATGAGCGGCCGGAGTATTTTGTGTTCAATGGGGCGGTGGGAGCACTTACAGAGCAACATCCGATGCACGCGAAAGTGGGTGAAACAATTCGGATATTCTTCGGTGTGGGTGGGCCGAACCTGATATCTTCGCCACACATCATCGGACAGGTCTTGGAACGAGTCTATAACGAAGGCTCATTCACCTCCCCGCCTCTTACTTCGGTACAAACCACTGTGGTGCCACCGGGAGGCGCAACTATTTTGGAAATCAAGCCGCAAGTACCGGGATCATACAAATTGGTGGATCATGCTTTAGTCCGGGTGGCTCGGAGTCTGGTCGGTGCGATCGAAGTGACAGGACCTGCTAACCGCGATTTGTTTCATGACGGCCCATCCCAGTAGTTCCAGCTCCTAGGGGAAGCGATGGTTTCAACTCTTCATTCCGCGCTGCAGAACCTTCGCGAAACGAAAGTCTGGAAGTCCATCTTTCGCCGCGGCCCCGCGAATACGAACCGCACGCGCAGCCTCGCAGTCTTCGGCAATCTTTTCCTCCACTGGCTGCCGGTCAAGGTTCGAGAGAAATCTCTTCGCGTCCGCGCCTCGTACTATCTGGGGTCGATCTCATTCATCCTTTTCATTGTTCTTTTCGTCACCGGCATATTGTTGATGTTCTACTACCACCCGGCCGCGCCCCATGCCTACCGGGACATGAAGGATCTTCAATTCGTCGTTTCGAACGGCGTCTTTCTTCGCAATCTTCACCGGCTGGCTGCGCATTTGATGGTCTTCGCCGTCTTCTGGCACATGTTTCACGTGTTTTATCGCGGAGGCTACAAACCGCCACACGAGTTCAACTGGGTGATCGGTGTTGTGCTTCTGCTCGTGACGCTGTTCCTTAGCTACACGGGCTATCTCTTGCCCTGGGACCAGCTTGCCTTTTGGGCTGTTACTGTTGGCACCAACATCATTTCCGCGATGCCCCTAGTCGGCAACAAGATTCGTTTCCTCCTGCTGGGCGGGAACATCGTCGGGGGAAACGCGTTGCTGCGTTTCTACGTGCTTCACGTCGTCATCCTCCCGCTCGTCGCGTTCTTGCTCATCGGGATTCACTTCTGGCGCGTTCAAAAGGACGGTGGTCTGACCGTAAAGCCCAAGGACGACGATGGAAAAGAATAAAATCGAGACCGGTATTAGCTCGGACGCGAAGAAAGAACCACGCCGCGTCGTTTTTGTCACGAAGCAGACCTCTGCCAAGGTAGTAGGCGATCCCGGCCCTCAGTTGATGACTTACCCCCATCTCTTGATACGCGAGGCGATCGCATTTCAGGTGCTCGTGATTGCCATGGTGCTCGTTGCGCTTCTCTGGGACGCGCCGCTCGAGCAACTCGCGAATCCGCTGCTTACCCCGAATCCTGCCAAGGCCCCGTGGTATTTTCTCGGCCTCCAGGAGCTGCTGCACTTTTTCCCGCCATTCGTGGCGGGAATATTGATTCCGACATTGGTGGTGATCGCGCTCGTGGTCATTCCTTATTTCAACGTGAATATCGAAGGCGAGGCGATCTGGGCTCGGCGGCCGTCGCAGAATCTGAGGACCGTTCTCGTCACTGTGTTCATCCTCCTCGCGTTTCTTGTGGTATTCCACGCATGGACGATTTTTGCTCCCACGGCGCTCGTTGCGACTCTCTTGCTCTTTTCTTATACCGTCAGGCAGGGACGGGAGGGCTGGCTGAATGCGCTCGCCACGAAGCCACTCTCCTGGTGGGTTATGACGTGGTTCATTGCTGTCGCTATATGTTTGACTGTCGTGGGGACGTTTTTCAGGGGCCCAGGCTGGTCGTGGGTGTGGCCGTGGAGAACTCATGCTGGCTGAAGAGATGGGCAAATTAACGGGCCGCACGCGCCTCGTGTTTGCGGTTTCGAGTGTTGTTTTCTTGGCCGTCCTCGCGATCTCGCCCTTCAAGGACTTTCGCCGTGAGTGGAAACAATACAAGCGCTCCTATCTGCGATTTGCGCAGAGTCGTCCTGACACAAAGAAACTGCTGGCCGATTACCGTCCCGATATCGATCAGATCTGGCTGCCTGGAATGAATGTTGTCGACCGGTGCACGACCTGCCACCAGGGAATCACGCAGGCGAGCCTCGCGGATAATGCCGTGCCTCAGCCCTTCCGCGCGCATCCGCACATTCCCCACAATGTTCGCGACTGGGGCTGCACCGTCTGCCATCGCGGCCAAGGTGCAGCCACCGAAGTCGCCGAAGCCCACGAGTCCACACTCGCGTGGGAGCAGCCGATCTTGCCATCCCGCTTCATTCAAGCGTCATGTGGCACGTGTCATTACGCTGACCTGCTCCAGACACCCCAGCTGACCCGCGGCCGCGCGCTCCTCGCCGAACTGAATTGTCAGGGCTGCCACCGTCTGCCCGGAGTGGAGCTGCCCGCGATGTTCAGCCCCGACCTCACGAACGTCGGCACGAAAGTGACCCGCGAATGGATTTACAAGTGGCTGAAGGAACCGCGCACCATCATCGACAAAGACGGCAACGTCACCGTGAACGGTTACGAGACGGAAGATGAGCCGCGCATGCCGAAGTTCCGGCTAACCGAGACCGAACTTCGCGGCCTTTCCGCCTATCTCAGCGTGCAGAAAGCCAAAGCCTTCGTGCCCTACAAGCTCGATGCCCGCGTCGTTGCCGCCTGGAGCAAGAATCCTGACCTGACTTCGCAGGGTGAGCTTCGCTTCCGCCAGATGTTCTGCTCGACGTGCCACTCCCTCGCCGTCACGCGCGCCGGCGAAACGAAGCTGATCGGCGGCGATATTGGTCCGGAGCTCACCAAAGTCGGCAGCAAGGTCAATCCCTATTGGCTCATCACCTGGCTCCGCGATCCTCAGGGCTATCTCCCGCACACTCGCATGCCGCGCTACGGCTGGTCGGATGAAGATGTCTTCAAAATCACCCAGTACATCGCCACCAAGCTGACGGATTCCGACCTCCTAACCGGCGTTCCCCAGCTTGGGCAGCCAACAGAAGACGAAATTCAACTCGGACGTCGCCTATTTCTCGAAAAAGGTTGTGCCAGCTGCCATGTGATCGAAGGGTTGAACCCACAAAAAGATTTCGGGCCGGATCTGAGCGCCATCGGTGGAAAGAACGCTTCCGAGCTGGAATTCGGCGCCTCAAGAATTCCGCACAACCTTGTCTCCTACATTCAGGCCAAGCTGCAGGACCCCGTCTCCGTCAATCCTGCCGCGCGCATGCCCCAATACAACTGGAACCAGCCCGACCTCGACGCCATTACGACAGCCCTCCTCAGCATGAAAGGCGTTCCGCCAACCAGCGCGCTGCAAAATCTGGTTGTGCCACGCAAGGAAGTTGCTTTCCATCCCACGGGCGCGTTTGCGGAAGTCTACGAACGGTACAAATGCTATTCCTGTCACAAATTCAATGGTTACGGCGGGGACTTGGCGCCTGACCTCACCTACGAAGGCAGCCGCGCCCAGCGGCAGTGGATCGTGGACTTCCTGAAGAACCCGCAAACGCTCCGCCCAACGCTCATCTTGCGCATGCCGCAATTCAATATGAGCGATAAGGACGCCGCCACCCTGGCCGACTACATGACCATGGTCCTGCAGCATCCCGCCGCAAATCCTGGGGCCATTGACGCCAGGCAGTTCACGCCCGCGATGGCTGCGCTTGGCAAGCAGCTCTACGAAGTGAAATACCAATGCCAGTCATGCCACACCATCGGTGGCAGTGGCGGATATGTCGGGCCCAACTTGAACAATGCGGGCGGCTGGTTGACGCCCGCATGGGTCGAGGCTTGGCTGAGAAATCCCCAGGCGCTCGTTCCAGACACCATCGAGCCGCGCCGAAATTTCACTGAAGCCGAGGTCAATGCTTTGACGGCGTACCTCTCGACTTTGCACCAGAGCATCAAGCCGCAAAAAACCGCAAGCGCAGCCGGATCGCGCGCCGCAGCTCAAGGGGCAGGCCGATGAAGTTCCGCCGCTGGATCAGCGTTCTCTTAATGACCATCTCCGCCCTCTCCGGTTGCCACAAACACGCCGAAGCGCCCAAACCTGATGCTCTTTTCTCTGCCTACGACACCGAACCAGATTGGACCGACGCACAGAAGATTATTCCTCTCAGCTACCAGCAAGCTCAGGGCAAGCGCATCTTTTACCAACAGTGTGTCTGGTGCCACGCCGACGCCACGCCCGCTGGACCTTCCAACCGCTCGAACCTGACGCCCGTCCCGCCGTTGCTGAACGACGGCGCTACGCTGAACGCCGAAAGCGACGAATTCATGCAGAACATCATCGCCCTAGGTGGTAGCGCCCTCGGCAAATCCGCCATGATGCCGCCCTACGGCAAAATGTTTTCCGCCGAAGAAATCCGTTCCGTAATTGCTTTTACGCGCGCCGTCGCCCAGCCGCCCTACCAAGCTCCCGGCCGTCCAGCGTCGCAGCGTTCCGCGAAATAGGAGATACTCACTTTGAGAAACATAAACCTCAACATAGCTGAAAACGTTTGCCGCCGATTGCTCCTTCCAACTCTTGCAATAGCCATTGCTTTCTCCGCGCAATCCGCATCCGCACAGGTCAGCCCTGCCGAAATTCTCAATCCCGACCTGAAAGCGCTCGAAGAATCCTATTTTCCACAACTGAAAGCCCTCAACCAATCCATTGTCAAAATCAAATTTCCCTTTCCTTTTTATCTCAGCCGTTTCGTGGGAATCGACCCCACCAAGCAGGCCGAAGCCGATTCACGCGGTCTCGAGTTTGTCCGCTTCCAGGATCGCGTCATCCTGAAAGTAACCGGGAATTACAGCGCCGCTTACGACACCAATCGCATGACGCAGAACGAGCGTGCGGCCAATACATTTCGCACGGTGGTGCTTCCCATCTTGGCTATGACGACGACCACCTTGCCACAAGACATAGCCTGCGACGGGATAGGTTTTGAAATCTCCTACCACGCCCGCTCCAGGGAGCGCAGCTACGACTTTGAAGGAAAGGAAAACCTCGTTTTGGTGCTTGACCGCATTGATGCCTGGGCCCTCTCCAGCGCCACCACGGATCCCGTTCGGCAGGAAATATTGAATCGCAACAAAATCTACGTCAGCGGAACCGACTTCGGCCTTTCCCTCACCGAACGCGATCCCCTCAACGTTCAAGCTCTACCTCGCTCCATCCCCGCCAAGCCCGATGCCACGTCCACTGCCCGTTCTTCGACTCTGGTGGCCCGCTCTCCCTTGCTCAACTTAAATCATCCGCTGCCAGCCGTTTTCCCCGCTGTTGCGGCCCCGGCAGATCCAGCCCCCGCAAACGCCAATCCATCTCCGTCCTCACCCAAAGACTCTGATCGGCCGCCAGCTCTTCCTCCTTCGGTGCCGGCCGACGCCGATCGTCTGAATGAAAAGTACCAAGCACAATTAGCTTCCTTGGCCAAACTAGGCGCAGCGAAATTTCATTTTGTCGACTACGCCCCGCCAACCTTTACGCTCTTCCGCGATCAAATCGCCCTCCAGATGACCCTTCGCAACTCTCTCCAGTTCGGCCCTGCCAAAGGCTCCATCTACAAGCGCGCCGCCCAAAGTTTTGACCTCTTCCTTGCCCCCCAGATGAAAGACTTATCCGACAGGATTTCCCCGGACGTGGAATTCCAGTTCCTCGACTTTTCCGTCCTCAACAAACTCTCTCCCGGCCCCAAAGGCGCTTCCGAAGCCATCGAATTCATTTGTCCGCGCGTCGCTGTCAAGCAATTCGTGAACGCCGAAATCACGAACCAGCAGCTTCTCGATCAGAGCATCATCCTCGTCAATGGCGTGCGCATCGCCTTGAACCTCCAACTGGTGGAATAGAGGATTTTGATGAATGCTCTGGCGCGTGCGGGTTCGCGTTCAACGGCCGAACTCGGCGGAGGTGGAACAG